>Ga0071330_1056329_pt1 | contig 121498 bp, 124 predicted proteins | sample GBScel77sediment_FD_63802 | JGI IMG/M metagenome (GOLD analysis project Ga0071330, IMG submission 63802) | Hot spring sediment microbial communities from Great Boiling Spring, Nevada - Cellulolytic enrichment Sediment 77C v2 (version 2) | ecosystem: Environmental > Aquatic > Thermal springs >... | reverse complement strand
ACCTCGATTTGTATATTAAGCCGTTGAACGTGAAGGCCAAGCGAATAAAGCTAAAGGACACATTTCATCGCTGTTCAGAAATGGTTTTCATCGCCGAAGGAAGCAGGGAACTTCTTGAGGTTGGCTACAGGGCTGGTTTTGGCAGTAAAAACAGCATGGGGTTCGGGATGGTGAAGGTGGTATGAGTGGCAAAATTTTGATAGAAAAGCACTCTGAAAAAGAGGAATCAATAAATGGTTCAGAACTTTACTGGACAGGCCATCCTTTTGTTGACGCTGGATTGGCTGCAATTCTACTAATTGCCGGAAAGAATAATCCAAGTGAACTTACTGAAAAAGACGTAGAAAAGGCAATAGAGTTTGCATCCGAACTTTATGCGACAAAGGAGTGGAGTTCCGGCTATATTCACGGAATGATATTTCCCAACAACGGAATACTGATGGCAAATCCAAGCATGAGTAAAAGTAGATCACCTGAAAAAATAGCTGAGAGGCTTAGAATTCTTTACAAAAATATCTCAGGTATAAGTGAAGGGAATGAAAATAGATGCATAATTTGTGGCAGAAAAAAATCTGCGATTAATTTGCCCGAACTATCGAACGATTTACTTAGGTCAGGAATAGTCAGATCGGTTTTTTCATTGCTTGGTACAGGTGACGTAAACAATTTCTTTCCGTCGGCAAACATAAAAGGTGCAGATGTATGCCCACATTGTCTTTTCTTAACCCAATTCATGCCGCTCGCATCCTACAGACTTTCGAGAGTATTGGTAATACACGCTTATCCTTATGAAGTCATGCTCGAGCTTTCTAAGGAAGCGCTCGAAGACATAAGGAAGTGTAAACTTGCCTCTCAGGCGAGAGGATTTAGAAGGCCAGAAAACTTTCTTTTTCACCTTATAGGTGAAATAACAAGAAAAATGGAGAGAGATGACTACTGGGAGGGCGTTTCAGTCACTCTTTACTATTTTATGTGTAACAATCAAAACCAAAGCTTAGAAGTAATCCATGTCCCAACTCCAGTACTAAGGTTTGTAGCCTATGCCAATCTTGTAGATAGAGATGGCTGGAAGCGTATTGTTTCAATGGGATGGGGGAGACGAAGTTCAAGCGATGATAAAGAATTCGAAGAGTTTGAGCGTTCAAATCGAAACGAAATTTATTCGCGACTTTTGAATTACGAGAGTATTTTGCCGTATTTTTACAATTCGAAGGAAAGGAGAGTGAATGCGAGTTGGAATCTTTTGGCTTTTTATTGTAGGGAGGTGATGGGGTTGGATAAGGAAGCGTTAGATTTTATAAAAAATGTGGGAGACAGAATAGTAGAAACTTTAGAAAAGCTTCCGGACCACAAGCTTGATGACGAAGTAAGGAGTTTGGAGCGTGCAGAAAGGCTTTATCAGTTCGAAACCTTCTTCATCCGTGTTGAGAAACGCAGGCAGAATCTCGGTATAGAGACTCCTCTAATGACATTCGATGAATTTGCAAGAATCCTTACAGCCTACGGAGAAGATGTAAACATTTCTTGGAGAAGTGTCAAGAATCTGTTGCTTTTCCGTATATATGAAAAACTTCACGAGAGGTTGATGAAAACAGCCAAGTCTGAAGAGGTAAGTGAGATGGGTGTTGAAGAGAGGGAATATGCTATTTATGGAGGTGATGAGGTATGAAGTATGCGGTTGGTATGGTATTGGTTGATGCGCCGCACTCGGCACTGAACATGCTTGGTATAGATGAGAGCCTCCCAGAGAGGACAGTGACAAGAGTTAAAAAGCTGAGGAAAGGTGGCCTATCATATCCCTACGTCTCATCACAAGCATGGCGCTACTGGTGGAGAAGAACGCTGTCAGAACACTTCAATTGGAATCTTTCACCGATGTTTAGAGAAGAAAAGCAAGTCTTCACTGCCGCAAATCCAGTAGAATATCCTGATGATGATGTTTTTGGATATATGAGAGCATTCAAAAAAGGAAATGTGAACATCACAGTTACAAGGATGTCTCCGCTGAAAAATACACCCCTAGTCTCTATATTTCCGGATAGGATCTCAGTTACGCAAGATGAAGGGTATGCTTCAAGACACGAGGGAGATCCGGTACCCTACACACAAGAGTTCTACTCCACGATTTTGAAAGGGGCTTTTTCGCTAGATCTCGATGCTGTTGGAAGATTCATTCAAATTTCTAAAGCAGGTTTCAAAAACCTGTTGAGCGTAGATGAAATTCCAAAAAATTTAAGCGATGTGAGGAACGAATATGAGGCAATTATCGCAAAAGCAAGAAAGCTTGGGGCCAAAATCAACGAAAAAGAATTGATAATGCCAAAGGAAATCAGAAAAAAGAGAGCGAGCGAAACGATCAAAGCTCTTAGATACATATTTGGCGGAGCGAAACAAACGCAGTATCTCACAGACGTAACACCGAAATTTGTAATCTTAGCAATGTTTGATGGTGGTATAAATCCATTTATAAGCGGAATCGTTTACGAAGAGAAAGGTGAAGTAAAATTCGACTCCGAAGCTTTGATTTCAAGGATGCTTGAGTTTTCAGAAATTTTAAATCCAAAGAAGCTGTTTGTAGGTAAAGATAAAGGTTTCATGAAAGAATGGGATAGCGAGATTGCTCATGTCAAAAAATCCCTCAGTGAGAAAGGGATTGATGTTGAAATTTCGACAGTAGGTGATGCACTGGAAAAGTTTGCTAAAGAAGTTGAAGCCTACTATGGTTGAATTATGATTCGCGTAAAAATAAGAAGCTGGACTGCAAGCTTCCGGTATCCTACATTTCAGTCAGGATATCAGCCAACTTTGCCCGTTCCGCCGCTTTCAACCATTCAGGGAATCCTATCCGCGGCCAAGGGAGAGATAGTCTCTTTCGGTGAAATTCCGTTCTTTGGGTATGTTTTCATAAGCGAGGGTAGTGGAGTTGACTTAGAAAGAATTTATGCAGTAGGAAAACCGGAGACAGAGGTGATAAAGCGAGAAATTTTGCTTGATAACACTCTGTATCTATATTTACCAGAGGAATGGGGAGAATACTTTAGGAAACCAACGTATCAATTATTGTTAGGACGTTCAAGTGATATAGCGACTGTAGAAAAGATAGAGAAGATTGAGCTCGAAAAGAGAAGAAACATTCCTGTTGGTGGAACTGTTGTACCTATAAATTCCGGTTTGCCAGGATTGGTTCATACACTTCCGGTTGAATTTGATTATTCAACAATCCCGAGAAGGGCAAAAATAGTAAAACCGTTTGTCGTCCTTCCATTTCCGAAGAATTCAGCTCAAAGGAAGAGGCAGATTTACAATCAAGGCGAGCTTTTATATGACTCAGAAATAGACATTGGAGTATGGGTTTATGAAGGTCTGCATGGCAAAGTTTAATCCCAATGATTTTCTTGAATGTCACGTAAATGCTACCCTTAATGTGATGAAGAGCATCAAAACCGCTTTTCCTTGGATTTCTGAAATCCACGAAAATTTCTGGGAGCTTCTTTTTTACTCCATCCTTTTACACGATCTTGGTAAGTGTTCAAAATGTTTCCAAATAGCTGGGGCAAAAGGAAAAATTTGGGGATACAGACACGAGATTCTTTCAACAGCATTTACACAGTTTTTAGACTACTCTGAAGAAGAAAAAAATTTGGTCGCCCTTGCGATTATGACTCACCACAAATACTTGGATGACCCTAACCTTCCCATACCAACTAAAGCTGAAGAGTTTGTATGGAGGGGCTACCTTGAGAGGATCGATGAACTTCTTGAAAACTCTGACTATGTTGAGGAGGTTTTCATACCCAGAGTCCCATACTGGGAGAACTATGTATTTGGCAAAACCATCGGTAAGTTTAAACTTCCTAAGGGATGGGAGTCGGGAATTAAAGAATTCGATTTTGACAAATTGCTAAATTGGTACGATCGAAATTGGAAAAAATACAGAAAAGAATTAATTTTTCTCAAAGGATTGCTGAATGCATGTGACCATCTGGCATCTGCAGGTGAGAATTCAATAAGATTTCTTCCATCTATAGCAGATGAAATTGCGTTCAGAATTCCAAGAGAAGCATGGAGACCTCTACAGAAAAAGGCAAATCAAGTTAAAGATAGCCTTCTTCTCAGGGCACCTACTGGATATGGGAAAACTGAGTGTGCACTTCTGTGGGCAGGCGCTAATTGTTATTCAACGAAAAAAGGATTTTCAAACAGAATTTTTTATATTTTACCGTATAAAGCAAGCATTAATGCAATGTATGAAAGAATGCTGGAGTATTTCAAAAGTCCAGAGCTGGTTGGCGTTTTACATAGCTCATCTTCCTACTATCTCTACGCTTCGAATTTTGAATATAAACGCTTTTCGAGTCTTTATCAAAAAATATTCACACCTCTAAAGGTAACAACACCGTTCCAAATAATGAAGGCATTTTTCGGTGTTGGTTTTTTCGAAATGACGCTTAGCGAGCTGAAAAATGCTTTGCTAATCTTTGATGAGATACACGCCTACGAACCCAATATTCTTGGAATAATCCTTGCAATGCTGGAGATGCTCAAAGAATATAACACGAAAACTTTGATCATGTCTGCAACTCTGCCAGATTTCATTGAGGAACTTTTTATTGAACTGTTAAATCCAGAAAAGTTAGAAATCTCGGGTAACGAGGCCGATCAATTCACAAGACATCGTATTAAAATCATCGAGGGTGGTATTGAGGAAAATTTACAGAATTTTGCAGAGAAATTTAAAGAAAGAAACCTTACACCTGCATTGATTGCATGTAATACTGTTGATAGAGCGATTGAGGCGTATAAGCTACTTAAAAGCCTTGGTTATCGCGTTATGCTCCTCCACAGCAGGTTCACATACGGGGATAGAGAGGAGCTTGAAAGAAAATTAAAAAGTGATCTAAATAGCTATGATTTCGTCGTTGCAACACAGGTTGTTGAGGTGTCGCTGGACATAAGCTTCAAGACTATATTAACAGAACCTGCACCTCTTGATGCTCTTGTTCAGCGGTTTGGAAGAGTAAACCGGCAGGGATGGAGGGAAAAGATAGTAGCGGATGTTTATGTTTTAACCGAAGGCTCTGAGAAAGATAAGAATGTTTACAAACCATATGAGGTTGTAACAGAGAGTGTCAGAATATTAGAGAGCTTAGATGGACAAGATCTTAAGGAATCGATTGTTACCGAGCTTGTAAGTGATGCTTACTTTAAACAAAAGAATCAAATTGTAAAGGAAGTGGAAAATTACAAACACACAGCTCTCGAACTTTTTGAGGATTTGCAACCTCTTAAAAAGACTGAAAGTGAACAACAATTTTACGAAATGTTTCAGGGTTTGGAAGTTGTACCGTCAAAGTTTGCAAATAAAGTTGATGAACTGATCGAAAGTGGAAAGGGTATTGAAGTTTATCGATATTTAGTTCCACTTCCTCACTGGAAGTTTTTCGCGTTGAAAGACAAATTTGGTGAAATTTTCACATACAAAAAACACAAAATAATTGTAGCTAATCTGAAGTACTCCCATGAGTTAGGGCTTGTAGATGAAGTTGAAAATGTAGCAGAAATCATTTAGGAAGGACAAGAATAAGACTGGAAGTTTTGAAGGAGTTTTACTAAAGGATTATGCAGATGTGGTTGGAGAGCCTCAGGAAGTGGTTGAACTGGTATTAAAAGCTGTTTTAAGACGGTGGCAGCATACGGCGAGATTTAGTGGTGAGCCCGGGAATTTATGAAAAAGAATTGCAGGTATAGGGTTACTATAAGGTAAAAAAGACCATGCGGCCGCCGGGATTCGAACCCGGGCAACGGGCTCGGGAGGCCCGTGTCCTGCCGCTAGACTACGACCGCTTGTATGCTCTTTCTCAGCTAAGCAAATAAAAGTTTCGAAATGTAATGCGTGACATCATACCGCAAATTTAATTTTCAGGAGGCCAACTTCTGCTGTGCTGACGGATTCATTGCTCGGCACATTTCTGGGATTCATAGCCGGTCTGGTGCCCGGGATCCACAGCAACACCTTTGCATCTCTAACACTCATATACTCCTCGAAATTCAGTAATCCTGCTGCCATAATAATCTCCTCCTCCATTGCATACACGATTGCCAACATTCTTCCGACAGTGTTGCTTGGAGTTCCTGATGAGGAAACAGCCATTGCCGTGCATCCCGCGAACCAAATGGTTCTTGAAGGAAGAGGTTTTGAAGCTGTGACTATTTCAGCGGTAAGTTCTTTTCTCGCTGTTGTTATCAGCTTTCTCCTTTACCCTGCAGTCTGGTTTCTGGGGGTTAACTACTCAGCAGTAACGAGCTTTATACCTGTAGCATTAATTGCGATTTCAGCCTTTCTAATACTGACAGAGAGAGGGGAGGAGTTTGGAGGTAGATATTCCGCATGGCGCAAAAGGTTCTATGCCCTTCTGGTTTTCACGGTTTCAGGCTTTACCGGCATCGTAGCCTTTCAGGTTTCAGAATACGTGACAGATCCGTTAGGCTCCATACTTCTACCTCTCCTTACCGGACTTTTTGGTGTTCCGATACTGCTTCAAACAACTGGCGGCAGAATACCACAGCAGAGAGTGAGATTCAGACTTCCGGACAGCAATGCAGTTTCAGCCGGAACTGTGGCGGGCTTTCTGGTCTCTCTTTTTCCGGGAGTTAGCAGTGGTGTTGCAACGGTTCTGTCGACAGTTGGAATTAGGGGGAGAGAAGAGTATGTTGCTGCAGTGAGTGCGGCAAACTCTGCCAATGCAGTTCTCTGCTTTTTCATGCTGATTTCAGCATCCAGGACGAGAAGCGGGGCTGCAGAGGCACTAAAACAGCTTGGAGCCTTTCCATCACTGTTTGAGATTGTTGCCATATCAACCTTATCAGCTTTAGTTGCCCTACCTCTTACCCTTGCCGTGGCAAAGGTAGCATTTTCTCACATCACAAGGCTGCAGTTCTCGAAAATATCTCTTGCGGTGCTCGTATTCTTAATAGCATTAACCTACATCCTCACGGGCTTCATGGGGGTCATGATACTGTTTGTCTCATCCGTAATCGGCATGTCCGCTCCGCTTCTTGGTGTTCGAAGGGTAAACTGTATGGGTTGCCTGATCATTCCCGTCCTGCTTTACTACCTTTGAAATCTACCCATTTCACCTCAGCTTTCTGATCTTAGCAACAAAAAACCCAGAACAGCGATGCCTGTGGGGGTAAAACCGTCTTGCTTTCCTTACTTCAGCATGCTTCAGATCTGGCAAAATTAACGCATCATCACCCCACTCAACCTCTTCAAGACTCCCTTCTCTCTTTTCCAGCAGAAAGTCCACAACAAACTCGTTCTCCTCAGGTGCAAGGGAGCAGGTGGAGTAGACCAACACACCTCCCTCCTTTAGACAGTCAAAGGCTGCGAGAATCAGATCCCGCTGAAGGGTAGAGCAGAAAATTATGTCCTCTCTCCCTCTGTCAGTCTTCCTCGAAGGATCCTTGTGGATTATCCCCTCTCCCGTGCAGGGGGCATCCAGCAAAACCCTGTCTGCTTTTATTCCAACCTCACGAATTCTTCTGCCATCAATATTCAGCACCGCAACATTCATTGCTCCCATTCTGTTCACGTTGTCTATCAAAGGTTGCAGTCTCTCCTTCTGCGGTTCAACAGCAATCACAACACCTCTGTTCCCCATCAGCATGGATAAAAAGGTCGTTTTTCCTCCGGGAGAAGCGGCGAGGTCAACAACGATCTCCCCCGGTTTGGGATCAAGGGCAAGAGGGGGAATGCAGGAGCTCTTGTCCATTACATAATAGTAACCCATCAGGTATTCTGGTGTTGCTCCTATGGAGTATGGTTCCTCGACGATTTCTAAGCAGTACGGGATCTCAGTCCTTCTCAACCCGAATCCTCTCTCCTCGAGCCTCTCCCTTAGGCTGGGTTCATCTATCTTCAGAGTATTGACGCGGATGTACTTGGGAACCCCCTCATCGAACGCTTTGATTATGTCCTCAGCTTCCTCTCCAAAGAAATTGACCCACCTTCTAACGATAAACTCGTCGTATCCGTATTTTCTTGCAAGCTTCTTTGCCCTTTCAGATGTAGGATAGTCAAGAACCCTCATTCTTTTATCCTCGCTCTGCCTGGAGGAAGGAATTTCATTATCTCATCGGGTGTCGCAACAGCCCTGACGATGTGCTTCTCTTCTCCGGCCATCTCCAGAAGTTTTCTGGCAATCTCCACTCCAAGCTCGTTATGCTCTTTACCCCCTATTTCAAGCTCAACGTAGTAGTCCGCCTGATTCTTAACCGCAGTAACCGGGCCTCCAATCACTCTCAGGCTTTCAAGATCAACGCCAATCGCGCAGTTCAGCTCAACTGTCAGATAGTTTCTCTTACCAGTTATGTAGAAGCTTCCTTTTGGCAGGTACTCTCCTGGCTTTGCAGTTTTGGAAACCTGCTCGGGCAGAACATAGTAAACTTCTCCGGCGTGCTTCTCTTCTTTCCACAAGGCTGAATAGGTTGCGGCAAACTCTGCGGCCTCCCTTATGCTTATTTCTCCCGCTTCCTGACCATCCTTCAGTATTACAGCTGGGGCACCGGGAGTTTGTGTGTGGAAGAAAAGATCCCTGCTTTCGAGATGTTTGGAAACTATCTCCTCATTCATTTCCGCGGTTCTGCCGCCAATAACCAGAAAGCCCTCGCTGGTAAAGAACCACCTGTAATTCTCGTACCATTCTCTCTTTCTCCTGACCTTTATACTCGTCACGAGTTTCCTTTCAAGTTTTTCCTCAACCCTCTCCATCTCCCTTAAAGTTGCCTCGATAGCCCTCTTCACACCATCTGCCTTTTCCCTTGCTTTCTTTGCTCTTTCATAGTAGCTATCCGCATTCTCGTGAATGTTCTTCTTTATTTCAAGCTCAACATCGAAATCACCCATCCTAACAACGATGGTATTTTTCTCAGGCCTAACATCTCTGACAACTTTTTTCAGCCTCTCATCCCTTGAAACTATCTCTTTAATCTCATCCCAGCTCTTTTTCTCCCTTGCCAACCTGAAAGCCTCGATGATTTTCTCCACCATGCTGTAGTTCTCGTAGATGGCATCTCCAATTCTTCTGTACCTCTCAGCCTCCTCCTCAAATCTCTTCAAACTCTCCTCCTGTATCTGGAGCCTTTTTCTCAGTTTCTCAAGTTCTTCACTTTTCATCGACTCAATCTCATCGATCTCCGCAAGTTTCTTTGAGAAGTAATCATCCAGAGCTTCGTTGAAAGATTCGAAGTACTTCTTTTCGTATTTTGAATAGTAAAGCAGATCCATCGGCACAACGTCAATGTAATCTCCGTTCTCAATGATAATCTGCGGTCTGGGTGAGAAGTTCATGAGCCTCACAATTTCCTCGTCGATTTTCTTCCTTTCCTCCTCATTCAGTTCCGGATACTTCTTTTTTTTGTCGATTCCTGCCCTTAAGCAAACTTCTTCCGCGTAAAGTCCTCCAAGCCCGGACATGGCAAGAACTCTAACCACTTCTCTGCCATCATCCTTCTTCTCCTTCCTCTCCGGAAAACTGTAAACCTCTCCAACCTTTACTGTATGCTTTAAGGGCATGACAACTCTGTTCTCATTATTCAGCAGCAAAATATTCCCTTTTGAGAAAAGCTCAGCCACGAGCTTTTTTATCTCTCCAGACCTCTCGAACTCGATGACCACAACTCTGTCGAAGTCATGCTGCTCTATTTTCTTCACTCTTGCACCTTCAAGATGCTTCCTCAGAAGCATTGCAAAAGCCGATGGAATCCTTGGAGCCTGCTTCGGGAACCTGGTGAGGTGAATTCTTCTTCCAGCTTCAATGACCAGATCAACCTTCTTGCCAGCGTAAATTCTTATACGTATCTCATCCGGCGGGTGGTGGTAGACCTTCTCAACCTTCCCTCCTTCGAGTTCTTTTAGCTCCTTAACGCACGCCTTGATGTCGAATGAGCTCAGCTGCTTCACGAATACAGTATGGGTTTTGACTTAAATAAGATTGTTTTGTCTCTGCATTTGAATGCAGGCAGCGTAGATTTTGGCTTAACCGAAAGTCAGAACTGATCAAAATCGCAAAAGCTTGATATGCAACATTAGATTCGCATGCAAATTCAGGAATTCTGCGATGATTCAGGATAGAGTGAACAATTTCAGTGGAGCTCGGGGCTGTGGGAAATTTCTTCAGAAACCACATCAATGCAGAAAAACATTAAAATAATAATACAAAAAATCGGGTATGAGAGAAGAAAGATACCGGGAAAAAATCGAGTACATCATCGAGGCTCTGAGCGAAATTCCACCAAACCCGGAAAAACCAATAGAGATCAGCGGAACGTTCTACAATCTTCTCACAGCAATAGAGTCTGCCATGGATATTTCCGCCATGCTTGTGAAGGATTTTGGAAAAAGGGTGGAGGATGATTACGGAAATATAGAGACACTTCAGGAAATTGGTATTATTGACGAAAAACTCGCTGAAAAACTGAAAATGTGCAATGGATTGAGAAACTGGCTTGTTCACAGATACAACAGAGTTGACAGGCAGCTCGTTCTAAATTCAGTGGAAGAGGTGAAGGAAATTCTGATCGAGTTTATAAAGAGGGTGGAAGATGTTTTGGAGAAAGCCAAGCCTTGAGGAGATAAAAGAAGATTTGAAAGCAATTTCGGATTTTGAAGCTGTTATTTTCGGCTCTTACGTCACGGGAGAGTTTCGAGAGGGATCAGACATTGACGTTGCGGTGATTACGAGGACAAAGGACAGGAGCAAAAATATGGAGATTCAGAAGAAACTGTTCAGTCTTGCCAGATCCCCATACGACCTGAGAGTTTTTGAGCTGTTGCCCATTAAAATAAAAGCCTCAGTTATGGATGATTACACTGTTCTGTTCGGGGATGAGCTTGAGATATCTGAATATTTCTACCAGTGGAGAAAAATGTGGGAGGATGTGAAGCACAGAATAAGCTACCACGAAACTGTGGAGGAAAAACTTAAGGCTGTTGAAAGGGGGAGGAGGTTGAGGGAGATTTTGAAATCCGGTTAGGGATTTTCCAGTTTTTGTTTTTGTGATTTTGGTTTTGATAAACTTCAAAACGAAGGGAAGCTGCCAGCTTATCCAGATCCTCATTTCTCATTGCAGCAGGTGCTATGGAGGATAAAGGTTTTGTCCCAAAATTTTTAACCTTTAAAAAGATTTTGGAATATGCAGGAAGTTCTCGAAGCTGCGGAGAAAATCAGGAGTATGGAGGTGAGGGGAGCGGCAAGAATTGCCAGATTCGCAGCAGAAACTCTAATGAGGTTTGCTGGAAAAGCTTCTGCCGAGAATTTTGATGAGGAAATGAAGTGGGCTGCTGAAACACTTCTCAACACGCGTCCAACGGCGGTAAGCCTTTACAATGCCATAAATTACGTGATGCGTTACAGCGGTGAAAGTGCTGAGGAGAAGAGGCAGAGTGTTGTAAGGAGAGCAAAGGAGTTCATTAACTGGGTTGAGACCGCGCAGAAAAAAATTGGTGAGATCGGGGAGAAAAGGATAAAGGATGGTTACACGATTATGACCCACTGCAACTCCTCGGCTGCAATAGCGGTGATAAAGAGGGCGCATGAAAATGGGAAGAGGGTGGAGGTTATTGCGACCGAGTCAAGGCCAAGGTGGCAGGGGCATTTAACGGCAAGGCAGTTAAGGGAGGCAGGGATTGATGTAACTCTGATTGTTGATTCTGCGGTGAGATACTTCATAAACGAAGTGGACTGTGTTGTTGTTGGAGCTGACACGGTAACTGCCAACGGTGCTTTGATAAACAAAATTGGAACTTCTCAGATAGCCCTTGCAGCAAAGGAGGCAAGGGTGCCGTTTATGGTGGCTGCTGAAACGTACAAGTTCAGTCCAAAAACGCTATTCGGGGAGCTTGTGATTATTGAGGAGAGGGATGCAGGTGAGGTTGCTCCTGAGGAACTGCTGAAGCTTGGGGTGAAGGTGAGGAATCCTGCCTTTGATGTTACCCCGAGGGACTACATTGACGTAATAATTACGGAAATCGGTGCAATCCCACCGGAGATGGCCTACATAGTGATAACGGAAAGGCTGGGTTATGCTGGAATAGAGGAGGAGGAAATAGCGCTGAATTCCAGGCACTTCGATTAGGTTTGGCGAAAAATTTATGATTCCGCCACAGATTTTCTGTGTGAGACTGCGTGCATTGTTTGAGGTAACAAAGCCGAAGCAAACATTCCTTCTCATGATCACTTTCTTAGTTTCGTATATCGTTGCCCGCGGTGATGTGGATTTCCGTTTCTTTATTGCAGCCCTGTCAATGTGGCTGGCAATTTCCGGAACCACGGCAATCAACATGTGGCTTGACAGGGACATTGATGCCATAATGCCCAGAACGAGGAAAAGACCTGTTCCAGCAGGAATTTTGAAGCCTGAGGAGTGTGCTGTCTTCGGTGCAGGGATTTTTGCTGCCGGCCAGATACTTGGATTCCTTGTAAGCTTCGAATTCGCTGCGGTAATTTTTCTTGGTCTCTTCTTTGACATTGTAGTTTACACAGTCCTTTTAAAGAGAAGAAGCCCCTACTCCATAGTTCTTGGTGGTTTTGCCGGTGCAATGCCGGCTCTGGCAGGATGGGTTGCGGTGCAGGGCTTCACCCTGCCCGGATTCATAATTGCCGCAATTGTTCTTCTCTGGATTCCCTCCCACATCTGGTACATTTCAATGCACTACGAGGATGATTACAGGCTTGCAGGCATACCAATGTATCCTCTGGTGGTGGGAATGGAGAGGGCTTCATGGATGATAGTTTTTGCCACCGCCGCAATGCTTGTGCTGGCTGCAAGCCTCTACGTCCTTCTCCCTCTTGGAGTTTTCTATCTGATCATTTCCACCTCTGCTGTTGCATTTTTCCTTTTAAAGGCGATAAAGTTTGCCATTTCTCCTGACAGAGTTAAGGCAAGGAAAATGTACAAGCTCGCAAGCATGACTCTCGGCCTTGTATACCTTTCACTGCTTCTGGGCGTATTTTTATAAACAAGCCCCGCTTACCTTAGCTGATGTGGAGCATTCTTAAGGCGGTTCGTGAAAATCCGGAAATTCTATACGAGTCTCAAAGAAGAAGGGGCTTGAGTTCTGAAATTGTTGATAGAGCAATAGAACTTGACAGAAAGTGGAGAGAAAAACTCAGAGAAGTCAATCAGCTCAGAAAGCGGAGAAATGAGCTTTCAAGAGCTGTAAAGGAGGCGAGGGGTGAGGATAAGGCGAGGATTATAGAGGAGGCAAAAGCTGTTTCGGAAGAGGTCAAAACGGCAGAAGAGGAGCTTAAGAAGCTCGAAGCTGAACTTGAGGAGGTTCTGCTTTCCATTCCAAACATAGTTCATGAAACCGTTCCGGTAGGGAAGGACGACACGGAGAACGTGCCGGTAAGGTACTGGGGGAAGGCGAAAGTCTACTTTGAGGATGTAGATTCATTTGTCGAGATGACAGGTGGTATGGCTGAGTACGAGGTGACAGATGTAAAGCCTGTTGGCCACGCTGATGCTGTAGAAATCTTCGGCTGGGCGGACCTTGAGAGGGCTGCAAAGGTTGCCGGAGCAAGATTTTACTATCTGCTTAACGATCTTGTCTGGCTTGACTTTGCCCTGACATTATACGCTCTGGACTTCCTTAAAAAAGAGGGATTTACATTAGTCTCTCCACCATACATGATGCGGGGGGAGGCTTACAGCGGAGTCACAGCTTTCAGCGATTTTGAGGAGGTTATATACAAGGTTGAGGACGAGGATCTCTATCTCATAGCGACGAGTGAGCACCCCATTGCTGCCATGCACATGAAAGAAGTTCTGGAGGAACGAGAGTTACCTCTGCTCTACGCTGGTGTCTCACCATGCTTCAGAAAGGAGGCGGGGGCGCATGGAAAGGATACGAAGGGAATATTCAGAGTCCATCAGTTCAACAAGGTCGAGCAGTTTGTTTTCTGCCTGCCTGAACAAAGCTGGGAATGGCATGAAAAGCTTCTGGAGAATGTGGAGAAGCTGTGGCAGGGACTGGAAATTCCCTACAGAATAGTGAACATCTGCACCGGAGATCTGGGGATAGTTGCTTCCAAAAAATACGACCTTGAGGCATGGATGCCGGCTCAGGGCAGATACAGGGAGATGGTTTCCTGCAGCAACTGCACAGACTGGCAGAGTTACAGGCTGGACATAAGGTTTGCAGAGGAGAGGGGCAAACCAAGCAAGGGATTTGTCCACACTCTGAACTCGACAGCGATTGCCACCACAAGGGCAATAACCGCCATAATCGAGAACTTCCAGCAGGAAGATGGAAGGGTTGAGATTCCGAAAGTGCTGAAAAAGTACCTCGAACCAGTTGAATCCGCACCCAAGGACTTCATTCTTCCGGCAGGAACTTAGAGCCTTAAGAACTTCTCGAAGGGCGTGAGAACCTCACAATCCTTTTCCCTCACCACAACAGTATCCTCAACCCTCACCCCTCCAATTTCGGAGTAGTACAATCCCGGCTCAACCGTAACAACCATACCCTTTTTCAGCTCAACACTCAGCTCACCTATCCTCGGCTCCTCGTGTACTTCGAGCCCTATTCCATGGCCGGTGGAATGGATGAATCCCTCACCCTTCTCTGTCTTGAAGCCGTAGCCGTTGAGCACGTCCTTTACTCTCTGATGAACATCTCTTGCGTCAACCCCATCCCTTATCATCCCAACTGCATTTTCCTGTGCATCAACCACAGCCTCGTACATTTCCTCCAGCTCGGGGTTTTTTCCGAGAAAAATTGTTCTCGTAAAGTCGGAGTGGTAAAGGTGGTCGACACTTCTCGGGAATATATCAAGAACCACGTGGTTCTCTATTCTGCCCCTTCCGATCTCATGTGGATCAGACGTAGCCTTTCCGGATGAAGCTATGGTATTCTCCGCCAGATAGCCTTCAGAGAAAAGTTTAAGCTCAACAGCCCTCCTGAGTTCTTCGCAGGTTTTAAAGTTGAAGTTTTCCACAACCCATTTGACACATCTCAGAACTGCATTGCTCGTATCCCTGATTTTCTCAATTTCTGAAGAGCTTTTAATCATTCTCAGCTGTGTAAAAGGGTTTTTCACCACCTCAACCTGAAAGTGCTTCATGAGCTCGAAGGATATGTATGTCGGTAGCTCTTCTGGAAGAAGCAGCTTCCTGCACCTCCCCTCCTTCAAAACCGAAACTAAGATGTCGAGATAAGCTTTCTTGGCATCCTTAATTTCCTTTAATCTCTCCATGTATCCAAGGTCGTTGAGTGAAACAACTTCCTTAACCCTGCTCTCTCTCTCCGCTCTCCTCTTTTCCATTTCAGGCACAAGAAGAATATCTGAACCGTCAATTCCTGCGATGTATGTTATCGGGTCGCTGGTTTTGAACTTTGTTGCGTAGTAGAAATTGGCATTTTTACTCGAACCGTGGAGGATTATGAAGTCAGCGTCGTGTTCTCTGAGAAATTTGGCAATCATAAAGAGAAGTGCAGACACTGTATTAAAAATTTTGACAGCCCGAATTCCGTAATGGAAATTTCAGAACAAACCAAAATTTTCTTATACTCATCATTAGGTTGAGAATCAATAAATAGGAGAGGGTGATTCGGATGAGTGAGGCATATAACTACCAGCTGTTGTTAAAGCACATTCTTGAGAGCGGTGTAACGTATGCACCGAAGCAGGAGATCGTTTACAGAGACCTCAGGAGGTTCACGTACAGGGATATATACGAGAGAGTTCACAGGCTTGCAAGTGCCCTTGAGGAGCTTGGTGTAAAGAAGGGGACGAGAGTTGCGGTTCTTGACTGGGACACAAACCGCTATCTCGAGTGCTTCTTTGCCATTCCCATGATGGGGGCTGTTTTGCACACGGTGAATGTAAGGTTAAGCCCTGAAGATATCCTCTACACCATGCAGCATGCAGAGGATGAGGTAGTTCTTGTATACAAGGACTTTGTTCCGCTTATCGAGTCAATTTCAGACAAGCTTGAAACGGTTAAGAAATACGTCGTTATGACCGATGACACAATGCCTGAAACGAAGCTCACTGACATAGAGTATGAGGAGATGCTGAAGAAGGCAAGCCCGAACTATGACTTTCCGGACTTTGATGAGAACACAATGGCCACGCTGAGCTACACCACCGGAACAACAGGAAGGCCGAAGGGTGTTTGGTTCACACACAGAAAGCTCTTCCTCCACACACTCGCCGGATGCATAGCGATGACAGGCTACAGGTCGGAACTCAGACTGAAGGAAGACAAAGTTGTTTACATGCCCCTCACGCCGATGTTCCACGTTCACGCCTGGGGAGTTCCTTACATGATGTGGTTGCTTGGTCACAAACACGTTTATCCGGGTAGATATGAACCGCAGATGATTGTTAAGCTCGTTTTGAGTGAGGGTGTAACGTATTCACACTGCGTACCAACCATTCTCCAGATGATAGTCGACAACCTGCCTGAGGGCTTCAAGTTCCCCGGCTGGAAGATGATAATTGGTGGTGCGAAGCTGCCAAAGGGTCTGGCTTTGAGGGCAAGGGAGAAGGGGATCTATACCATGGCCGGTTACGGAATGTCGGAAACCTGCCCTGTTTTGACAGGAGGCTTCCTGAAACCGCATCTGCTTGATGTTGATGAGGAAACTAAGATTGAACTTTCGATAAAGACCGGCACACCTTTCCCGCTGGTTTATGTTAGAGTTGTACACGAAGACTTTACCGATGTCAGACCTGACGAGCAGGACATGGGAGAGGTGGTTGTGAGGGCACCATGGCTTACTGACAGCTATCTTAAAGATCCGGACAAGACAAAGGAACTCTGGGAAGGAGGATGGCTGCACACCGGAGATATTGCCGTTATGGATGAGGAGGGATACATAACAGTTGTTGACAGACTGAAGGATGTTGTTAAGAGTGGAGGGGAGTGGATCTCGACTCTGACTCTCGAAAATCTCCTGAGCCTGCATCCAAAAGTGAGGGAGGTTGCGGTTATAGGTGTGCCGGATGAGAAATGGGGAGAGAGGCCGCTTGCAGTCATTGTTCCAATGCCCGGACAGGTACCAACACCAGAAGAGCTCAGGGAGCACCTGATGAAGTTCGTTGAGGAGGGTAAAATAACGAAGTGGGCAGTACCGGACAAATTTGAGATTGTAGAAGAAATTCCGAAAACGAGTGTTGGGAAGATAGACAAGAAAGTTCTGAAGCAGAAGTATTCCCGCTAAGCTTTCCATTTTTTTACAGTTCGAACCCGGCAATTCTTTCTGATTCTGACCACGAAATGTCGAGATTTCTGACAATTTCCACGATTCTTTCAATTTGCTCGAATATCTTACTTCTGACCTCCTCGTCTTCAATATAAATCTCAGTAAAACCCCTGATGGCTGCTAATGGATTTCTTATTCTGTCAACGAGGTAAGCTATTGTTTTTATGTTCTCAACGAGCTGTTTGAACATTTCTTCTCTCTTCTCCTCATCCTCCATCGATTTAAAGGCAAAGGCAATGTTATCTGTAAGTGTCATTAGCAGAGGTTCCATTTCCTCATCCATGACTTTCACACAAAGGAAACCATACGTTTTTTCACCATACCTGATTTCCAGACATTCTCCCTCAACAGTTTTTCCACAATTTTCGCCGAGTAGTCTGACAGTATCTCCTCTATTCTTTTAACCAGTTCTTCGCGGTCGCGAATTCTGACTATTGATTCATTGACTTCCAGCAATTCCCTTAGCAGCTTGTTCAGCCTTCTGAGTTCGGTGATTTCCTGTGCAATCACCAAGCAGCGCTTCTCACCCTCAATCTCAATCGGCAGGAAGAAGTTGAAGAAGTACTTTCCTCCCATCTTTATCCAGAATTGCAATAAGGACAGGGGAATGCGTAAATATGGCTCTGTATCTTTTTTCGCTCTCCTTTAGCTTTATCTCCATCTTTATTTTTTCGGTAACATCCATGGCGAGTATGAGGCCATAGGTTCTCCCTCCAGCATTTCTGTAAGTTGTGCCGTAACATTCGCATGTTATAATTCTGCCATCTCTCGTCAAAGTATCGCTTACAAAGTTAGCGAGCAATTCTCTCAAGAACAATCTTTCTGCAACTTGCCGAATTTTGTCCTTCAGGTGCTCCGGAATCAGGAGTTCAATGATATCCTTTCCAGCGACTTCTTCCTTCTTCCACCCAAAAGTCTCTTCTGCTTTCCTGTTCCATTCAACAATTCTTAAATTTTTGTCAAAAACGATGATGGTAAGGGGTGAGCAGTTGAAAATTGATCTGTACTTTTCTTCGCTCTCTCTCAGCCTCATTTCGAGTTCAATCCTTTCAGTCACATCCCTGAAGTTTCCAATGAACCCCGTGATTTTGCTCCCTTACCACAGCAGCCTGACATTACCTTCAAGAAATATTTCTCTTGAGTCCTTCCGCTTTGCCTTGAATACAATCCCGTAGATATTTTTTCTCTCTCTGAAGGCTTTGTTGTATGCTCTGAACACCATATCTGCCACTTCTTGGCTTAAGTTAATGACGTCTGCAAAGTTTCTGCCCCTAACTTCACCGATGGAGTATCCAAACGTTTCCTCAAAGGCTTTGTTCACCTCCATGAAATTCCCATTCAAATCGGTAACAGCGATTATATCAAGAGTGCTGTTGAAGAGCTCTTTATATCTCTCCTCTATTCTTCTTCTTGCCGTGATGTCTCGCAGGATGATCAAAACCATCTGTTTACCCCTGAATGTAACAGGAGCTGAATTGATTTCGAACCAAACTTCTCTCCCGTCAGGAAGGACAAAAAGCTCCTCATGCATTTCTCCTCGAAAATCCATTTCAGCAGCAGCTCTGTAGTCGGGATGGATAAGCTCGAAAAGTTTTCCCTTCATCAGGTATTCGGGGGGAAAGTACTCCAGTGCCTTTGGATTGGCGTAGAGAACCTTTTCGCCGTCGTGGATAATTGCAGGATCCGGATTATGCTCAAACATTATCTTCAAAATCTCAGCCTCAGCCATAGTTTTGTTATTTTGATTGGGTTCATGCTCCACAATTTCAATCACTCTCATGTTAAATAAAACTATTGATTTTATGTTGATAAAAGCTAGCTTGCCGCAGTTGCAGTTGTATTAACGATTCTAAGGTTAAACCCTTGGTGTTGAAACTCCAGCCATCAATTGAGCAGTTAAGGCGAAGGATTGCAATTAAAAATCACTCCCGATTCATACTGCAATTCAGCCTCGCCCTCCCACTTCAGACTGTGGAGATATAGAGAAAAATTTAAATCCAGTCTAAGACATCCCCACTAAGTGACTTCAGAGTTCTCCAAAAAAAGCGCTGTTGTGAGAGCATGATGCTGGAAAAGTTGGAGGAAAGGAAAGAACAGCTTGAAAAGGAGCTTCAGTATTTCATCAAGAGGAGAGATGAGCTGAACGCAGCTGCGAAGGAGTACGCGAACAAGAGGGACGAGCTGAACAGGAAAATTAGAGAGATGCTTGAAGAAACCAAGGTTGTGAAGGAGAAGAGAGATGAGCTGAATGACAAGGTAAAGGAGATCAGGGCAAAAAGAAACGAGATTTTAAAGGAAGTGGATGCCCTTTACAAGGAAGTGGACAGGCTCAGGAAGACTATTGACAAGGGTGGCAGGCCGCTGGGTGAGATTGAGAAGGAAATAAGAAGGCTGGAGTTCAGGCAGCAGACAGCTGTGCTTACAATAGAAAAGGAGAGGGCTCTGGTGGAGAGGATTGCCAAGCTGAGGAGGGAACTTGAGGAAAGGAAGGCTCAGCTGGAGAAGCACGAGGAATTCAGAAGATTGATATCAAGGATAAGGGAGCTGAAGGAGAAGGCGAGAGAGCTGCTGAATGAGTTAAAGGTGTATGCTGAAGAGGCTGATAAGTACCACGAGCAGCTAACTCAAATGTTCAGCGAGATAGATGAAACAAGAAAGCTTGCCGATGAAATGCATGAGAAGTTCATAGAAAGCAAGAAGGAAGCGGACAGATGTCACAATGAGGCAGTAAAGAGGAGAAAAGACATCAAAGACCTTGAGAAGGTGATAAAGGCATTGAAGTCCAAGCAGGTAAAGAGCAGAGAGCAGAGGGAGAAGGAGGAGCTGATAAGAAAGGCGAAGGAAATCTACGAGATGTTCAAGAGAGGAGAGAAAATAGAAACTGAAGATCTGCTCATACTGCAGAGGGCCGGGCTGATATAGCCTGATTGTAACCCATTTTTAATGCTTTCAGGTTGAGTTCTGCCAATTCGCCCTTCATTGTTTCTTTTATGGTCTCTTCAACGTGCTCTATGCCGAATGGCATGCTGTAATAACCAAAAAGCATTCCAACAACGACTACATTTGTTGCCAAAACACTACCGGCCTTTTCAGCAATTTCAGAGGCGTTTACGGGTATAATCCTTGGGGTTATCTTCCTCAATTCTCCGATAATATCATCCAGATCCGGATAGGTTGCAGATCCCGCCGTTACGGAGGGAGGTATCATCTTTCTTGTGTTGAGTATTACGAGGCTTTTTCTGTTCAGAAACCTTGCATAGCGGAGCGCTTCTGCAGGTTCGAGGGCTATCATGACATCAGCTCCGCCCTCTGGAATGAGCGGGGCTTTGACGTCACCGATTCTTACATGAACATCAACACTCCCACCCCTCTGTGCCATCCCGTGAGTTTCGGCGGTAAGAACATTAAGTCCAGCTTTCATTGCCGCCCTCGCTATTATTCCTGAAGTTGTAAGTGCTCCCTGCCCGCCAACACCGACAATGATTATATTCAGCCTCATCTGCCATCCTCAGGTTTTGTGCATTTAAACTTAGCTCTGTTCCATTCCCACTGCTGAGAGCAGTCTCTTCGTAATGGCTTCCGTTATCAGCTTTGCAAGCAAATCCCTTTCGTTTGTCTCTCCAAAGATTCCAAGCGGTATCTGTGCTCCGGCAGCATGCGCATGTCCGCCGGCACTTCCAACATCTCCAAAAGCCCTTCTGAGAACTTCACCAATGTGTATTCTCACATCCTTGTTTCTTGCCGAGACGTAAACTTTGTCTTTTATTATTCCAAAAACGACCACCGTTGAGATTCCTTCAAGTTTCAGCAGGAAATCTGCAGCCTGTGGCAACGCATCCCTGTCGTTGATAAATCCGGCAAAGCTGATGAGGAAGCTGGAGTAAGCCTGTCTGTTTTTTATTGCTGTGCCCAGAATATCGAGCGTCTCTGTTGATAAGGACGGACTCTCAATTTTCTCTATCAGGTCATGATCAACGAATGGATAGAGAAATGCAGATGCCAGAAAGTCAGCTGTTCTGGTGTTTCTTTTAAATTCATCCGTTTCGCTCTTTATTCCGAAGAAAAGTGCTGTTGCGAGAATTTTGCTTGGAGTGATTTTTAGCTCCCTTATGTACTCTGTCAGAATCGTTGCCGTTGCTCCAACATCCTCTCTGATGTCAAAGAAGTCTGCAATAACTTTTTCCGCTGGATGGTGGTCTATTACAATGGATATGTCTGTTTCAGGAGGAATGGAGTTGTTAACCCCTGGCCCTGAAGAATCTACGATTGCAAAAGCATCATAAAGGCTTAAATCAACTTCTTTTGCCCGAATCATAGGTATATCGAGCAGATTTACCATCGCCCTGTTTTTTTGATGCAGAATTTCTCCGTAGTAAAGAATGTCCGCGATCACGTCAAACTGCTTGGCAATCTCCCTGAGGGCGTATGCGGATGACATTGAGTCCGGATCGGGATTATCGTGGGTGAATATTCCGAGTCTCTTTCCTCTCAGCGACTCCAGTATCTTTTTGAAGCTCTCAATTTTCTTCAGAGTCTCCATCTTCTTTATTTTATCCATAAAGGCCTGTTTTACAGCATCAGGAACAAGGACTATCAGATTTGCCCCTGCACCCTCGAACTCCTCTTTCTTTTTGGGTGAAGAAACTCTCACAATTGTGTAAACATCCGAAACGGAACGCAATGCTTTTAAAACATTCAGATTCAGCTCATCTTCAGAACTTGTTATGAGAACGGCTGAAACTCCTTTGAGGTTAAGGTTTCTGTAGAAATTCTCATCGGTTGGATCCGCGATTATAGCATCAAATCCCTCATCTTCAAGTAGCTCTATCTTTTCCTTCGATCTATCAACGGCAAGAACTTTTTTCCCCGCGGCAGTCAGTTCTCTAACAAGCCCCACACCGGCAGCTTCACTACCGATGACTATGTAATCATACCTGCCGTTTTCAGTCATTTCAGATTCAAAAAAATCAGGAAAGTATTAAACGTTTCCGGTATGGTTTGCTGTATTAAAGTGTGAACATCATGCAGCATATTCCGGATCAAACTAAATTTCTTTTAGAGCCTCAATCAGCCTGTCGTTGTCTTCAGCCTTTCCAACTGTGATTCTGATGTACCCTCCCTCCAGCCCCATAACACTCGCATCTCTTACGATGAAACCTTTTTCAGCCAGTTTTTCTGCCACACCATCTTTATTTGCCTTTACAAGTACAAAGTTGGCTTCAGATGGATAAACTTCGAGCCAGTCGATTTTTTTGAGCCTTTCAATCAGTCTCTCCCTCTCCGTGACTATTTTCCTCCTGATTTTTTCGTAGTAGTCCAGTGACCTCAATGCGGCAATTGCAGTCTCAACCGCTGGATGGCTGATGCTGAAGGGAAGTCTGACCTTCTCTATTGCCTCCGCAATCTCTGCACTGCAGACAGCATATCCGACCCTCATTCCCGCGAGGGCGAAGAACTTGGAAAAGCTCCTGAGCACGATGAGGTTTTCGAACTCCTCAACCATTTTTATCTTGGAATCACCGCTGAATTCAACATATGCCTCATCAAGCACCACGTAATCTGCAATTTCAGCAACCTTTTCAATTACCTCCCTGCTTAAACTGTTGCCTGTTGGATTGTTTGGGGAGCATAAAAAAACAAGCTTTGGTTTCTCTCTTGCAACAACTTCTGCATCAACCTCGTATCTGTCAAAAACAGGAAAGCTGATGGATGCGTTTCTGAGCATTGCGTAAATGGAGTACAGCGTGTAGGAAGGCATCGGGATAACGACCCTGTCAAGTTCCTCCACCAAAGCGTTGCAGATGCATGAAATTATCTCAGAACTCCCGCATCCTACTGCAATGTTCTCAATCTCAAAACCCGTGTAATCTGCGATTGCCTTTTTTAACCGGGTGTAATCTGCCTTGGGATATGTTGAAATTTTGTTTATGGCCTTTAAATACGCCTCTTTAACCTCCTCGCTCGGTTCGTATGGATTCTCATTTGAAGCAAGGTTGATAACGCTGTACGGGAAATCTTCAGGAAACAGACCCGCATCGTACGGGTTGATCAATCTTACAACATTCCTCATACAAGCACTACCTTCAAACTTTTTACAGATTCAATATCTCGAAAGAATGGATCTGCAAGCACTACATGGTCGCAAAGCTGAAGTAGAGAGTTTATTCTGGCTTTCACAGATTCAACACTCCCGCTTATGGTGAAATTGCTGAGAAGAAAATCACCGTGCCTGAAAAGAACCTCAGCCTCCCTGCACTCTGCAATGCTTCCCCCTTCACGTCTTTTTCTTACAAGGGACATGATGTCCACTTCCAGCAGTTCTTCTGCCACACTTTCAAGTTGGAACTCTTCTATGAGCTTCCGGCTTCCAGTGAAGACAATTGCTGCCGCTATTAACAAATCCTCTTCATTTTTGCTTGGCAGAATTAAGGCAGGTCCGTATGCTGCTTTGAATGGTGTATTTGCGTAGCGGAGAAGCCACTTTATGTACTCCTCCTTTACCGAGTTGAAGAGAACACCATCTGCCTCCCTTGAAAGTTTTGCAGTCATCGGTGATCCTGCACCGATAACAACAGGAAAATCGAAATCCTTCAAAAAATCTAAGCATTTTTTGAGCTTTCTGTATCCTTCTTTCGGGTTTATGCAATTTCCCGCCCCGATTCCAACAATGAACCTGTCACCGTACCTTTCTCTCAAACCTTCAACTCCTGATACTATCCTCTTCCAGCCTTTCTGTGCTGACAGAACTCCGAATCCGATGTATAAATTGCTGCATGAACCAATCAATTCAGCAACATTGAAAGGGTCCTCAAACCCCTCAAATTCCCCGATCCATACTATTCTGATTCCTGCTTTTTCGGCAATATTGACTCTTTCCTTTATCTCTTTTTCACTCAAATCGCCGTTTATGTTCAGACCAACCTTACCAATCGAGAAGTTTTTTGACCTTTGGCTGTTTCTCATCTCTGTTCTCTTCCTTGGACTCAACTATGGCTTCAGACTTCGTTTTTGGTCTGTATCCGAGCCGGTCTCCGTAGAGTTCAACCACGAACTTTGCAGCTATCTTTGCTAAATCGTACATCTTCGCCTCGGTGAGCTCCCTGAATTCAGTCCTCCGTTTATCCTTTCTCTTATCAACATAGTAAAGGCAGAAAAGACATCTGTAGGGTGATATGGGAGTTGGCTCCCTGTCGGAAAAAACGTCTTCGAAAGTCTCAACTGCACAGTAAGCTCCATCACTGAACTTGCAGAACCTCACCCTTTCATCTGCTACTTCCTTTGCAACTCTCATAAATTCGTTCAGCTCACCTGTAACTTCTGTTTTCTTTTCCCTCTTGAAAAAGTACCACTCGAGAAGAAGGTAGACGAACTCGGATGGAGTAACATCAGACTCCTCGCACTTTTTCATCAGCAGTTTTTCCATATCAGGCGGAATTTCTATCGTTATCTTCATTTCTTGCTCTTCCCCCTCTTCTTTGTTTCTTCAGCATCGAGAATTTCAGCTTCAACCCCATATTCTGTTCCGGATTCACTTTCTGTTTCACTCTCTACTCTCTTTTCCTCTTCAACAAGAGATTTTGCAAGCATGTAGTATCCGATGGAGTTCGCCTTTATCGGCTCATCGGGTCTTTTAACATCTCCAATGTCTCTGAAACTCTCCTTGAACATCTCATAAACTCCGGGCAAAATGCTACCTCCACCAGTAATTGTGAAGTTCTCCACCAGTGTCGTTGACAGTCCTTCAAGAACAAGCTTAACTCTGCTGGCAATCCTTTCCACCCATGTTTTTACGTAGGCTTCATACTCCTGCATTATTTCATCCCTGCTGACACTCACCTTCTTTCCTCCCCTTATCCTGCCAATTTCGTAGCCTTCTGTAGTGAGAAGTTTTGTCATCTCTTCAGGAGTTATGCTGATACCCGCTCTGTTTCTGATGGTAACTTCAAGGTTCTCGTACAGCTTGTCAACACCCATCAGCATCGTGTCCCCTTTGAGATACTCCATGTCTGCAATCACAAGCACATCAGTCGTTCCAAAGCCTATGTCAACACACACTCCGGTCTCAATCCCCATGTAGGCCATTGTTCCAACCGGTTCTGGAAATATCAGAACCTTCGAATTTAAAGCGGATTCAAGCTCTTTTTTCAGCTCTTCTCTCTCCTTTCTTGACGATTTGACCGGAAGACCTGTAGCTATAAGTCCGTTCTTCACTTTTAGCTTGTTCAGACCGTACTTTGCAAGTTCAAGATAGGAGGTGTGCAGAACCCTGCCTTCATGAAGGGGTCTCAGAACCTCAACGTTTTCCATTGAGTGAACTATGGAAAGAGCTTCATCTCCAATGTAAATTCTCTTTGTCTCACCCTTCAGGCTCCAGTCTTTCTCCTCGCCATAAGCTACGATGGAAGGGTAAAGCAGAACGTTTTTTCCATCCGCAGTTATCTTGGTGTAATTCGTGCCAATGTCAAGACCAACTGGCTGCATGTTTTCAGTAGCTTTAACAATATAAAAAATTTCTTAGGGATAAGTCAAAGACTTGCAGTTTCACAGCTCCTTTCTGAGGTCGATAACCCTCTTTGCCTTCCCCTGTGATCTTTCAATTGTCCCCTTCTCAACTAATTCCACATTTGTCCTAAGTCCAAGCTCCTTTTGAAGCTCCCTCTGAACCTTTTGCTGGATTCTCTGCAGATCAAGAAGCTCACCTGTGAAAAGTTCTTCCCTTACCTCAACTCTAACAGTGATTTCATCAAGATTGCCATTTCTGGTAATCACAACCTGGAAGTGGTCTCCAACTTCCGGAATCTGCATCAGCACGTGCTCTATCTGGCTTGGAAAGACGTTTATACCTCTTACGATTATCATATCATCACTTCTGCCCGTGATGCGGTGGATTTTCGGATGCGTTCTCCCGCAAGAGCACTCATCATCCATTATGAATGTTATATCACCCGTTCTGTATCTGAGCACAGGTAAAGCCTCCTTCGTAAGAGAGGTCAGGACAAGCTCACCCTTCTCCCCTTCAGAGAGCACTTCTCCCGTTTCAGGATCGATGATTTCAATAAGGTAATGATCCGCCCAGATGTGCAGCCCGTTCTGCTCCTCACACTCAAATGCAACTCCCGGGCCGTTCAGTTCGCTGAGACCATAGCTGTCGTAGGCTTTTATGTTGAACGCATCCTCAAGTCTTTTTCTCGTGTTTTCACTCCATGGTTCGGCACCAAAACATCCAATTCTGAGGCTCAGCTTATCATCAAGGCCAAGTTCCTCGGCAACCTCCTTAACGTGGAGTGCATAGCTCGGAGTGGAGTGTATCGCTGTGGTTCCAAAATCGGCCATGCATCTTACCTGCCTTTCCGTATTTCCCACACCCGCAGGGATGACCATCGCCCCTATTCTTTCAGCTCCATCATGAATGCCCAGCCCGCCGGTGAAAAATGCATAGTTTGCCATGTTCTGAAAAATGTCTTTTTTCCTGATCCCAACCATGTAGAGACATCTTGCAACGAGGTTGATCCAGTTTTCAAGGTCGTTGGCTGTGTATCCCACAACTTTTGGCTTTCCGGTAGTTCCGCTTGAGGTGTGGAGCCTTACTATCTCTTCCTTTGGTACTGCAAAAAGCCCGAAGGGGTAATTTTCGGCAAAGTCGTTTTTAGTTGTAAAAGGGAGCTTTGCAGCGTCTTCAAGCCTCCTTATATCATCTGGATGAACTCCTGCATTTTTGAGCTTTTGCCTGTAATGAGCAACGTTATCGTATGCATGTCTTACAGCCCACTTCAACCTCTTAAGCTGAAGCTCTTTGAGCTCTTTTTCGGGCATCACTTCCTCCTTCTGCCAGTAAAGCTCGCTGAATGGCATTCATATCACCATGATAGAGTGTATCTGTCTGTCATAAACGGGCAGGATTTAAATACTTACTGTAAGAGCAAAAGGCTTTAAAAACCACGGACATCATTAGTCTGAGGGGCCGTAGGGTAGCCTGGTAATCCTATCGGCTTTGGGAGCCGGTGACCCGAGTTCGAATCTCGGCGGCCCCATTTCAGTGAAATTTAACCGTTACAGCAAATCCCTCCCCCAATCTTTCAATCTTCTCTATTCTGCACCTTCTAAGAAAAGAATTTCCATCGCAGATTGTTGGGGAATTCTTACCTCCGATGAATAAGGGGGCATAGTATATTCTCATCTCATCGACAAGGTTTTCTGAGATGAGGGAGGAGATAATCGTCCCTCCCCCTTCAACCATCAACCTTCTCACACCCCTTTCATGGAGGTGATGAAGCAAAGCGGAGAGGTCTACTTTGTCCTCTCCAAGCACCACGACTTCTGCGAATTTCTGTATTTCCCTTATTCTCTCTTTTGGAGCAAGTCTGGAAACCGCAACAAGCGTTTTTGCCTCCTCATTCAGAATTCTGGATTCTGGTGGTACTCTGCACTTGCTGTCCACGACAACTCTCAGAGGATTCGGCTCTCTGCCCTCCTTAACCCTCTTTTCCCTCAGAATTGCGTTCTTCACCGTAAGCCTCGGATCGTCAGCAATAACAGTTCCTATTCCCACCATTATTGCATCGCTCTCAGCTCTTAACCTGTCCACAATATTCAAGTCTTCCTCACATGAAATTCTCAACTGTTTTCTGCTCTCGTCACTTATTTTTCCATCGAGGCTGGCAGCAACGTTTACAAAAACATAAGGTCGCATTCTTATCCCCTGAAATAAGGTTCCCTTTTTCTCACTGTCTCAACTATCACCTTCTTCAGCTCTTCCCCATGCTTTCCATCAATTGTGACCGTATCATCCCTGAGAAGACATGGTTTGAGTTTACCATCCGAAGTCACCCTCATTCTGTTGCAGTGCATGCAGAAGGCCGTGTTGTCCATGGGCTTAACGAACTCTACAACCCCCCTGGGAGTGAAGTACTGTGTTCTGCGATGCATAGCCCTGATTCTCCTTTGCGTTGAGATTTTTGCATACCTCTCCTCAATTTTCGAAATATCGAGGAAATAATTCTCTAATCCGGGGAAGGGGACAAGTTCAATTACCTGTAGAATTGCCCTTATTTCTCCTTCATTGAATGAATTCGTAAAGCTCAGTAGCTCTTCCACCTCATCCTCATTAACACCCTTCATCACAAGCATGTTCACCTTTACCGGAGTCAGTCCAGCCTCACAAGCTTTCTCGATTCCCCTTATCACATCATGCACGTCTCCAACCCTTGTTATCCATCTGTACTTCTCCGCATTCAGTGTGTCAAGGCTTACGTTTACTCTGTTAAGTCCACACTCTTTGAGTTCGTCTGCATACTTTTCAAGAAGAATTCCATTTGTGGTCATGGAGATCTCCTTGAATTCGGGAAGATTCTGGATTATTTCAAAAATATCCTTTCTCAGCAATGGCTCCCCACCGGTAATTTTTAGCTTCTTCACTCCAAGCTCGTAAAAAGCTCTGGAAATCTCGATTATTCTTTCCGCGCTGATTTCCTTCCCGGGGTTTTTTTCGCCTTCTTTATGGCAATAGAAGCACTTAAGGTTACATTTGTTCGTTACAGCAATTCTAAGGTTCGTTACAACTCTGCCATACTCATCTCTGAGCATATCTTCTCAGCCCTCTTCAGGTCATCGGGAGTGTTGATGTTGAAAAATGAGATGAGATCTTTATCAAACTTTCTGAGCTTTTCCACAGGATAATAAACAGCGTTCAACTTTTCTAAGGGAACCAGTATTTTCCTGATTCCCCTGACAATTGCATTCTCAAGTTCATCAGCGATTCTTTCAGAGTAATACGCCAACAGTGGTTCGGGATAATCGTGCTTCGGGATGAGGGCATCACAACCGGTTCTTTCTCCTTCACCGTAAAGGTGCTCAATAACAGCAGGTTTGACGAAGGGCATGTCTATTGCAGTTACAATGCAGCTTCCAAAGTGTTTCAGTGCGGCGTGAATTCCGGCAATCGAACCGACATTTCTGTAAGCGTCCCATATAAATTCAGCATCATACTTTGATGAGAGTTTTTTTGCCTGCTCCTCATCTCTGCATACGAACACAGCCTGATACTGAGAGTATTTTTCCAGTGCCCTTTCAATAAGCTTTTTACCGCAAAGAGTAATTTCTGTTTTTTCCATACCCATTCTCCTACCAATTCCACCAACAAGCACGGCAACTTTCACGGTTTACATTAGTTAGATATTTATTACACTTTTCCGACTCCCTGCATGGACATCATCGATGAACTGAGAACTTACAGGGAGAAAGACATTCCTTATTCGAGAGTCCTCAGCTCAATGTGCACAGTACCGCATCCAGTTGCTGTTGAGGCTCACAGAATGTTTATTGAAACTAATCTTGGAGATCCGGGAATTTTCAGAGGTACGGTGGAGCTTGAGAGTAAGCTGATGAAGCTGATTGGCGAAATTCTCCACTGCAAAACTCCTGCGGGTTACATCTGCTCCGGAGGGACCGAGGCGAACATTCAGGGGATAAGGGCTGCCAGAAACGTTCAAAGAAAGGAGAATCCCAACATAGTAATTCCGAAGACTGCACACTTCTCATTTGAGAAAATTGGAGACATTTTGAGGGTAGAAATAAGGAGAGCGGGAGTTGATGAGGAGTATAAAGTTGACGTTGGCCAGGTTGAGGATTTGATGGATGAAAACACGGCCGCAATTGTTGGTATAGCAGGAACAACTGAACTCGGGCAGATCGATCCAATTGTTGAGCTATCAAAGCTTGCTGAAGAAAAACAGGTGGAGCTTCATGTTGATGCTGCATTCGGAGGGCTCGTGATTCCATTCATGGATGATCCTTATCCTTTCGATTTTCAGAACAAGGGTGTTTCATCAATAACAATCGACCCGCACAAGATGGGGATGGCAACAATTCCTGCAGGAGGAATTATTTTCAGAAATGAGACTTACTTAAGGGCTCTGGAGGTTGAAACTCCGTATCTGACATCAAAAACCCAGTTCACACTAACCGGAACGAGACCTGGCACTGGAGTTGCTTCGGCTTATGCTGTTCTGAAATCTCTCGGCTTTGATGGGATGAAAAAAGTGGTTGAAAGGTGTCTGAAGAACACACGCATCCTTGTTGAGGAGATGAGGGATCTGGGATTTGAGCCTGTTATTGAGCCTGTAATGAATGTAGTTTCATTCAGAACGGATGAAGCGGAAAAACTGAAGGAGGAGCTTTACAGGATGAAATGGGTCATTTCAACCATAAGAGAACCCAAGGCCATCAGGTTTGTTGTTATGCCTCATGTCACGGAAGAGGTCATCAAGAACTTTATAAGTGATTTCAGGAAAGTTTTAAGGAGGTGAGAGAATGGAAGTCAGACTTGTTGTTGATGGGGAGGATATTGAAATGAATGAATTTGTGACCAGGGTTTTTGGAAGGGTTATTGAAGCTCTGGTTTCAACGCTAAAAGGTGTTGATGAAGACTGGAGTATCGTGCAGATTGAGGTTGTGCGTTAGGATTGCGGTAAGGAGAATGCATACGGTGAGATGTTGCTGAGGAAATGCATTAAGCTGTCAAAGTACATCCCCGGAAAGAGCATTGAGGAGGTTAAGAGGAAATACGGACTTGAAAGGGTTGTGAAGCTTGCCTCGAACGAGAATCCCTACGGTCCAAGCCCGAAGGCCATAGAAGCTTTCAGGAGTTACTCTGATCTGCATATCTATCCTGATCCCGAGTACAGAGAACTCAGAGAGAAAATTTCTGAATACACCGGATGGAATGTGGAGAGAATAGTGGTTGGAGCTGGTATTGATGGCATTCTTGAAACACTCTTCAAAATTCTCGTTGATGAAGGAGATGAGGTTGTCATTCCTATTCCGAGCTTCCCGTACTACAGCATACTGACCATGCTAAGCTGTGGAAAGGAAGTTATCGTCAGAAGGGGAGAGAACTACCAAATCGACCAGTCGATTTTTGATGTAATAAATGAGAAAACAAAACTCATACTTATCAGCAATCCAAACAACCCCACGGGAAATGCTGAAAGGGTTGAGATTGTAGAGGAAATAGTGCAGTCGACTGATGGAATCGTTTTTATTGATGAAGCCTACGTGGAGTTTTCCGACTTTCCTGTTAACATAGATGCAGAGAACGTTGTTATTGCCAGAACTTTCTCCAAGGCATTCGGACTGGCGAACCTTCGAGTAGGATATGCACTCTTACCTGAATGGCTTGTCGATCCATTTAAAGCAGCTATGACACCTTTTCCCCTCTCCACTCCAGCTGTAAGGGCGGCAGAAGCAGCCATAGATGATATTGAGTGGATGCGAAAGTGCGTTGAAAAGATAAAGGAAGAGAGGGAGAGAATGTTCAGAGAGCTGAAAAAGTGCGTTGAAGTTACACCCTCTCAGGCAAACTTCCTCTTTTTTGAGAGTCCTGTTGAGAATCTTGCAGAAGAACTTTTAAAGAGAGGAGTGATAGTGAGAGATTGCAGTAACTTTCCGGGCTGCAGAAACCACATCCGCGTTACTGTTGGTAAGGCTGAGGAAAATGAAATGTTTCTGCAGGCGTTAAAAGAGGTGCTTGAATGCTGATTGCTCTAACCGGCACACCGGGAACCGGGAAGAGCAGTGTTGCGGAGCTGCTGAAGAACAGAGGATACAGGATTGCGAGCGTTGTTGAGCTGGCAAAAAAATACGACTGCATAATCGATGAGGAGGATGGAGAGTTAATCATAGATGTGGAAAAGCTTGCTGCTGAGATAGATTTTGATGGGGTTGTTGAAGGACACCTCTCCCATCTTTTAAAACCTGATATGGCAATAGTTCTGAGATGCAATCCTGCTGTGCTTAAGGAGAGGTTGAAAGAAAGAAAATGGAGTGAGGAGAAGCTGATGGAGAACGTTGAGGCAGAATTGCTTGATGTAATCCTTGTTGAAGCACTCAATCATGCTGGAGAGGTTTACGAGATAGACACAACTGAAATGAGCGTTTATGAAGTTGCAGATGCTGTTGATAGTATCGTTAAAGACAGGGATGCAAGGAAAAAGTATAAGCCCGGAAGAATAGACTGGCTTTCTGAGCTTGAGGACAGACTTGATGAATTTGTAAGGAAGGTGTAAGAAATGGAGGGTTTCAGAAAGATAGAGTGGGCGGAACGCTACATGAAAGTTCTGGGAAAGATCAGGGATCGTTTCAGGAAAGAGAGACCCCTGGAGGGCTTTAAAGTTGGAATGGCACTGCATGTGGAGGCAAAGACCGCAGTTCTTGTTAAAACCCTCGTTGATGCTGGAGCGGAGGTTGCGATTACGGGCTGCAATCCGATGAGCACTCAGGATGATGTAGCTGATGCTCTGAGAGAAATCGGGATTGCATGCTTTGCAAAAAGGGGAATGAGTGTCGAGGAGTACTATGAAGCTCTTAAAAAGGTAATAAGAACAGGGCCTGACATCGTAATTGACGATGGTGCAGATCTCATATTTCTCCTTCATGGAGAGATGGAGGAGTATGCTGAAAATGTGAAGGGGGCGAGTGAGGAAACCACAACTGGAGTGATAAGGCTCAGGGCGATGGAGAGGGAGGGTGTGCTGAAGTTTCCGGTTATAGCAGTCAATGATGCCTACACGAAATACCTCTTTGACAATCGCTATGGCACCGGCCAGTCTGCAATAGATGGGGTGATAAGGGCCACAAATCTGCTGATGGCCGGGAAGACTGTGGTTGTTGCGGGCTATGGATGGTGTGGCAGAGGAGTGGCGATGAGGGCAAGAGGAATGGGGGCGAATGTTGTTGTAACAGAAGTGGACGAGATCAGAGCTCTGGAGGCGGTGATGGATGGATTCAGAGTTATGAGGATGGAAGAGGCGGCAGAGATTGGAGATATCTTTATTACAGCTACAGGCAACAGGGACATTATCAGAGAGGAGCACATCAGAAGGATGAAGGATGGAGCAATACTTGCCAATGCCGGACACTTTAACGTTGAAATCGACATTCAGGCACTTGAGAAAATGGCAAAAGCGAAGAGGGAGGCAAGAAAGTACGTTACCGAATACGATCTTGGAGAGAAGAGAGTTTATCTGCTCGCAGAAGGGAGGCTGGTAAATCTTGTTGCTGCTGACGGCCATCCTGTTGAGGTTATGGATATGAGCTTTGCCAATCAGGCTCTTGCTGCTGAGTATATCGCTGAGAACTGGGAAAGGCTGGAAAGAAAGGTTTACAGACTTCCCGAAGAACTCGACAGGATGGTGGCGAGAATGAAGCTTGAATCGATGGGAGTGAAGATTGACGAGCTTACTGATGAGCAGATAAGGTATTTGAGTGACTGGAGGTGTGGAACTTGATCTGGACGTACAGGGCCATGAACAATCCCGTGGCAAGGAGGAAATGGGTAATCTTTGTTTTGCTGATAATTGCTGCAGGATTTGGATTCACAGCTTATAAAATAGCTGCTGGAGCAGAAGTTGGAAAATCTCTTATATTTGCAGCAATTTTCGCGCTTTTTGTATCTTTATACGCCATAATAACTCTTGGAAAACCAAGACATTACACCATTGATGGAGATTTCGTTTACTACAAACCCTTCAGAACCAATTTGAAAAAGATAGAGGGGTTTGAAGTTGATGAGGGTAGAAAAGTAATAAAACTGAAGGGAGCGGGAATTTTTTCTGTCAGAACTCTGTACTTTGAAAACGATGACGACCTGAAGCAGGCTGTCAGAAAGCTGGAAAGAATACTGGAAAGGTAGTTTTATAAGAAGTGCCGGTCAGGTTGCCAATATGGCCTCTCTCACCGCCTGCATGCAATGTGCGATATGCAGTTCATCCTGCAGTATGAGATACACGATGAACGTCAGGAAACTCATAGCTCGGTACATTTCCAGTGGCCAGTTCTGGGGCGAGGAGCTGTGGAACTGCACAACCTGCCACCTCTGCCAGGACAGGTGTCCGAGAGGCATACCCATCACTGATTTGATTGTTGAAGCGAGAAGCAGGGTTATTGAGAGTGGCAGAGTTCCAAGAGATGTGAGGGAGATGCTTGAAAGCATTCAGAAGTTCTCCAACCCTTTTGGGGTGGGAAAGACAAAGAAGAGGGAGTGGCATCAGGGTAAGTTCAGGTTTGCAGATGAAGGAGAATTTGAGTATCTATTCTTTGCAGGCTGTGGGGTTGTCGATGAAAGAGTTGCAGAAGTTGCAAGGAAGGCCGGGGAACTGCTTGAGTATGCTGGAATAAAATTCGCAATTCTGAGGGATGAGGGCTGCTGCGGCAATGATGTCAGGGCTGTTGGAGAGGAGGGGCTTTTTGAAATGCTTAAGGAGGAGAATAAAGCTGTTTTTGATGAGTATGGTGTAAAGAAGGTTGTTGTAATCTCCCCTCACTGCTACAACACATTCAAAAACGATTACGGGCTTGAAGTTTATCACATTTCACAGATTCTGCTTAAGGCAATTCAGGATGCGAGTTTGAGATTCAGGAAAGTTGTTGATGCGAGAGTTGCCTTTCACGACTCATGCTATCTGGGAAGATACAACGGGCTGTATGATGAGCCAAGAGAAGTTATCAAAGCGATTCCGGGTGTTGAGCTTGTTGAGATGCTGAGAAATAGAGAGAATTCTCTCTGCTGTGGAGCTGGAGGGGGCAACATTGTTAGAGATGTGGAATTCAGACCCTCCATCAAGAGGATTGAAGAGGTCAGCATGGTTGCTGCTGAAGTTCTTGCGGTATCATGTCCTTTCTGTCTTATGATGCTCGAAGATGCTGCGAAAGTTAAAAAAGCTGATATCAGGGTTGTTGATATTGTGGAACTGCTTTACGAATCAGTTTCTGGAGTTTAGTGATATTAAAAGGAATGGAAAAATTTTAAGCTAATCTTCCTTCTTTTCACTCTCTTCCTCTTTTTCCTCCTCAGCAGCCTCCTCTGCCCTTCTGAGCTCCTCTCCGAGTCTCAGCAATTCCTGATCTCTGCTGAATTTTTCGACAATTTCAATCTCCTTTATGTCAGTTGTGTCAAATATTTCCTTTACAGCTCTGTATCTGCCAATGAGAAAGATCTGGTTCAGGTAAACGTCACTTGAAACTTCAACAGCAGCCTTATCACCATCGATTTTCACTTCCTTAGCATCAACGCCTGTGTGGATGACAAAGAGAGCTCTGATTTTATCCTCCAGCCTCTCGAGTTTTTCCTTAATTTCGTACTCGAATGTTATTTTCTTGCCTGCAAGCGGATGGTTGAAGTCAACAATCACCCTTCTTCCAACTATCCTTTCAATCGTTCCGATTCTGTTTCCAATTCTCACCCTCTGTCCGATCTCCGGTTTCTCCTTGAACCTGTTTATGCTGAATGTATCCTTCAGCTCCGGATTGTATTCGCCAAAGGCCTTTTCTGGAGGGATTTCAACCTTACCCCTGTATCCAACATCCTTCCCTCTTATATCCTCTTCAAGTCCCGGCAGGATGTGCCCCTTCCCTATTACAGCGTAGATATCTCCGTATCTGGCATTCTCGTTGTATATTCCGTGTTCTTTCGCCACCTCTTCATCTGTGGTATCAACAATTGTCCCGTCTTCCAGCTTAGCTGTGTAGCTCAGCCTGATAAAGTCACCGTCCGATATCATAAACACCACCTTTTTTAAGCCCGAAGGAACGGGTATAAAAAGATTGAGATGGAGGTTGAGGTTAAGTTTCCGTACAGCAGAGATGCTGAGGAGAAAGTTCGGAAAATTGCGAAGCCAGTAGCGGAAAAATTCGAGCATGACGTTTATTTCTCACATCCATGCAGAGATTTTGCTCTGACCGACGAGGCAATAAGGATAAGAAGGGATGCTGAGGGGATAACCTTAACGTACAAGGGTCCAAAGGTTGATGCGGAAACCAAAAGCAGAGAGGAAATAAAAGTTAGAGTGGATGACTTTGATGCAGCAAGCAGAATTTTTGAAAAACTTGGATTTAAGCCTGTTGCAGAGGTTAAGAAGATCAGGAGAATTTACGGTTTCGAGGATGCCATAATCTGCATAGATGATGTGGAGGGTCTTGGAAAGTTCGTTGAAATTGAAATTGAAGCTGAAAATCTGGAAGTGAAGGAGAAGGTTTTCCAGATTGCCAGACTTCTGGGATATTCGAAGAATGACAGCATCAGGGAATCATATCTTGAGCTTATCTTACAGAAAAAATTACGAAAAGATCCATCCAAAACCGGGCAAAAGTCTTAAATATCGGTAGCAAGGGGGTTGTTTACATCAGGTCTGAGTTTGAGCGATAGCTTAAAAAGAACCAAGCAAAAGCGGGACCGAAATTCAAGCAAAAGCCTTATAAACCTAAAAACCAAATAAGATGTTGCCAAGAACAAAAACCATGGGTCCGGCAAGTGCCCTGAAAGGGCGTTAAGCCCGTGATGAGGGGAAGCCTTCCTACCCATGGTATATTGTGGGAGGACCGCATGTGAAATGCGGTCTGATGTGGGCTTGCCAGTAGAGTAAACCGGCAGGCGAGGGATGTATTCACCGCTTTATCCCCCGCCAATTCTGGTTGATCCTGCCAGAGGCCGCTGCTATCCGGCTGGGACTAAGCCATGCGAGTCAAGGGGCTTGTATCCCTTCGGGGATGCAAGCACCGGCGGACGGCTCAGTAACACGTGGACAACCTGCCCTCGGGTGGGGGATAACCCCGGGAAACTGGGGCTAATCCCCCATAGGGGATGGGTACTGGAATGTCCCATCTCCGAAAGCGCTCAGCGCCCGAGGATGGGTCTGCGGCGGATTAGGTTGTTGGTGGGGTAACGGCCCACCAAGCCGAAGATCCGTACGGGCCATGGGAGTGGGAGCCCGGAGATGGACCCTGAGACACGGGTCCAGGCCCTACGGGGCGCAGCAGGCGCGAAACCTCCGCAATGCGGGAAACCGCGACGGGGTCAGCCGGAGTGCTCGCGCATCGCGCGGGCTGTCGGGGTGCCTAAAAAGCACCCCATAGCAAGGGCCGGGCAAGGCCGGTGGCAGCCGCCGCGGTAATACCGGCGGCCCGAGTGGCGGCCACTTTTATTGGGCCTAAAGCGTCCGTAGCCGGGCTGGTAAGTCCTCCGGGAAATCTGGTCGCTCAACGATCAGACTTCCGGAGGATACTGCCAGCCTAGGGACCGGGAGAGGCCGGGGGTATTCCCGGGGTAGGGGTGAAATCCTGTAATCCCGGGAGGACCACCTGTGGCGAAGGCGCCCGGCTGGAACGGGTCCGACGGTGAGGGACGAAGGCCAGGGGAGCGAACCGGATTAGATACCCGGGTAGTCCTGGCTGTAAACGATGCGGACTAGGTGTCACCGAAGCTACGAGCTTCGGTGGTGCCGGAGGGAAGCCGTTAAGTCCGCCGCCTGGGGAGTACGGCCGCAAGGCTGAAACTTAAAGGAATTGGCGGGGGAGCACTACAACGGGTGGAGCCTGCGGTTTAATTGGATTCAACGCCGGGAAGCTTACCGGGGGAGACAGCGGGATGAAGGTCAGGCTGATGACCTTACCAGACTAGCTGAGAGGTGGTGCATGGCCGCCGTCAGTTCGTACTGTGAAGCATCCTGTTAAGTCAGGCAACGAGCGAGACCCGCGCCCCCAGTTGCCAGCGGTTCGCTTTGCGAAGCCGGGCACACTGGGGGGACTGCCGGCGCTAAGCCGGAGGAAGGTGCGGGCAACGGCAGGTCCGTATGCCCCGAATCCCCCGGGCTACACGCGGGCTACAATGGCCGGGACAATGGGTACCGACCCCGAAAGGGGTAGGTAATCCCCTAAACCCGGTCTAACCTGGGATCGAGGGCTGCAACTCGCCCTCGTGAACCTGGAATCCGTAGTAATCGCGCCTCAAAATGGCGCGGTGAATACGTCCCTGCTCCTTGCACACACCGCCCGTCAAGCCACCCGAGTGGGCCAGGGGCGAGGGGATGCCCGTAGGGCGTCTTCGAGCCCAGGGTCCGCGAGGGGGGCTAAGTCGTAACAAGGTAGCCGTAGGGGAATCTGCGGCTGGATCACCTCCTAAAGGTGCATTCCAGCCTTCGCCTGCCGGGCTCATATACTGGCAAGCCCATGGGCTCGTAGCTCAGCGGGAGAGCGCCGCCTTTGCGAGGCGGAGGCCGCGGGTTCAAATCCCGCCGAGTCCATTAAATATGCACCCGGCGATGAAAGTCGTCGGGGAAGGGTTGATGGGCAGTTTTGCCCAGGTGAGGCCATGCAGAGGTTCGTCCCCAAATGCAATCTGGGACCGGCTCTACCGGCGAGTATCCCAGCCGGTGGATGGCTCGGCTCGGGCGCCGACGAAGGGCGTGCCAAGCTGCGAAAAGCCCGGGGGAGGCGCAAGGAGCCTTAGAACCCGGGATTCCCGAATGGGATATCCTGTCCCTTCGGGGACGCTCCGTATGGAGCGGGAACGCGGGGAAAGGAAACATCTGAGTACCCGCAGGAAAAGAAAGCAAACGCGATGCCGTGAGTAGGGGCGACCGAAAGCGGCACAGCCCAAACCGAACACCCCGCCGTAAGGTGGGGTGGATGTGGTGTTGCAGGACCCTGCCTAATGCCGTGGAACGAAGCCGAAGTGGCCTGGAACGGCCTGCCGTAGAGGGTGAAAGCCCCGTAGGCGTAAGTTCCGCGGTTACAAGGTGGGGTATCCTGAGTACCGCGGGTTGGAATTCTCGCGGGAAGCTGGGGGTCATCAACCCCCAAGGCTAAATACGTCCCGAGTCCGATAGCGCAATAGTAGGGTGACCGAAAGCTGAAAAGAACCCCGAGAGGGGAGTGAAAAGAGCCTGAAATCGGCTGGGGATAGTGAGCAGTGGCTCGAAAGGTAATCCCGGCAAAGGAAAGCGCCGAGAGGCGCGAGTACGAGCCGGGACATGCCGGAGTCACTGCGTACGTTCTGAAGAACGGGCCAGGGAGTGTACGGTAGGGGCGAGGCTAAGGAGTGAAACTCCGAAGCCGGAGGGAAACCGACAGCCCGCAGCTTTTGCGAGGGGCGGGGTGTGCTCGCCCGTAGTCCCTGCCGTACGACCCGAAGCCGGGCGATCTAGGCGGGGGCAGGGTGAAGCGGTGCGAAAGCACCGTGGAGGCCCGCAGGGGTGTTGATGTACAAATCACTCCTCTGACCCCCGTCTAGGGGTGAAAGTCCAATCGAGCCCGGGGATAGCTGGTTCCCCCCGAGACATACCGCAGTATGACCCGTCCGGAGGTTGGCGGTGGGGTAGAGCACTGATAGGAGGATCCGGGGGGTGACACCCTCGCCCTCCTGTCAAACTCCGAATCCACCGCCGCCGTAGATGGGCGGAGTCAGGGCAGGGGGGTAAGCTCCCTGTCCGAGAGGGAGACAACCCAGACCGGGGTTAAGGCCCCAAAGTGCCGGCTAAGTGTAAACGATAAAGGAGGTCCCGGGTCGAAGACAGCGGGGAGGTAGGCTTAGAAGCAGCCATCCTTTAAAGAGTGCGTAACAGCTCACCCGCCGAGACTCGGGGCGCCGAAAATGGACGGGGCTCAAGCCGGCCGCCGATACCCCGGGGCTCCGAAAGGAGATCCGGTAGGGGGGCGTGCCGATGGCGCAGAAGCCTGAGGCGTGAGCTCGGGTGGAGCCGTCGGTAACGAGAATCCTGGCGGTAGTAGCAGCATAGTCGGGTGAGAATCCCGACCGCCGGAAGGGCAAGGGTTCCACGGCAATGTTCGTCAGCCGTGGGTAAGTCGGTCCTAAGGTGGCTCGTAACTCGACGCCACCGAAAAGGGAAGCCGGTTAATATTCCGGCACCGCTGCCCGTTGCCTTCGTGGCACCCGACGCCTCGGGATAGGCCGAGCGGGAGCTGCCAGCCCGTCCAAGCGTCGAAGCCCCCGGAGATCCGTAATGGAGAGAAGGGGGTGAAGGCGTGATGGCGCAAGTCGGCCGACTCCTGGGGCCCGTGAAAAGGGGGGCAGTTGGACCGTACCGAGAACCGACACAGGTGCCCTGGGTTAGAAGCCTAAGGCGTGGCGGAACATTCCGGCCGAGGGAAATCGGCAAATTAGCCCCGTATCTTCGGTAGAAGGGGTGCCTGCGGTTTAGCAGACCGCAGGTCGCAGTGACTAGGGGGGAGCGACTGTTTACTAAAAACACAGGGGGCTGCAACCCGGCAACGGTTTGTACAGCCCCTGAGTCCTGCCCAGTGCGGGTACCTGAAAGCCGGGTACAACCGGTCGAAGGGCCCGTAAACGGCGGGGGTAACTATGACCCTCTTAAGGTAGCGTAATACCTTGCCGCTTAATTGGCGGCTTGCATGAACGGATTAACGACTCCCCCACTGTCCCCGGCCGGAAGCCGGCGAACCCGACATCCCAGTGAAGAGTCTGGGGACCCCCGTTGGGAAGCGAAGACCCTGTGGAGCTTTACTGCAGCCTGCCGTTGCTCTACAGCTGGGGGTGCGCAGGGTAGGCGGGAGGCTTCGAAGCGGCCTCTCTGGGGGCCGTGGAGCCGTTGATGAGACACCGCCCACTTCCAGCTGTGGAGCTAACCGGCTCTGCCGGGACATCGGTAGGTGGGCAGTTTGGGTGGGGCGCCACTCCCCCGAAAAGGTATCGGGGGAGCCCAAAGGTCGGCTCAGGCGGGTCAGAACTCCGCCGTAGAGTGCAAGGGCAAAAGCCGGCCTGACGTGAACCCGCAAAATAAGGGTTCACGAGCCGAAAGGCGGGCCTAGCGAACCACCCTGGCCTTTTGGTGAGGCCGGGTGACGACAGAAAAGCTACCCCAGGGATAACAGAGTTGTCCCCGGCGAGAGTACATATCGACCCGGGGGCTTGCTACCTCGATGTCGGCTCTCCCCATCCTGGCCGTGCAGCAGCGGCCAAGGGTGAGGTTGTTCGCCTATTAAAGGGGATCGTGAGCTGGGTTTAGACCGTCGTGAGACAGGTCGGTTGCTATCTAACGGGGGTGTCTGGGCGGCTGAGGGGAAGGAGGCTCTAGTACGAGAGGAACGAGCCTCCGGCGCCACTGGTTTACCGGTTGTCCGGCAGGGCATAGCCGGGCAGCTACGCGCCAGTGGCTAAAGGCTGAAAGCATCTAAGCCTGAAGCCACCCCCGAAAAGAGCCGCCCGTTAAGGGCTCTGCTAAAAGAGCAGGTTGATAGGACCGGGGTGTAAGCGGCGAGCTTCGGCGAGCCGTTCAGCCCGCGGTCACTAATCGCCCGCGCCGATTGGGCCGGTCTCAGGCATAGATTGGGGACGAATCTTTGCATGGCTTTGTCAACCACTTTTTAGTATTGTTTTTGCAACTTTATTGTAGACTCTTACACTCTAATAATAGAAAATTTTTTAAACAACAAAACTTTTTCAGTGCTATGGTAAGTTTCGTTCATGTCATTTCAGTTGAATCAAACTCCAGCGAAATTGTTGAGAGTGTGAAAATGTGTGGACAAGCGATTCATAAAGCGTACCTAATATTTGACAAAGATGAGGCAAGGAAGTACGTTGATGAAGTGAGAAACGTGCTCAGCTCTCTTGTTGAAGTGGAGGTTCTTGAGCTAAAAGGTGGAGGAGTGTATGATGCTGTTGTGGAAATACTCAGAACTGTAAGAAAGGAAGTTGAAGCGGGTAATAATGTGCTCTTCAACATCACGGATTCAAGCAAATTTACCTGTCTCGCCTGTTTCATTTCCGCCCAGATTTCTGAGGGGAAGATATATGCCAAAAAAGGCAGTTCTGTTGTCGAAATCCCGACTCCACCCATAAAAAAAGTCAACGAGGACAAGCTCGAAATTTTGAGAGCTCTTGAGAAGGAAGGAGGCAGTGTCGATTCTATAAACAGACTCATTGAGCTTGTGGAAGGAAAGCTTGAGGAGCAGAAGAAGTACATGGCCCAGAGGGCAAGAATGAGCTACCATCTTAACGGTCTTGAGGAAGACGGGCTTGTCGTTACCGAAAGGAAAGGAAAGAATTTAAGTATATTCCTGACCGAACTTGGAAAGGCATTTGTAGCGATGTTTGGATGATGAAACATGCTATCCGTTCTGCTGATTGCAGAGAATAGTGAGTGGTATCGCTACAAGGAGCTTGAGGAGTGTCTTATAAATGACTACCACGTGGAGTACTCCGGGAAGATTTCAGCAGATATGGCAGAGCTGAGCAAAATCGAATTCACCTACGAAATTATTTTTTTCCTCAAGCCACTGGAATTCTCTGAAGTGCCTGCAATTTCCAGGCTCGCAAAAAGCAAAATTCTGGTTTTTCATGTTAGAAACACAAACGTTCCGATTCGTCTTTCTGAAAACCTCCTGCCTGTTGCAGATTTCCTTGAACTCAATGCCTCGGCTATGAAGGGAAGGCTGGAGTATTTCATAGGTGTTGACGTGATAAAGCTCCTTAACCCTCACCACATGGAGGTGAATGAGGAGTGCGAGATAATTCTCAACGGAAACAGAAACACAAGGGTTCTGCTTGGGGATATAACCTTCCGAACAGGTAAAAACGTGATTTTTGGAGTTAGAAAGGACAACATGGCGTTTTTCTCGGCAGATATCTTTTCCAACGATGCCATGAGTGAAAGCAATAACTGCAGATTTATAAAAAATTTGTTAAAGGAACTTGTGGGTGAGGCTGAAGTTTATTAGTCCTTTTTCAGCCAGGGCATCATTGCTCTCAGTTCTCTTCCAATCTTTTCTATTGGATGCTCTCTCTCCATCTTCAGAAGTTTGTTGTAGACGGGTCTTCCAGCCATGTTTTCAAGAATCCACTCTCTTGCAAACTCTCCGGTTTGAATCTCTTTCAGAATTCTTCTCATCTCCTCTCTTGTCTGCTCGGTAAAGATCCTCTTGCCTCTTGTCATTCCTCCATACTTTGCAGTCTCGCTTACTGCGCTCCACATGTTGTAGATTCCACCCTCATAGATCAGATCAACAATGAGCTTCAGTTCATGTAGAACTTCAAAGTATGCTATCTCTGGCTGATATCCAGCCTCAACAAGTGTTTCAAAGGACATCTTTATCATCTCCGCAACCCCACCGCAGAGGTCTACCTGCTCTCCGAAGAGGTCTGTTTCGGTCTCCTCTTTGAATGTGGTCTCAATTACTCCAGCCCTTGTTGCACCGATTCCCTTAGCGTAGGCAAGAGCGATTTCAAGGGCATTGCCGGTGTAGTTCTGCTCCACCGCAACCAGTGATGGCACACCCTTGCCCTCAACATACATCCTTCTCACGAGCGGTCCGGGTCCTTTTGGTGCCACCATCGCCACATCCACGTATTCTGGCGGAACTATCTGGTTGTAGTGGATGTTAAAGCCGTGAGCGAACATCAGCATTGCTCCCTCTTTCAGCCTGTCCTTAATGTGCTCCCTGTAAACTGCGGGCTGAACCATATCAGGAATAAGCATTGCAACAACATCAGCCCCTTCAGCAGCTTCACCCAGCTTTTTAACAACCATCCCATCCTTCTCAGCCCTTTCCCATGTTGCTCTATCCCATTCGGGGAGTCCAACAACAACATCGACTCCTGAATCTCTCAGGTTCAGGGCATGTGCATGTCCCTGGCTTCCGTAGCCGATTATGCAGACCTTTTTGCCTTCAAGATACTTCAAATCCGCATCTTCATCGCGATAAATTTTTGCCATGCTTTGCGTTAAAGCATCCGTTAAATATATATTGCGAATGAAAGTTTGTTCACTATGCGAACAAAGTTCGATACTAAAAAGGAGGCTGTTTTCAGAACAGTTTACAGCGCCCTTGAAAAGGGTCTTGTTGTGATAGGACCAACCCAGCTTGCTGAGGAACTGGGTGTTTCAAAATCTACCGCTCATAAAATGCTGAATGAGTTATCTGAAGCTGGCTACGGTATTTACGTTCCGAAAAAGGGACTGGTTCTTAATGAAAAAGGTGAAATAAAGGCAAAAGAAGCGACGAGAGTCCACAGACTTATAGAGTGTCTGCTTGCAGAACTTGGTGTTGAGGATTTCTGCGAAGAAGCCATAAAAATAAGTATGGTTGCTGGTACCAGCTTTTTTGAAGCCCTTGAAGCGAGATACGGGGATAGAAAGTACTGTCCGTGCGGAAAGAGAATCCCGGAGGTGTAAAGATGAGCGGGGATTTAAAAAGGAAAACTGCACTCTTTTATTCACTCATGCTTCTTTTAATAAGCACAGCAGAAGCATCAACAATAGTTGTAACTGTACCGGATCTTAAGCCGATTGTCGAAGCGATTGCAGGGAAAGACTTTGAAGTTTACAGCCTGCTTCCTCCGGGATCAGACCCCCATGCATTCAGTCTTACAGTGGAGGATGTTAAGAAGCTGAGAAGTGCAGTGCTGATTGTTCTGGCGAATTCAGAACTGCTCGATTTTGAAAAAGATATTGCCAGCGAGTTCCCGAACACCCTTGACTTTGGAGATTACAGAGCAGAACTCCATGACTTTCCCGGATTTGAGAGAAACCAGCACGGTTACTGGATGCTCCCTGAAAATGCAATAGGGATAGCAAAGGCTGTAAAAGATAAGCTTTCCAGAATGTATCCCGAAAAAAAGGTGCTTTTTGAAGAGAACTATGCAGTATTTGTTGATAGAATCAAGGAAGCTGAAAGAGAGGCCAAAAAGATTGCAGAAGAGGAGGCAGGAAAGAGGTACGTTGCCATGGTTCCGGGAGTATGCTACATAGCCAGAACTTACAACATTGACGTTGCGGCAGTCTTGATCTCGGAAGGTGCGGGAGTTGTTAGTGCTAAGGAGCTGGCGGAGATAAGGGAGAAGCTCAGAAGGGGAGAATACAGTGGCATAATTGTTCCAGAGTTTATGAAAGGTGGAAAGGGGGAAGAAATGGCTGAGGAACTGGTTAAAGGCACAAATGCAAAAATAGCCTGGGTGAAGTTCTCTTCCGGAGATGTTGCTTACGACACCATGCTGATTTCCAATGCGGCGAGAATAGCTTATGCAAGCGGCTTTTCAAAATCCAGCGGTGAGAACATATGGACATACATTCTTCTGGCTATCTGCATAATTGAGGCTCTTATCATTGCTGCCATAAAGGTGAGAACTTGAAGGTTATTGAATTTCAGGATGTAAGCTTTTCTTACAACTCTGAGGATGCTTTGAGCGGTCTGAATTTAGAAATAGAGGAGGGAGAATTTGTTGCGGTACTCGGCCCAAACGGAGCTGGAAAGAGTACGATGCTCAAATTGATTTTAGGTCTTTTGAAGCCGAAAAGAGGGGTTGTAAGGGTTCTCGGTTTTAACGCTTCTGAAAGACGCAAGTTCGCTGAAAAAATTGGCTACCTTCCTCAGAGAGATGAGATTTATGTTGAGGCACCACTCACGGTTTCGCAAATCGTAAAGCTCCCGATGCTGGCAGTTGGGAGGAGAGTTGACGATGAAAGCGTTCGAAGGGTTCTCGAAATTGTTGGATTAGACGATTTTTCCAAAAGGCTTTTCAGTGAGCTAAGCGGGGGTCAGCAGCAGAGAGTTCTTCTTGCAAGGGCTCTTCTTCCAGACCCGGAAATTTTACTGCTTGATGAGCCGTTTAATGGTGTTGATGTGCCCTCACAGGAGAAAATAATCAAGGTGCTTGCTGAGATGAGCTCAAAAGGCAAAACTGTAGTTGTGGTAGTGCACAACATCAATCCACTGCTGCACAGCGTTGACAGAGTGGTTTTGCTGAACAGAATGGTTGTTGCAGCAGGGAAGCCAAACGAGGTTTTTTCAGAGAAGAACATTATAAAAGCTTACGGCACATCAATACCAGTTGTAATTTGCGAGGAGGGTTACACGCATCCGCTTTACGGTGATCATCATGGATGAACTTATTTTGAGGGCTTTAATTGCCTCACTGCTGGTCTCACTGAATGCATCTGTAGCTGGAACTCTCGCCATTTTCAGAAGAACCCCCTTCCTCATCGCTGGTTCCGCGCATTCTGCACTCTTCGGAGTGGCTGTAGCCCTATTCCTCAACTCGACAGGTATTGGTGCCCACTACTTCCTGTTAGCTTTGATCTCTGCTCTCATCTTTGCATTCCTCTCTGCGAATGCTGCAAGAAGGGGAGATGTGAATGTCGGAATTGCAACAGCATTCTCTCTTTCCATGGCTTTAGCAGCAATATTCATCTCCATGACAAGAAATTCAGCATCAAATGCCTGGCAGTTTCTTTTTGGAGATATACTTCTTTTAACTTTTGATGATTTTGTAATTTTAACCATCTCAACAGTTTTTGTCCTTCTTGCAGTGTCCTTCCTTTATCACAAGTTTATCTTCATATCCTTCGACCCCTCAGGAGCGGAGGCGATGTGTATAAACACTTACCTTTACGATTTCCTGCTCATTGCCTTAATTTCGCTTTCTGCTGTAACAGCGTTGAAAGCCATTGGTGCTGTTCTGGTATTCTCTATCTTCATCGCCCCCTCGTCAGCTGCCAGAGTTCTCGGAAAAAGTCTCTCGTCTGTATTCGTTATTTCATTCATCCTGGCTCTCTTAAGTCTTTATTCGGGTCTTCTGGTATCATTCTTTTTCAACATTCCTTCAGGTGCTGTTGCTGCGGCAATTGCATCACTGGTTTACTTCGCGATCAGCTGGAGGAGAAAAGCTTAAAGCACATGACGTCCATGCCTTGTTATGTGGTTGAATGTTTCAGCTCTGTGCTTTTTCTCAGGCTTCGTAATGCTCATTTACGGTGTTTTCAAGGCATTTGCCCTTCCCCCTCTGCCATCACCAGCAATAGCTGAAAATTACAGGATTGTATTCTTTCACGTTCCTGCTGCAGTTTCTGCATTTTTGGCATTTTCAATTACACTTATTTTTTCCGTAGCTTTTCTCAGGTATGAAAACTACCGCAGAGATCTGCAGGCAGTCAGTTCAGCCAAATTCGGTTTTGCCATGATCACCGCAGCTCTGATAAGCGGGTCAATATGGGCAAAGGTTGCGTGGGGTAGTTACTGGAACTGGGATCCAAGAGAGACATTTGTTCTCGTTCTATGGTTTGCGTACGCAGCTTACTTTGGTTTGAGGGCAAGCATAGATGATTATGCGGTTAAGGCAAGATATTCAGCAATATATTCGATATTCGCATTCATTACCGTCCCGATGAGCTATTTCTCCTCTCTTCTCTCACCCCTCCACCCGAAACCGTTCGAAGTTAATTTTGATGCGGAAAGGGGAATGCTTCTTGGCCTTATGATATTGGCCTTTATTTTACTCTACATTTCATATTTCCTGCTCGATTCGAAAATTTCTGAAATAAAAGAGAAGGTTGGAGGTGAATGGGAATGAGTGATTATACCGCGGTTGCAGTGGCTTCGATGGTGGTTCTGGTCGCTCTGCTTGTGGTGTATGTCCTAACACTGCTGAAAGCTATAAGTCTGAGAAAAAAATTTGGTTAATAGAGCCTTCTCCTTACAGCAGGATTCTTTGAAGCTATCTCCTTCAGAGCATGTTCGAAACTCTCTGATGAAGGAATTGTTTCACAGAGGAAGATTCCGGTACGTCCAACTTCTCTTCTCCTCGTAAGCACCCTTATCCGCTCTGCTATGATTTCGATCGATATACCGAGCATTCTTGCAACACTGCTTGGATGTATTTCCATGAGAGGGATTTCGCGATGTCCGTTTGCGGTTGGAAGTATAAGGGTGAGTCTTTTGTCCACACCCGGCACTCGCATGTTTTCAACCAGTCCTCTGTAGTCAATACACCCTCCAAACCTGTAGAAGTCCATCTCCCTCTCCCTCATCCTTACCATCGGGAAACTAACAGTGGTGTTTTCAGAAAGAACAAGCTCCCCTTTTATGGCGTAGTTTGGAGTGGCCTGAACTATTCTTTTTTCAAGAACCTCAAAGCCGTCAAGGGCCACCTCAACCTTGTAGGATGGTATCATTTCTGGAATGAAGATGTCCACGTCGCTTTTCTCGTTAACATCCCCTCTCGCAACACTTCCGTAAACAATACCGTCAATTCCGAAAGATAGCAATGCCTCCATAACTTCTCTGGCTCTCATTCTCTTCTCTGTGAGTAAATTCCAGTGCTCCTGATTGTATTCCACCAGTTTCCTTCCTGTACTCCCGACCCCCCTCATTCGACTGTCTCTTCTATCCAGTCAAGAAATTCCTTCAGTCCTCTCTCTATGGGTACTGCACATATGCATGGAGTTGTGTAGCTGTGAATCGCTTTGACTTCATCCCTGACTTCAGCGAACTTCTCGCTGGTGGTTTTTACAATCAAAGCGAACTCGGTGGCTGACTCAATCTTACCCTCCCACCAGAAAAAAGATTTTATCGGAAAAATGTTTACGCATGCAGCAATCTTTTTCTCAAGGAGTCTCCTCGCTATTTTCTCCGCTTCATCAAGTGAAGGGGCGGTTATGTAAATGAAGTTGTGCATGCTACCACTCGGGTTTCGGGCTTAAATTATTTCTTCTTCCTCTTCACCACAACAACGTCGCCGAGTGTCGGGGTAAGACCTTTACTTTTCTCAATTTTGATTTCGGGGACACTTTCTCTCAGCTTGATGTTGAAGAGCTTCTCCAGCTTTTCCACGACTTCAGGTTCAGGTGTTATTTCAGCATTCTCGATTTTCTTTATCAGTGACTCCTTCTCCTGAATCTTTTTGGCGAGTTGTTCCTGGCTCCATCCTCTCTTTTCCCTTTCGCGTCGAACAATAACGTGGAAGTTCTCAACAAGCTCCTCTTTAAACTCTATTTTTGTTGAAGCTTTTCTCTTTTTAAGAACAACCCTCCTCGCTCCATGCTGGGATGCCACGGAGGGTTTTTTCTCAGTCCCGTACTGTTTGCAGGAACCGCAAACTGTAACCTCGCTACCCTCCACAACAACTTTGAAACCTTTCCCCTTAATCTCTCTGCCACAGATTTCGCAGTTCATTTCACTCACCAGCAACAAGTTCTTATATGATGAGTGATATATATGTATTTGGAGACTTCCGGAACGGTAATGCGAAAAGCGGTTCCGGAATGGTGAGGGATAAAAATTGAGAATTTAGAGGGATGAGTATGGGTGATAGCGAGATACAATATCTCCTTGAAAAGTTGAAGAAACTGGAGGAAGATTACTACAAGCTTAGGGAGCTTTATCGCAGACTTGAAGATGAAAAGAGGTTTATTGAAAGCGAAAGAATAAGGTATGAAAGAGAAGTAAGAAGACTCAGAAGTGAAGTTGAAAGATTGCGCTCACCACCATTACTTGTAGGCGTAATTTCGGATGTTCTTGAAGACGGTAGAGTCGTTGTAAAAAGCTCAACCGGGCCAAAATTTGTTGTGAACACCTCCCAGTACATTAATGAAGAAGAACTCAAGCCGGGTGTGAGGGTGGCTTTAAACCAGCAAACTCTGGCCATAGTAAATATCCTGCCAACTTCCAAAGATCCAATGGTTTACGGCTTTGAAGTTGAGGAAAGACCGAATGTTAGCTACGAAGATATTGGAGGTCTTGATATCCAGATAGAGGAAATCAGGGAAGCTGTTGAACTTCCAATGCTGAAGCCAGAGCTTTTCGCAGAGGTTGGAATAGAACCACCAAAGGGAGTGCTGCTCTACGGTCCTCCGGGAACGGGCAAAACTTTACTCGCAAAGGCGGTTGCCAATCAGACCAAGGCCACCTTCATAAGAGTTGTGGGCAGCGAGTTCGTTCAGAAATACATCGGAGAGGGTGCGAGATTGGTTAGAGAAGTATTTCAGCTTGCCAAGGAAAAGGCACCTTCAATAATATTCATCGATGAGCTTGATGCAATAGCAGCCAGAAGAACAAACAGCGATACGAGCGGTGACAGGGAGGTGCAGAGAACAATGATGCAGCTTCTCTCTGAGCTTGACGGTTTTGATCCAAGAGGTGATGTGAAGGTCATAGGTGCCACAAACAGAATAGACATCCTTGATCCTGCAATTCTTAGGCCTGGAAGATTCGACAGAATAATAGAGGTTCCGTTACCGACCTTTGAAGGAAGAATGCAGATATTCAGGATACACACGAGGAAGATGAAGCTGGCAGAAGACGTGGACTTCAAAGAACTTGCAAGGGTCACAGAGGGTGCGAGCGGGGCAGACATAAAGGCAATATGCACCGAGGCAGGTATGTTTGCAATCAGGGAAGAGAGAACCAAGGTTACCATGCTCGACTTCACGAAGGCTATAGAAAAGGTGCTCAGGAAAACAACCCCGGTGCCGGATCTGAAGGGAGTGATGTTCGTCTGACCGTTCCGGGAGTCTCCACCTCTTTACCCTTTGAAATTTTTCGGTTACTGTAGAATAAAAAAACTTAAAAAGCACTTGTGAATTCTAAACTTCAGGATGGACATTGGATGCATAACGATTTCTCACAAAAAAGCCAGAGTTGAAGAAATCGAGAAAGTCTGGCTTACTGTAAAGCCGAAACTGGAGGAATTCATCTCAAATTGCAACTTTACGGAATATGCTTACATCTTCACCTGCAATCGATTTGAAATTTACCTTGTGGGGGAGGATCTTGAAACCTGCCTTAAAAAAATTGCTGAGGAGCTTGGAATTTCTGAAAAGGCAGCAATTTTTACTGGCGAGAGCTGTTTGAGACACCTGCTGAGGGTTGCCTCGGGTATAGAGTCGATGATAGTCGGGGAGGAGCAAATTCTTGGTCAGGTGAGGCAGTGCTTTAATCTCTGCAGGGAAAGCGGCCATGCTGGGGCAGTTCTTGAGAGGGTTTTTGGTAAGGCGGTACAGGTTGGAAGAAGGGTGAGGAAAGAAACAGCAATTTCGAGGGGTTCTGTATCCATAGGCTCTGCTGCAGTTGAGGTTGCGGAGAGGATTCTGGGAAATCTGAAGGGTAAAAAGGTTCTGCTCGTTGGAGCGGGAGAGATGGGGACCCTTGTCGCAAAGGCCATAGCGGGAAAGGAAGTTGAGGCTGTACTTATTGCAAACAGAACATATGAGAAGGCTGAGGAGCTTGCAAGGCGGATTGGCGGAATAGCGGTAAGATTCGACAGGCTGGTTGATTACCTCAAGATTTCAGATGTTGTTATCTCAGCCACCTCCGCACCTCACTGTGTTATAACTAAGAGCGATGTTGAGAAGGCCATGAATGAAAGAAGGCAGAAGCTCCTGATCATTGACATAGCTCTACCGAGAGATGTTGAAGAAAGTGTTGCAGAAATAGAAGGGGTTGAGCTTCTGACAATTGATGATTTGAGGAGAGTTAGTGAGGAAAACCTTGCAAGAAGGAGAGAGGAGATAAAGAAGGTTGAAAAAATAATAGAGGAAGAGCTTGAGCAGCTTAAGTTACTTTTGAAGGAAATATCAGCAAGAAACGCCATTGCTGCAATGTACTCGCTTGCCGAGAAGTTCATCGATGAGGAAGTTGAAGAGCTGTATTCGAAGCTAAATGTGAGGTACGGTGTTGGCGAGGATGTGAAAGAACTTCTAAACAGCTTTGCAAGCTCTCTAATTAAAAAATTCCTTAGAGAACCAACAGTTCGTTTGAGGGAGGCGGCGAGAAGGGATGAAATTCATCTTATTGAGTCTGTAAGGTATGTTTTTGGTGGTGGAAATGGCAGAATTCCCGAAGGTAAGAATGAGAAGGTTGAGAAAAGCAAATTTGAGGTGGATGTTCAGAGAAACGAGTCTAAGCTTTGAAAACCTCATAACACCGATTTTCGTTGATGAGAAGATCAAGGAAAAGAAGCCCATCGAATCAATGCCGGATTATTACAGAATCCCCCTTGAAACGGTAGAAAAGGAGGTTGAGGAATGTATTGAAAAGGGATTGAAGAGCTTTATACTGTTCGGGATCCCCTCTTATAAAGATGAAATGGGATCCTCTGCCTTTGACAGAGATGGCGTGATTCAGAAAGCTGTAAGGCGGATCAAGTCTGAATTTCCTGATGCTGTGGTAATAACTGATGTTTGTCTGTGTGAATACACGATTCATGGCCACTGCGGTGTTGTGAGAGATGGAGAAATCTTGAACGATGAGACTCTTCCGTTAATCAGCAAAACCGCTGTAAGCCACGCGGAAAGTGGAGCAGATATTGTTGCCCCTTCCGGGATGATGGACGGTATGGTTAAGGCCATAAGAGAGGCGCTGGATAATGCGGGTTTTGATAGCGTTCCCATTATGAGCTACTCCGCAAAGTACGCTTCGAACTTCTATTCTCCATTCAGAGATGCTGCTGAAAGTGGATTCAAGTTCGGCGACAGGAAGAGTTACCAGATGGACATTCACAATGCGAGAGAAGCAATGAGGGAGATAGAACTTGATGTGAGGGAAGGGGCTGACATAATAATGGTCAAGCCAGCTTTGCCGTACCTTGACATCATCAGAATGGCGAGAGATCGCTTTGATTTGCCTATTGCTGCCTACAATGTCAGCGGTGAGTACAGCATGGTTAAGGCGGCGATCATGCGGGGATGGCTGAGCAAAGAAGTGATTTATGAAATTCTCGTGTCCATTAAAAGGGCGGGGGCAGATTTAATTATAACCTACCACTCGAAGGAGATCGCTGATATGCTTCAGTAAACCTTCGCATCAACGACAACGTGATAAACACCGGGAGAGTAGTTTTTCACCTTTTTGAAGTTCAGAATTTTGCATCTCTTCCCCATTTTTCCGCATGCTTTTTTCACCCTTCTTACCGGTCTGTCAATGACCGCTTCTGGTGTGGATTCGTGGTAGTGGATAACCCCGCTCCCACTCAAAGCCTTTATTGCTGTGTAAAGATAATCATGGCAGTAAATGTGCCCCATAACAACTCTGTCAGCAACACCTTCAGGTGTAACGAACTGCGAGTCTCCGAGAATTGGAGTTATGTTGTTCACTTCATTCAGCTTCATGTTCTCCAGAAGGAAGTGATAAGAGTCAGGATTGATCTCAACCGCGTATATTCTCTTCGCATTTGAGTGAACCGCTATTGGAATTGAAAAATATCCAATTCCGGCGAACATGTCAACAACCACTTCTCCATCCTCAACGAGCTTTGCGACTCTCATTCTCTCCGCCTGATTGCCAAGGCTGAACATAACCTTTGTAACATCAAGTCTGAACCTGCATCCGTTTTCCCTGTGCTCCGTAATGCTACCCTCTCCGGCAATTAACTCCATCTTCGGTTTTCTCTTCATTCCAAACCTACCGAAATCACACCAGACAGCCTTGCAGTTTTTAATCCGCATCAGGGCTTCTCCTATTGTTTTCGCATACTCTCTTGCCCTCTCATCGAGCTTGACAACAACAATGTCTCCTATTACCTTGTAATTTGTTGGTATGAACTCTTCAGGCACCCTGCCCTTGAGAATCTCTTCAAGACTCTTTTTTCTTGAGAAAACTGGATTTTTTTGCTCAACTATCGTGTATCCCTCAAAAAACATCTCGGCATCATCAACAATCGGGATTTCAACGTAATCTCCAGAAGCAATTATCCTTCTTCTCTTATCCTTAACCCCAAGCTTTTCAGCAAGCCTTCTTACCCTTTCAGCTTCATTCTTCAAAACTCTTACTGCCTTCATAAACGGAGAAAAATCTGCCGTTTCTCTCAAAAACCTTCACAACATCCCCTATACCAGCTCCCAGAGGTCGGGGAGTGGTTACAAATCTTCCGTCATCACACACAACTTCAACAGCCTCAGAATCGGCGTTGACAACAACACCGCTTTTCAGATCCTCTCTTCTCACAGCAACCCACTCGTTGCTGAGATTAACAGTCTCTCCTGTAATTATATCTGAACCCTTCCCAGTAACAGAATTTCTGACAACAATGAATCTGCCATCCTTTTCAACTATGTCGCCCTCTCTGTATTCAGGCAGTCTCACAGAGTATGTGAATCTGTAGACATCCCTGCCATCAATTCTTGTATGGAGCTTCCTGCTTTCCCTCAAACTTCCTCCAAGCCTTCTCAGAATAATCTTTGATAATTTCTTGCCGATATTTCTGCTGCCTAAGAAGATATTTATTCCCTCCTTTTTTCTTTCAATCTTTGAAACAAAGGCCTTCTGTTCTTTGGCATTTGAAATGACCTCATCCACAATTTCAAGAGCTTTTTCAATTTCCTCATCGCTTAACTCTCTCCTTTCTGCCCTTATCTGCACGATAGATTCGTAATACCCTCCAGCCTCTCTGCTGCACCTATCGCAGATCACTCTGTTGATTTTGTACTTCAATGGAACAAAAACCTCGACATCTTCATCTAAAATCTCTCCCCTGAAGATACAGCGATCATTTGATATCTCAACCTCGCGAACATCAAACTCCTCCAGAACCCTCGCGTTCTTCAATAATAAGTCCTCGACCACCTTTTCAATTTCTGTATCCACCCACCTGTTCCCCACTTTGATGAGATTACATCTGCTGCAAACGATTATCTCGAACTCATCGATTCTGGCAACTTCCCGCCTCTCAACCATGCATTTTCCGCACAAACTACCTTTCCTTGTCTCTTTTCCGCATACAACGCATCTCACATTTTTCGTTAGCACCCCCTCTTAAAAAATTGAACCGAAAGATTTATATTTCCATACCCTAACAATAAGTTAAGGAATACAGGTTAGGAAAAAGATGTTAGGGAGGTGATGGAAATGTTCATTGATCCGTTTGAGGAATTGAGAAGGATGCAGGAGAGGTTTAACAGGCTGCTTGAGGAGTTTGGCAAATTTCCTGAGGTAAGGGAGCTCAGAGTTTCTGCACCGGTTGATGTAATTGATGAGGGGGAGCAGATCAAAGTCGTTGCTGACCTGCCCGGGTTCAGCAAGGAGGATCTGGAGATTTACTTTGAAGATGGAGACCTCGTTATAAAGGCAGAAAGGAAAGATGAATTTGAAGAGAGAAAGGGAGAGTATCTGAGAAGGGAGAGGAGGATGGGCAGAATCTTCAGGAGGATCTCACTGCCAGCAGGAATTGATGAAAATGCGGTTAAAGCAAAGTACAACAACGGAGTGCTTGAGATAACAATTCCGAAAGAAAAGAAAGAGAGGAAGACCGTTCAGATTGAGTAGCCAGATTTTTAGTTTCCCTTTTTTTGAACCAAAACTCTTTGCAAAACTAAACTATTAATGCGCTCATACAACCTCAAAAAGCTTTTAAAGAATTGAAAGAATTGCTTACATGGAGATAGAAAAAGAGGTTGAAAGACTTATCCGGGAAGGAAGAATTTTTGATGCTTTTGAATTTGTAAAGCAATCCGCTCCTGAAGAGTTGAGAGAAACGATAGAAAAGTCCTTTAGAGATGCCGGTGAAATTAAAAAACTCGATGGTATATGGAAAAAGCTCATGCTAATTCTTCACTTCATTTATGCATCTCAGTATGCTGTTGAAAGACAGGACAGGCAGTCTCTGGTTTCGTGTGTTGTGTCATCTGTAAACGCGATAAAACTAAGCATTGAGCTTGGAATGAAGAGTATCGCACCAATTCTGATGAGAAACGCTGCAAGGGCTTTAATCCTGATGGATATGAAGGAGAATGCAGAGAGAATGTACATTGAGGCGGAGAAGATATGTGAGGAAAGTAAGGACGAGGAGATGCTTGCGGCAATAGAGCATGATCTGGCAACGCTTTACTATGATATGGGCAGGTATAGCGAGGCCAGGGTTAAGGCTGAGGAGGCGCTGGAGATAAGGAGAAGAATTGGCAGCAAACAAGAGCTTGCAGAAAGTCTTGCAACTGCTTCAGAGATTTACGTGAAGCTTGGAAACTTTGATGAGGCGGAAGAATGCTACAACGAAGCGGAAAAGCTGTACAGAGAGCTTGTTGAAGAGGCTGAATCATTCAAGTTCGATCTGGCCATTCTGCTGAGCAACCATGCAATGTTCCGCAAGAAGCTTGGGAGATACAGGGAAGCGGAGAAAATGTTCAGGGAAGCTCTTGAGATATTTCAGGATCTTGAAAGGATAGATCCTGACTTCATGCAGTTTGTAGCCACCACGTACAGACACTTCGGAGATCTGTACAGAGAAATGAAGGAGTACTCAAAGGCCGAGGAATACTATAAGCTTTCGAGGGAGAAATTCAGGGATATACAGAAAAAGTGGGAGAGCTTTGCAAGCTAAATTTCACAGCTTTTTAAATCAACCTCCACAACCTCTCCTCTTGGAACTTTTTCCTTGAATATCTGCCCCTCAAATCTGTAAACTTCTGCTCCGGTAAGCCAGCAGTCCGGAGGCAGGCCAGCTTTCATGCAGGTTTCGCTCAAAAACTCCTCAGCATCCATGTTGTACTCCACGGCAACCTGCGGTAAAAGCAGTCCAGAAAATGGACCCATTTTAACAATAAGCCCGTGCCTCCCGATTTCCACATATTCTGGCAGGTCCTTAGGCTTTGCATCTATTTTCTCTGGTGGTGTCAGGATTGTTACTTCCACAACAATCTCATCCATCTCACTCAACCTCACAGGCTCAAAACGCGGATCATCAATGGCTGCAGCTATAGCGGATTCAACAATTGCTTCATCAAGCCTTTTAATCGGATAGGGAAAGCCGATGCAGCCCCTCAAATTACCGTGCTTTGTCAGGGTTGTGAAAACACCCCTCTTTTCAGAAAAAACACCGTCAAGCCTTTTCTGAATCATCTTCCTTTCTTCGAGGTAGGTTTCTATTGCCTCTCTTGCAAGTTTAACAGCTCTCTCGCCGTCATTCTTACTCAGAAGTTTGACCATGGGGATAGTGTGTTTTAAATTTATTAACGTTGTTGCTCAAATATGATTGTCGGAATTGATGTTGGTGGTACCAACACAGACATCGCCATTCTGGAGGGGAAGAAATTCAGGACTGAGAGTTTCAGAACATCTGAGGTGCTTCAAAATCTCTCTAACTTCATCAGGAGAAATTTTGGCGATGCTGTGGCTGTTGGAATCGGTTTGGCAGTTTGGTTTATTGATGGCAAAGCGGTTAAGGCACCAAACCTGCCGGTAATTCCTGCTTTAGACCTTGACATGCCATTCGTTGTTGACAATGATGCGAACTGCTTTGCCTACTTTTCTGCAAAAAGTCTCAATTTCAGAAATTTGCTCGGAATAACAATTGGAACTGGCATTGGAGGGGGAATAATTGCCGATGGCAGGGTTTACAGAGGCAGGGGGGCTGCGGGCGAGATAGGGCACACATTCGTTGGGGGAGAGAAGAGATGCAGATGCGGAGGTAAGGGACATCTTGAGGCATATTTTTCCGGGTGGAGTTTGAAGAACATCAGGAAGCTGATAGAAACAGGTGAAATTTATAGAATGGAAGAGTTTAATCTCTTCTGCCGGTCTTTGGCAAATGCGGTCATGATTTTAAATCCAGAAGCTGTGGCAGTTGGGGGAAGAATCGGGGCGAGGCTGGATGAGAGATTTGTTGAGAATAAGGTTAACGGATATCTTCCTGTCGAAATGTATGTTGCAGTTAAAAGGATCAGGGATGATTATGCTGCTGCAAAGGGGGCAGCACTTTTAGCCCTTGATGCCATTTCTCAAACTCAGCCATAAGCCCGGATTTCTCCATCAAATCAATTGAAACAATGAACTCATCCTGAGTTTCCCTGCTGGTTCCAACAATTAAGCAGAGCTTTCCTTCAATTTCCTCTAAATCTCCTCTCGCGAGAACTCTCTCCCCTCTGAACGCCTGTCCAACAAATGTGTGTGTGAAGCTTAAAATTGCCTCTATTTCAGGATGCTCCACCAGATAGTATCCCGGATAGTCAAAAGCCAGCGAATCGTCTTTCACAGTCGCTTCTATCTCCACCTTACCCTTCTTAACTCCAAAATCTTCCGGTACATCCCTCTCAATCTCACCGTAATCTCTTACGTAAAGAAGATCAAAGTACGTGCTTCCGAGAAAAGCTCTGTGGTACTTTCTCCTCTCATGCAGGATGAAGATTTCATAGGGGAGCGGAATTTTTCTTTTTTTGTAGATAAACTCCCAGGTAGCATCATCCGGTTCTGAAAGTTTTCCGGTTTCTATGCTTTTTCTCAGCTTTTCTCTCGCCATTAACCAGCAGTTGCCGTAAACGATGAAGTCAACGTCCGAATCCTCACCTTCAAGCCCTATCAGTCTTGAGCCAGTTACACCCATTTTGTCTTTCGGGATTTCGGAGAAGAAATCGACAATTTTTCTTACCTCAGGAGAAGCCATGGCGAATTCAAGTCTTTCTTCAGGTTTGTAAATTTCCTCAACAGCACTGTATGGAAGTCTGAAAACACCGGAACTAAGGTATTTTTTAGCGAGGGGAGAATTTACAGCTTCATCGTGAGAGAGTTTTCTGTACCTCTTTCCATCAAGCTCTCTGTCCCCATCGCTGTCCGGAACGTATCTGAGAAAGCTCTTTATCCTTTCTTCATTTCTGTATCCCACAACTGAGAAAAAGCACCCCTCTGCCCTTACGAAATCTCTCAGTCGAAGCGGTTTATTTGCCTTCATATTTTGCATATATCCTTTTTATTTCTTTTGCCTTTGCTCTCTTCCCTTCCTTCCTCAAAACACCGCCGGAAATCAGCTTGATTCTGTTAATTCTGAACCTCTTTCCGTCTATATACAGAACCTCCCCTACTTCGAACTCGCTCTCACCATCAACAACAGTCTTGTACGGAGTAGTTACACTCCTTTTGTGGAGGCTCATTCTTACCTCCACCTCTCCGACATCTCTGAGCCAGACTGTTTCTATCTCTTCAACCTTCCCGCTCTCTACCCTCTTGCCGTTTTTTAGTTCAATAGAGGTTATTTCACCCACTTTGTGACCTTCTTCAGTCTCTACGATATACTCATCCCCCTTCTCAAGTTCATCTCCCTCGTAAACTTTTATTAACCCTCTTACCGACTCTGCTCCACTGCTGATCACCGCCCTGATCTCCAACTCCTTTTTAGGCATATTCGTTGTAAATGTTCCGCATTGCATGCACCTGTAGAGGTACCTCTCCTCCCTGATGAGTTCGTGTAGCGTTTCCTCACCGCAGGTATCGCAGTATATGTACTCTCTTTTCATCTTCCCACCTTAATTCGCTGAGAAGTTAAACCTTCTCCCCCAGCCTCTCCTGAAAGAATTTGCCGGCAACCTCTTCAATATCGAGACCGAGTGGATAGATGTTCTCATCAATTTTGAAGTTCTTTTCCGTTCTTTCAAGCATTCTCACGGGGAAGAACTTCCACTTCTTCCTGGGAAGCTTCAGGGCAACGTAGGCTTCAGCGCCAAAGTCATATGCAAAAGAAACAAGCTTCTCCACTTCATCATTAGAGATGTACAGAGGCAGGTCCTTCCTCATCTTAACCTCTATAGCCAGGTAAACTCTCCCGTTTCCTGCCACTATGTCCGGACAGGGAAATGTGGAGACTCCACTACCTGCAACTCTAATTGCAGCCAGACCTGCTTTCCAGAGTTCCGCTATCAGGTCTCTTTCAAACCTCGAACCCTTAGATTTCATCAACAAACCACAATCTTTTTAAATTATTTATTAACTTTACTTATGTCGAAGCTGCTCGTAATAATTGCAAGCGGTAAGGAAGCAAAGGAGAAAGCTACAGCCGGACTGCTTTTTGCAGCGAACTCAATGAGATTTGGATGGGCTGAAAAAGTCGAAATCGTGTTTTTTGGCCCATCGCAGGACCTTCTTGTTGAGGATGAAAGTTTTAGGGAACTTGTTGTTGGCCAGCTTGGAGAGTACAGGCCTCTGGCGTGCAAGTTTATTGCCGATGCCAGGGGATATTCCGAAAAGCTCAGCTTCACAAGGCTTGAGTACATAGGAGAGGTCGTGAACAGGCTGATAGATGAGGGCTTCACTCCCATGGTTTTCTAACTAATTTTTCTCGGGTCGGTAATTTCACCGTAAATTGCCGTTGCTGCAGCCACAGCAGGATTTACGAGATAAATCTTGCCCTCCGGGCTGCCCTGTCTTCCAATAAAGTTTCTGTTGGATGTTGAAACGCTCACCTCACCACCTGCAATAAGTCCAAAGCTTCCTCCCATGCACGGGCCGCAGCATGGTGCCTCAACTAAAGCTCCCGCATCGACGAATATCTCGATCAATCCATCCTTCAGGGCTCTCCTGTATTCTCTCACACTTGCAGGAATGACAATCATCCTTACATTGGGTGCAACCCTCTCTCCCTTAAGTATTTCAGCAGCAATCTTCAGATCTTCATATCTTCCATTCGTGCAGGAACCGATGAAGACCTGATCTACCTTGATACCTTCAACCTCTGAAATTCCGACCACGTTATCAACCCTGTGCGGAACGGCAACCTGAGGCTCCATTCCCGTCACATCAAGTTCCATTTCCTGGAATTCAGCATCCTCATCACTTCTCAGCAGCTCACCGTCATAAGGTCTGCCCATTGATTCCAGATATTCAAGAGTCGTTTTATCCGGTTCGACAATTCCTGCCTTGCCCCCCATCTCGATTGCCATGTTGCACATCGTCAGCCTGTCAGACATGCTGAGATCCTCCACAACCTTTCCGGCATAGATGCAGGCTTTGTAGTTCGCCCCATCAGCCCCAACCATCCCTATCAGCTTCAGAACTATGTCCTTACCGAAAACGTATCTCTCAAGCTTTCCGTAAATGTTGAATTTGATGGATTCCGGCACCTTGAACCACAGCTTCCCCGTTGACAGAACAAAGCCCATGTCTGTTGAGCCAATTCCGGTGGCAAACGCTCCCAGCGCCCCATACATGCACGTGTGGCTGTCAGCACCAACAATCAGCATTCCCGGCTCTACATGATTTTCCACCATAAGCTGGTGAGCTATACCACCTTTAACGTCGTAGTTCAGTATCCCCTGCTCTTCTGCAAACTTTCTCAACATTTTCTGGTTTTCTGCAGCATGAACACTGTCAGCTGGAACCTGATGATCAAAGGCCATTATAACCTTCCTGCTGTCCCAAACTTTTGCGTTTTCTCCCAGAATTTCCCTGAAAGCTTTAATTGCGAGGGGAGCGGTGATGTCATGAATCATCGCGAGGTCAATATTTGCCATTACAAACTCTCCGGCCTTTACTTCCTTACCGCTTGCTCTTGAGAATATCTTTTCTACCAGTGTCTGAGCCATATTAAAGCCAACTGTAGGGGTGATAAAAAGTTTGCTGGTAGGCACAAGATTTTTAAGCAGATTGGCTCAATAAGCTAACAGACCCGCCTTAGCTCAGCGGTAGAGCGTGGGACTGTAGTCCGCCACTCCGCGGCAGGCGGAGATCCCATGGTCCCCGGTTCAAATCCGGGAGGCGGGATGTCTTTGTTCTGCTTTCCCTTTCCATTTTTTGGTCTTTACACTATCATATCAGCGTATCCATATTTATACTGCAATGTTTTACTTTGCGGTGAGTAGAGGGATCTATGAGTAATTTTTATCTATGGCTCAGAGTTCGTAGGAAACTTGAGCGTTTAAAAAATCTGGGAGATGTCACTAACATTTTCAGAGTTGGACGAAACCTCTCCCCTTTCCGCTCCAAATTTTGATTGGCGTCTGAATGGGCTCATAAATTTGGAGCTGGTTAGGGAGACTTTTATAATGACTGAAAAAGACAATCAAAGAAAATGTATTCTCTCAAGCCCACAAGAAAACGAATTCTGGACTGTTAGAGGATATCGAGGGAGTGTATAAAGAAGTGGCAAGTTTGGGGGAGAAGGAGCTGAAATTTGTGGAGGAACAGTTGGATGGTGAACAATGACTGCAGAAGCTCCAAAGGAAACAAACGTAATACAATTATTTACTTACTTTTTAGAAAATATGCGAGGTGGAAGAGTATGGGATTTACCAATAGGTGGGTATGCAGAATAAAGAATTTAAATTTCGACATAGAAAAAATCAAAAACTTGGACGGACACTATTGGAAGGAGGAAGGGGAAAAGCACACGCTTGGACGTCTGATAAAGCTAAACCCGAAAATTAGGACAGACGACATAGGTAGCATCATTAGCGGTAACTTTTATTTCAACTGGGAACAAAAAATAAAGGACTACGAAATAAAAGAGGATGGGAAAATTGATGAAACAACTCAAATAATTAGAAGAACGAATACTGTACACTTTTGGATATCCTCAGCAGCGCGTCTCATCTTGTTTCCGAATTCCAGTGATTATGTAGTTGAAGGAGCAAAAACTCTTTCAGAGTTATTTTTTGGTACTGAAGAGGGTTTTGATCCAATAACATTCGATGTTTCGGCTATAGAGAAGGCTGCAAACCGCGGAGAATTTTCAATGTGGACTTACTACTTCAACCAGAGGCAGGGGTCAATAGACAAAGGCGTTCACTACGGGGATGATATAGACACCAAGGATGATCTTTACAGGGAGACGGCCTCAGCTCCAAAAAACTTCATAGGAATAAAAATGACGGTTGCCGGTAGAATTGTAAAAGTTAGAATTACAAAAAATGGAACTGTGACCTTCTACAGCGGGTCGCTTGATGAGCCCCAACTTCAACCGGAGCTGTTCAGAGCAATCAAATCCCTTGTAGACAATTTCGCTGTCCCCTAACCAATTTTTAAGATGTACTCTATAAGATCGTAGACGGGTTTACGGGTATCTGCAAGTACGACCTTAGAGCCAATTCTTATGATGCCTTCGGGTAGTCTAACCTCTTTTTTAATTGACCAGTCTTCTTCAAATGTCTCAGCCGTCGTTGCTTTAATGCTATGATTGACGAAATAAGGTCTAAAATCAAATACACTCTCTACAATATCAAAGGTGTTCTCCATTAGATTCACAAACATTTGGTACTTATTTTTCTCCCTGTAAACAAAAGTTAAATTACCCAAAACTTCTCCACGAACAACAGTCCCTGAGATTTCATCTCCCTCAACGTCCGGTAAAATTTCAAACTTTACAGGTGCACTCATGTTTTCTGTTACAAATTGAAAGAAATTCTTACCTATTATTGGCGGGCTGATAAAGTTCCCATATTGCCCGGTTACTCTTTTTTTTATTAACTCAAAAGCTGCTCCAAGTTTTTCTTCGACTTCTTTCTCTTCGTAGATTTTCTCGTATTTTCTGACGGCAGTTATGCGCACATTTATCTTTTTGTTGACCAGATACCAGATAACTTTCCTAACCGGAGCATTTTTGGCAATTTTAGACCTTAATCCGAAAACATCTTTAATTAAGGTGATTAATCCGCCAAGCCCTCCAACGAGAGTTAACACCCATAAGTATTCCATACTTCTCCCTCAAAGAAATTGCAATGGAATCATAAATATATGTTTGTTGTTAGACACATTAGCAAATCAATAACACGAGCCTGTGATCTTATGACTGTAAAATTCCATTCACACCAATATTCCAAGTTCCCAATCTTCACACATAATTCTGTGCTCCTTGTTGCAATCTCTGCAGCAATGAAAAACGTACTTAAACTTCTTGTCAATGGGTTTTATTTTCACGGCACTCTGGCCATCGGTAAGAGTAAGTTGCTGAGACTTTTTAACGAGTTTTGCACCGTAATCACTCTCTTCCCAAGAGAAATCCTTTATTATCGGTTTAATCACGCAAAGTGAAACTTCACTATCTGTTTTTTTCTGAATTTCATCCAAGTTTACGAGGTTTTCATCCAGACGTCTCTTAATTTCCCTAAAATCTTCTTCCTCGAGAACTTTTATCGAGTTCCAATCTATTTTTCTACTCTCCGGCCTCCTGTCTGATGGTTTATCGCTTTCAAGTTTATACTCTATCCATGTTTTTTTCTTGAATTTTTGCTCACTTCCCGTCCAGAATAGCTGCCAAGGAACGGGATATATCCTTCTCCATTCGTTATCTTCTGTTAGACCAGCAATACAAACAAGATGCTCGTATTTCCTACTTACAGTAGGGTACGTTTTGGCCAAAACCAGCAATCTTTCGGTTTTCAAAGGTGCACCACCTCAAAACCATCCCTCTCAAGGAACTCTGCAATTATCGACCTGTGACATTTACGCCAGTCTGCTTCAAAACACATGAGAGCACTGTTTTTTGTTGATACATAAACCTCCAGCTCCTTTAGTTTTTCCAAATTTTTTTCAAGATAGTTCCTGTACAACCTTGCAAATTCGGAGAAAGTTATTAACCCAGACCGCAAATCTCGTCGCAACTCCTTGGGTGCTCCGAGATAAGTTAGAGGTGTGTATTCTATTCCAGCCAGAGCAAGTTCTTCTTTAAGCGCATTCTTTGAAAACCCATTTTTTCGACTGATAGGGTGTTCTCTGACATCTATCAATCTTTTCACACCGTATTCAACAAGTGTATCTACGAATTCATCCACATTTTTTCCCTCATAACCTATAGTGTACACTCTACCACAACTTACCTCATTCAGAAGTTCAGAAGCCGGCTTGAACGTAGTACTTTTTTCCACTATCAATTTATTTTCAAAGTATCTTATAGTCAAATCTTCCCCCTTTTTTAAATCCCAGGCTTCAACGATTTCCTTGGGAATCGCAAGGTAGAATGAGTCCTTATAATACTGGACTTTTCTTCTGTGCATCTTCTCACCCTTACCCTATAAATCCCCAAGAATAAATATTTTCCCTTTTTAGATTTGCTCTTTATCATTCACAAACCACAAAAACCATTATTTAATCCCACAACAAAATTCTTACGGTGATGGGTCTTGAAAGATACTGGGCTATAAACAGAGGAGAGGTGCTGGCCAAGTTTCAGATAGTTAAGAGAATTGCTGCGGAGGGGGCAGAAACACTTGATGAAATGCTGGAAATCCACAGAAGGCTGAAGAAGGAGTTCAGAAAAATTCTTCAGAGTGGAGAGGTTCCGGAAGAAAGGCCTGATTATTCTTTCCTGCACCTTAAAAGGGATATTCTGTATGAGATGCTAAAGAACTGCAACTTCTGCGAGCGAAGATGCGGGGTGAACAGATACGAGAAGAAGGGCTTCTGCAGGTGTGGTGTTACGAGTTACTTCAGCAGTGAGTTTCTGCATGTTGGAGAAGAACCTGAACTTGTCCCGTCTCATACAATTTTCTTCAACCGCTGCACATTTGCATGTGTTTTCTGCCAGAACTACGATATCGTGTATGAGGACGACTACATGGTTGATCCGAAAGAGCTTGCTTACATCATAGACATCAGGAGGAGACAGGGGAGTAAAAACGTCAACTTCGTTGGAGGAAACCCCGATCAGCACGCCCACACAATTGCTGAGATTCTGATTCATGTTAAATCCAACGTTCCGGTGGTGTGGAATTCGAACATGTACCACAGCGAGGAGCTCGGGGAAATAATTGAAGATTTTGTGGACGTCTGGCTGGGAGATTTCAAGTACGGGAACGATGAATGTGCCAGGAAGTATTCAAAAGTTTCAAATTACTGGGAGGTTGTAACGAGAAACTTTTTGAGGGCTAAAGATAATGGAGAACTTCTCATAAGACACCTCGTTATGCCGGAACACATTGATTGCTGTACGGAAAGAATTGTGAAGTGGGTTGCTGAGAATCTCGGCAGTGAGACGAGATTCAACCTTATGTTCCAGTACTACCCGACTTTCAAGGCGTGGGAGTATCCGGAGATAGCCAGGAGATTAACCATCGAAGAGATGAAGAGAGCATCAAAAATTGCTTCAGAACATCTGACGAACCTCGTATGATTGAGGAGCTTGTTGAGATTCTGGACAGAATAGAAAGGAAGACAACGCAAAAAATGCTGAAAGGGGAGGTCTTCTCAGCTGAACTTCTCGCAAGAAGGGGAGAAATTGCTGTTTTAAGATCATCGGGATTGATAAAGGCTGGAAGTGCTGTTGCAGAGATTAAGGATGATGCAGTTTACCCCGTTGGCTGGGTTGTTGATGCGAGGAGGTATGGAAATTCCTACCTCCTTGCAGTGAAAGAGCTGGAGGAATTTGATGGTAATGCAATTGTTGAGGCGGAGAACATTCTCAGCATAATACTCAGGAAGGAGGCTGCAGAGAGAGCAGAGGAGATTTTGAGTTTCAGCTACTGGAGCGGGGAGCTCAGGGATCTGAAAGCACCAGATTACCTCGATAAATGGCAGAAAAAATGCTACCTGGCAACCTGTTCACTGGGTGAAGGAGAGATTCTTCTTGTTATCGGCCCGCCGGGTAGCGGCAAAACGACGTTTATTGCTGAAGCTGCAAAGAAGCTTTCTGAAGAGGAAAGGGTTTGGGTTACATCAAACACAAACGTTGCTGTTGACAACGTCCTTGAAAAGCTGGACAGGGCACTCAGAATTGGTCACCCGTCAAAAATAACCGATGGTGTTAGAAAGCACAGCGTTGAGTACAGCCTGCTATCCCAGATAAGGTTTTCCGATTACAGGGAGTACGCATCGAAGGTTGCGGAGGCTTACAGGGAGATTGCGAGGATTCAAAATGAAATGATCAGGAACGGGAAGATCGTCGTTGGATCGACGATTTTGAAGGGCTTGATGAGTGCTGTTAAGAACTACGACTTTGATACGGTTATAATTGACGAGGCAAGCAACACCTGCATCTCCACCGCCCTGCTCGCGCTGGAAAAAGCGGAAAAGGCTGTGGTTGTTGGAGACCCGTACCAGCTACCTCCTGTTTATGAAGTGGGCGGGCATAAGGCACTGAAGTTCAGCGCTTACAGCTTCCTTAGCAAAATCTACGGAAAGAACCTCTGGCTGAGAAGACATTACAGAAGCAATGCGAAGATAGCAGAGTTTGCAGCAAAGCACGTTTACGGTTTCCTCGAAATTGATGAAAAATGTCACAGCATTAAAATTGAGCCGTGCAGGACAACAATTCCTGAAGCAGGGGATCCTGAGAAGCCATTGGTTTTCATCGACTGCGATGGTGTGGAGAAGAATGTCGGAAAGTCGAAAGTGAACGAGGATGAGGCGGAAGTTGTTGCTGTAATTGCAGAGGAGCTTGCAGAATGTGTGGGGGAGGAGAACATTGGAATTATAACACCCTACGTCAGGCAGGCTGAGCTTATAAGAAGCATAATTTCCGAATTTGGTTTAAAAATTGAGGTCAGCACCGTTCACAGCTATCAGGGAAGGGAGAAGGATGTGATTATCTATTCCATCACCGCAACAGGCAATCCGTACTTTGCTTCCGAAAAAAGGCTTTTTAACGTTGCATTAACGAGGGCCAGAAAGAAGTTTATTGCTGTGGGCAGTGCAAAAGCTCTCCAGGGAAAGAATCTTCTGCTCACGAGGTTTATGGTAGCTGCCCAAAGAGATGGGGGTTTCGTCAGGTTTAACAAGTAAAAATGAAATTATTATGCAAACAGAGCCGCTCCAACAGCACCGACAATCTGTGGTTCGGGAGGCAACTTTATTTCCATTCCGAACTCCCTTTCGAGAGCTTTTTTCATCGCCCTGTTCTTTGCCACTCCACCTGTTAAAACAATATCCGGCTCAATTTTGACTCTTCTTGCCATTGCTGCAATCCTCGATGCTATTGCCTCATGAATTCCAGCCACGATGTCTTCAACTTTCTCCCCCGAAGCGAGATGGCTTATAACCTCCGACTCGGCAAAAACAGTGCAGGTTGATGATATTTTTGTAGCCTTTTCTGCTTTTTCAGCCACATCTCCAAGCTCTTCAACTTTTAAATTCAGAGCTGCTGCCATGACTTCCAGAAACCTTCCTGTGCCTGCAGCACACTTGTCGTTCATGACAAACTCCACGACCCTGCCATTTTCTATGGCAATAACCTTGCTGTCCTGTCCCCCAATGTCCACGACGGTTTTTGCTGTTGGAATGAAGTAGAGAGCTCCTTTAGCGTGGCAGCTTATCTCCGTAACCTTTTTGTCCGCAAAAATAACCTTGTTTCTGCCATATCCGGTAGCGATAACTCTTCCCACCTCTTCCTTCTCTATTCCAGCCGCTCTCAGCGTCTCCTCGAAGACTTTTATTGCAGTCTCCTCAAGATCAGGGGAGACCCTGATGATTCTGTATGCTATCAGCTCTCCACCTCTCATCAGTGCACATTTGGCCGTGAGAGAGCCGATGTCAATTCCTGCTGTTATCATTAACCCACCTGATTACTTTAGCGTCTCAAGAAAGGCCTCCAGCCTTGTCTCCACCTGTGCCTCGCTGAAGGCTCTCGAATCCACCATGTCTGCCTCTATAACAACCGATGGAGCATCTATCATCTTCTGCAGCTCGTACTGCCCGAATGAATAGGGTTTGCAGCTCCTGTTTGAGTGTATGACAACTCCGTCGACATCATAGATTTCGATGAGCCTGTTTATAGCCTCCGCCATGTGCTCAAGTCCGATGTTGAGGTAGATGAAAGTGTAAGTCTCGGCCATGCTCCAGAAGATGTCACTCTTGTCCATGGAAATAAAGCCCGTCCAGGCATTTGTGTAAGTGTCTGCTACAAGGCAGGAGTTTCTTTCAGCAAAGAACTCAGCAAACCACTTCAGCCTGTACCAAACGGGAATGTTGTCCCAGAGTAGCCTTATTTCCTCGTTATCAACCGCTCCCTCTCCTTTTTTCACCCTCTCCTCAAGCTCCTCTCTCATCTCAGCGTAGAACTGAATTGGATACTCAGTTCCTCTAAGGCAGACTATCGGAGCCATGTTTATGAACGCATCAAAGCAGGTTAGCGGAGAAGGTTTGTGTCTGGCCATTCTCAGTACTTCAGAGTAAGCATTAACACCTCTGAGCGAGTTGACTATCGTTTCTCTCAACTTTGAATCGCTCAGCTCTCTTCCCGTAATTTTCTCAACAAAGTCCACAAACTCGTAAAGCTGATCATGAACGTATCTAACGTAGCTTTCCTTAAGCTCTTTCCTTACAAATGGTGTGTCGAGAACGAAGAGCGGAACCCTGAATATCCTGCTCAGCACCTCATACCACTTAACAACCGTGTTGCAGATGTTGTTGCAGGCAAAAAGAAATGTTGGTTCAGGCAGGCCACCAATCGGGCTTGTGCCAGCGTAAACACAGCCAATATCACAGCGAGCATAGGAGCAGAGGTCTCTCGAGAATCCCTTTCTCTCAGCAAAGTCGCTGAAGTAAGGCCCCTGTTTTGCAGCGCCAATCAATGCACCATGATTTTCCGGATAAACCGGGTAGATATCCATTGCATAGAGCAACTCAACGGGGGCACCGCTGGTTATCCATCCATTCACTTCTGCCTGCCTTCCCATCATGTAGTAGCCGGTCATGATCTGTCTCATTCTCTCGCTCGCCCTCAGCTTTTTCAGTCTCATGCTATCACCTCGTAGAAGGCTTCAATCCTCGTTCTTAGCTGCTCATATGATGCAATGGGGAATTCGAGTTCGATAAGCAAAACCTTCTTGCCCATCTCCTCAAGCTTCTCCTTAAGCTGAGGGTAATCGTAAAAGTGAGGTTCACAGAACTTCAGGAGAAGAAAAACCACACCATCACAGTCCTTAGCTTTTTCAAGAATGTAGTTAAACCTGTCATCATCAGGAAAGTGCTTCGTTGGACAGGGTGCTTTGTTGAAGTATTTCTCCACCAGAAACCTTAATCCCTCATCAATTGAATTTATATCCCGTGGAGGTGTGTTGAAGGTGAAAAACCTCGTTCCCGTGCAGATGTCGTCTTTGAGAGCAAAACCTGCATCTTCAAAAAGCCTGTAAACCTCCACAAATGGGCAAACACTTCCCGTAATCAGGATTTTCGGCTTTTCATCCTCACCTTCCACTTCTCCAAGCCTGTCATCCACCAGCTTAATTGCATCCCTCACGTTCATTTCCTGAACTTTTTTTGCAACATTGTAGTCAGGTTTGATGCTGAAGAGCATCTTCAGTTTCTCCTCAAGATCATGATAGAGTGAAAAACTCTCTCTGAGACTTTCAAGCGTTATCTCACCACCCCAATCCCTTAGAACTTCAACGAAATCCTTAAGCTCCCTGAAGTAGAAGTCCTTGCTTTTTTCATCAACTCTCGTCGGAAATTCGAGGTTGTAAACTTTCATTTCTGTGTTTCTCTCCCAGATGTCTGCAAGGCGCATCAGCGTATCGCAGCACCTCGTGAAAACCACTGCCTGTATGTCAAGCTCCCCCCTTAAAGCCCTCTCAAGGCTCCCTCTTGCCTGAGAGCAGGCATAGCTCTGTATATGGGCTGTGGCGAGGCTGATTTGAGTATCACCGGCAAAAATCCTGACTGGTGTGAACCCCGCAGCATCGATAAGCTCTTTTGGAGTATAGGTGCAGAGGTATCCAACATTCATGGAGAATTTTGCAAGCTAAAAAATTAAAAATTTTCCGAAGGGAACTTACTTGGCAAGAACAATTTCAATTGTAGAAACGTTTGATCTTCTTCCCTGCTCGGATTCGAGCTCTTCGGTGTCAATCCTTATCTCCTTAACATTAACACCCGGCATGAATCTGTTCCTGACGATCTCTGCAACATCCACCGCTCTGCTGATGGCTCTACCTCTCGCCTTGATAACTACCTCCTTAGCCCCCTCGTTTAGCTGCGTCAGTGTTGCCAGCACGTAGTTCATTATAGGCTTGTTTCCGACAAAGACGACGTGTTCTGCCATGTTTTTCTCACCTCAGCATCTCTTAAAAGAAAAGGAATTTAAATTTTGTTGAAAAATAATTAATCATTGAATTTTTACTTCCTTGCTGCGGGCATGTTCCTCAACCACCCGAGATCTGGCAGATAAAGTCTCCTGAGGTCTTTGAGTCCTATTTTAAGCATAGCAAGCCTGCCAATCCCCAATCCCCATGCGAGAACTTTCCCCTCAATTCCGAGGGGTTTGGTTACCTCTTTTCTGAAAACTCCTGCCCCGCCAAGTTCAATCCATCCCAACCCCTCCACGTAAACCTCAGGCTCAACGCTCGGTTCGGTGTAGGGGAAGTATCCTGGTCTGAACCTCACATCCTCAAAACCCATCTTCGTGAAGAACTCCTTCAGAAGACCGAGGAGATGCTTGAAACCCACGTTTTTGTCAAGAACCACCCCTTCAAGCTGGTCAAATTCGGGAAGGTGGGTTGCATCAATCGCCTCCCTCCTGTAAACTCTGTCTATGCAGAAAGCCTTCTGAGGCGGTTCCGGGTTCTCGGCAAGGTAGTGTATGGTTATGGCGGTTGTGTGGGTTCTTAGGACGAGCTGCTTTGCTTTCTCAACACTCCACTCACCACCCCATCCTGTAGAACCTGTAATCCAGCCGTTCTCATGCGTTTGCTTGACTCTCTCCACAATTTCTCCTTCGAGGTCAACATAGCGGTCAAGATAGAATGTGTCCTGCATGTCTCTTGCTGGATGATCCTGAGGCTGGAAGAGAGCATCAAAGTTCCAGAATGCTGGCTGAACGTAGTGTCCTTTAATCTCCGTGAACCCCATTTCAAGAAATACCTTTCTGCACTCCTCTATAATTCTCTCGTAGGGATGTATCTTCCCGCCATAAACTTCTTTGGACGGAATCGTTATGTCGTATTTCAAAAACTTCTTTCCCCTCCATCTGCCATCAATCAGCATTTCGGGTGTGAGGTCTGTAATAATGTCTTCAGGCCCGATTTCAGGTTTTTTGAGAACTTCTATGAAAACAAACTTTGTTTCGGATTTGGTTACCAGCTTCCTTTTCAGGAGAGTTTTTATTGCATTTTCATCTGCCGTTTTACCCTCTTTGATGGCCTTAAGAATAGCTTTCTCACCAAAACTCGGTTCATCCCTCAAAATGATTTTTCCGTCCTTAACTTCAACGACACCCTTTCTCCTCAACCATCCGAGGGCTATCTCAAATTCTTTACCCATTCTTTTCCGGAGCTCATCGATGGAGTCCACACCACTCTTTATGAGCAAGTAAAGCCTTTCTTCAGGCAAACCATCCCTGAGATACCTCTCACCCTCCTCCGTCAAACTGTAGTGCACTCTCAAATCTTCTGCTATTCTGACGTATCCCTTTTCCTGAAGCATGTATGCAGCCTTCAGAACGGCATCCTTGTTCAGACCCGATTTTTCAGAAGCTTCTTCAGGTGTGTAGCTCTTTTCGGGTTCAAGAGAGCTGATCAGCATGAGCTCAATTTTTGAAAGCATGCCATGAGGTGGTGGAAATGTTTTAAAGTGTTTCTTCAGAAGTATCAAACAATTAATTCTGAGGTGGTTGGATGGAAAGGGCTGTTGACATTGTGGAGAAGCTGAAGGGTGGAGAGATAAAGGCTGCTGAGATTGTTGAGGACTGTCTGGAGAAAATTGAGAGGCTGAATCCAAAAATAAACGCCTTCGTAACTCTGAATGAGAAGGCTGTGGAGGAGGCAAGAAAGGCTGACTCAAGCACACCTCTTGCAGGTTTGCCGGTTGCGATAAAGGATAATGTGGAGACTAAGGGGATAAGGACAACATACTGCTCCAAACTTTACGAGAACTACGTTCCGGAAGAGGATGCCGTTATTGTGGAAAGACTGAAAAAGGCGGGAGCCATAATTCTGGGGAAAACAAACATGCCTGAATTTGGGCTGATAGCTTACACCGACAATCCAATGTTTGGTCCAACAAGAAACCCTTTTGATCTGTCAAAAACCGTGGGAGGGAGCAGCGGAGGAAGTGCTGCTGCAGTGGCAGCAGGAATGGTACCTGTAGCCAGCGGGAATGATGGGGGAGGGAGCATAAGGATTCCCGCTTCTTTCTGCGGACTTTACGGGTTAAAACCAACCTTCGGAAGGGTTCCGTGCTATCCTTCTATTCCAATCTTTGTTGGTCTGCATTCGGAAGGATTTCTGACGAGATACGTTGAAGACACCGCCCTCATGCTGGATTTAGTTAAGGGATGGGATCTCAGGGATATTAACTCCCTTCCAGATGATGGGATTAGCTACCTTAAAGCCATCGAGGAGCAGCCTGATAATGTGAAAATTGCCTTCTCCCCTGATCTCGGTTATGCCACCGTCGATTCAGAGGTAGAGGAGATTGTAAGAAAAGCAGCATTCAGGCTGGAGAAGTTTGGCGAGGTGGAGGAGGTAAAGCTGGAGGTTCCAAAACTTGAAGCTGAACTGACCATGAAGGTGGTTCTTGAGGTCGTGACGTTCATGGGTGAGAGAATGGAGGAGTGGGAAAAGGTTGCTTTTCCACCATATCTGGGTTTCATGCCCCTTGCACAGTCCCTGACCTACAGGGAGTACATAAAAATAGAGGAAAGAAAAATGGAACTGTGGAAAGCACTGAAGCGAGTTTTTGAGAACTACGATTACCTCATAACCCCTACTGTAGCGTGCAAACCCTTCGAAATCGGCAAGATTTCTCCGGATGAAATCAATGGAAAGTTTATCACACCAATAGGCTGGATGCCCTTCACATATCCCTTCAACTTTACTGGCCAGCCAGCTGCATCGATTCCTGCGGGTTTCAGCAAAGAGGGTCTGCCAGTTGGAATGCAGATTGTTGGGAAACGCTACGATGATGCTGGAGTTCTCAGAATCTCAAAGGCTTTTCAGGATATCTCCCCATGGCAGGACAAATACCCTGAACTTTAATTTTTTAAAAGGGTCTTCCACCGTAAAGAATTTCCTTCAAATACTCCTTTGTTGTTGCTGAGATGTCAAGCTCTTTTATCCTGTCCTCCACCTCTCTGATGTTGTAGCTGAAAGTTTCGAATGACACGTGAAGTGTTTTTGAGTCCACAAGTGCAAATGTTGGTACCCTGCCAAGTCCAGAAATCCCGGGACAGACAATCTTTCCAATTTTGGTGTTTACCGCATAGGGCTCTCTTCCCGCGACTGCTATCACTTCGTATTTCTTGAGGTCTGCAAACTTTGCCTCATAGTAAGCGGGAGGCTGTTTCTCAGCAGGCATCTCGTCAGGATTCTCCAGAAGACCATAGGTGAAGTAGAACTCGTTCGAGCCGAACTTTTCAGCGATGAACCTTTCAACCATGTTTCTAATCCACTTTCTACCCTCACGGCCAATCATGTCCCAGTACAGGTCAATCACCCTCAATAGTTCTCTGCCCACCTTTTCTTCTTTCTCCTCATCACTCAGTTCGTTCCACTTTGCCAGCAATCTTTCGTACTTTCCTGAGACAACGCTGATGATCTCTCCCTGCCGTCCAGATAGAAGCTTGTAAGTTTCCTCGGGATAGGGCATCAATCCAAAGGCGGAGAGTATGTAAATTTTCTTCACATCAACTCCTTCCTCCTTCAGTCTCTCAACTCTTGACAGAATTTCCACGAGCGCTGGAAGATTCGAGTGCAGGTTCGAGAGTATCGCAATCATATAGGTCACAAGTGTCTCAGTAATATATGCTTTTTTATGGATTCTGTGTATATGCTAAGCCCAGATTCTAAGTCCCGATTTGTATGGGTTGCAGTAAAATACCAAAATCTCACACTACACTGCAGTCACTCCCAGAAAGTAACCCGCAATCGCTCCCAAGTTCACGAAAGGCAAGCCGGGATGCGCTCCCCCCCGCTTTTCTACAATGTAAAGCAAGAAAATGAGCCCCAGAAACCCGCCAATTAAGGCAAACAGAGCTGGAATTTTGATAAAACCTATGGCAGGAGAATTAGAGAAATACTGGGCAGAAACAACAAGTATGTTCGGCATCACCACATCTCCAACCCCCATATAGGCATTGCCATCTTTTCTTGGTATAACGAAAAGCATGGGTGCGTTTATGGCTGTAACAGATTCAGCGAGGCTGATCATGTGCTTTGTTTTGTAAACTGAGATGATGTCGTAGATTGCAAGTACCGCAAGCAGTATAATGACAGGTAAAGGCTCAAGGCTTATGCCGAAGATTGCAGCAATTCCGGAGGCAAGCATCAGTGCTGAGAAGTTTATGACAAGCCAGTGTGGTTTTCTGACAAGCAAAACAACAACTGTGATGGCGATTACGATTGAAAGCACCCCCACAAAAGGAGACAGGACATAGAATATGGAAAGGAATGTGAGGGAGTATATGACTGCTTTCAAAATCCTCATGTATCTGACAGCAATTAGAATGAAAGCTGTAAAAGCGATAATCAGGGCAAAGTAAAGTAATGAGTTTGAAACTTCAGCCGGGTTCTCAAAAACGACCATTCCAGCTTCCTCATACTTTGGCATTGCTGACAGTGCAAGCAGGGCGGAAAGAATATAAATAAGGCTGAAGAGATACCTCAACCAACCACCTTGAGTCGTACTGGTAGATTTTTGGCAAGGGCAAGTCTCAAGCTCTTCCCGCCCTCCTTATCTTTCCTGATCCTGATCCAGCCCTTCCTGCTAACCAGAGCCGTGAAAAGGTACTCCTCACCTGCAAGCACATCTACGGTTCTGCCTTCAAGCCCTTTTGCATGGATTATGAAGTACTTTCCGCTCTCCTCAACCTTTGCCTCAGCCTCCTCCTCAGCCTCCTTCGGGATAACGTCTATTGAAATCCTGAGCTCTTCCTCAATGTTCTTTATCCTCCTGCCCTTTCTGCCAATAAGAGTTGGAATTTGCCTTTCAGGAACCTTTACTATTGCTCTTCTGCCGACCATTTCAACCTCAAAATCATCAACATACTTTGAGATTCTCTCCACAAGAGCTACCTTCAAGTCCTCATCAGTCTCAATTGGCATGACAACAACCTGCTCACCGTAGGTGTAAATTTCGAACTCAAGGTTCTTCGTTTCAAAATCTCTCACCTCTATCACCGGCCTTGCCAGATCAGCGTCAGTCATTCCTGTTGGCACTTTAACTGTGAATGCAAGCTCGTAAACCTTCACAATCTTGCCCGCATCAATGAAAATGACCGTGTCAACAACCTGCGGAATCATTCCAAGCTCCACTCTTCCAATCATTCTCTGTATTGCATCAACTGCCCTCGTTGCATGCGTAACCCCAATCATCCCCACTCCTGCAAGTCGCATGTCTGCAAAAACCTGAAAGTCGGAAGTTCTCCTCAGTTCGTCGTAAATGGTGTAGTCCGGTCTCACCAGAAGAAGGATATCGGAGGTTAGGGACATGTCACCCTCAAGTGGAGCGTACTGGGTTATTTCATCTCTCACCATCAAATCTCTCGGGCTCTCCATCGTTTTGACAATGTATCCATTCTCCAGCAGGAAGTTTGCCACACTTGCTGCGAATGTTGATTTTCCAGCACCGGGCGGGCCTGCAATCAGTATTCCTCTCTGCCTTTCAACTATTCTCCGCTTTAACTCTTCACTGACACCGTACTCATCAATGGACACCTGAGCAATTGGTCTTACAGCGGTGATTTCCATCCTGTCGGAAAATGGCCTTTCTGCAATGGCTATCCTCAGCTCCCTCAGCTGAACTACCGTAGCACCTCTTCTTTCTATCTCAATGCTGCTGTCCTCATCTTGCCTTGCTGCTTCCAGAATTTCGTTTGCGATCTCACTCAGTTCCTCATAGCTCATCGGCCTTTCATCGAGCTTGACGAGCTTCAGCTCTCCAATCCTTCCCCTCTTTGCATATGGTGGCACCCCTTCTCTAAGATGCACGCTTGCCGTGTCTGGAGTGAAGAAGGACATTATCTTTGTTTCCTCGGGCCTTATTATCTCCGGTCTGACGTAAATTGTTTCTATACCTTTTGCCCTTGCCACCAAGTGCTGAACCCTGTCAGATGTAACGAGAACGGCATTAAACTCAGCTGCAACTTCTCTTATGAGGTTGTCTATTTCTCCCCCCTTTGCAAGGCGTATGTGCTCCAGTGTAGGTCTCTTTCCGGCAAAAATCACCTCAAAACCCTCTTCCTTAGCCAGCTTCATCAGCTTTTCAATCTCACCAAGCCCCTGAAAGCCGGTCATTTTCCCGAAGTTTGCCTGGGCCTCAAGTTCCGCAATTACTGCTTCCGGGATTATAATCGTTCCCCTCACTTCTCCCGACTGCACCATCCTTGTAATTCTTCCTGAAATAACCACGCTCGTATCAACAACGTACTTCATCCTCTTCCAACCTCCTGTAGAAACATGAGTAATTACCCGTATGACAGGCATTCCCCTCCTGCTCGACTAAATAAAGGAGAGAATCGCAATCGCAATCGTACCTGATTTCAACTACTCTCTGCACGTTTCCAGAACTTTCCCCCTTCTTCCACAGCTTCTTCCTGCTCCTGCTCCAGTAGTGAGCGTAACCCGTTTCAAGGGTGAGCCTGATTGCCTCTTCATTGGCGTAGGCCAGCATCAGGACCTCTTTTGTTCTCACATCCTGAGTTATGACAGGGATTAAACCCTTCTCATCGAACTTAAGTTTCATGTCTTAAATTGGCTGGATGGTTAAAAATTTATTGACAGCTGCAAGTATTCATCCGTGCCTGCCTTAAACTCTCAGACATTTCTGCATACACCTTTAAACTGGCTTTCACATCTTAACGCTACTTTTTGCTGTGAAAAATTTTATCTTTTTTGACATTAAATCAGTTTGATGCAAGAGCTGACCTTGAAAATCAGGGGAATGAGCTGTGCGATGTGTGTGAAGTCAATAGAATCTGCAGTCGGGGCTCTCGATGGTGTTGAGGAGATCAGAGTCAACCTCGCAACAGAGTCTGCATTTTTGAAATTTGACCCGAAAAAGGTCAGCCTTGATGAAATTGTCAGGCTGATAGAGGATTTGGGGTATAAGGCCGAAATGCCTGAACCTGAAGCAGATGAGGAAGAGCACATTGCCGGAATGAAAAGGAAGCTTTACTTTGCAGCCTTATCTGGTTCTTTTTTGTTCTTAAGCAACTATTTGGGGTTTGCAGTTCCTCTGTTTGTCCAGCTTGTCGTTGCTCTGGCTGCGATGCTTTACTCTGGAAGAGAGATGTTTCTCACAGCTCTAAGATCATTGAGAAAAAGGACACTCAACATGGACGTGATGTACTCGATGGGTGTTGGCTCGGCGTTTTTTGCAAGTGTTTTTGCAACAGCCGGAGTTCTTCCTGAAAACTACAACTTCTACGAGACTTCCGTTATGCTTCTCACCTTCCTTTTGCTCGGCAGAACACTTGAAGCTATGGCGAAGAAGAAGACAGGGGAGGCTATAAGGAAGTTAATCGGACTTCAAGCCAGGACTGCAACAGTTTTGAGAGGAAATGAAGTTGAGATACCGGTTGATGAAGTAAGGGCTGGAGACATAGTCATCGTAAAACCCGGTGAAAGGGTGCCGGTGGATGGGGTGGTTGTTGAGGGTGAAGGCTACGTTGATGAGTCCATGTTCACGGGAGAACCCCTGCCAGTATTGAAAGAAGCTGGGGATGAGGTTTTTGGAGGTTCAATCTGTAAAAATGGAGTTCTGAAAATAAAAGCAACAAAGATAGGTGCAGAAACACTTCTGGCACAGATTGTCAGAACCGTTGAGGAGGCTATGAGCAGCAAACCACCCATTCAGAGACTTGCCGACAGGGTTGTTTCTTATTTCATCCCTGCAGTTGTTACAGTTGCCATAGCATCGTCCATTTACTGGTATTTTGCTGCAGGAGGTCTTATTGCGTTCACAACCCTCATTGCGGTACTGGTTGTAGCCTGTCCGTGTGCCTTCGGCCTCGCAACTCCAACAGCTTTGGCTGTTGGGATGGGCAGAGGTGCTGAACTCGGTTTGCTTGTCAAAAGCGGTGAAGCTCTGGAGGTTGCAAGGAAAGCCACAGCTGTAATTTTTGACAAGACAGGAACGCTGACTAAGGGAAAAATGGAGGTTACTGATGTGCTCTCGCTTGGAGGATCAGGAGATGAACTGCTCTCAATTGCAGCAACTGCTGAAAGAAGAAGTTCGCATCCCCTTGCTGAGGCTATTGTTGAGAGGGCTAAAATGGAGGGTGTTGAGATAGCAGAACCGGAAAGGTTTGAGGTTATTGCAGGAATGGGGGTTGTAGCTGAGGTTAATGGAAACAGAATACTTGTTGGGAGCAGAAAGCTGCTGGAGGAGAATGGGGTTAACTTTGATGGCATAGAGCAGGTTTTATTCAAATTTGAGAAGGAAGGAAAAACGGCCGTGCTTGTTGCGGAAAATGGAAAGGTGATAGGTGTCATTGCACTTGCAGATGCGATCAAGGAATCTGCAAAGGTGGCTGTAGAGGAGCTTAAAAGAATGGGCAAGAAAGTTGGAATTATTACCGGCGATAACAGAATTGTTGCGGAGGCAATCGCTGAAAGTCTCGGTGTGGATTTCGTGATTGCTGAAGTTCTGCCTCATGAAAAGGCCTTACACGTCAAAAAGCTTCAGGATGCAGGAGAAGTTGTTGTTTTCATTGGGGATGGTATTAACGATGCTCCGGCTTTAGCTCAGGCCAATCTTGGCATCGCTATTGGGAGCGGGACAGATATAGCTATGGAGAGTGGTGACATCGTGCTTGTAAGAGATGACCTGAGAGATGTTGTTGCGGTGATACAGCTGAGCGAGAAAACGCTTGGCAAGATAAAGCAAAACATCTTCTGGGCGATGATCTACAACACCGTGCTCATTCCCGTTGCTGCAGGTGTGCTGTATCCTCTTTTCGGTATAATTTTTCTACCGGAGTTTGCTGCCTTCGCCATGGCGATGAGCAGCGTTAGCGTTGTAACAAACTCGCTGCTCATGAAAAATTACGTTCCACCAATTAAAAAAGGAGGTGATGGAATGAGAATTGAGCTTGAACTGTTTGGTCTCTCGTGCGGGCATTGCGTGATGAGAGTTAGGAAGGTTCTGGAGAAATCGGGAGCAAAAGTTGTGGAGATAACAATGGACAGAGCCGTTATCGAAGCGGATGGCGATGTTGAGAGATTCGTGAAGGCTGTGGAGGATGCAGGATACAGGGCGAGGGTAAAAGGTTAAGAATTCTGCAACTCTTTAATGGCTTCAACGATAAGCTCCTTTGGCGGAACACCCCTGTTTCCGTAAACCCTGCATCCCATAACAGCCTTTTCTCCCCTTCTCTTTTTTTCTATATCCACGCCGTTTATCTGAATTGTGGGTGATCCGAGGAAGTTGTACTTCTCCGCTTCTTCCAGCGTCTTGATGTCAATAATTTCAATTTCTGCCTCCACCTTCATTTCATCCAAGGTTTCTTTGAGAAGTTTTAACGCAGGTTCCGCATTCGGGCAGTTTTCAAAGTACAGAAATCTGATCTTGATACTCATAAAGCACCTCCACTAATCAAATCAACCTGAAAAAGAACTCGTAGTCATTTATCCTTATCTTCAAATTGGCACCCCTGTTTGCAGCGTAAACCTCCCATGGTTTTTCACCGCAGCAGTAAACAGGAGGGGCCCTGTATCCGGTTTTCAAATCACACATTGAAAGAAGAATGTATTCTCCCTTCTTTGATGCAATATTCCTGGCGTATTTTTCAGCCTCCTCAAGGCTGATGTTCTTTTTAAGATTTATCGTTATCTCTTCCATAGCTAATTTCTGGCCTTTGATAATTAAAACTTTACGTTAAAGAAACCCTATCATGATTTTGGTTTATTTGATTAAACCATTTATATAATATCATGCGATCTCAAATACCTTTATAAATAGTTATTGAAAAATTGGAGTATGAGGTTCGGCTTTTTCGACTCGGACGGTTTAAAGCTCCGCTACTTTGAGTGCGGTGAGGGAGAGCCTTTAATCCTCATCCACGGCCTTGGAGATTGCATAGAGGGATGGACTTTCCAGTATGAGGATTTCTCTAAGCACTTCAGGGTCGTTGCTCTTGATTTGAGAGGCTTCGGAATGTCCGATGTGCCTGAAGACGTAAACTTTGAAGATTTTGCGAGAGATGTGAAAAATCTGATGGATCATCTTGGCATTGAAAAGGCCAACCTTCTGGGCCTGTCGATGGGAGGGGTAGTGTGTCTGGAGTTCTACAAAAATTATCCTGAAAAGGTTAGATCACTGATTTTAGCAAACACCCTCCACAAGCTCCCGGAAGAAGGAAGGGCTATGTTTGAGCAGAGATTGAAGGTGCTTGAAAGCTCTCCAGACATGACCCGGATAGCTGAGTTCATAGCGGAAGTTTCAATTCATCAAGACAGACAGGATTTGAAGGAAATGGTGAAAACAATATTGAGGAAAAATAATAAAGAGTTCTACACAAAAGTTACAGCGGAAATAGGGAAGATTAACTACGAGGACCTGCTTCCGCGAATACAGGTTCCTACGCTTGTCATAACTGCCGAGTTTGATGTAACAACCCCACCATCTCTGGGAAGAGAAATGGCTGCCGTAATTCCGGACGCTGAAATTAAGGAGGTCAGTAACGCTGCCCACTTAGCAAAACTGGAGAATCCGGAAGAGTTCAATCGTTACGTTATAGAATTTCTCAAAGACCAGATATTCGGTTCATCTGAAGATTAGCTCTTTTGATCTCGGAGCATCCTAAACCTTTATCCAAATCGCGAAGTATTTTATATCGAAAAAACTAAGCACGTGCGATGAGCGATAAGTCGATTGAATTGCCGGGAATCGGGACAAAATACGAAATTGAAACTGAAAAGGGAGATAAGGTTGCGGTAATTTTTATGGATACTGGAAGCATTCAGCTTTACATTCTGGAGAGGGGAAAGGAGACACCCAGTGTTGTAGAACTGAACTCACGAGAGGCCAGTAGACTGGGAAGCATTCTTACTGGGGCTATTATAGAACCGGAAAAGGAGGCTGTCGAGGTGGCTTTTTCAGCTTTGTCGGATCTCAGAATAAGCGTTCACACGTACATCATAGGCAAGAATCTTAAAGGAAAATCAATTGGAGAGCTTGCAATAAGGAGGAGGACGGGTGTGACAATAGTGGCGGTAGCAAGAAAGGGAAGAAACTTTGTAAATCCTTCCCCTGACTTTGTATTTGAAGAGGGAGATGTTGTTGTTGCGATTGGAGAAAGACATCAGCTTGAAAAATTTGAAAGAGAAATCTTAGGGATCTAAATGGAACAGATTGCTATTGCTTTATTTGTGTGTCTGATTCTTGCATTAGTGTCGAGAAGTCTGTCTTTACCTCCGGTACCCCTCTACATAATCTCCGGGATTTTAATAGGAAATGGAGGCTTAAAAATTGTTACGCCGGATGAAATTTTCCATTTTCTGAGTCACCTTGGTTTGATATTCCTTCTCTTCTACATAGGTCTTGAACTGAAGCCCGAAAGATTCATGGCTAAGGGGAAGTCTTTTTTAATCGCTGGGCTCATTGATCTGAAAGTAAATTTTTTAATCGGATTTTTGGTCGCCTTAGCCTTGAAGTTCAGCTACTATGATGCGTTTGTTATTGCATCGGCCTTCTACATCAGCAGTTCTGCGATAGTAATTGCATCCTTGATTGAGAACAAAAAACTGATTCTGCCAGAATCTGAGACCATAGTCTGGCTCATGATTTTCGAGGACATAGTTCTCGTATTCTTGGTTTTTGCACTGTCAATGGAACAGGATTTTGTCCCTGTAATTCTAAAGATGGTTGCTGTTGTCATTTTCCTTTATTTCAGTGTTAAAATTTTGAGATCTTCGATTCTGAAAATTTTGAGCAGAGAAGATGATATTCCGGCGATTTTGACTTTTACTGCTGTTATACTCGCTGCAGCAATCTCGAATAAGCTTGAAGTTCCGGAAGTTCTTACAGCGATTGTTCTGGGCATGGCTCTCTCCACAACCAATCCAAAAGTGTTTGAAAGAAATTCGAAGCCTTTTAAGGACATTTTTCTTCCAATCTTCTTCTTTTCCTTTGGAATTTCGGTCGAGTTAGGAGGCAGAATTTTTGAGGGAGTTGTTCTCAGCTTGTTTGCGGTAGGAAGCAAATTCCTGTCTGGATTCATCATAGGTAGAATTCTGCACAAAACGAGTTCAGCTGGAATAGAGATAGGTGCAAGCACCATTGCCAGAGGCGAGTTCTCAATAGCACTTGCGGCAATTTCCAGCTCTGCAGTTGTTTCCGCACCAATTACGCTGATGGTTATAGTAACCTCTGTTGTAGGTTCTGTTACAGGAAAGTACAGCCCGAGATTGAAAACTTTGCTAAAAAAAGTTAGCTGATAAATCGAATTTTAATCCAGAATACCGATGCAGAGTCTCTCAAACTTCTCGTGCTCCAGCAAATCAGCAGCTTTTCCGCTGAAGGCTACCCTACCGCTAACGAGCAGATAAGCATCATCGCTGATCTCCAAGGCTCTCTGCACGTTCTGTTCCACAAGCAGAATCGTAAGCTTCAGGCTGTCTCTTAGCATGACAATTCTGTCGAAAATTATCTCCGCAAACTTTGGAGAAAGCTGGGCTGTTGGTTCATCAAGCATAAGAACACTTGCCTTTCTCACCAGTGCGGTTGCCATTGCGAGCATCTGCCTTTCTCCACCGCTAAGCGTTCCAGCCTTTCTTTTCATGAATCTTTGTAGTTCGGGAAAGACGTCTAAAGCGGAATCTATTCTGTCTTTAACCTCATTTTTATCCACAGTATAAGCTGAAATTTTCAGATTTTCCTCAACAGTCAGGTTTGCAAATACGTTGTCTGTCTGGGGTAGATACGCTATGCCCATCTTTGTTCTCTCGTGGGGTGGATGTTTTGTGATTTCTCCTCCATTAAAAAACACCTTTCCTGAATGGATTGTTGCGAGTCCAAAGATCGACTTCAGCAGTGTTGACTTTCCGGAACCGTTAGGGCCAACTACCGCAGTAATCCTGTTTTTCTCTATTTCTGCATTCACATCAAAAAGGATATGGAGTTCCTTATACCCTGCATTCAGGTCCACTGTTCTGAGCACCCAGATACACCTCCACAACTTTCGGGTTGTTCAGGATCTCTTTTTCATCACCCTCCGCAATCACACTGCCATTGGCCATTACATAGATGTGGTCTGTGTATTTAAGCACTATGTCCAGTCTGTGCTCAACGATGAGAAAGCTGAGCCCCAACTTTTTGAGTTCTACGAACCTTTCAAGCATGTCATGCGATAGTACTGGATTTACACCTGCTATCGGCTCATCCATAATTATTAGCTTTGCATCCCTCATCATCGCTCTTGCCACTTCAAGCAGTTTCAGCTGTCCCCCACTCAGATTCTGGGCTTGAGAATCCCAGAGGTGGTCGAGTTTCAGAAATTCAAGTATCTTGAATGCTCTCTCCACTATCTCTTTCTCTTCTTTCATCCATTTAGCGGTAATTGTATTCAGGATGCTCTCTCCAGATTCTGTAGCTATCAGCAGGTTTTCAAGGACAGTCATTTTCTTCAGCGGTTGTGGGATCTGGAAGGTTCTCACTATGCCAAGTTTGCTGATTTCGTGAGGTGGCTTGTTGGTTATGTCCACGCCTTCAAAGAAAACTTTCCCCTCATCAGCCTTGTAGAATCCTGAAACAGTATTGATGAAGGTTGTTTTACCGCTCCCGTTTGGGCCTATAATAAGAGTTATGCTGCCCCTCTCAACCCCTATGTTAACTCTGTTCAGGGCTTTAAGTCCATCAAAAAATTTGGAAAGATTTTGAGTTTTAAGTATTTTCATCATCTAATACCATTCTATTTTCTGCTCCACGAACTTCCACAATCCAGCAGTCTTCCACCTGCAATCCTTTGTAACCTCGTAGATGGCATAGTCTCCGCTTGCTCTGTCACCCCACTCATTTAGTTTGATGTATCCTGAAACTGGCATAATTCCGTACTCACCCTTGCTGTACTTCTCTGTCACCTCAGGAATCTTTGCGTTCATTGCATCTGCATCGTAGTTCCCTTTCTCCTTAACAACCTCAATGTAGCTCAGAACGAGAACCCATGCAGCATCATAGGCGTTCAGCGCATACTGATAGGGGCTGTCTCCGAATCCCTTCTGCTTGTACTTCTTAGCAAGTTCATCGTATGCTCCACCCCTCGACTCAAACAGCGTGCTGAGCAATCTAACCCTGCTTGTCTTTTCACACATCTCGAGCACTTTATCGCTTAAAGCTGTCCCATCACAGCCAAGCCACAGCACTTTGAGCAACGGGCTGTCATCCTTTGTCTGGGCAAGCATGGTTGCCACTTCCTCGTAGCTAAAAGCTATAACAGCAACTTCAGAGGCATCGTAGACCTGAAGGAGTTCGTTAAGCTGTCCCTCAAGCTTTGCTATGAATGGCGAAAAGTCAGCCGGTGGTGGTTCAGGATATTCGACATAACCCTTAATCTCAACACCTGCATTTTCAAGCTTTGGTTTTATTGTATCAAACAGACCCTTGCCCCAGGCATTTCCAATGTATGTTATCAGAACAGCCTTAATGCCAAGTTCTTTAATTTCTCCCTCTATTGCTTCAGTCTGCAGGTCATCAGACCCAACGAATCTGAATATGTACTTCTTGTCTTCCGGCTTTGTAAGACCAAGCAGATGTGGAAGGGCTGTTGAGGATGGAGAGACTATGATAATTTTGTTCGACTGCACGTAGCCCATTACGTTCTTAACTTCACCGCTCCCCATCGGGCCTATAATCAGATTTATTCCCTTCGAATGCAGGCTCTGGGTTTTCTCAAGGGAAACTTTGGGGTCAACCTTCGTGTCCTCTACCAGGAATTCAACCTTGTAGGGCAGGCCTTTTTCTTTAAAATAGGCATTTATATCATCCTTTGCGATTTCGAGGGTGTTCTTGATGCTGTTTCCGTATGTTGTCAGTGGCCCGGAAAGGTCAACCATCACTCCTATTTTGATGGTTCTCTCCGGTGCCTTCTCTGCCGGTTGTGCACAAAGTGCAAGTACTGCTGCCAATAAAACTGCACCAACCAAAATTTTGCCTCCACTTCGCATGGCTTCTGTAATACGGTAAAATTTTAAAACTTTACTATAAGGTCTGGGTCTATGGATATAATTTCCACTCTGGAGATAGCAAAAAATATTTTAGAAGGGTCTCTGATTTACTCCAACCTGCTTGTTTTGCTGAGCTTGGGACTCACGATTACTTATATAACAACTGGAGTTCCGAATTTCGCCCAGGGCAGCTTTGCAGTTTTTGGATCTTACATCACTTTAACAATGCTGAGACTTTTTGGCATCCATCCCTACACTTCCCTGCCATTGGCCTTTATTTTTGGCGGATTGCTCGGTATAGCCACTTACGTATTTATCCTTAGACCCCTTATCAGAAGAGGGGCTTCGGTGGTCATTCTGATGATTTCCACTCTTGCCTTCGATTTAATACTTCTTGGTTTTATCGGTTCTTATTCTGAAACTCTTGCAGCAATCACAAGAAAGTCAGCATCCAAATTTACTTTTATACCCACAGATTTTACAATCCTTTCCTTTTCAGCATCCCTTTTCGTTTCTTTTCTTGTAATGATAATCGTTCTTGCATCTCTCGTTACTCTGCTTTACAGAACAAAATTTGGAATTGCTTTAAGAGCCTCAATGGAGAACCCGGCACTGGCGGAGGTTATGGGTGTTAATGTTGAACACACCAGAATATTCTCCTGGTTTCTATCAGGAGCTTTGGCAGCTGTGGCTGGGTGTTTGCTTCCATTCAAGTACGAGGTGGTGCCAAGTACTGGAGCTATAATAATCGTCTCGATATTTGCATCAAGCATTGTAGGTGGTTTATCGACAATTTATGGCGCACTGCTCGGCGGTTACATTATAGGCTTTTCAGAAACGAGTGTTACTTACGGGCTTTCAACCTTATTTGGTCCAGGATTTTTACTCTACGGGCGTGTTGTATCTCTGCTGGTTCTTGTAGTAACTCTGATCCTTGCACCAAAAGGACTGGCGGGAGTTAGGTGGAGGCGATTGTTATGGAGCAAATAATCCTCAATATTGCATTGTGGTTTGGTCTGTACAGCATTGTGAGTCTGAGTCTTAACATTGAATATGGATATGCAGGAATTCCCAATTTTGGCAGAGCACTGGCAGTTTTGATGGGCGCTTTTGCTGTTGGGGGTGTTATGAACAGAATTCTGATGTTTTTATTTGGTATTCAGGGAGGTGCACTAACTGAAGCAACAGGACAGCTTGCATCTAACGTCAATGCTGTTATTGCAAGCAATCCGGCTTTTGGGATTGGATTAATCCTTCTTGCGGTGATTTTATCCATGATTGTTGGTGCTGTGACTGGAGCACTTTTCATTCTTCCAAGCGCAAAGCTATCTGAAGATTATCTGGCCATAACTCTGCTGGCTATGAGTGAGGTTACATATCTGGTTTTCTACTACCACACAGGCATTATCGGAGGTTACTATGGAGTTTCCGTTCCGGATGTCTTTGCTTTCATTCCGGGGCAATACAGATCTCACGCTTTCGCTGTCCTGTCACTCTTTTTTGCTGCGGTTGTTTACTTCTTTGTAGAGAGGTTGCTCAATTCCCCGTATGGCAGGCTTTTAAGGGCAATGAGGGAGAATGAGAGTGTTGTTGAGGCAATGGGGAAGAGTGTGATGATTTTGAGAATAAAAACTGCTGCTATAGGTTCTTCCATAGCTGCCCTTGCTGGAGCCCTCTTTTCTCTCTACTCGGTCAATGTGATAGCAACAAGCTTTTCGAGAGTTGAATGGACATTCTTTCCTTTCCTTATGGTTCTGCTTGGAGGGGCTGGAAACAACAGAGGTGTGGTTGCTGGCACCTTCACATTTGTTGTGGTCAAAATACTGTTAACAATGTATAAGTATGAAATAAAGAGTGCCCTCATGCTTCCATTCGAGCCATACTGGCTTGAGTATATTCTCTTTGGCCTCCTGATGTACTTTGTACTGCTTTACCGCCCCGAGGGCTTGATCAAGGAGAAACCGATATTTTCAAAAGTCATCTTGGAGAGGGTAAAGAAGAAGGCATGAAAATTGAGTTCGTGAAGGATGAAGGTATTAAAATACAGCTTGATGGCAGAAGTTACTGCATTAGGGCATCTTATCTCGGGTTTAAGGATGGTAAGATTTTGCTCTGCCTCGATTTCGCTTCTCCGACAGCTACCGAGCCCGTCAAGACCTTTTTAAAAAGCTACTCCAGAATCAGAGGAGCGAGATATGCGGTTCTGGTTAGTGGGGATGAAAAGTGGATTTACGATAACAATTTAATGCGCGAAGTTGATGAGATGGAGGAAAAAGCTGTGGAAATTAAGGCAGATGAGAGGGACTACAGAATTGCTGCAGCCCTATACGCTTTAATCCACTGCGAATGTGGTGATGCTGATGAAGGTAATTGCGTTTGTGGGTTATCCTCTGAGCGGTAAAAGCACCGCATCTCAAGTTGCAAGGGAGCTTGGATTGCAGGTAGTTGTGATGGGTGATGCGGTCAGAGAAGAAGCTTTAAGAAGAGATTTGGAGCTGAAAGATGAGAATCTTGGAAAGATAGCCACAGAATTGAGGGAAAAAGAAGGAATGGATGCGGTAGCAAAAAGGTGCATACCAAAAATCAGGGAGCTTTTGATGGAGCATGGTGTGGTTGTTGTTGACGGAATAAGAGGCGTAGCTGAGATTGAAAGGTTCAAAAAAGCTTTTGGTGATGACTTTATACTCATAGCCATCGAGTCTCCACCTGAGGTAAGGTTTGAGAGAGCGAAGCTGAGAAAAAGAAGCGATGACGTTTCAAGCCTTGAAGAGCTGAGGGAAAGGGACAGAAGAGAGGAAAGCTGGGGCTTGAAAGAGGCTATGGAAATGGCGGACTTTACCGTGGAGAACACGGGCAGTTATGAAGATTTTGTGGATAAGGTGAAGCAGATTCTCGTTAAGCTGGCAAAAAATGTTGAAATTGAAATCAAAACGAAAGTTCATCCAACTGAGAGTGAGGAAAAAGTTGTGAAAGCTATAAGAAACATTTTTCCCGATGCAGAAATCGATGTTCAGGAAAATGGAGAAGTTTATGCCAGAGCTTACAGCCTTGATAAATTCAGAGAGCTCCTGAGAAGGCAGAGAATTCTCGATACCGCGAGAAGTGAAATTCTGAAAGGCAGGGAAGGTAATGAAATTACAATATATCTGAACAAGCAAACAGCAACGGTTTCAAGAATCAACTTCTGTGATGAAGATGCGGTTCTTTCTCCAATAAAGGTTACCTTCAGGCTGAACAATGTACCTTTTTCGAGATTTCTTGACTACATTGCCCCGGAAACAAAGGATGGGAGACCTGTTAAAGAGATTGACAGGTTATGAACGCAATCCATCGAATTTTGATGTCCACGGATGGTTCGATAACGGCCATAATTGAGGCTGTTACTCAGAAAAAAGTTCAGGTTGAAACGATAGAGCAGAAAATAATAAGGGCGGATAAGGAACTTGCTGAACTTCTGGAGGTTGATGAAGGGGATGAGGTGAACTACAGGGTTGTTTATCTCAAGGCTGATGGGGAGATCTACGCAAAGGCAATTTCCTTTACACCTCTGAAGAGGCTTGAAAACAGCTTTAAAGAAGATTTGATGAGAGCAGACATACCGATAGGTAAGATAATGAAGAAGCACAACATTGAGGCGAGGAGAGAGATAATATGGAGCAGGATTGAGAATGCGGACTCAAAACTTGCAGATGAGCTAAGGATTGCTGATAAAAGAGTGATTTCGAGAAATTACAACATAATACACCGTGGAAAGATTCTCATAAACATTACGGAGTTCTTTCCGGTTGAAAGATTCAGGGTGTAGGTTTCACGAAAAATGACTCATTAAAGGGTTTTGTAAAAGAGATGTCAGAAGTGCTTAATCCAAAATGATTGCCTCAGAGAATACTGAAACGGATCTCGCTATTTGTCCGGAACCTATTAGGATCCATTTGAACAAATTTAAAACAACAGTTTTAATAACTTTATCGTTACAATTTACTTAATGAACAGAGTAGAGAAACTTGTTGGAAATCTGACAAAACCTCCAAGACTCAGTATAGAAAGGGCCAAGCTGTATACTGATTCAATGAAGCATACTGAAGGAGAACCAATGATATTGAGGCAGGCAAAGGCTCTGAAATACATTCTTGAGAACATACCTGTTCAGATACTTGACAGCGAGTTAATCGTTGGAACCATGCTCCCTAATCCTCCGGGAGCAATTCTTTTTCCAGAAGGTGTGGGTCTCAGATTGATAAATGAACTTGATACTTTGCCCAAAAGAGAAACAAACAGGTTGGTTTTTGATGAAGAGGATGCCAGAATCCTCAAGGAGGAGATAGCTCCTTACTGGCAGAATAGAACTATTGGGACTTTTGCGTATCCTCTAATGCCAGATATCATGAGCGTTCTTTATACTGGTTCAGTCTTCATTCTAACCGAACTTGCCGGAATTTCCCATGTAGCAATAAATTATCCATTTTTGATGAGAAGGGGCTTCAGATGGTTTCTGATGGAAAGTGAGAAGAGAATCAAAGAGCTTGAGGAAAATGGCGTTCATGATGGGGAAAAATATGGATTTTATCTTGCAGCGAGAATAGTTTCCGAAGCAATGATTAATTATGCTCTTAGATACGCTGAACTCGCAGAGAAGCTCGCAGAAGAGACTGAAAATGAAACGAGAAAAAATGAACTCTTAAATATTGCCGATATCTGCAGAAAAGTTCCGGCTGAGAAACCAGAGAGTTTCTGGGAAGCTGTTCAGTTTGTATGGTTTGTTCAATCCGCACTTCATCAGGAAAATTACGAGCAGGCTATTTCAATGGGGAGAATTGACCAGTATCTCTATCCTTATTACTACAGAGATCTGAAAGATGGCAGGATTGACAAGCAGAAAGCGTTTGAAATTCTTGCGAATCTCTGGGTTAAGACAAATGAAATAGTTCCTCCATTTGACTCTTTGCTTGAGCTGTTCTTCAGCGGCCAGTCGACTAATCAGGCTTTAACAATCGGAGGGTGTGATATCTATGGGAGAGATGCCACGAACGAACTGACGTATCTGATGCTTGAGGTTACGAACAGGCTCAGGCTTAGGCAGCCAAATGTCCATGTGAGGGTGAGCAAAAAAACTCCAGAAGAATTTCTGGTTAAACTTGCTGAAGTTATAGCTTCAGGTTGTAACGCTGTGGCTTTGTTCAATGACGAGGTTGCAGTTGAAGCCCTAAGAGCTGTTGGTGTGAGAGATGCAGATGCCTGGAATTACACCACAGTGGGCTGTGTGGAAATAGCCCCCTTTGGTAACAGCTTCACTTCTAGCGATGCAGCCCTGATAAATGTTGCCAAAGCTCTGGAATACGCGATGAATGAGGGTAAAGACGTTCAGTTTGGTTATGAGTTTGGTGTTAAGACAAAGAGACCAAAAACACTCGAAGAATTGGTTGAGAATTTTAAAAAACAGCTTTCACATATAATAAAACTTGTTGTAAAAGGAAGTAATGTTCTCAACTATGCAAATGCAGAAGTCAAACCAACGCCGCTACTATCCCTTTGCATTGAAAACTGCTTTGAAAAAGGTACAGATGTAACGAGAGGTGGAGCGCTGTACAACTTCACAGGAATACAGGCTGTTGGCGTTGCTGATGTCGGAGATTCATTTGCAGCCATTGAAAGAGCTTTAGAGGCAGGATATACGATGGAGGAGATAATTGAAGCATGCATGAAAAACTTTGTTGGCGATGAAAAGCTTCGGAGAATCTTGATTGAAAGCCCCAAGTACGGCAACGATGATGATAGAGCAGACAGATACACGAGGATGGTTCTTGAATACTACTGCGATGAGGTCAACAAGCATAGAAACTTCAGGGGAGGATATTTTACTGCTGGCTGCTACCCCATGACCACAAACGTTGGATTTGGATTCTTTACTTCAGCACTTCCATCTGGTAGGAAAAGTGGAGAAGCTCTAAATCCAGGTGTTTGCCCATCATCCGGGATGGACAGGGAAGGAGTTACTGCTGTGATTAGATCAGCTTCAAAAATAAACTACACAAAGATACCCAATGGAGCTTCGCTGACGATAAATCTGAGTGAAGACGTACTCGGTTCAAAGGGTGTAGAGGTCATAAAAGCCCTGATCAAAAGTGCTGTTGATTTGGGCTGCATGCACGTTCAGTTCAACATTTTGAAGGAAGACGTTCTTAAAAAGGCTCAGGAAGAGCCAGAGAAGTACAGATGGCTTCTTGTGAGAGTAGCTGGATGGAGTGCGTATTTTGTGGAACTTTCAAAACCTGTACAGGACGAGATAATTCGCAGGATTTCATGCAGGCTATGAAGGGCAGAATATTCAGGATACAGAGGTTCTCGATTCACGATGGTTATGGAATAAGAACAACAGTCTTTCTGAAAGGGTGCCCTCTCCGTTGTGTCTGGTGCCATAATCCAGAGTCGCAGAAGTTCGAGCCAGAGGTCGGATACAAAACTGAAAAATGTCTGTCATGTTATAAATGCGCTGAAGTCTGTGACAAAGGTGCAATTGAAGTGATAGAGGGAAAGATATACATAAAAAGAGAGCTGTGCGATGGATGTGGGAGATGTGTCGAGGTATGCAGCGGTGGGGCACTTGAGGTATTCGGAAAAGATGTTTCAGTTGGGGAAGTTATCACCTTTGTTGAAAAGGATAGAGTATTCTATGAGAAATCCGGAGGAGGTGTAACGTTTTCAGGCGGTGAACCTTACTTTCAGCCAGAATTTCTTCTTGCACTTCTGGAAGCCTGCAAGAGCAGGGGGATAAACACCGCTGTTGACACTTCTGGTTACACAAAATGGAGGATTATTAAGAAAACCATACCTTTTGTGGATTTCTTCCTCTACGATTTGAAGGATTACAGGGATGACAGGCATAAAAGAATGTGCGGAAATGGCAATAAGATCATACTCTTGAATCTCAAAAAACTTGTTGACAGTGGAGCAGAAGTTGTAGTCAGAATACCTGTTATTCCTAATTACAACTTCGAATACGAGGATTTCGAGGGTTACTTAAGTATTTTGGAGAGTGTTGGAGCTGAGAGAGTCGATCTTCTACCATACCACTCCTTAGCGAGGGACAAATACAGATTGCTGGGTAGAAGATACATCCCGGAAATACCAAGAATGGTCGAAAATGCTGAGAAGCTTGCCACCGAATTTGCAGCAATTCTGGAAAGGAGGGGAATGAGAGTCTCTGTTGGAGGATATTTTTAGAATAAAAAATAATCGGCAGGTATACAGGAATTCAAAGTCATCCTGCTGTCACCACATCAGGATGCAAGCATCTGGCGACCAATTCAACAGCCTCGGCAAGCCTGTATGAGGGACGATCTATGAGGTCAGCATCCACAACGCAGATTCTGCTCTCTTTAACAGCCTTAATTCCGCTGAGTCTTTTGTCGCTCAAAACCCATTCGTAAATGACATCTCTACCACCACCCATTCCAGAACCGCTGCTAACCAGTATTACCTCTGGATTTTCTGCAATCAGATCCTCAACGCTTACAGCCCTCCACCCCTCGAAATTAAATACATTCTCGCCTCCTGAGAGCTTTATAACATCATCAACGAACGTTTTTTTGCCACTAACAAATATCGGATCATACCACAGAATGTGCGCTACCCTCAACTTTGGCTTATCTCTAACATTCTCCCTGACCCTTTCGATTTTCTCAAGCATTTCCTTAACGAGCCTCGTGGCATTCTCCTTTTCTCCGGTGGCAATTCCGATCAGAACAATATCCTTCATAACATCCTCAACTGTTTTTGGGTCAAAGGCTATCACCCTCAACCCCATTCTTCTGAGCATTTCTATGTTCTCTATGCCATTTCCGTAAGAAGCTACGACGAGATCAGGGTTCAGGGAAATCACTCTTTCAATGTTTATGGTGGTGTAACCACCAATGCTTGCAATTTCTCCCATCTTCCTTTTCTCGACAACCTCTGGCGGGTAGTTGCAGTAATCTGTCACCCCCACAACCCTATCTCCAACACCTATTGCGAACAGAATTTCCGTATTGCTCGGTGCGAGAGAAACTATTCTTTGGGGTTTTCCTTCCGGAATTCTGTGGCCCGTATCGTCAAGTGGTGTGGCATTGAATATTTCTGTAAGGTTAAATGATACCTCCTCCTTTAAGGGGGATGTGCAGAGGCAAAGGAGAATGGTGGTTAAAAGAAGTACAGCGAACTTTTTCATCTTCTCCCCCTCAAGGCTGCAGCTAAAGCGAGGGCTGCAATTACTGCAATTGAGGAAAATCCGGGAGTGCTCTTGAATGCCTCAGTTTCTGTAACGGTTGTGTTGGCTGTTACGGTTACTGTTGGAGTTTCAGTAATTTCAGCAGTTTCGGAGGGTGCTGGCATAGCAAGGGATTTGTTAACTTTAATGGGATGCGGCTCTCCAAGCAGCGCCATGATGGCGGATACTGTCATGTAGCCAGGATTGGAGGTTTGATATTTTGTGTACTTAAAGTATCCTTCTTCTGTCTGAAGGCTGAGGAGATGATCAACAACACTTTTATTGTTTTTAACCCATTCAGCCGGATTTATTCCAGCAGCAACAAGAGCCTGTATTGTCCATGAATCGCTTGCGGCATTGCTTGCAGAGTTCCCGAAATACCTCATTCCACCATCATCGTTCTGACCGGTTTTGAGGTAATCCAATGCCTTTTTTATTACTTCAGAGTCTTTTGGTTCTCCAGCAGCTATCAAAGCCTGAATTGCGGCAGCTGTATCGTCAAAATCGCTCTCTTCTCCAACACTCCATGAAAAGCCTCCATCTGCATTCTGCTGCGATTTCAGCCATTCTGCAGACATCGACACGTTCTCGCCTACAGAAGCTAAGGCTATGATTCCCCAGATTGTTTTATACGTGAAATCACCTATCTGCCCGTTTTCTTTCATGTAGGATTTCAGCCTGCTCACAAGGTCAATCCCCGCAAAGTTTCTGGGATCTTCATCTGCGTAAACCAGAGCCAGTATAATTCTTGCGTAGTCTTCAGCCCCCATTTTGTCCAGCTCGTCTTTAAGTCTCTCTTTTATGAACTCAATCGGACTTTTACTCCTAACCCATTCATGAGGGTTATCTCCTGCCGCAACTATTGCCATTACAGCCCATGCTGTAGCGGAAATGCTGCTATTCTCCTCAGGATTTGCAAACCCGCCATCATCATTTTGAATTGTTTTTAACCACTCAAGGGATTTCCGAATTCTTTCATCTGTAGCACTGAGGGGGAAGTTTTTCCATTTTACTGTGATGGCAAAGACGCTGAGCGAGGTTGTTTCAGCTGAATAGTGGATGTAATTCTCATCCTCTCCGGTTTTTTCTGTGGGAAGCTCAGACCAGCTCCCGTTGTACTTCATCAGTACAACCTCGCCACCTTCTGCAATATCCTTCGGAACTCTGAAATTGATCCTCAACGTTACAGAATCATTTGCCGTAATCTCAAACCACCTGTAAAAAGTTCCGTAAATCACCCCGGGAGGGATATTACATCCTGAAATGGCAATCTCCACGGGTTTTTCAGACTTGAAGATTAAAGCTGTGATGGAAAGCTCATTCACAACGTTCTCTGATGGAATCACCTTTACTTCTCCGGGATGAATTGAGATAACCTGTCCGGTGTTGTTAAGCTGAATTCCCGCTTCACCAACCCTTACAGTCTTTGTTATGGTGTCTGAAAGTCCATCCTTATCAAATACTGTCAGAGAAACCTCGTAATCGCCCGGATCAGTGTAAATGTGGGTTACAACCATCCCTCTACCGCTTTTTCCATCTCCAAAGTTCCAGATGTAGTCTATTATTTCTCCTGCAGATTTGGAGGCGTTAAAAACAACTTCATCTCCAGCATTTGGGTTGCTTGGGGAAAAAGTGAAGTCGGCAACTGGCGGAACCTTTGATGGCCAGATCATGCTAACTGTGATTTTGTAATCATCCCCGACGTTTATGTAAATCTTGTAAGGCGATCTGTCAGGATTATCGCTCATGCTTCGTGAGAAGTACCAGATTATCCTGTCTCCAGGCTTAACCCTGAAATCTGTAGCTGCAACACCCGGTATCGGTTCATCCGGATAGTTAACCCAGTACATCCAGCCAGAAGTATCGCCCAGGTCACCTGTGCATAAATCTTTCACGCATTCGACGAAAATCCCCCATTCTGTTAGCTTTGGGGTTATTGTGAAGTGCAGTATTTCTCCAGCTTTTTTCAGCGCTCCGTATGCTGTTCTCCATTCAACCTCTCTTCCAAGAACTTCAAAAGTTCCGTAAGGGAGAATTTGTTCAGTTCCTCTCTCCACAAATCCACCACTTCTGCAGTTTTTGATCTGGATGGTCTTGCTCACTGTCTCATCAGCAGCAATGGCAGTTACAAGAAGCTCACCTTCAACCATTGGTTTGAAGTATGCCGGGTTAGATAGTGAAGCCTCGGAGAAAATCGGAGTTCCTGAGTTCATCCTGAAGATTATTACTGCATTCTCGTCTGTCGTCACAGTGACTTTCTCTCCAACACATCCTCCGCTGATGGTTAGGGTTAGGGCTGAGGCTGGAAGAAGCAGGGAGATGAGAATTAACAACGCAAAGAAAATACGGGGCATCAGCTCACCTCACAGCTTGCTTTGCCATAAACATGAATGGGATTTCCGGGGTAATCGCTAAGCCTGTAAACTCCTGCGTAGAGGTTGTACTTCCCTTTATCAGCAAGCTGTGGAATATGCACAAGCACGGGAACTCTCAACTCCTCTCCAGCATTTAAGCGGAAGGTTGAGATACCAGCTATCGCCTCTCCATCTCCATTAACCCCGCTCACAACCAAAACGTACCAGTCGTTTTCGGCAGAAGTAACATTTACCCATGCCGTTACATTCCCTCCTCTTCTTCCATCTGAGACTTCCAAGGAAAGAACTCCTGCTGGTTTCACGTCTGATCTTATCACGAGAAGCACCGAACACGTTTCGAGATCACCCTCTCCATAGCAGTAGTAGATTGTTTCATTTCCCGAAATCTGATAGGCATCAGCACCAACTGGAATCATTGCTTTGCTTTCATTCCATATCGACCAGTATATCCATTTTCCATTAACCTGCTTGGTCCCGAGACCCATTATAGAGGATATGAAAAGTGTTTTTGTCTGTTCATACCAGCTATCATCCAGAGTTATCTCAAAGAAAGTTTCTGAATGTTCCCGGGCAGCGAAAAGTGCTCCCAGTGCCGTCGCTCTGCTAATGCTGTAGGTTTTTCCATTCACCGCAACATCAAACTTGCCGGGAATAATGGAAACATTGTATTCCAAACTTCCCGAGATGTTAAAGCAGTAAACAAAACCGCTGTCCGCTCCAATATAGAGCCTGTTATTGGCAATAAATGGAGAGGACATGATGTTGTAGTAGCTTCCTGATGGGGGTGTAAGTCTGTAGTACCAAAATAAGCTTCCAGTGTCAGCGTTAACGGCGTAAATCGTCCCCTGAGGTGTGTTGGTTGCGAAATACACTGCTTTACCCGCAACCGCCGGTGAGGAATCTATTTTTCCGTTGGCGGTGAACTCCCAGATTATGCTTCCATTGTCTGCATCGAAACAGTAAAGCTTACCATCAGAAGAACCAACGTAGACTTTATCATAAGCAACAGCCGCGGATGACATTGTTCCGCTGAAGTTCACACTCCAGGCTTTGCTGCCATTTAAATTGATAGCGTAGAATTTTTTGTCGGTGGCAACAAAGACTTTACCATAACCCACAGTTGGGGTATTTGTTATCTTTCCTTCAACGGGGAATTTCCATACAAGATTTCCGCTCTCATTAACAGCAAAAAGTGCGTTACTTCCACTTTCGTTTCCAGCGAAGAAGATGATACCGTTATAAGCTGCAGGTGAGGTGTAATGCGAAATCTCTCCCCCAGTTGTGAACTTCCACCGAACATTTCCGTTATCGAGACTCCAAAGTGTTCCATTGGAGAATGTTGTGACGTAAACAATTCCATTGTAAATTAAAGGCGAAGATGCAATTCCCCACCATGATGGAGAGGATTCGAGCAGAATTGAGTTCTCTATTTCTCCAGTAGTAGCGTTTACGTAATAGATATGACCCGAGAGGTTTCCAACGATAACTGTGTCTCCATACACCGCCACACTCGAAGCTCCTGTAATCTTGTCATTTCTCCACTCTAACTCTCCAGTGGTTGCGTTCAGAGAGTATAAACCCGGGCTCCAGGTTCCCCATCCATACCAGTTTGTAACGTAGACATGTCCATTACTGTAAACGGGTGACGAACCAACCAGTCCAGTTATTTCCTGCTTCCATGCGAGAACTGGCAAAATCTGACCATCCGAACTGAAATTTCCTGTTCTCTGCACATCCCCCTGAAACGTGCTGGCACTTGCTGCTGTAATTATGCTCAGCATAACTGAAATCAAAACCACTTTTCTCATAGTCCAGCAATTTGGATTTCGGTTTAATAAAATTTTCCTTATTTTTGATAAAGCAAATTTGATTTCATATGCTACCATCTTGCCAGACTCTCTTTCACAGCATTTTCAGCACATTTCCACAGCTTTCTTCCAGCATCGCTTGCAGGCCCGGAATACCTGTGATATTTGCCCCTCTGGGTGCATAGAACAATAACAGCATCGGTGTTGGTGCCGGTGAATCTGTGGCCAGCTTCGAGAATAGCTTTTGTTTTTGCCTCCGTTGCAGTTATTATTGCGTTAAGCATTGCAGCCCTGCTCATTCTGCATTCAAAAACTGCTATAATATTAATAGTCCCAACCCTCTCATTGGGATTCATAACTCCCGCTGTTGCGAAAACAGTGACCTCTCCGAAGCTTTTTACACTCAGCTTATCCATGGGCACAGAGGTTAGCAGACCGAAATATGAACTCAGTCCGTAGACTCTCGCAACCTTTCTGAGGTAATCGGCAGGTTCCATTGAGTAAAACTCATCTGTGACTGTATGGTTGAATGCGTGCCTGATTCTCCCCCATCCCCCCAGCAAACCGGTGCTCACACCGAAAAATTCTCCCGAAACAACAAGAGTTCTGTCATCAACCCAGTAGTTTCCGTACGGCATCCAGAACCTCCTCTTCTCTATTCACAACCACGGCTTTTTTCAAAATCTCTCTGTAAAGTTCCTCTGCATCTTTTCCAGCAAAGTTCCTCTCCTCGAATGGAGTTCTGTTCACCACAATTAGCTTGTTTAGATTTGCAGCATGCATCGCCGCCTGCAGGTTTCTGAGATTTCCCCTTCCAAAGCTGAGGTTCGCAAGAACAACAGCATCACTTCTCTCGATTAACTCAATGTTTTTGCTGTGAGAATAATCCCCAATCGGCGAGAATGGGGCTTCATCAATAACCTCTCCGAGCTCAACTGCAACCTCCCAGTCCGAGTCCAGAATGTTAACAACACCCGCTGAAACCTTGTATCCCGCTTCTCTGAGCATGTGCAGAATAACTCCTCCACTCCCTCCACCGCAGATAACATGAACCCTCCTCAACCCATTCGGAACTTTCAGCTTTGGAGCAATGTAAACTCCCCTACCGTATCTCCTGACAACAACATCCGCACCGAAAACATTCCTTATGCTCTCCTCATTTATAACATCCTCCGCTCTTCCAGCATAAGCAACTTTGCCATCCTTAATCATCAAAATGCGTGTTGCAAATGAGGATGCAAGGTTTATGTCGTGGATCGCGACTATTGCTGCCCTCCCCTGCTCGACCTTTTTTCTTATAATCTCCATTATCTCAATCTGTGCAGCTATGTCGAGATGAGCTGTGGGCTCGTCGAGTAGCATGACTTCAGGCTGCTGGGCAAATACCCTTGCAAGCATGACCTTCTGCCTCTCTCCACCGCTTAGTTCTGAGAAAATTCTCTCTGCCATGCCTTCCATTCCGACCTCTTTCAGCGCATCCATGGCTATTCTGTAGTCCTCATTCTTGGGCCTCTTCAGCCCGCTCAAGTAAGGCGTTCTGCCGAGCATGACAACATCAATGACCTTCAGGTTGGTTAGTGGTGTATCCTGAGGAAGATAACCGAGCCTTTTTGCGGCTTCTTCAGCACTGCCAATATTTTTCCCGTCGAGCAAAACAACCCCTCTGAGGGGTTTCAGCATTCCGAATATTGTTTTAAGTATCGTGCTCTTGCCACTACCATTCGGGCCAAGCAAAGCCACAATCTCCCCCTTCCCAACCTCAAAGGTGACGTCCTTCAGCACATCCCTGCTTCCGAGAGTTACCGTCACCCCCTTTACAACAAGCTTCATGCTGACCTCCTCATAAGCAGGTAGAGGAAGAAAGGCCCACCGAGCATTGCCGTTATTGCCCCCACCGGCAACTCACCGCTTGTTGAGGTTCTTGCCACCACATCTATGACCGGCATGAATGCTGTTGAAAGCAGTATCGTGGATGGAAGAAGCTTCTGATGCTCCTCTCCAACCAGAATTCTCATGGTGTGGGGAACTATAATGCCCACAAAACCTATAACCCCGCTGATTGCCACAGTTGTAGAAGTCAGGAGAGCCACAACAGCTATCAGGGACTTTCTGAACCTTTCTACGTTAATACCAACAGCTGCAGCATGCTCATCACCGAGAAGCAGGGCGTTGAGGTTCCATGAAATGATCAGGAGGTAGATCAGGCCGAATATTGTTATTGGCAATGCGAAAAGAACCTCCTCGATGAACGGGTTGGAGAAGCTCCCCATAAGCCAGAAGATAACTTTGTGCATGCTCTGGGCTGAGAAGTAAATCAGAATGGAAGTTAGACCTGAAAAGAAACTTGCTATCGCAACTCCAGCGAGAAGGATTGCATAAGTTTGATCACGAAATCTGGATGAGGAGCCTATAAGATACACTATGTAGGCAGTAAGAAGGGCGGAGAAAAAGGCAAATAAAACCCTTGAGTAAATCGTCTCCATGTAGAGAGCAACTGACAGGGCAGCACCAACGCTCGCCCCGCTTGCAACTCCAAGAACGTAGGGCTCAGCAAGCGGGTTTCTGAAAAGAGCCTGCATGGCACAGCCAGAAGCTGACAGCGAAGCTCCCGCAATTACCGCCATCAGGTATCTCGGCAGCCTGTACTCGAGCACGATTTTCGTTGCTGTTTCATCAGCATTGCCGCTAATAACCTGAAAAAGATACTCGTGACCCCCGCTGCCCACTCCAAGAGACAGCAGCAGTGCCAGAATGTTGAGTGCGAGCAAAGCTGTAAAAGCGGTTCCCAGCCTCACGGTAATTCACTATATTCTCCTTCCCTTCACTCTATCAAGGTCAAACTTTGCCCTTTCGCTGATGTGCATAACTGCAAGAGTTCCCGCCATAACCGGGTCGCTGATTACAACATCAGCAACATCTGGCACGCTACCAAACATGCTGAGGGAGATAACTCTTATACCACTCTTTCTCAGCTTCTTCACCTCTTCAGTTATTTTCCCGCCCATTATACCTCCTGCGAGGACGAGAACTTCAGCCCTGTGGAGTCTTGAGACCGCTTTAACCGCTTCGGCAATCTCCTCCTCACCCACAACCGGCATGGTGTCAACGCTTATCCTTTCTCCTCTCAAGTTATGCCTGTCCGCCTCGCTTATGGCTCCAATGGCAACCTGTGAAACCAGTGCCCCACCGCCCAGAATTATTACCCTCTTCCCGAAAACCCTCTCAAACGGTTCCTCTTCCTCAACTTCCGAAATGTAGTCAAAAGACCTAACCCTCTCCAGTATTTTTTCAAAATCCCCACCTTCAATCTCGAAGTATATCAGAGCCTTGCCCTTATACTCTCCATGCTTTATCAGAAAGGTCTGAGCGAAGGTGATGTTTCCCCCCTCTTCAGCTATTATTGTCGTCAGGTCTCTCAGCACCCCTATTTTGTTTTCAGCAATAATTCTCAACCCTCTAAGCATCAGAATTTCGCCCCTGTGAGCGTTTTTGTCTCAATTACTCCATCAATCACCCTTATCTTGTTTACCACCACATTGCTGAGCTCTTCAAAGTCTCTCACAACAACCTTGGCAATCAAATCATACTCTCCAAAAAGAGGATACAGTTCCTCAACCTCCGAGAGAGCTGCAAGATCTTCGTAAACTTTTCTCTCCTTGCCGGGTGAGACCTTTATCAGCACAAACCCGAGAGCCATAGATAGAGTAACCTCTGGCAATTTTAACTTTATCCAAAGAAATGCCTCCAGATTTTATCCTTCAGGTGATGAATGTTTTTCACAGCCTTGCCTTTCTCTCCAATCATTTCAGTTCCATCGCAAAGGGCCAGACCAACAGCAATTGGACTGTCTTTACCCTCAACTGTGACGAATACAAAATCATTTTCCTTTATTCTCTCATCGGCGTAAACTATGCCGGGTTTCATCACATCTGCACCGTTCATAATGAACTTCAGCGCCCCCTCATCAACCGTGACTCTGTACTTCTCTGGCCTGAACTTTAAAGCACCATAGACTGAAAGGTAGTGCCTCCCATTGTAGTTGATCAGCAAAGGCTCACCATCAACAAGAATTACCTTAATCTCACCAAAATCCACCTCATCCATCTCCCCATCAACTTCAACACCGGCATTTTCCCTGATCTCCGCAGCGATTTTCTTGGCTTCCTTCCTCCTCAACCTTCTACGTTGCATGATTTATTTAGGCTTCATGCAAATAATACTTTAACCTTGCTTCTTGCACGGTTTCTGTTTAACACGGTTTCTGTTTAAATTTCCTGTAATTCATACAATCTCTCAACAATCTCTCTTACGCTCTTTAAAGCATCACATTCAGGAAGCTCCAGAAGAGACCTTCCCTCAACATCAAATTTTGAAATTGTTTCATCTTCAGGAACAAAATGTACAAAATCGAATCCTTTGATTCTCACATCCACGCTCCCTGCTTTTACCCTGTTGACGATTAAACCAGCTCTCCTGAACTTGGTGGCTCTGCTTGCAATTTTCAGTATCTGCTCGGCCACCTGAAATCCCTTCATGGACATGTCCGTGATAACGAGAAGCGTGTCAACGCTCCTCATCACCCTGCGGTTTATCTGCTCAATTCCAGCCTCACCGTCAATGATGGTGTGATCAAATGACTTGGACAGTATTTCAATTGCCTCTCTGAGCATTGTGTTAAGCTGGCAGTAGCATCCCTCCTCCTCAGGTCTGCCGACGGCAATCAGAGCAAAGCCACCCTGCTCAACAAGCGTTTCGAACACCTTGTAGTCCACCGATGCAGCAATCTCAACCCTATCGTACTTCTGTCTCAGCATATCAATTATTTCCTCTCTCACATCATTGAGAGTCTTCCTGACATTAACCCCGAGAGACATCGCCAGTCCGCCAGCAGGATCAGCGTCCACAGCCAGAATTTTGTACTTCTCTGACATTAATTTGACAAGCATAGCAGAGATGGATGTCTTTCCCACACCACCTTTTCCAAGAACCGCGATTTTCATTCTCAACCCTTCTCTTTCCTCATTCTCTCTCTTATCCTTCTGAGTTCGGGAATTTCGCTGCATACATCGCTGTAATCGCACTCTTCACAGTTAAGAACATTCTCCTCATGCATTTTTATCAGCGCTTCAGTGATTTTCTTCCCCTTTGAAAATTGCTCCTTCAGATTCTCAATCTCTTCTCTTGATGTGAGAAGGATGACGTCGGTAGCCCTTATGAAATCAAGGGAGTTCATGGACTCGATGATCGCCCTGCCAAAAACCCCGAGGCTGAAACCCCTTCTACTTGCATCAACCCCCACTCTCAGCCAGACCCTCATCTGACTCGGCAGGCTCCTGATTGTAACACCCCTTAAATTTAAACTGTAAAATGCATCCCTCATGGCCCTGAAGCACTCGTAAGAATCTCCAATTTCAGCTTCAGATATTATGATCACGGCCAGCCATTCTCCCCCATTTTTCCTTGGTAGATAAATCCTGTTCTCAGCTTCTCCCCATGTTAAAAGCAATGCAGACCCCTGCTTTCCAAGCTCGTAGGCAAGTTCCCCTCTTAAGATCACATCCTTTCCTCTCTCCCAGCTTGGAAATTCGTGATAGTTCCTTACATCAATTAACCCATCTTCAGATTTTTTATTCACAAACCGCCGAATCTCGCAAACGATTTCTTCAAACATTCCTGAATTCCTCTTCTGCAATTATTGCAGCCCCTATGGATGCAGCCAGCTGAGGATGCGGAAATTCCACATACTCCTCACCAACGGCTTCGGCAATTCTCTCGGTTATGCTTTTGAATCTTGCCACACCCCCTGTAATGGTGAATCTTCCTCTGATACCGAACCTGTTTGCCTGAGCGACTGCGAGCTTGGCAATTGAGTCGCAGACAGCAGCGATGATATTTTCCCTGCTCTCCCCCTCATTAACGTAAGAAACAACCTCGCTCTCCGCGAAAACCGCACACTGGGAGGTTATTGAAAGCTTCCTGCTTGCTTTTGATACTGCATCATCCACTTCTTCCATCGAAATTCCGAGTGCGGAACTCATAACTTCCAGAAACCTTCCGCTACCGCTTGCACACTTGTCGTTTCTCATGAAATCGATAACGTTGCCATCTCTGTCAACCGATATCGCCGTGATGCTCTGCCCGCCTATGTCCAGAACGAAGTCCGCATCGACAATATCTCTACCTGCAATTGCCAGGCATACAACATCATCTTCCTTCAATTCAGCAAAATCCACAAGCTCTGCACCGCTACCTGTTGAGCAGCAATGCTCAAACTTCCCAATTTTTCCTGTTAAGTTTCTCAAAACCACCTCAATATCGCCTCTTGTCTCCTCAACGGCATTTGAAATTATCTTCCCGTTCCAGAGTACTGCCTTTGTAAACCTCATCCCGACATCAATTCCGAGAAACATTCATTCACCTCCGTATTTCTCCATTGCAAAAATCGCCGCCCCGAGAGCACCCACAATCTGCGGATCGATGCCGAGATCAACGAACTTAACACCGAGAATCCTCTCAAGCTCATGCCTCACTCCTCTATTCTTTGCCACACCTCCAGTTAGCGTTACTTCTCTCTCAATCCCCACACGTCGTGCAAGATAGTATATTCTCTCCGCCATCGACCTGTTCACACCGGCTGCTATGTCTGCAATGGGAAATTTTCGATGCATGTAGTGCAGGACCTCTGTTTCAGCATAGATGCTGCATCTTGCTGTTATTGCAACTGGAGCTGAAGCTCTGAAAGTCATTTCTCCAAGTTCATCCAGACTCAGACCGAGGGCTCTTGCCTGTATTTCAAGAAATCTCCCTGTTCCGGCAGCACACTTGTCGTTCATAACAAAATTAATCAAATTGCCGTTTTCATCAATTCTGATAACCTTTGCATCCTGTCCACCAATGTCAATTACGGTTCTCACTGCCGAATTCATCCAGAAAGCTCCCCTGCCGTGGCAGCTTATCTCGCTCACATGCTCCTTCGCAAAGCCTGTTTCAACCAGCTTTTCTCTGCCGTATCCTGTTGCGAATATCACCACCTCGTTTCTTTTCACTCCAACCTCTTCAAGAAGCTCTCCCATAACCTTCTTGGCAGATTCAACAGGATTTGGCAGCACTCTAATATTTTTGTATCCTAATATTTTACCATCTTCAAGCAAAACTGCCTGTGCGGTGAGGGAACCAACGTCAGTTCCACCGAAAAGCAAAAAATTCACCTCCTGCTTTCTCTCCTTCTTCTCCTTCTTCCTGCAACAACATTCTGAACAAAGTCGAGAATCATCTCCTGAAGAACGCTTACCGGCGTTATTCTTCTGTTCCAGCAGTCTCCGTCCAGTTTAAGAACGGGTATCCCCTTTCTGGTCATACCATCTCTCAAAATCCTGAAAACAGCCTGAGACTGCTTGCAAGCGTGGTGTCCGCAGTAAATAGCACAGTTAGCGTTCAAATCTTCTGCCAGAAAGATAAAATCTTCAGTCCACCTTAGCCCCATGTTTTCAGCACCCATCTGTCTTGTCATTCCGTAGTCCCAGGAGGTTTTGATAATGGCTTCAAGTGCATCCTCCTTCGTGAAAGCATCGTAAATTTGAGGAAATCCGCCTGAATTCAAGATGTCGGTAAGATATGTTATCCCGTTATCCTCCATCCATATCCAGAGGTCGTAAAGGTCTATGTAGTAGCCGGTGTAAACCCACAAACTCCTTGCTATCTCCCTCTCGGCAGGATATTCTCCCCTCTTCAACCTCTTCTCTGCCACATCAACAAGTTTCTCGAAGATGGACACTGCCTCATCCCTTCCCCACATTGTGAAACGGGTTCCACAGCTGAGCATTGTGAACATGTTTGGAACCGGACATGGTGAGTGTTTCTTGAGCTCATGAAGCTCCCAGTAGAGTTCTGTGCATTCATTGCAGTTCTCCATAACTTTCAAAATTCTGTCCTCATCTATTTCTTCTCCTACGAACTCCTCAAGCTCCTTAACCATGTTAAGAAATAGCCTTCTGTAGAGTTCGTAGTCTGCTACACCATCCCCCATTTTGTCAAGCATGAATTCAGGAACCTTGAGAGTCTCAGCCACGAACTCATGAATTTTCGAATTTGCATCGCAGGCTCCGGGACAGGATGATATCATGGCATCAGGAGCTATTTCCAGCCCCTTTAAAGCTGTGAGCATTGAAGATAGGAAGGTGGTGTTTGCTGAACACACATAATCAGGAATTCCGAGAGACATGGCATAGTCCCAGTATGGTTCTCCTCCGCCTTCAAGAGCAAGAGAACCCATCGTGCTCATCATTTCAGTTGTCAGAGGAACAGCATTCTCAAAAGCGTGGATTAACTCTGGAGGAAAGTTGAAGGGAATCAGGATTACCTTCTTTCCCTCCTCTTTAGCCTTTATTGCCTCGTTCACGTGTTTTGAAAGTATATCCTTAAGGAAATGAAGACCGGCTCCACCAAGCCTTTTGTCGAGAAAAGACAGAATCGTATGTCCCTGTATTTCCCCTGAAAGCTTCGTAAGTCCCTCAAGTTCAATTTCACTGTATTTACCAATTTTTTCAATGGTTCTTAGAATTTCAGAACCTCTTTTGACAATTCCCGCAATTTCGGACATCCTTCCACCTCTAATTCCTCCTTCTTCTCCTCCTTCCTGCAACAACATTCTGAACAAAGTCGAGAATCATCTCCTGAAGAACGCTTACCGGCGTTATTCTTCTGTTCCAGCAGTCTCCATCTGATCTCAGCACGGGAATACCCTTTCTCGAAAGTTCATCTCTCAAAATCCTGAAAACAGCCTGAGACTGCTTGCAAGCGTGATGACCGCTGTAAATAGCGCAGTTAGCGTTCAGCTCTTCAATCGTATGTAACGCATCTTCAACCCATCTGAGCCCCATGTTTTCAGCACCCATCTGCCTTGTCATCACATAGTTCCACGCAGTTGCTGCAAGAGCATCAATTGCCTCCTCCTTTGTCTCTGGACTGTAAAAATCCGTTAGCATCTGGTAATTGAGTAAATCATTCAGATAGCTTATTCCGTTATCTTCAAGCCAGAGCCAGAGCTCAAGTAGATCAATGTAATAGCCCGTATAAACCCAGACGCTCCTTGCAATTTCCTTCTCCGCGGGATATTCACCCCTTCTACGCCTGCTTTCAGCAACTTCAACAAGTTTCTCGAACATCGAGATTGCTTCATCCCTGCCCCACATTGTGAAGCGGGTTCCGTAGCTCATAAGCGTGAACAGATTGGGAACTGGGCATGGGGATAGCTTCTTGAGTTCAAACAATTCCCAGAATAGCTCATTGGCTTCATTTGCCTTCTCCAGTGTTTTAATCATCCTGTCCTCGTCAGCTTCACCCACTTCCATTTCAAGTCTCTTGAACATCTGGTGAAAGAGCCTTCTGTAAAGCTCAAAATCCTTTGAAGAATCTCCGGTTTTGTCCAAGATGATTTCTGGAATCTGCAGATACTCAGAAACGAACTCATGAATTTTCGAATTTGCATCACATCCACCGGGAGCTGCTGAGATCATTATATCAGGCGAAAACTCATTTCCTTCCTTTGAGAGTAACACGGATCCCAATGCAATTGTATTTGCGGAACATACAAAATCTGGAAGACCCAAAGAGAGTGCGTAGTCCCAGTAGGGTTCTCCCTGATGTGTTAAAGCACAGACTCCTATTGTTGTCACGACTTCAGTCGTGTATGGCACGGCATTGTCAAACAGATGTATAACTTCAGGTGGAAAATTAAAGGGAACCATCACAACCTTTTTGCCATTTTCCTTGGCCTCAACAGCCTCTACAATGTGATTTCCAAGCACTTCCTGCAGGAACTTCAGTCCCGCACCATCATGCCTTTTGTCCAGAAAACTCCTGAGCGTATGGTTTTGTTCCATGACTGAAAGGCTTAACATCCCGTTTACTTCGTTATTGGTGTAAGGTCCAATTTTTTTGATTGTTTTAAAAATCTGGTAACTTCTTAAAACCAATCCGCTCTTAACTTCAGCCAGAAGTATCACCTCCTGAGCCTTTCCAAAAATGCCTGTACCCTTGTCTTTATCCTGCCAATGTCGGCTGTGGAGGCATATTCTTTCTCAAGAACGAGAACAGGTATGCCATCCTTTTCGAGGTCCATTCTCAGCTTTGCATTTTCAATACCAAAAAGATCACAGAACTTGTTGTGCTGCAAAATCACACCGTCAACTTCAGCTTCCTCAGCCATGCTTTTTATGAAATTCTTCCTGAAAGAGTACTCTCCAAACATTCTTGCACATATTTTCAGGTTGTTAAGGTACTTGGCTGCCAGAAAATCGTAAATGTCGCCTCCATCATACTCAGCCATGTTCCAGAAGCTTCCTCCTCCGAAACAGGTGGTTTCAGCAACAATTAAAGCGCCCATCTCTTCTATTTTCCTTATTAGCTCAATCTCATCGAGAGGACTGCCGGCGAGCAGAACCTTGGCCCTGTAATCCACTTCCTTTTTCTCAGCCATTGCAGATTCAAGCAGCTGCAGAAACACATCAGATGGCAAGGACTCTCTTGCCACCGCAACTGATACTGCATCACTTCCGTAAAATTTCGGCTTCCTGAATCTCAGTCTGTAAAAATCCCTCATTTTCTCGTTTATTTTGTCCTGAATTTTTGTGAGTTCCACAATCTCATCTTCTGCAATCTCCACACCAAATCTGCTCTCAAAAGCTTCCTTTAACCTTTTAATCTCATACGAGAAGAACTCAAGGGTGTCCTTGTTAGCGAGATGTGGAACTTTGAAGTAGTGCATGAACTCTGGATTTCTCGCATGCTGGATTTCATCAAAGGTACCCATCCAGTGGTCGCATCCTCTCACTCTCACAAAACCATCGAGAAAGTCATAGCTACCGTTAAGAACAAGTTCGAGACAGCTTCTGCATAGACTGCAGTTGTATCTTGAAAGGTATGAATCTGCTGTTGAAGTATCAGCATTTCCAGCTCCTCTCAGTCTGAAGGGTAAAATTCTGCCAGCCTCAGCCACCTCCCTTGGCATCGCTATGCAGGCATACCCCACAACCGCATTTCCTTCCGACTTCCATTTCTTAACGTATTCGTTTTCGAGAGTTGATGCTATCTCATGAATTTTCGATAAACTCATTCTCCACCTCCTTTTCCAATCCTAACAATACCACCAAGGGACTGGACAAGCGGTGTTAATGCTGCTGAGAGGAATTCGGGGTTTGAGAGCAAAATTTCAACAAATGACCTCATCAAGTTGGTGATTAGCTTTTCAAGCTCTTTTCTGTCTGCAGAAGCGATTGCTGCATTGATAGTTCCTGAAATAACCTCCGGATTTCTTTCAGCAACCTCGTTAAAGGTTTTTGCGGCAGCAGTGATAATGTCTCCAAACTTTTCAGCGTCAATTTCCTTTATGATTGCTGTTAAAATCTGCGCTGTCAGTTCAGCTGGGAGCTCTCCGAATTTTGACATAACTTTGCTCAGCATCTCAACAAAGGCGTTAACGGCAGTTGGAATTAAAGAAGTCAGAGACATCAAAACAACAGGATTTCGCCAGATAACATTGACAAAAGCCTCGTTCAAATCTCTTGCATCATCCAGAATGGCAATAACGGCTTTTTTCAGTCCCTCAACATCCATATTTTCCAGAAACCTCTCGATTAAGTTCTCAGCAACTTCCTTGAACTTTCTTTCACCCCTTCCCAGTATGTAGTTCCCTTCGTGCAATTTATTCACGACTTTTGCCAGATTCTCAAACAGCTTTGCCAGCTCATCAACGTTCAGATTTTCAAGCGAATTAAAGGCAGCACTTGCAAGAAGTTCAGAGGGCAAATCGACCCTTCTTAAAGCGTCATTTGCAATTGATATGCCTGCATTGACCACTGCGGGCATTGAAGCCATCAGATTTGCAAGCTTAACCGGGTTATCGATAATTTTTTCATTTATTATCTCAAAAACACCCTGCGAGCAGTAAGCAGTATCTTCAATAAACTTCCTCATCTTGCCGAAATCCAGTGTATCAATGAAATCCCCTATTTTCTGACCTGTTACCTCAGCAAACAGCATTGGATGATCTTTTCTCAGCCTTTCAATCCCATCAAATAACTCATTCAGCGTTTCTGCAGCATATTTCGCATCGAAATCACCGGCAACCCCCTTGAGCATTCCCACAAAGGCATGGGTCGTGAATTTGCTTGAGTACTCATTGAACCCCCTCATTAATCCAAACATCGTGTTTGCTGTTCTCGGAATCAGGCTGAAAATCGTTGCTGCGAATTCCATATCCGTGTTCAGTATTTCTTTAACTTCCTTTTCCACAACGACAGGATTAAAGTACTCATTTGCAGCCTTTCTCAGGATGTCTTTGTAGAAAGGAGAACTTGCGAGAATTCTTAAAATTCCAAAACTCATATCACCCACAACCACCACCTCAAAGCTGCCTGCAATCATAAAAATGCCTTGCAACATCCATCTGGCAGAGCTGCCTTCCCCCCATCCATAGCTGAATCATTTTTACATCCCTCCAGTGCTTTTCAACATCGAAGTTTCTGTCTATCCCGTAATGTGAAAGCAAATCCACAGCCTTTCCTGCAACATCACAGCAGAAATCGCAAACCTTCAGCTTCAAAGCCCTGCCTCTCGCAACAATTTCAGCAGAATACCTCTCACCGTAGATATCAGGTCTGTCGAGCATTCTGGCATAGGTGTAAACTGCCGCCCGGCTTATCTCAATCTCAGCAGCTATGTCTGCAAGAACTGCTGCAACAGCGGTGTTCTCCTTTAAAGGCTTCCCCCGGTATCTCAGCTCACTGCATTTCTCGTATAAAATTTCGTATATGTTCTCCATCGCACCCAGAGCCATTGCAGCGCTTCCGAGACAGCCAGTTGTGATTATTTCCCTGAAGTATCTGGCATCCAGACCATCCCCCCATGCTCTGTAATGTTTCGGCACCCTTACGCTGTCAAACCATATGTCCGAGTTCTTATCAGCTGCCATTCCTGCCTTGCGATACGGTTCCCCCTGCTTAACTCCCGGTAAATTTGCGGGAACGTATATGTAGGCAAAGTACCTCTCATCAGCTTCTCCCGGTTTTGTTGTGCAAACAACACCGAAAAGATCCGCAACTCCGCCTGTATTTGTGGGCCATAGTTTATGCCCGCTGATTATCCACTCATCACCATCGAGAACCGCTGTGGTTCTGATAGTTTTTCCCTTCAGCTCATCCAGATTTTCTATGTCCGAACCGCCTTGTGGCTCGGTCATTGCATTTGCAGCCATGGTCAGCTTTTTCCTTGCAAAAAGCTTGGAAAATTCGGCACAGAGTTCATGGTTAACATGAGGCTTTACAGTTATCATGAAAAGCGGCCAGAAGGTTACACCAACTGAGACAGCAATGCCAGTGTCATACCTTCCAATTTCCTCCATCAATCTTGCAATTATTGATCCGAAGTAGTCCGAGTTACCCATCCCCCATCCACCGTACTCCTCGGGGAAAATGGCGATCTGAAAACCGTAATCAACCATCAGCTTCTCAAGAGCCGGCTCAACGTAGCGATGTTCCTTCCAGTCCTCGTCAAACTCTCTTCTGAACGGAAGGACGTATTTTTCTCCCCAATCTCTTATCATTTCTGCAAGATACCTTTCAAGAGGGGACTCAAACTCTCGAATTCTCGCAAACTCCACAATATCACCTCTTCCACAGCTTACTGGCGAAAAATCTTTCAGAAAGTTCAAGCAAAGAGTGATACTGCTTCAACAATGCGACAATGCTCTTTGCATCTCTCCACTGCTTCTCAAGCAATCCCTCTCTTGCGTATCCCTGAGATGCCATTAGTTCCATTGCTCTATCTGCCACATTGAAGGCAGCTCTTGAGCATTTCAAAGCTGTAATTTTGGATATCGCGTGTATCTCATCGTCACTTCTGTCCTCAAGCATCGTTTTGGCCAGAAACTGAGCCATCATGTTTGCTTCAACTGCCTCTTTCGCCACCTCTCCAAGAACCTCAGCATCAACAGTGTTATCCTTCAGCGGTTTTCCCCTTATTAGCCTCTTCTCCGCCCATTCGCCTACAATTCTGCATGAATCTACTGCAGAACCAGCACACAACGAGGAAAGGCAGAGATTCAGGTAGATTTCGAGTCTTTTCCAGCCATTGCCCTTTATTATTCTGCTCTTCTCAACTTCTGCCCTTATCCTTACATCGCAGTTTCTGCTTGCATTTAACCCGGCAGTCTTTAACAGCTCCCCTCTCTCCACCTCTTTTCCATCAAGAACAGCAAGAGAGACTCCATCATAGTTGCAGAATACGACAAAGACATCAGCATCGAAGCCAGAGTTTAGAGGTCTGCCATAAAATTTAATTCTGACCCTGTCACCCTTTTCAACCGCTCTGGCAAGTTCAAAGCCTTTGAAATCGTCATTTCCGAACTGTGGTGGTACAATGGACACTCTGCAAAAACCGCTTGAAAGCTTTTCAACCATAAAGTTAAAAGCTTCACTGCCAATTGCTGAAGCGGAAGAGGCCACAACAGCAGAAAGGACAAAACCTATCCCGGCATCAGCCCTCCCTATTTCCGAAAAACTTTGGTATAAGATTGGTGGGAGCTCTTCAATGCCCAACCCTGCTCCTCCGGCAGATTCTGGAACTACCAGCTTCTGCATACCGATATCAACAAAAAGCTTTTTCATGGCTCTCTCTGCTATCTCGAAGCGATCATCAATCTCATGTCTGTAGGGCATGACTTCCTTCTCAGCCCATTCCTCGATGCTCCTGGTTATCATCCCGGCAGTATCGCTTTTAAGTTCGGAAAGCGGATCGATTGCCACTCTCATCATTTAACACTATCATCAACACAGATAAAATCATTATGGGATGACCATGATAATATTTAATTTCACTTGCACAAAGCAGCCCGTTCATGCACAAATCTTTTAAAATTTTGTGATTATTATCCACTATGAAAAGAAGGCTGCACACGACAATCAGTGATGAGGCAAGCAGGATTATTGAGAAGTATATTGCAGAATACGGAAGAGTGAACAATTTGATCGAGGAAGCTCTGGCTGTTTTTGACAGATACAGAAGCGGGATGAGCGAGGCTGCCTGCAAACTTGTCGAAATAATGGAGGAGGCAAATCTTGTCGCTTTCAATGCTAAAACTATTGAACTTGTTGTTTCAGGTGAGATTGAGAAGGCTCTTTGCGACAATGAGCTTGAAATACTAATAAGGAAACAGTATAACAGGCCTATCTCAGAGATCTCCCTTTTAGAAGCTATTGAAGGTGTAAGGGAGTGTTTAATCACAACCAGGAAGGCCACGAAGGTGAACCTTAAAATTGCTGATTCAGGATACTATCTTCTGGTTACATCCAATCTCGGTCAGAACACCGATTTGATATTATGTGAGGCTTTGAGAAGATTTTTTGAGAAAAATTACAATGTTAAAGTTACATTCGAAGTTTTTCCTCAGGGTTACAGCCTTTTTGTGAGGGATAAAGAGCCTGATTTTAATATATCGGGTAACAGGAAGGTTGAAACTGTCCCAAAACCTTAAAATGGCTGCTGGTTTGGCTCTCCTTCCCCTGGAATCTTTGTTAAAACAATGCGGGGGGAGGGATTCGAACCCTCGAACCCCTACGGGACTGGACCCTCAATCCAGCGCCTTTGTCCGCTCGGCAACCCCCGCTCAGATGAAAGATTCTGCAAAGGATTTATGAATATTGTGGTATAGGAGGCGATGGTTTCATATAGTCCTGAAATAAACATCCTGCATGAAAGCGGTAATGCTCCTCAGCGGTGGAGTTGATTCGTCAACTCTGCTCTATTATCTTCTGGACAGAGGTTATGAAGTTCATGCTCTAACTTTTTTCTACGGTCAGAAACATTCCAAGGAAATAGAAAGTGCTGAAAAAATTGCAAAGGCTGCAAATGTTTTACATTTAAAGGTTGACATCTCCACGATTCATGAACTCATCTCTTACGGAGCTCTAACAGGAGAGGAGGAAATTCCCAAGGCATTCTACAGTGAGGAAGTGCAGAGAAGAACAATTGTTCCGAACAGAAACATGATTCTGCTTTCCATCGCAGCGGGATATGCTGTAAAAGTTGGAGCAAAGGAAGTTCACTACGCCGCTCACCTCAGCGACTACAGCATCTATCCCGACTGCAGGAAGGAGTTTGTCAAGGCTCTTGACACGGCTGTTTACCTCGCAAACATCTGGACACCGGTTGAAGTTAGGGCACCATTTGTGGATATGAACAAAGCGGAGATTGTAAAACTGGGTCTGAGGCTTGGAGTTCCGTATGAGCTCACCTGGAGCTGTTATGAGGGCAGAGAAAGACCCTGCCTCAGTTGCGGAACATGTCTTGAGCGTACAGAGGCTTTTTTAATTAACGGAATAAAAGACCCCCTTCTGAGCGATGAGGAGTGGGAGGAGGCGGTAAGGATTTACAGGGAGATGAGGGCGAAGAATGAAAGCAAATCTTACTGAAATCTTTGAGTCAGTTCAGGGTGAAGGGTTTTATGTTGGAGTAAGGCAGCTTTTCATAAGGTTTGCAGGCTGCAACCTGAACTGCTACTACTGCGATACCCCAAAAACTGCAGAAAACTGCCTGGACATGACTTCGGGCAAAATTCTGGAAAACCCCGTTTCTGCTGAATACGTTCAAAAGCTAATAAACTCAAGCAAGGTCCACTCCGTCTGCTTTACAGGTGGTGAACCTATGCTCCAGGCAGAATTCATCGCATCTCTCAACAAAACCCGACCCTTTTACCTCGAGACCAACATGACCTTGCCAGAAAAGGCAAGGTTGCTGAGGTTCTGCGATATTGTTGCCGGCGATATGAAGGTGAGGGAGTCAGGAGTAAGAAATTATGATGAGATACTTCAAAAAACTGTGAAGTGCTTTAAAATTTTGAGGAACACCAGAAAGAGAAGGACATTCTGCAAAATAGTTCTTCCTGAAACCTTTGACGCCGAGGAGGTTATAAACTCATCGTATGAAATTAAAAGCTTTGTATTCGGCTTTGTGCTACAGCCGGTTTTCGGCTGCAGTGTGGATAAAATTCTTATGCTGCAAAAGAGAATGATTGACTTCGCAGACACAAGGATAATACCGCAGGTTCACAAGTATCTGGGGGTGAGATGATGGAACATGAAATGATTATAGGGGTATCAACTTCCTTTAGTGCTGCTCACAGCATTCCAGGACACGCAAAATGTGGAAAGATTCACGGCCATAACTTCAGAGTTGAGGTGGAAATATCAGGCAAGGTGGGAGAGAACGGGATGGTAATGGACTTTTTCGATCTCAAAAAAATTGTTAACGAAGTGGTGTCAAAGTTTGACCACACCTTGCTCAACGAGCAGATCAAAATTCCGACTTCAGAGAACATCTGCCTGAAAATATTCGAAGAACTTGTTGAAAGAGGATTGAAGGTTCGCAGAGTGAGGGTTGCTGAAAATGAAGACAAGTGGGCGGAGTTGAGATTCTGAATGCCTTTAATTCCCCCAGCGGCAAACATAAAGTTTTTATATTTTTAGAATACTTCGTATTATGCGAAAAGGTCAGCTTGATGATGTGGACATCGCCATTATCGAAAACATTTTGAGAGGTAAAACTCAGAGTGAGATTGCCGAATTGCTCGGAATAACCCTCAGAACTGTCCAGAACAGAGTCAGGGCACTTGAAGATGGCGAATATCTCATAAAAATTAAGGAAGGTTACTGGAAGGCAAATTACCAGAAACTCGGGCTTAACATGCTTGCTGTGACCTTTATTGATCTCGATATTGAGTCAAAGGTGAGAATAAATGAGGTGATAGAGCACTTCAAGAAGCTTGATTATGTTGAGAACATTCTCGAACTTGTTGGATCAGCTTACGACCTTTGTCTCATTGTCAGATACAGGGATGTAGAGGAGTTCAACAGAGAGCGAAGGAAGTTTATGGAATGGTTTGTGAAGAATGGGATAAGAATAAACCACCTTGCGACCTATATATCATCCAACACGCACAAGGATCATCGCAGAACCATTATAAGCGGAAAATAATTCCAACTTTACGCATGTAGAAATCTAAGACATTCATATTTCACGAAATCGTTAAATATTTTACGATCTTCCATTTTTTAATGAGAGTTGGAGTTATCGGGGCTGGCTGTTCAAAGTTTGGCAGAAGGGATGATGTCAATATTCAGGAATTAGCTTATGAGGCGGTCAAAGAAGCGCTTGATGATGCGGGAATAAGCAGGGAGGAGGTGGATATCAGCATTGTCGGCAGCGTTAACACCCGAGGATACGAACTGATGCCTGCTGTTCCTGTCAATGAGTACTGCGGCTTTGCAGGCAGGGGACCGGTAAGGGTTGAAGCAGCATGCGCAACGGGCGCTGCAGCTGTTTACACCGCATTCACCTCAGTAGCTTCTGGCATTGCTGGAACAGCCATAGCCATAGGTGTTGAGAAGATGACAGAAGTTGACACTGCAACATCTCTTGCAGTTGGTGGAAGGGCTGGCAACTATCTCTGGGAGTTCCACCAGTACGGCACAACCTTCCCGGCTTACTATGCTATGCACGCAACAGCTCACATGGCGAAGTTTGGTACCACCGAAAAACAGCTTGCATACATTGCTGTTAAGGCTCACAGGAATGCCGCAAAAAATCCAAAGGCTCACTTCAGGAAGGAGATTTCGATTGAGGATGTGCTTAATTCGAGGTATGTAGCCTATCCCCTGAAGCTCTACGATTGCTCACCGGTGAGCGATGGCTCTTCTGCTGTAATTCTGGCGAGTGAGGAGAAGATAAAGGAGCTCGGGATTGATGATGCTGTCTGGATCGAGTCAGTTGGTTATGCTTCTGACACATCAAACATGACGAGAAGAAAAAGCTTCGTCGGCCTTGAAGCGACTGTTTTAGCTGCAAAGATGGCATACAGGAATGCAGGCATATATGATCCGGTGAAGGAGTTTGATGTCGCCACCGTGCATGATTGCTTCACCATAGCCGAAATTATGGCCTATGAAGACCTCGGATTCTGCAGGAAGGGCGATGGGGGAAAATTTGCGGAGAGCGGTGAGACGGATCTGGGTGGAAAAATTCCGGTGAATACCTTTGGAGGATTGAAGGCAAAGGGACATCCGCTTGCTGCAACTGGTGTGGCGATGGTTTACGAGATCGTGAAACAGCTCCGCGGTGAAGCAGGAGAACTGCAGGTTGATCTGAAGAACTACAGGGGTTTGCTGCACAATGTGGGTGGAACGGGTCATTTTGCTTATGTTATGATTTTCAGGAGGTGATTGAATGTTTATCGAGAGCAGAAAGCTGGAAATGGTTCACAGGATTCCTGCGGTAAAGACTGAGAAGTACTGGAAAGGGCTTGAGGAGGGCAAGGTGTACAAAGCTGTTTGCAGGAAATGCGGGGAGGAGTATTATCCTCCAAGGGGTGATTGTCTGTGTGGTGGGGATGTTGAATGGGCTGAAGTTGAAGGTGAGGGAGTTGTTGAAGCCTTCACAATTATTCACACAATCCCTGCAGGTTTTGAGTGGCATGGAAAATACACGATAGCTATTGCGAGGTTTGGAAACGTCAGAGTGATGGGCTGGTCTGAAAATGTAAAGATTGGAGACAGAGTCAGGCTGAAAACGGGCAGGGATGAGACTGGTGTCTGGAAGGTTTACTTTGAGGTGGTTTGAATGGTGGATTTCAGACTCAATGCCGAGCAGGAGGATATAAGGAGAGCTGCGAGAGAGTTTGCTGAAAAAGAGTTTACACCTGAAATTATGCATGAGTGCGATAGGGATGAGAAGTATCCGATGGAACTGGTAAAGAAAGCAAGAAAGCTTGGCTTTTCAACCGTTAAGATTCCAGAAGAGTATGGTGGAATGGGGCTCAGCCTTTTTGAAGAAGCTCTTGTTACGGAGGAGTTTTACAGAGTGAGCCCGGGTATTGGCAATGCCTGTCTCAGCTCAACCTTCGGCACAGAGCTTCTGATTCTCTTTGGCAGTGAGGAGCAGAAGGAGAAGTATCTGAGATGGGTGACCGAAAGAAACGGAATTTCAGCAATGGCGACAACCGAGCCTGAAGCTGGAAGTGATGTGGCAAATGTGAAAACAAAGATCGTCAAAGAGGGGGACGAGTGGGTCATTAACGGAACAAAGACGTTCATAACGAATGGCAGTGTCTGCGATTTCGTTCTCGTTCTGGGGAGAACATATGAGGGGGAGAAGAGACATCATGGCCTGACATTTGCTATAGTCGAGAGCAGGAACAAGGGCTTCAAAGCTACAAAAATAAAGAACAAGATGGGTTTGAGAGCGAGCGATACGGCAGAGATCGTGCTTAAAGATGTGAGAGTTGGGGAGGAGAATATCCTCGGCGAGCCGGGAAAGGGCTTCTACTACTTGATGGAGTTCTTCAACCACACCCGACCCAGAGTTGCTGCCCAGGCAGTTGGAATAGCTCAGGGTGCTTTTGAGCTTGCTCTCAACTATGTCAAGCAGAGAAAGCAGTTCGGAAAGGTGATAGCTTCCTTCCAGCACACACAGTTCAAAATTGCGGAGATGGCAACCCGCATACAGGCTGCAAGGCTTCTGACCTGGCAGGCTGCGTGGCACTGCAGTGTTGGAGATCCGAAACCCGAACTTTCGTCCATGGCAAAGTGGTTTGCAGGCAGGACAGCAGTTTACGTTGCGGACTGGTGCGTGCAGCTTCATGGAGGTTACGGATACATTGGAGAATACCCTGCTGAGCGTTACTACAGGGATGCAAAGGTCATGGAGATTTACGAAGGAACAAAGGAAGTTCAGAAGCTCGTTATAGCGAGAAGATTCATGGGGAGGGTCTGAAATGAGGGTGAAGTTCGAAATTGAAGGGCAGATTGGAATTGCAACGCTGAACAGGCCGGAAAAGCTGAATGCCCTGGACACGAAAACGAGGATGGAGCTGAGAGATGTTGTTGAGGAGGCTGAAAAGAGCGTAAGGGTTCTGATTATAACGGGAAGTGGAAAGGCATTTGCTGCTGGGGCGGACATCAACGAGCTTCTGGAAAGAGACCCGGTAAAAGCCTTAGAGGCAACAAAACTTGGAACCGAACTCTTTTTGAGGATAGAAGAACTCGAAATCCCTGTAATTGCTGCAATCAATGGTTACGCTCTTGGAGGGGGATGCGAACTCGCAATGGCCTGCGACATAAGAATAGCCAGCAATATGGCAAAGTTTGGTCAGCCGGAAATCAATCTCGCAATCATACCCGGAGCTGGTGGAACGCAGAGATTGCCAAGACTTGTCGGGATTGGCGTGGCCAAGAAGCTCGTTCTTACAGGAGAAATAATTGATGCTCAGACTGCTTTAAAAATAGGACTTGTTGATGAGGTTGTAGAGCATGAGAAGCTGATGGAAAGAAGCAAGGAAGTTGCAATGAAGATTGTCGAGAAATCACCCCTTGCGGTTAAAATTGCCAAGAAGGCGCTGAATGCATCACTCAACATGCCGCTGAGAGAAGGTCTGAAATATGAGGCAAGCCTTTTTTCGCTGCTATTTTCGAGTGAGGATGCAAAGGAAGGAATGAGAGCATTTTTGGAGAAAAGGAAACCCGAATTTAAGGGTCGTTGAGGTGATGGCATGTTCAAAAAGATAGGTGTGGTTGGATTTGGATTGATGGGCACACAGATTACCCAGTTCTTCGCTCAGAAGGGTCTGGAAGTTGTTGCGATTGATGTCAGCGAGGAAGCTCTGAAGAAAGGCATTGAAGCGATTAAGGCAGGCAGATTCGGTCTGCAAAGGCTTGTTGAAAAGGGGAAGATTACTGAAGAAGAAATGAATGCTGTTCTGGACAGAATTTTTACTTCTACCGATTACTCTGCTCTGAAGGACTGTGATTTGATTATAGAGGCTGTTTTTGAGGATATAAACCTGAAGCTAAAGGTTCTGAAGGAAATTGATGCCGTTGCGGGGGATGCAGTTATTGGCTCCAATACATCCTCAATCAGCATAACGAAACTATCTTCAGCAGTCAGCAATCCTGAAAAATTCCTTGGGATTCACTTCTTTAATCCCGCACAGATTCAGAAACTTGTTGAGCTTGTGAAGGGTTTGCTGAGCGATGTTAGAGTTGTGAGTGACATCAAAGAATGGTTCATTCAGCTTGGAAAGGTGCCAATAGTCGTAAACGACTCTCCAGGATTTGCAACATCACGTCTTGGACTTGTTTTGGGCAAGGAAGCTTTGCTTATGGTTCAGGAGGGTGTTGCAACCCCGCAGGACATTGACATTGGAATGATGCTCGGTTACGGCTACCAGATGGGGCCGATTGAGACAGGTGACTTGGTGGGGCTTGATACGAGGCTCAGAATATATGAAGCGATGTATGAGATGACCAAAGATCCGAAGTGGGCTCCACCAAAGCTTCTTGTCCAGCTGGTTGATGCGGGCTACCTCGGTGACCCCTCTTTAAAGCCCGGAAGCAAGGGAGGTGTTTACGAGTACTTTGGTCAGGAGAGGGCAACTCAGGTTTTGAAGAGGCTGGGAATTCGTTAGGAATTTTTTATTATTTTATCATAATTTCAAATATCTCAGTAACTCTAAGTAACATGGAAATCGAAATTGTTATATTCCCTTCTGAAAACAAGGCTGAGAAGTAACACTGAGGTGGAAGTATGCAACTCGAGGCTGGAGTAAGAACTTTGCATGATATTAAGGGGTTGCTGATGAAAGCAAAGGAATTTCACGGTCACATCTGTCCTTTCCTGGCAATTGGAGTCAGAATGTCTGTTCTGGCAATGGAAAAGCTTGGAATTGGGAAAGATGAAATGGCAAGTGTTGGGGAAGATGTTCTTGCGATAGTTGAGTGCAACAATTGCCTTACCGATGGAGTTCAGGTTGCTACGGGATGCACATTTGGAAATAATTCTCTAATTTATCTTGATCTTGGAAAGAATGCTTTCACACTTGTCAGAAGGAGGGACTGGAGGGGTGTGAGAGTTTACGTTGATGCTGAGAAAGTGAGGAAGCACTTCAGTAAGGAAGCTCTTGAGCTTTTTGAAAAAGTCATAGTAAGGAGGGAGGGCGGTGAAGAGGAAGCAAGAAAGCTAACTGAGATCTGGGAGGAAACAGGATGGAAAATGCTTGAAATACCGGAAGATGAGTTCAAGGTTGAGTTTGTTCAGGTTGAGCCAATTGAAAGGGCCCCTATTTTTGAGAACGCTAAATGTGCCAGTTGCGGAGAGCTTGCAATGTTCACTCGGGTAAAGGATAACCTCTGCCTGAAATGTGCGGGCAGCTATTACGCTGTCGTTGGCAGAGGGATTGTTAAGTTTGAGAACGGGATGAAGGAGGTGGTCTGATGAAGAAGCTGATAGTTATTCTGCTCCTCCTTGCTCTTATCCTTTCCGGATGTGCCCAAAAAGAGCAGCAATCTGAGAAGAATGTTGTAACGGACATGCTTGGCAGAAACGTGGAAATTCCTGAAAAAGTTGAAAAAATTGTTGCCATAGGCCCAGGGGCTTTGAGATTGGTTGTTTATCTTAATGCAACAGAT
>Ga0071330_1063217_pt1 | contig 123860 bp, 145 predicted proteins | sample GBScel77sediment_FD_63802 | JGI IMG/M metagenome (GOLD analysis project Ga0071330, IMG submission 63802) | Hot spring sediment microbial communities from Great Boiling Spring, Nevada - Cellulolytic enrichment Sediment 77C v2 (version 2) | ecosystem: Environmental > Aquatic > Thermal springs >... | reverse complement strand
AGATTCGAAGATAGGGCAAGCAGAATCATGAAGGTTATAGAAAAGGTGGAAAATGAAACTGGTGAGAAGAAGGCCTGGTTTGCAAATATAACTGCAGATTTAAGGGAGATGGAGAAAAGGCTGAAGCTTGTTGCAGAGCTTGGCAATCCCTACGTTATGGTTGATGTTGTTGTTACGGGCTGGGGAGCATTGGACTACATCAGAGACCTCGCCTCTGATTATGGTCTGGCAGTTCACGGACACAGAGCTATGCACGCTGCATTCACGAGAAATGCATACCACGGCATTTCGATGTTCGTCCTCGCCAAGCTTTACCGCATTATCGGAATAGACCAGCTCCACATCGGCACCGCTGGTGCTGGAAAGCTTGAGGGAAAGAAGTGGGAAACCGTGCAGAATGCAAGGGTTTTGAGCGAAGCAGTTTACATTCCCGACAGCAGCGATGTTTTCCATCTCAAACAGGATTTTTACCACATAAAACCAGCAATGCCCGTCTCCTCAGGAGGTCTTCACCCCGGAAACCTTGAGCCCGTGATTGAAGCTCTTGGTTCTGAAATAGTCCTGCAGGTCGGAGGTGGAGTTCTCGGACACCCTGATGGAGCTTTAGCCGGTGCAAGAGCTTTGAGACAGGCTCTGGATGCAATAATGAATGGAATTCCGCTTGAAGAGTATGCAAAGAAACACAGAGAGCTTTCAAGGGCTCTGGAAAAGTGGGGAAGAGTCAGGCCCGTTTGAATACTTAAATTACCGATCAAGCGGTCTTTGATGACCTTATCACAACTTTATTATGATTCGCTGAAGTTGTGCTTGTGTTACGTTCATGGATGAAAATGAAAAAGTTTAAAAAACAAAATTACCTTACAGAGCCACAATGCTTTAAGATTCTTACAACTATCGGAGGGTGTATGAGATGACTTTAAAGTCAAAAATAAAAAACAATGTAAGGAGGTGCTACAATGACAATATATCGGCTTTCACGTAGAAAACTGTTAATCGTTGCCGGATCATTAGCTCTGAGCTCAGCTATCGGCAAAGGCGTTATAGCTCTTGAAACTCTTGGAGAAACTGCAAAATCGAAGTATAAGTGGGGCATGGTCATTGATGTAAAAAAATGCACAGAACACATAAAATCTCTTGGTCTCGACAAAAAACCCGAATGCATAATTGCATGCCATACGTGGAATAACGTCCCAGAATTCGAGGATCCTTTGAGAAGTCCGCAATGGATCAGGATCATCGGATTAAAAAACGAGTTCACTGGAGAGGAGTTCTATTTCCCCCTATTCTGTCAGCACTGTGAGCATCCGGCATGTGCCCAAGTTTGTCTGTCAAAAGCAGCTTTTATAAGAGAAGATGGCATAGTTCTGATAGACTACCACAGATGCATTGGGTGTAGATACTGCATTGTTGCATGTCCGTATAATGTAAGAAGCTATAACTGGTATCCTCCTGAAGAGGCTCTAAAAGAGATAAATCCAAAGACTCAGACAAGAGGGCATGGTATAGTAGAGAAATGCACGTTCTGTGCCGAGATTGTTGACAAAGAGGTTCAGAGAGCTGAAAGAGAGGGTAGAAAACCAAATCCCGTTCCCAAGTGTGTAGAGACTTGTCCATACAATGCCTTGGTTTTTGGAAACCTGCTGGATCCAGAATCTGAGATTAGTAAGATAATTGCCAAGGAGAAACCTATAAGGTTGAAGACTGAGTACGGAACAGAGCCAAAGAATTATTACCTGTTCAGGTGATAATATGGAGGTCGAATTCAAGAAGATTGACGGTACTTCTCCAGCTTACTGGGGATTTGTTATTCTTATGGCGCTCATAACGGCCGCTGGCGTATGGGCGTGGATTGATTGTTACCTTCATGGACATTATCTAACAGATCTAAACAACCAAGTCCCGTGGGGTCTTGTGATTGCAGGAGTTCTACTCGCCATCGGTCTGAGTGCGGGAGCAGCTTTGGTATTCACATCCTTAGAGCTCGTAGGAATGGAAGAGTTCAAAGCATTCTCAAGATTTGGTCCGCTATTTGCAGCTTTCTGGATTGGTGCCGCCCTCGTCTACATCTTCATGGACATTGGAAGGATCGATCAGATGCTTCCAAATGTTCTACTGAACTTCAACCCAACATCAGTCTTCGGATGGAACGCATTCCTTTACACATCGTACCTTTTGATCGTTCTTTTGGAGCTTCTCGTTAGATTCGAAGAAATGGAGAGACTTTCAAAGATCCTAGGAGTCTTGGCAGTAGCATGGGCAGTTGCAGTTCATACGGGAACTGGTCTGATCGTGGGTATGATATTCTCAAGAAGTTTATACCACTCACCGTTACATGGTCCAATATTCGTTGCTTCGGCGATCTCGAGCGGTATAGGTCTCGCAATAGTTACCCTTTATCTCACGTTCAAGTTCACAAACAGAGAGCTTTCGGTAAACATTGTAAGAACTCTCGCAAAGATAATGGGTGTCACAGCGGCAGTAATCGGCTACATGCTACTCTGTGAGCTCTTCGCTTTAATGTATGAACCTGGTAACTGGAAAGCGGGAACATTCGCCTACCTATCCTCCTCTTGGGCTTTAGTCTTCTGGGGTGGAATATTCATCGTTGGGATAGTGATCCCCCTTTTGATAATATGGAACCCCTCAGAAAAAGTCAGAAACTCTTTGGCTTGGCTGAGCGTGGCAGGTGTGCTGAACACCGTGGGAATATTCTGCGAAAGAATGTTCGTAACAGTCCCCGGCTTAGTATTCCCGCGTGAATACTTAAGCGGCTACGAAGTAATCTATCCGGACTACTTAGCAGAGCCGTTATCCTACTTCCCGAGCATGCACGAGTGGCTAGTGTTTTTCGGGATAATTGCAGCAATTTACCTGCTCTACGCATTAAGCATAAAGTTCTTTGCAATTTTACCCGAAAGGGTGGGGTGATTAGAAATGATGGCTTTCTTTTACCTCCCTTACATTGCATTTGCAATCTTCATCGTGGGATTCATTTACAAGGTCGTGGGCTGGGCGAGATCAGCCGTTCCACTAAAGATACCGACAACAGCAGGAATAGCTCGATCCTTTGACTTCATTAATAAACGGAGGACTATAAACGATCGTATAGACTGCCCGTTTACGAAATGGGAGCTTGTTCTGAGAATGTTTTTCGAAGTATTCTTCATGAGAAGTCTATTCAGAAACACAAGATTCTACTACAGAGGGGTAAACGTGGACACAAGGTGGCTCTGGTTCTTTGCAATGGCGTTCCATTATTCGCTTTTAATAATTCTCATAAGACATCTGAGGTTCTTCACAAATCCAATCCCGGATTTTGTTGAACTAATCGACTGGGTAGATGGTCTCATGAAATTCTGGGTTCCGCCCATTTACGTAACAGGGCTATTGGCATTGGCGTCTCTTGCATTTCTCTGGGGAAGAAGAATTTTCTTAGCAAAGGAGAGATCAATCTCTCTGCCGTCTGATCATCTCGTTCTGTTACTGTTCGCAATAATTCTCGTAAGCGGAACACTTCTGAGATACTTCGTTAAAACTGATTTGGCGAGCATCAAAGAGTTCGCTCTTGGTTTGGTGACCTTCACACCTCCTCCTCCGGAGGTCTTCCAAAACATTCACTGGCTTTTCTACGTCCACCTTACAGCAGTCTGCATTCTGATAGCGTATATACCGTTCAGCAAACTAATGCACTTCGCCGGAATCTTCTTCAGTCCGACAAGAAACATGTCGAATGACAACAGATTTAGAAGGCACGTAAATCCATGGGATCCCGAGCCGAAGGATCCGATCCTCGTAAGAGAGGGGATCACGGTAGCCGGAAAGACCTACAGGTGCAAGAAACTCGACTGGGATACGTATTACGAGATGTATAAGGATCAGCTTGATGAGATTGCCGAAAAAGATTATGTGTTAAAGCCTGAGGAGGTGTGATTCATGGGAGAGGAAACGATCAAGCTTATAGAACCAGAGCTTGAGATAAAGCGCAGATATCCGAGCTGGCTCGAATGGCTGAAGCCCCAAAAGAAGGTAGAACACGGATATACGAGCTATTTGGCTTTACCAAAGCAGGTGAATTCCGAATTCTTCAAAATGCCATTTGGTCATGTTGAGAGAGATATTTTCAGCGATGATTTGAAGCTTCCGAGAAACTGGGAAAAAATTTTCCTCGACACGATGAAGGAGACTTTGGAAAAGAACAGAGCTTTCAAGGTTTTCATGGATATATGCGTCAGGTGTGGTGCCTGTGCCGATAAATGTCACTATTATATCGGAACTGGTGATCCGAAGAACATGCCAGTGATGAGAGCTGAAACAATAAGATCTGTCTACCGCTATTACTTCACGAAGACAGGGAGGATTTTCGGAAAAGCGGCAGGAGCAAGACCTCTTAGCGAAGATGTCATCAGGGAGCTTTACTACTATTTCCTCCAGTGTTCTCTTTGCAGACGTTGCAGTTTGTTCTGCCCTTACGGGATAGACACAGCTGAAATAGTCTGGTGGGGTAGAAGACTCCTAAGCCGACTCGGTTTGAACCAGAGATTCATGTGCATATCGATTGAAGCTTCGGCAAGAACCGGAAACCACTTGGGTCTTTACGCCGGAGGTATGGCTGGTGCGATCCAGCAAGGTCTTGAGGAGCTCAAAGACATCACGGGATTCGATCTTCACACTTACATAAACAAGAAGGGTGCCGATGTTCTATTCATAGCCCCATCAGCCGATTATTTCGCAACTCCTCACTGGTACGTGATGTTGGGGTATCTGCTCCTCTTCAACGAACTCGAAGAGAGGTATGGCTTAACCATCACTTGGTCAACATATGCGAGTGAAGGTGGTAACTTTGGATCATTCCACAGTTACGAAGCTGCACAGCTTTTGAATTCGAAGATATATAAGGAAGCCGAAAGGTTGGGTGTTAAATTCATAATAGGGGGAGAATGTGGACACATGTGGAGAGACAAGCATCAATTCATCAACACAATGAATCTTCTGCCCAAGAATGATGAATGGAAGAAATTCTGGGAGAATCCTGATCTCGGACAGATAAGTGACAAGCTGAAGGGAATCAGACTCGACACTTACGTCTCAGGGGAACACGGATGGATACATGTTTTGGAGCTCGTTGCGGCACTTATTGAGCACAAAAAGATTGATATCGATAAAAGCAGGAATGTCCACTGGAGAGCAACCTACCACGACCCGTGTAATTACGCAAGAGGTATGGGGATGATAGAGGAGCCGAGATACGTCCTGAGGAATGTTATGGATCACTTCTATGACATGCCGGAGCACACGATAAAAGAGAAGACGTACTGTTGTGGAGCTGGAGGAGGTATGCTTACGGAAGAGCTAATGGAACTGAGAATGAGAGGAGTTATGCCGAGAATGATGGCTCTGAAGTACGTTGTGAAGAAATACGGCGTAAACATAATGCTGACACCTTGTGCCATTGACAAAGCTCAGTTCCCTCATGCCGTAGAATACTGGAAGATCGATGTCGAGATCGGAGGACCGATGGAAATGGTCGGAAATGCCCTCGTTCTTACAGCCCTCGGAGAGAAACCTGAAGACAGGAAGTATGATCTAAGAGGAGAACCAATACCGGGAAGGGAAGGTGAGGAGTAATGTATCACAAGGGTTACGTCCTGATATTGATTGTGGCAGTATTGGCATTCTCACTGACACCATTGATATTGGCATCAATCGGAGAGGGATTTGTTGAAATCAGAGAAAAGCTCGAAAAACCGAGGGGTGAGACTTGCGTAAAAGATAAGGAGTTTATGACAGCCTATCACATGGAACTGCTGAACGAGTGGAGAACTATGGCGATAAGAGACGGGATCAGGATTACTGAAACCGAAAACGGAGAGTTTAACGTCTCGATCTACGAGTGCTTCAAGTGCCACGATTACAAAGCATTCTGCAACGAATGCCATGACTATACCGGCGTAGAAGTCTACTGCTGGACATGTCACACACCGCCGGGAGAATAATGACCCTTATCTTTATTTATTATAGAGATGAAGCGTTAAAGGTTGCTGAATATCTGGAATCTTTCTTCGAATTAGAACTTTTGAAAGAAGAAAGAGATGATTTCTCTTTCACGATAAAAACAGAAGATAGCGGACATATCAATTACGATTTCATTCCCGAAATGCATGAGTTAACTGCTCTACCGAACATAGCAAGGAAACTCTTTGGGGAAAAGATATCCAACATAAAAGCAAAAATCGATATATACGTGACAAACTTCTGTCCGACCTGTCCGAAAGTAGTTGAAAACGTAGTGAAGCTTGCCGCAAAGAATGAGAACTTAGAGATTTACGTTAGAGATGCGACGAAAACGGATTATCAATCTGTTCCCGTTATAGTCCTCAACGACACATTTACGTTTATTGGAACCGTTGACTTAGATATTTTGATTTCCATTGCAAAAGGTGAAAGAGTTAGAGATTACCTCGAAAAAGCTTTAAGCGAGCAAAAAATCGATTTCGCTGAAAAAGTTGTCAAAAAAGGATACGTCAAAGAATTAATGGAAATCTTAAAAGACGGTAACCTAATCGCAAGAATGGGGACTATCCTCCTAATAGAGAAGCTAAAAGATTCAGAAATCGCTAACGAACTAAGAAAATCGTTAAGAGAGATGATTTTGAGTGACGATTTAAGGGCGGCTGATGATGCAGTTATGGCTTTGTCATACATTATGAACCCGGAAGATATGAAGTTCCTCAAAAAAGCTATGAGAAAAGTCGATGAGAAGATTAGGGAAGCTATAAAAGATATCTTGGAGTTAGATTAATTTTGCGACTTCTTGAGCCATTTCCATTGTTTTCAAAGATCCTCCCAAATCCGGAGTTGTTTTTCCTTCGGCAATGACTTTCTTAACTGCTTTTTCTATTCTTTCAGCTTCCTCTAAGTATCCGAAGTGTCTTAACATCATGCAAGCTGTTAGTATCATAGCGGTGGGATTTGCTATTCCCTTACCGGCAATGTCAAAAGCGGCTCCGTGAACTGGCTCGAAGATTGCGTATTTATCGCCGATATTTGCGGAGGGAGCAAGACCTAAGCCACCGACAACACCAGCAACCAGATCCGATACGATGTCTCCGAACATGTTTGTTGTGACGATTACATCAAATCTCTGGGGATTCATCACTATGAACATGCACGCCGCATCGATGTAGTAGTCGTTTGCCTCTATATCGGGATATTGCGAAGCGATTTGATAGAATACTTCTTTGAATAAGCCACACGTCCTTTTCATTACATTTGCTTTGTGTAAGGCTGTAACCTTTCGTCTTCCCTCTCTTTTTGCGAGTTCGAATGCAAATCGGACGATGCGTTCACTAGCCTTTCTTGTGATAACCCTAATGCTCTGGGTTACGCCTTCAGCGACCTCGAATTCCAACCCTTTGTAAAGACATTCTGTGTTCTCTCTCACTATAATTATGTCAACATTCTTGTGAATGGATTTCACACCTTTAAAGCTTTTGGCTGGCCTTACGTTTGCATACGTATCGAGTTCTTTTCTTAATCTGACTATAACATCGGCAGCAGTTTCACCAGCGGCACCGAAAAGGACGGCTTTGCATTTCAGAACCTCTTCGAGGGTTTCATCTGGAAGAGCCTTTCCGTATTTTTTCTGAGCTTCATCACCAGCCTCAAGATAAACATATTCAAATGGAAGGTTTAGCTTTTCGAGGATGAATATTGCGGCTTCCATTACTTCTTTTCCTATCCCATCTCCGGGAATTACGGCGATCTTCATTTTTTACCACCGTAAATTGATTTTGCGTAATTGACTAAGCCACCTTTTTCGAGAATCTCTCTGAGGAAGTCTGGAATCGGGTTAAACGAATAGACTTCATTCTTAGTTTTGTTAATTATAATGTTTTTCTTGTAGTCGATTTCGAGTTCGTCACCATCATTTATTCTGTCTGTTTCCTTACATTCTATGGCTTTTAATCCGATGTTTATCGCGTTCCTGAGAAATATTCTTGCGTAGCTCTTTGCTATTACCGCCTCTATTTTGCAAGCTTTTAGAGCGAGGGGTGCGTGTTCTCGGCTACTTCCGCAACCGAAGTTTTCTCCAGCGACAACGAAATCACCCTCTTTAACATTCTTAGCGAAATCCTCACGAATATTTTCAAAAACATGTTTTGCTAGCTCATCTGGATCGTTGATAACGAGGTATTTTCCTTGGATTATTACATCTGTATCTATATTGTCTCCAAATTTCCAAGCTCTTCCCATAGCAACAAAATCTCTAAATAAGTTGAAAAGTTTATCGATAAAGTTTTCTATCTATTCTTTCGAGATGTTTCTCTATCGGTTCGATGTATGCTCTTAGCTTTCCTTCAATTCTTTCTTCCAAATCTGCGGAGTTAAGAGCGATTGCTCTTTTAACACTTTCGAATTCTTCTTTCATTTTTTGCATTCTGTATTCAACACTAATTATCAGGAGACTTAGGGATAGTGTCAGGACAAATGCCGAGAGAATTATAACGCTATCCACCTTATCGTATAGCGATAACCATTTCCACGTCAGAATGACTGCGGATGCTACCATCAGAATGGATAATAGGATCTCGTTTCTCATTGAATCTGTTATACTATTTTGCACGTTTTTATATTTTTCTGTATCCTTTTTTAACCGCAATTTTCATAAACAACAGAGATATAACTTGAAGAAAGCCGGGGTTGCAGAGAGGCACTGCGCCGGCCTTGAGAGCCGGTGCCCGTTAAGGGCTCCTGGGTTCAAGTCCCAGCCCCGGCGTCTTTGTTCCTTAAAGCAGATTGTATAGAATTCTTCACTACCAGCCCTCCCTCTTCGCACTATCGGGCTTTCACCGGAAGCGCTACACCCGCTCTTAAAAGTCTTCTTAGCAACTGATGGTAAAAACTCGATCAAGTCAATTTCGTCAATTGACGATTAGAAATTCGTTAATTTTATATAGTTGAAGTGTCAAAAATACTCATGGATTTTATCTCTAAGAAATTTGCAGAGATTATCGCTGGAAATATCGTTTTTTCCGAAAATGTGGGAGAATCTCTAAAAAAGTGGAGGTCAACGTTTGGAATCTCTCAAAAAGAGCTTGCTGATAGAATTAACGTCTCTCCATCGGTTATAAGTGATTACGAGTCCAACAGACGGAAATCTCCGGGAATAAATTTCATAAAAAAATACGTCGGCTCCCTTATTGAGATTGACAGAGATAGGGGATGGAAAACTCTTAGAAAATATAAAGATCTGATCAGCGTAGACTTTGACGTAATATATGATATTTGCGAGTATTCGAAGCCGATAAAGTCCGAAAACATAGCGGATGCAATTGAAGGTGAACTCGTTACAAATTTCGGGAGAGAAGCAATGGGACATACGGTGATCGACAGTATAAAAGCGATATTGGAAATGAGTTCGTATGATTTTTACAAAATATACGGACTAACAAGTGAGAGAGCACTAATCTTCACGAAAGTCTCTTCGGGAAGGTCTCCGATGGTTGCCGTTAGGGTTGCAAATCTTAAACCCTCTGTCGTTGTTCTGAATCCTCTGAAAAAAGAGAATTTAGACAGTCTTGCACTGAAAATAGCCGAGATCGAGAGGATTGATCTAATCTTAACTGAGATGAGTGTAGATGACATTGTTAAAAATCTAAAAAAATTGGAGGTGTGATTGTGGCTGGTATAGTATCTTACGGGACTTATATCCCAAAATATAGGATCAAAGTTGAAGAAATAGCTAAAATATGGGGTGAAAATGCCGAAGCGATTAAAAACAGCCTCGAAGTTTACGAGAAAAGCGTAGCTGATATCGATGAGGATACTGCCACCATATCCGTAGAGGCGGCAAGAGAGGCTCTGGTCAGATCCCGGATTGATAAAAACCTGATAAAAGCTGTTTTTGTTGGATCTGAGAGCCACCCCTACGCAGTGAAACCGACTGCGACAATTGTGGGTGAAGCTTTGGGGTTAGATAATTTCTACCACTGTGCCGACCTCGAATTCGCATGTAAAGCGGGAACAGCGGGAATCCAGACCTGCTTGGCTATGGTGAATTCGGGGATGATCAAATACGGGATGGCTATCGGTGCTGACACAAGTCAGAGTGCTCCGGGTGATCCCCTTGAATACTCAGCGGCATGTGGTGGTGCCGCCTTCATTATCGGAGCCAATGGAGTCATCGCCGAGATTAAAGATACTCTGAGTTTCACAACTGACACTCCAGACTTTTGGAGGAGAGAGGGTCAACCCTATCCATCCCATGGAGGGAGATTTACTGGAGAACCTGCATACTTCAAACATATCTTACAGGCTTCAAAAGAGATCATGCGGAAGAATGGATTAAGTCCAGAGGACTTCAGCTATGCGGTATTCCACATGCCCAACGGTAAGTTTCCCACAAGGGTTGCTAAAATGCTCGGATTTTCATCAAAGCAAATCGAACAGGGTCTCGTTGTCAGATACATCGGCAACACCTACTCAGGATCTTCCCTCCTCGGCTTATCCGCTGTCCTCGACGTAGCCAAGCCCGAGGATAGAATCCTTCTAACATCGTTCGGAAGCGGTGCCGGGAGTGACTCCCTCATCATGGAGGTCACTGATGAAATTGAAAGCTTCGAAAGAAATCCTAAGGTCTGGGAGAAGATCAAGAAAAACCGAGTTTATATAGATTACGGGCTTTACTCAAAGCTTAGAGGGAAGATAAGGATGTGAGATTATGAGAAGGGTTGCGATAATTGGTGTTGGACAGAGTAGATTCGGAGAGCTCTGGGATAAGAGCTTTAGAGATATTGTCATTGAGGCTGGAGTTGAAGCTTTAGAGGATGCGGATCTTGAGGGAAAGGAAATTGAAGCGATGTTCATAGGAAATATGAGTGCCGGCAGATTCATCGCCCAAGAGCACATTTCCGCTTTAATAGCAGACTATGCAGGGTTGGCGTCTCTAAACATCCCCTCGGTGAGAGTGGAAGCCGGAGATGCAAGTGGCGGAGTTGCTCTAAGGGAAGCCTTTTTCTCAGTAGCCTCTGGTCTTCACGACATTGTGATAGCAGCAGGAGTAGAAAAGGTTACGGATGTCGGAGATCCAATGGAGATCATGAACTCCACGATAGATCAGGAATGGGAAGCATTTTACGGGGCTACTTTAGCAAGTCTTTACGCGATAATGGCAAGAATGCATTTCAATCAGTTCGGAAGCAACGAAGAGGATCTCGCTCTGATTAGTGTAAAAAACCACAGAAATGCTGTGGAAAATCCGAAAGCCCAGTTCAAACGAGAGGTGAGTTTAGAAGCCGTTTTAAGTTCACCCTACGTTGCGGAACCTCTCAAGGTTTTGGATTCCGCCTCCATCTGTGACGGTGCCGCAGTTGTCATCCTTGCGAGTGAGGAGATAGCCCGCAAATATACAGACACGCCTGTTTTCGTAGATGCAGTTGTCCAGTCAAGTGATTATTTGGCTCTACACAGTAGAGATGATATTTTAGAGATGAAGAGTGTTAAAACTGCCACAAGAAAGGCTCTAAAACTTGCAAGGTGCTCCCTTAACGACATTGATGTTTTTGAGATGCACGACATCTTTACGATAGCCGAGATTCTTCTCTACGAGAATGTGGGACTGGCCAAAAAGGGAGAGGGTCACTACTTGATAAGGGAAGGAGTCACGGAACTCAACGGAGACAAGCCCGTCAATCCATCGGGAGGTCTTAAAGCCTGCGGTCATGCTGTTGGAGCAACTGGCATACGTCAGGCGGTTGAGATCGCTCTGCAGTTAAGAGGAGATGCAGGAAAGAGACAGGTTGATGCCGAAAGAGGAATGGCTGTGAACATCGGGGGTAGCGGTGCAACCGCGGTCGTTTCAATTTTCAGGAGGTGAGAGTATGCTTCCGAGATTTTGGAGAAAGATCAGATACAGATACAATCTAGTTGGGACGAAATGCGAGAACTGTGGAAGGATATATTACCCGCCGAGAAATCTCTGTCCAGAGTGTAGAAGAAAAAGTTCGATGAAAGAGATCGAATTAAGTAATGAGGGGACTGTTTTAAGCTATTCTGTTGTTTACGAGGCTCCAGAGAGCTTTAAATTAATGAAACCCTATGTGGTAGCCCTAATCCAGCTCGACGACGGTGTGAAAATCCTCTCACAACTTGCTTGTAAACCCGAGGAAGTGAAAATCGGAATGAGAGTAAAAGCTACCTTCAGGAAATACGGAGAAGATGGAGAGCGCGGAATAATCTACTACGGCACGAAATTCGCACCAGCTTAAATCAGTTTCCAGTATTTTCTGCCACTTTTTAGAATTTTTTTCACAATCTTTCTTCTTTCCATTTCCCGCATGAGCTCATCGAATCTACCCGGATGAGCTATTTCAAAATATATCGGATCTATTTGATAATGCTCGTAAAGGCTCCACTTAATATCCCACTCACTAAATTCTCTATCTCTGTCCATGACATCTTTAATGAGTTCTATCATGTCTTCGACGAAGTTCCACGGAAATATTATCCAAGCCCACTCCTCTATGTATTCACCAAAATAGTCAGGTGTAAAGCGGGAAGATGAAAGCAGCTGAAGAGTTGCTGTTTTTACTTCAGAGGCTCCTCTCTCTATAACGTGTTCCTTTGCCTTTTTGAGACTTTCACCTGTGTTTGCTATATCATCAACTACAAGGACTCTCTTTCTGCTGACACTTTCCTCAAGTAAGGGATATCTGATCTCAACTTCTTTGTCCTTCCTAATCCCCACATAATGTTCTATTTTAAGACTAGTTAGATCGTCAAGTCCAAGAAGATCACACAAAACCCTCCCAGCAAACCATCCACCTCTCGCAAGGGCGACGATAATCTCCGGCTCGAATCCGTCATCGATTATTTGTTCGGCAACTTTCCTGCACAGCCTGTCCATGTAATCCCACGTCGTTAGGACGCATCGAAATCTTTCACTCATTATACCACCCTATATCGAAAACGTTTTTAATTTACTTATTCACTTCCCCGTGATGAATATAAAATGTATTCAGTATACATGGGATGATGTCATCAGACTCTGTGATGAACTCGCAAAGAAAATCAAAAAAAGCGGCTACAGACCAGATGTGATAATCGCAGTGGCAAGAGGTGGTTGGATCCCTGCCCGAATTCTCTGCGATCACCTTGACATTCGTGAACTCTACAGCGTGAAGACGGAGCACTGGGGGATTGTAGCAACACTGACTGGAGAGGCAAAAATAACCCAACCACTGAACGTGGATCTGTCAGGGAAGAAGGTCCTTATCGTTGATGATGTGGCGGATACTGGAGAGACGATCAAAGTTGTATTTGATCACGTTAAGAGTTTTTCACCCTCTGATGTTAAAATCGCTGTGGTAGATTACAAAAAGACATCAACTTTTGCTCCTGACTACTATGCAGCTTTAATGGAAGACTGGAGATGGATAGTTTATCCGTGGAGCTTAAGAGAAGACATCAAGGATCTTTTGAAAAAGGCGGGCATCACCGAAAAGGAAGAGGCTGTTAGGTATCTGAAAAGTCTTGGACTAAGGGAGGAGGATGTTAGAAATGTCCTCGAAGAAGATTGCTGATCTTAAGTGGATTATTGAAGTGGCAAGGGGAGATAGAAAAGCCGATTTAGTCCTCAAAAATGCACAGATAGTTAACGTCCTTACCGAGGAGATAATCAAGGGAGATATAGCTTTTTGTGGCGAATTTATTGCGGGCATTGGTGAATACTCGGGTATCAAGGAGATTGACTGCAAGGATCTCTATGCCATTCCAGGATTGATTGACGGACACACCCATGTCGAGATGTCTATGCTCTCTCTAACTGAGTTCTCGAAACTTGTCGTTCCGAGGGGAACTACCTGTGTTGTGGCGGATCCTCATGAAATAGCAAACGTTCTCGGCGTTAACGGTGTGAAAATGCTTATTGAGGAGGCTAAAAGCACCCCGCTTAGATTTTATTGCCTCGCTCCGTCCTGTGTTCCCTCATCGCCCCTTGAAACTTCCGGTGCCGTAATAGGCGTGGAGGAGATAAAGGAACTCCTAAAAATGGACGAAGTTCTCGGTCTCGCAGAAATGATGAATTATCCCGGTGTTGTGAACGGAGTTGATGAGGTTCTCGAAAAGATACTTATAGCTGATCTCGTCGATGGTCATTGTCCAAAGCTCAGCGGTAAAGCTTTAAATGCTTACGTGGTGGCGGGAATAAGATCAGACCACGAAAGCACCAAGCTAGATGAGGCTAAGGAGAAATTGAGACTCGGTATGAGAATTATGATTCGTGAAGGTTCAGCAGCGAGAAATCTCAAAGCCCTTAAGAATCTCGTCCCGAACAGATATCTAATGCTTGTAACTGACGGCGATAGGAGCGTTCTCGACCTTATTGAAGAGGGTTATCTCGATTACGTCTATCTGAGAGCTCTGGAGGAGGGAATTGATGAGATTAAGGCTCTCCAAATGCTTACGATAAATCCTGCCGAATATTTCGGGATAAATGCTGGGTTAATTGCTCCGGGCAGATTTGCCGATGTTGTTCTCGTAAGGGATCTCAGAAAATTCGATGTCAAAAAGGTATTCATCGGAGGCAAACTCCCCGAATTCGGCAGTTTCAAGTATCCGGAAGAGGCAAAAAGATCTGTAAAGGCTAAGAAAATAACACCAAATGACATAAAGATTGGAAGCGGTAAGGCAAGGATAATCGAAGTCTATGACGGGGAAATCGTGACAGGTGAAAGTGTGGAATACGTTGAAGGGATTGACGTTTTAAGGGATATTCTCAAGGCGGTTGTTGTCGAAAGGCACGGCAAGCGGGGAGGAATCGGTGTCGCCTATGTCAAAGGATTCGGATTGAAGAGAGGTGCCTTAGCCCAGACAATCGCTCATGATGCTCACAACATCGTTGCAGTCGGAGCCGATGATGAAGAGATATGCCGTGCCGTCAACACTTTAATAGATTTGCAGGGCGGGATAGTTGTCTGTGATGGAGAAGAAATCTTAACGTTACCTCTAAGGATTGCTGGACTCATGAGTGATGAGAAAGCCGAAGTGGTTGCAGAGAAACTCAAAAAGATCGAGAACAAGCTGAGAAAAATGGGATGTAAGTTGAAATCACCCGTGATAACGTTATCGTTTATAGCTTTGCCGGTAATACCGAAACTAAAACTCACAGACCTCGGATTGGTAGATGTAGAGAAATTCGAGGTTGTCGATGCTATAATTCAGTGACTTCCCCTTTTGGTTTTCTTCTTTTTGTAACGTAATCTTTAGCTGCAACAATCACCTCACAAAAGGGGACGCAGTTATAACATCGGTTTCCAATAAGATTGCACTCGATAATTCTGGAATTTAGGTTTCTGTCTATCTCGATTAATGCCTCGATTTTTCTGACACGAACTTTGAGAATGTATGTGGATCGGGTTTTTCTCATTGTTATAGTGATCGTAATCATTACTATTTAAATCTAACTAACGGAAGATTGTATCCATCTCGATTTCTGACTTTAGCCCGAGAACTACTTCGAACTCCGGGGGAGTTATAAGGGGCTTTTCGAACCTTTTATAGTCATCGTAAACTATACGGGGGCAAGCAGTATTAACGTAGCAATCAAATCTGAAATTTTCTGTTAATTGAGGTGTGATCTCATCCGTTAGGATTATCTCAGCTTTCTTACCCCTTTCTTTTGCTAGATTCCTTAATTTCTGTGCTAATCCAAGTCTTTTTTGACCGGGCTTTGTCGAAACCAATATCCCAAAGGATTCGCAAAGCTTAGCCTTGGATACCGCAAAGTATCTTCTCTTTAGGAAATCTTCTTGTTTGATTATCTCGATCTCTCCCATTAGTGGATTGTAAGCGTAAACTTTTTTTTTCGTATAAATGGAGGCGCCAATGGCATGAAATCTCCCGTCTCCTATGAATAGCACCGCCTCCACATTTAATCCTTCGAGGGAAGAGTAATCGCACCCTAAAACTTGACCTTCGTATTCTGCTCTAATCCCTCTTTTCAGCATGACTTTGAAACCGCTTTCTTCGAGAATTTTTTTAATCTCTTTAAACTTCCAAGCATAGTTTGCCGTTCCGATTATCGCAATTCTTCTCTCGTGGATCTCTTTTTTAAGTAATTCCGGATCCACTTCATAATCTATTTCGTAAGGGATGTATAGCACCCTATCGTAGTCCAAAAGTTTTGTATGACCGAAGTGCAGGAGAACGTCAACGTGCTTTAAAAGATCCAAATCTACATCACAAGCACCGTAGGATGGTTTTCCGGATAAAATAACTTCAAAACCTTTTCTCTCAAAGATTTCTGCAATATCCTTTGCGTAGTATTTTAAACCATCTGGAAGCTGAATTCCAACAGATTTGCCCCTTATCTTGCCAAAAATAGATGAAAAATCTATTTGAAGCATTGAAGCTCCCTTAATTTCTCAAGCATAATCTTTTTTTCAACCCTCGCAATGACCTCTCTTATCCTTCTAACGGCGTCGGGATTTGCCGAAACGCTGTCTATTCCCATTTTAACGAGTTTCTCAACAACATGAGGGTAGCTTCCAGCTTGTCCACAGATGGATGTCTTCACTCCGTGCTTCTTACAGACTTTGATGACGTGTTCTATTAGCTTCATAACCGCTGGGTGAGTCTCGTCGTAGAGGTAAGCCACATTTTCGTTGTTCCTATCGACCGCAAGGGTATACTGGGTCAGATCATTCGTTCCGAAAGATATGAAGTCTATCCCTTCTTTTACAAGATCTTCTATTATCAGAGCTGATGCTGGTGTTTCAACCATTATTCCGAACTCAACTTTACCCCATAAACCTTCCTCCTCGATGATTTTTCTTGCCTTTCTAACTTCGTCCACTCTTGAAACCATCGGAAGCATTATCCCGATATTTGTGAAACCTTCATCAACGAGTTTCTTTATTGCTCTCAGCTCAGCTCTGAAGTGAATCTCTTCCATGAGATCTCTCCTAATCCCACGGAATCCCAACATGGGATTTGCTTCTATCGGCTCGTCTTCACCACCTTCCAGCGCTCTAAACTCGTCAGTTGGGGCATCTAACGTCCTAATCCAAACTGGCTTGGGATAGAAGGCTTCAACAACCTTTTTCATTCCCTCGTAGAGCTTTTGGATGTAGTAATCGATTTCTCCGTCCCTGATGAACTTCATAGGATGTTTTTCAAGCCCTAAAACCATGTGCTCTATCCTGAAAAGACCCACACCATCTGCTCCCGTAGCCGCTGCCCTTTCAGCAGCTTCTGGGATTGAAATGTTTACTTTAACCTCAGTAGCAGTTATCACATCCGCAAAAACAGGAATTGCAGCTTCTTTCCTTACTTCTTCTTTTTCTTCAATCTCCAGTGCACCCTCGTAAATTATCCCCTTTTCACCATCGACCGTAACGATCATACCATCTTTCAGGACTTTCGTAGCCTTCTTTGTCCCGACAACAGCGGGAACTCCAAGCTCTCTTGAGACTATGGCTGCGTGGCACGTAAGACCACCCTCATCCGTGACAATGGCGGCAGCCCTCTTCATTGCCGGAACCATATCCGGAGTTGTCATTGTTGTAACAAGAATATCTCCTTTTTCCACTTTGTTTATCTCTTTTTCGCTGAAAATAACCTTAACTTTCCCGATACCAATTCCGGGAGAGGCACCAAGACCTTTAAGTAAGATTTTTAGCTCTTTCTTAACTTTTTCTTCTTCTTTCTTTTCCTCCTTTATTGTTGTTATGGGTCTCGATTGGACGATGTATACCTTTCCCTTTTCGATTGCCCATTCAACGTCTTGTGGATGATTGTAGAGATTTTCGATTATTTCAGCAAATTTCACGAGTTCCTTAATTTCTTCGTCGGTCAGAACTCTCTGCTTAGCTTTTTCGGGAGGTAGTTCAACCTCAACGGTCTCTCCTTTTTCGTTCCTCGTGATCATGATGTTCTTTTCGCTTACCTTTACTTCAACAAGCTTCTTGTTTATTCTGTCGTAAATGTAAGTATCAGGACTGATCTTTCCACTGACGATGGCCTCGCCAAGACCGAAGACAGCTTCGATAACGCACAATTTCTCACCGGTAACCGGATGAGATGTGAACATAACACCGCTTTTTTCACTATTAACCATTTTCTGAATAACCACGGCTAAGCTGACATCCTCGTGCCTGAAACCCTTCTGCACCCTATAGTAGATGGCTCTTGGTGTGTAAAGGCTACTCCAACACTTCTTCACTTTTTCAATAACGGCATCCTCACCTTTAACATTTAAATATGTCTCCTGTTGTCCCGCAAAACTTGCCTCCGGTAGGTCTTCCGCTGTTGCCGAACTTCTGACAGCGACAAAGACTTCCTCACCTTCCTCCTCGCACATTTTTCGATAAGCTTCTCTAATTTCCTTCTTAATGTGCTCCGGTATTTCTGTGCTTTCTATTAACTCTCTTATCATCTTGGAAGTTTCTTGTAGTTTTTGAGTGTTTTCGACATCTAATCCCCTAAGCATGTCTATAATCTGGTACTCCAATCCCGTAATTTCGAGAAATTCTATAAAACTACGACTATCTATAACAAAACCGTTTGGAACGGGTATTTCATTTCTTATCAGCTCTCCTAAATTCGCTCCCTTCCCTCCTGCGAGAGCAATATCCTCTTTCGTTATTTCGTTCAGCCACACAATACCCATAATACCACCGATTCTCAATTGGGTTAAAGTTTTAATATCTTTTTCGATAGACTAATATGTTTATGATAATCAAAGAGAAGGGGTACGCCCGAATTAAAGGATCCCGCGTAAGGGTTGTTGATATTGTCAGGAAATATTACATACTGCGTTATTCAAAAAGAGAGATTGCAGAGCAATACGGTCTAACCATAGAAGAGGTAAACGAAGCCCTTTGGTATTACATCACCCACAAGAGGGAGATCCTCGAACACCTAAAGAAGGAAGAGGAGATAACTCTGGAACTGCTAAGGCACAGGTCTAGAGAGTATATCCGATAACGAATTTCTCAAACTTTTCGTGTTTGAGGAGATCTTCGGAGCTTCCGCTAAATGCGACTTTACCTCCGATAAGCATGAATGCATTATCACTGATTTCGAGGGCTTTTATAACGTTCTGTTCCACAAGAACTACTGTAAGCTTTAATTCATCTCTTAGTGAGGATATCTTTTTAAGAATTTGAGATGCAAGCTTTGGAGATAGCATGGCGGTAGGCTCATCAAGCATCAGAAGCTTGGCTTTTCGAATCAGGGCTGTAGCTATTGCGAGGAACTGTCTTTCTCCACCGCTCAGCATTCCAGTCTTTTTGTTCATTTTATCTTTGAGTTCCGGAAAAACCGAGAGAGCCAATTCAAGCCTGTCAATAAATTCCGTTTCGTCCAATATGTAGCCCGCAATGACAAGGTTTTCATAAACCGTCAGGTTCGTGAAAACGTTATCCGTTTGTGGTAGATATGCAATACCCAATTTTGTCTTTTCGTGCGGTGGGAGGTTGGTGATATCCTTCCCTGCGAAAATTACTTTTCCGCTGTATATCTTCGTGAAACCGAATATCGATTTTAGAAGAGTTGATTTCCCACTTCCGTTTGGTCCTATAACTGCTGTAATCTTGTTTTGCTCAGCTTTGAAGTCCACGTCAAACAAAACCTGCAAATCTTTATATCCTGCCGAGAGCTTTTGCGTCTCAAGCACCTAAATACACCTCCACAACTTCCGGCTTTTCGATGACCTCTTTGCTCCCTTCTGCAATAATCCTTCCATTACCCATTACGTAGATTTTATCGGCATAATCGAGCACTATGTCGAGCCTATGCTCGATGATCAGAAAGGTCACCCCGCTTTCGCACAGCTTTCTTATTTTTCTCAGAATTTCGTGGGCTAAAGCTGGTGAGACTCCCGCAAGCGGCTCGTCCATCACAATAAGCTTTGCATCAACCATTAACGCTCTTCCAATTTCCAACAGTCGGAGCTGACCACCGCTGAGGTTTTCAGAAATTTCAAAGGCTAAATGATCGATATTCAGGAACTTCAGGATGTTAAACGCTTTTTTCACAGAATTTCTCTCAAATTCAACCCAGTTTTTGCGAAAGGCACCCCAAATCTTTTCTCCGGGATTGCTTAGGGGAATGAGCATATTTTCAATTACCGTGAGCTTTTTGAAAGGTCTTGGAATTTGGAAAGTCCTGACTATACCTTTCCTAAAGATCTTGTGAGGCGGGAGATTCGTGATGTCCTCGTTTTCGAATTCCACTCTACCCTTATTGGCCTTGTAAAACCCGGTTATAGTGTTTATCAAAGTAGTTTTGCCGCTACCGTTTGGACCGATTATCAGTGTCAGAGATTTTCTTGGCACTTGAATACTAACACCGTCGAGGGCTTTCAGCCCTCCAAAAAATTTAGAAAGATTGTAAGTTTTTAAAATCATCTTCTCCTTAATCCTATCGCCAGTGCAATTCCCAAGATGGCAAGAACTAACTCGAAACCGGGTGTCTTCTTTGGTGTTGTTTCCACTGCTGGAGGTGTGGGCTTGTGATACCATTCGACGCTACCACTTTCGAACTTCCAGACACCTGCGAGATCCCATCTACCTTTTTCGCTTACATACCAGATGGCATAGTCACCGCTTGCTCTGTCGTTCCACTCGTTTAGTATTATCTCCCCGGTTACGGGTTCCACACCATATTCGCCGTTGCAATACTTTTCGGTGACTTCTCTGATCTTTTCAACCATCACGTCGGGATCGTAGCGTCCCGTTTCGTTTACAGTCTCGACGTAAGCCAATGCAAGAACCCAAGCGGCGTCGTAGGCGTTCATCGCATACTGATACGGAGTGTCACCGTATCCCTTCTCCTTGTAATTCTTTGCAAGCTCATCGTATACTTTTCCTTTGGACTCGAACAGGGTTGAGTAAACTCCGACTTTTATTGCCTTATCCATGGCTTCGCTAATTCTTCCGCTTTTCGCTGTGCCATCGCACCCGAACCATACCACTTTCAGCAATTCAGAATCCTCTGGCGTCTGAGCTAACATCGTGAAAGCTTCTTCATAGGAGAAAGCAACCAGTGCTACTTTATCGTATCCGTATTTGTTCACCAATTCCTTGACACCTTCTGCAAGGCTCTCGATGTATGGGGTAAAGTCAGCAGGCGTTTGCTCGGGATATTCGACTACTTTCTTCGCTATCTCTATCCCCAGATCTTCAAGTTTAGGCTTAATAGTCTCATATAATCCTTTACCCCATGCATTTCCGATGTGTGTAATTACGACTCCTTTTATCCCAGCATCCCTAAGTTCGGCTGCTATCACATCAGTCTGTAGATCATCAGTTCCAACAAATCTGAAGATGTATTTTTTATCTTCGGGCTTAGCAAACCCAATTATCTTTGGTAGAGCCGTTGAAGACGGTGAGATTATGATAATCTTGTTGCTCGTAACATAGTCCTTTATGTTAGCAACTTCTCCACTACTCATTGGCCCAATGATTAGGTTAACTCCTTGCGCGTATAGATTTTGAACTATTTGGAGCGCTAAATTCGAATCTACCTTAGTATCTTCAACAAGGAATCTGACGGAATAATCGAGCCCATTTTCCTTAAAGTATGAATTTATTTTCTCTTCGGCAATGGTTAGAGTATTTCTGATGTCGCTACCGTAAGTTGTTAGAGGTCCTGAGAGATCCACTAGAACTCCTATCTTTATCTCTTCGGCTGATGCCGTCGCTACAATCAGCAATAGGCTAACTGCTATGACAAAATGTTTCAAGTTCATGTTGATAAATTTCCATTACTTTTTTATAAGGCTTACTATGATGGAAAATAATGGTAATGTCCCTAATTGAAGGTGCAATAACCTATGCAAATCTCTTAACGCTCCTCGCTATAGGCTTAACTCTGACGTACATAACGACTTCAGTTCCAAATTTCGCTCAGGGTAGTTTCGCCGTATTCTCATCTTATATAGCCTATGTTATATATAAAGTCTTCAAAGTTTCACCATACCTAACGGCTCCCTTTGGGATAATTTTCGGAGGTTTTATCGGTGTCGTAACTTACGTAATTATTTTAAGACCCCTAATAAAGAAGGGGGCCTCGATCCTCATCTTGATGATCGCTACCCTCGCATGGGATTTAATGCTTTTAGGATTCATAGGAATTTTCTCGGAGACCGCATCAAAGATCATAGGAAGCTACGTTGCCAAATTCATCTTTCCGTATTACGTTGATTACAAGCTTTTCGGAATTCAGGGGATTTTGTTCTCCTCGACGATTGCCACGGCTCTCGCTCTTTTGTTCTTAATGTTCCTCCTATACAAAACAAAATTTGGAATAGCCATGAGAGCTTCAATGGAAAATCCATCCTTAGCCCAGATAATGGGTGTCGACATTGAGAAAACCCGTCTCTTCTCTTGGTTTTTATCGGGGGCATTCTCAGGTCTTGCCGGAGTTTTGCTACCTTTTAAACAGGAGATCGTCCAAGCGACCGGTCAGATTATGATTGTCTCTATATTTGCCGCAAGCATAGTCGGCGGCTTAGCCTATCTTCATGGAGCGATTCTCGGAGGCTATCTGATCGGAATATCCGAAAGCCTTGTGACGTTTTGGTTGAGCAAATTCTTCGGAACGTCCATCCTTGTTTACAGTAAAGCTGTTTCTCTCGTGATATTGGTTATAGTTCTTCTCTTCATTCCAAGGGGACTTGTATCGGTGAATTGGAGGCGGGTGATATGGCGTTCGAAATGCTGATCAGTTCGATACTACTGTGGTTCGGAATATACTCTATTCTGTCCCTAAGTCTGAACATAGAATACGGATACGGTGGCATACCCAACTTCGGGAAAGCGTTAGCTGTCTTAATAGGAGCGTTCACGACCGGTGCGATCATCAACCGAATTCTGATAGCGATTTATCATGTCCAATGGGAATCGATAACACAGGCAAGTGGTTTCATGAAAAGTCAGGTTGACGCCGTTATTGCATCAAATCCACTCTATGGATTGGCTTTGCTTTTAATATCTTTAATTGTAGCGGCTTTGATAGGCGCCGCAATCGGTAGCCTGTTTATCCTCCCAAGTGCAAAACTCGAAAGCGATTACCTAGCGATAACTCTCTTAGCAATAGCTGAAATCGCCTTTATGATAGCTTATTATGACACAAATATCGTTGGAGGATACTACGGTGTTCCCGTTCCCAATGTCGCCGCCTTCATTCCCGGAGAATACAGGGAGTTCTTTTTTGTAGGGTTGGTGTTGTTCCTAGCCTTGATTACGTATCTATTTCTCGAAAGAGTCCTCAACTCCCCTTACGGACGAGTTTTAAGAGCTATGAGAGAAGACAGCACGGCATTGCAATTCTTTGGGAAGGATATTATGCGGCTAAGGATCAAAACCATGGCCTTTAGCACCTCTATCGCCTCCATGACGGGTGTTCTTTACAGTTATTACGCCGGAAACGTCGTAGGAATCGTAAGTCTATTCGCAAGGGTGAACTGGACTTTCTTCCCGTTCCTTATGGTTTTATTGGGAGGTATGTCAAACAACAGAGGAGTTCTAGCGGGTGTGCTTACGTTTGTAGTTATATGGAGGTTAATTAATGGATATAAGCATCATATTACAGCTCTCCTGAATCTACCCTTCGATGTTAACTGGCTCCAATACATAATATTCGGTGCTTTAATGATCATCATCCTTTACTACAAACCTGAGGGAATCATAAGCGAAAAACCAATCGAAACAGACCCAATAAAAGAATTAAAGTCTAAAAAGACTTAGAAAGTTTAAATGCGTGCTTTGAAATACCATAGTAATGTTTTATTGTCTCCTCCACCTTAAAACCATTTTTTAAGTAAAAACTTAGTGCCTCATTGCTAACCGAGACAGTTGCGTAAATCTTCCTGAATCCGAGCTTTAAGGATTCCATGATCGCCCTATCTAAAAGAGTCTTACCCAACCCCCTGTTTCTGTATTCCTCTTTGATAAACAGGTTGCCTATGTAAATCCCATTGTCATTCCAGTAAATTATGACAAAACCAAGGATCTCCCCGTTGCATTCAGCAATTATGACTTTTTTTCTGTAATCTGTTTGAGAGAGGTCTGCAAAGACGCTGTAACCAAAACAGTCGTATTCTGTTAGGATTATGTCCTCAACCTCGTCATTCTCCATTTCCCTAATTAGAAGCACGCGATCAAATCAACCCACAAATATTTATAATTTTCTTAGTAGTTTGTGTAGAAGCATTCCCCTGAGATCACTTTTTTAATTTCACCGTTCTTTAAGATTAACGCACCGTCCTCATCGATGTCTATGGCAACTCCGGAATACTCGTTGTTAGCTATTCTTACCGTAACACGTTTTCCGATTGTATCCATCAGCTCCTTCAGCTCCGAGAGGATTTTGCTCCATTCACCTTTTTCAAACCGCTCAAGCAATATCCCAATCTCGCTTATTATTCTTGTAAAAACCTCGTTGATTGACAGTGTTCCGAGAGATGCCGCTTTATCCCTGAGATAAGGGGGAATCTCATTTTTTACATTTACGCCAATCCCAACGATTATTTTAGCGGACAATTCTTCTCCAACGAATTCGCACAAAATCCCGGAGACCTTTTTTCCTTTAATCAGGATATCGTTCGGCCACTTTATCCTTGCATCAAATTCTTTTAAAGCTCTGCAAACAGCAAGACCCGTGATAAGGGTAACTTTCGGAATCTCACCTATTGGAACATTCAGATTTAATGATATCGACATGTATAGCCCACCATCTGGACTTTCCCACCTTCTGCCAAGTCTTCCCCTTCCCTGAAGCTGCTTTTTAGCAACCACAACCGCTTGATCTACTGTTTTTGCAAATCTGTTTGTAGAATCGATCTCATCAAAGAAGTAAAAATCCTTAATGTACTTCGATAATCCCTTCCTACATGCCAGAGCCATATCATAGGGAGAAGGATCGGGAATTTCGACGATCTTGTAACCTTTTTCTCTCGAAACCTTGTATCCAAATTCCTCTAGCTTTTTAACGAACTTCCAGATTGATACCCTACTTAATCCGTATTTTTTTGCAAGTGTTTCGCCGCTGCTTCCCCTCTTTAGATTTTCGTAGATATCAAGCCTTATATCGTTCAGGTTTATTCGCATGAATTCTCTTATCGATAGCTTTATTTAAGCGTTAACCAAGTGATTCCATGAGCTTACCGAAGCTGTTGTTCGAGTTAGCTTCCCTAAAAAACATCCCAAGATCGGGATGGTTCAAACTAAACATTCGGGACCCAGAAAGTGTTGCAGAACACTCTTTTCTCACAGGTGTGATAGCATTTTTTATTGGATTAAGAGAATACGGAGACGTCAACGAAGCTGCAAAAGCCTGTGTCGCTGCCCTGTTCCACGACATTTACGAAGCGAGGACGTTGGATCTCCACAAACTGTCAAGGAGATACGTTAAGGTCGATGAGAGCAAAGTGATAGAAGAGCAACTAAATTTCGACGAGGGGCTCGTCGTGAAAGAGCTAATCGAGAAATACAGTGACATCGTAAAAGACGCAGACAAAATTGAGCTTTTTATTCAAAGCCGTATATATTCGGATTTCAATAAGGATTGCGAGATCTACGGAAAAAATATCGAGTTGCGAACGAAAACAGGGAAAGAGCTTATTAAAGACCTAAAAAACACCGATCATAAGTGGTGGTTGGATTTTGAAGTTCTTCGCTGATAGAATGCTGAGAAAACTTGCTATATGGCTTAGGATTTTCGGATACGATACCCTATATATTGGTGACTTCGAGACTGATAATGAAGATACGTTTATGCTTGAAAATTATACGAACAGAATTCTTTTAACAAGAGATAAGGAGCTCTACGAAAGATGCACTAAGAAGGGACGGAAAGCAATCCTCATAAGATCCGATGATGTTTTAGAACAGATAAGGGAGCTAAAAGAATCCCTAGGAATAAAAACTAAGATAAGAATGGACAGATGTAGTGTGTGCAACACGATTTTAAGAAAGCCTACGAAAGAAGAAGCTTTGAGAATTATGAGGCGAGAAGGAATTAAAGAAGATTTAATGGAGAAATATGAGCTCTGGTTTTGTGAGAAATGCGATAAGCTATACTGGATGGGTAGTCACTACAGAAACATGGTGAAATTCCTTAAGGGATTAAAATGATAACGATTTGTTTAGTGAACACCTACGACAAGCTGAAACTTCATGAAATTCACTTAAGGAACATTGCAAGAGCCGCACCTCTTTGTTACGCTTACGGATTTCACTTGGCTCTTCTCGATTTCCCCTTCTGGAGAGATGTTGATGAGGTAGTCAAGCAGGTGAGAGATTACACGACAATAGGTGAGGGTGGCAGATATCTTGAAGAACTTAGAAAGATGGGCAGATTTCATCTAATAGAAAAGATACCGAGCCATTTTGGAGAGATAGTAGCGACAACATCAAAGCCCGAAAAGAAAACCCTAAGCTTGGAGGACATTCGAAGATTGAAGTCCGCATGTTTTCTAATAGGGTTGGGTAGAAAGGGACTTCCAAAAGATTTAATAAAAAAGGCTAAATACAATCTTGACATAACATTTAAAGGTGTCAGTTTGGAAACTTGTAGCGCGATAGGTGCAATCACAGCCATAATTTGGGTGGTTAGATATGGAGGACATACGGATATGTCCAGATCACGGATTTTATAGGGGAGAAACATGCGATTGCGGCTATAAAGGTGAGCTAATTCTCAGAAAAGAAAAAGTCGAGAAGCTTGGAAGATTTATCTCAGGAATTCTCAGACATTTCCCAGATAAATTCGGTCTTGAAATGGATAAAAATGGGTGGGTCGATTTCGAAAAGCTCGTCAGAGTTGTTGGAAGAAAATACAGATGGGCAAACAAGTGGATAGTCAAGGCTCTTATTTACAGCGACAAGAAAGGAAGATACGAACTTAATGGAAACAGAATAAGAGCGAAATACGGTCACAGTGTTGATGTTGAGCTGATGGATATGCCGGAAGCTTTCGAAGATGTTCTTTACTACGGAACAAGTGAAGAAGAGTCAATAAGGCTTCTTGAAATTGGAATAAAGCCAATCAACCAGAAATTTGTTCACCTCTCTACAACACTTGAAAAAAGTGAGGAAGTTGCGAGATTAAGGACTGACGAACCAATAATCTTGGAGATTGATGCCAAGAGAGCAAGAGAAGATGGAATCCGCCTGATAAAGGCCAACGAACATATCGTTCTTGCAAGAGAGATACCACCCAAATATATTATAAGGGAGATTAGACTTTAAGATATGTTGTGTTAATGTGATAATAATAATCGCTGTTTTTTATCAAAACTTCAGTCGGTTTTTTGAATTTGATGTTTCCGTGAACCTCTATCTTAACTTGATCGTATCCGGCTGAGATTAGGGTGTAATCTCCATCAATGTAGCTCTCGGCTATATGTTTGGTGTAATCTCCACCGATGATAAGGAGAATCAATCTCTCAAAAGGATTTAAATCAAATTCAATTGTTAAAGTTTTGTTAATTATATCAAATTCGGTTGATTTTATCTCCCAAGCGGATGCGGTTGAAATCATCAGGGTTATTACTAACGGCAGGATTAACGTCCTTTGCATTGGATAATGAACAGAATGAGAAAATTTAAATCTTTTGAATTTTTGACGAAAATTAGAGAATTATGGAAATTTTCAATAAGCTAAAAATCTCAGCACTTGCAAAAATGGATGATTAAATTTGCCTTCATCCACTGCGAAGGGTTAAGGGAACGTTACATAACCCTTGAGCTTTTGGTTGGGTAAAAAGCTATTTTAATTTACCGCGGAAGATGTATCATGAAACTGAAAATCGCTCACACCCCGGACGCTGACGATGCCTTCATGTTCTACGCAATGGTGGAGGGAAAGATCCCCCTTAATTTCGAGATAGAACACTTTACAGAGGATATCGAAACTCTAAACAGATTGGCATTTGAAGAGGATCTTGATGTCACCGCACTCTCCCTTCACGCTTACGCGTATCTTGATGAGAAGTATCGAATACTCTCCGCTGGAGCAAGCATTGGAGATGGGTACGGACCAATCGTCGTTGCAAAAAAAGATATTAAGCTGGAAGGAAAAAAAATTGCAATACCGGGCAGATACACTACTGCATACCTCTACCTGAGGTTGGCTGTAGAGGATTTCGAACAGGTCGAGATTCGGTTCGATAAGATAATGGATGCCGTGAAGAAGGGTGAAGTTGACGCGGGTTTGCTCATTCACGAGGGTCAGATCACATACAAAGATCACGGGCTTGTTAAAGTCCTCGATCTCTGGGAATGGTGGTTTGAAAAGACTAAGCTTCCGATGCCCCTCGGCGTTAATGTGATCTCAAGGAAGCTACCGGAAGACATTCAAAGAAAGTTCTTAGAAGATATGAAAAAAAGTATAGAATACGCCCTGAATCATCCAGAGGAAGCTGCAAGATATGCGATGAAATATTCGAGAGGAATGGATTTTGAAAAAACAAAAAAATTTGCAATGATGTACGTAAACAAATACACATATGAAATGCCTGAAAGCGCTGTAAAAGCGATAAAAAAGCTTTTCGAAATGAGCAGTAAGGCTGGAATAACGAAAAAGCCAAAATTAGATATCCTTTAACTCCTTTCCCCTAACAACGGGTCCGTCAACGCAAACCCTTAGACCATTTTCGAGAACACAGGAACCGCAAACGCCGAAGCCGCACCTCATATATCCGGTTAAGGAAAATTCCGCCTTGTCTATGACTCCTTTTTCTTTGAAATAACTTATCAGAAATTTTGTCATAGCTTTTGGACCGCACACGTATATCTTATCGAATTCTTCGAGATTTTCTCTTATTATCAAGTCCTTCACGGTTCCCCTGATTCCTACGCTGCCATCCTCACTAGCTATTACGATATCTTTTATATTTTCTGTGAGACAGATATCCTCTTGGGATTTCACACCAAAGAGAAATCTCACATCCGCCCCACACTCTTCTAATCTCAGATAAAGATAATGAAGAGGTGCAATCCCCATCCCACCGGCTACGAGCAGAGCTCTTCCATTAGTTAAAGAGAACATGTTTCCGTAAGGTCCTTTTACTCCGACAAATTCTCCCTCCTTTATGTTCACCAAATATTGAGTTGTTTCACCAACAGCTTTAACTGTAACTGAATTGGGAGAGGATAAGCTGAGAGGAATCTCTTCCAGTCCGAAGACATTGAGCATAATGAACTGCCCGGGATACGAACGGAGCTCTTTATCGAAAATAATAGTTGAAATGCTTTTATTGTATCTTTTGACCTTTTTAACTCTGACACTAAACATGGCTTTTGATTGGACAAACCGTTTATAAACTCATCGTCTAACAAAATGTATGTTAAAGAAGACCATAGCTTCTGCATTCAAGTTAAAGGGAAAAAGTGAAATGGAAAAATCAGAGCTAACGTATACATTATCATTTGACCTTAAGTTTTTTTCTCACGAAACGAGTAAGAAAGTTGTCGAACTAGCCGAAAAAAGAGGTGTAATAAAAGTGGAAGACGGAGTGGCAAGACCGAACTTTAATCTATCTGAGATCGAGATTGAAGAAGATTTCAAGCCCGACGTTCAGAAACTCTTTAACAACGGATTGTTCGACAAAATAGTCAGAGATATCTGCGGGAGAACTGGTAAAGAATTTCCTGAAGTAATTAAAATTATAAACAAAAAACAAATGGAACTCGGAAACATTCTCGATGTTGAAGTGGTCGCACTAATAGTCGCCGCTGAGGAAGGTATAGACATTGGAAATTACTTGAAAGAAGTTGAAGATGAAGTTCTCAGAAAAGGGAGCTCTTAAGATCGGCAAAAAACTTATTATATCTGATCTGCATTTGGGAATTCTCGGCTTTCTAGATTTCAGTTTGTTTAACAGGATTATAGAGGTTTATGAAAAAAGCAAAGCTCAGACGCTTATCCTGAATGGGGATGTAAAGCACAAAATAGGAAGAGCCGAAATCCATTCGGTTGAAAGATTTCTTGATTCTTTGAAGGATCATGTGTCCGAACTCATAGTGATAAAGGGTAACCACGACAGTGGTCTTACCGGGCTATCGGATTACATTTTTGAAAACAAGACGCTCATTCTTCACGGTCACAAGGAAGTCGATGAATTTTTTGAAGCTAAAAGGGTGATTGTAGGACACGCCCATCCCGCCATTTTTATCAAAGATAAGGTGGGAGGCCTTAAAGAAAAAGTCTGGATGATCGGACACGATCAGGAAAAAGAAGTAGTTGTAATGCCGGCTTTTAATGAGCTTTGCAGTTCAACCGCAGTCAACTTGGAAAAGCCCTTAGGTTTCGTGTTTAAGTATTGCAAGGAATTCGAAATATTTACAATTAACGGATTCTATATGGGGACTGTAAAACTTCTATAATGAAATTTCATGAAAAATTCAACAGAATTTACCCAAAAAATCTTGATAAATTAACCTAAATAGAAAATGTTATTAACTTAACAATAATGTAAAATATTATGAGAGATGTTGCCGTCTTAGGAGTTGGAATGACGAAATTTGGGAGGCATCCGGATAAATCTCTCGTTGATCTGTTTGCTGAAGCTTTCTTCGAAGCTTTTGAAGAATCAAACATTGAACTAAAAGACATACAGGCGTTGTACTACGGAAACTTTGTCGGAGAAATGACCGATGGGTCTGCAAACCTCGCCGGTTTCATGGCTGACGAAATCGGGTTGAGGGGGATCCCGGCGATAAGATACGAAGGGGCTTGTGCCTCCTCAAGCGTCGCATTCAGAGAAGCCGTCAGAGCTGTAGCCACTGGATACTACGACTGCGTAGTCGTGGGTGGAAGTGAAAGGCTTCTCACAGCCGAAACGGCGATTGGAACGAGAGCATTAGCAACTGCTGTGGATGGTGTATACGAGATAACAGCCGGTTTGACATTCCCCGGCGTCTTCGCTTTAGCGGCGAGGTTGTATTCTAAGAAATACGATATACCCCTCGAAAAACTCAGGGAAATGATGGCAATGGTTTCCATCAAGAACCACAAATACGGAGCGATAAACCCGAAGGCTCAGTTCTATCAGAAATACGGCGATCTCACGGTGGAGGAAGTTTTAAACTCGAAGATGATTTGTTCACCGCTCACCCTTCTTGACTGTTGCCCGATGACGGATGGTGGAAGTGCGGCCATCGTGGCGTCCGCAGACTTTGCCGAGGATGTGATTGACACCCCGATATATGTGAGAGGAACTGGACAGGCGTCTGCTGGCAGCCTCTTCAGGCAAAAGGAGGATATAATCAAAGCTGTTCCGAGAAGAATGGCAGCACAGATGGCTTTTAAAGAAGCGGGAATGACTCCAAAGGATATAGACTTCGTCGAGGTTCACGATTGCTTTACGATTGCCGAGATAATCGCATTAGAAGCTATGGGATTTTTCGAATACGGACAGGGTTACTATGCGGTAGCCGAGGGTGTAACACAAATCGACGGAGATCTTCCCGTTAACCCAGACGGTGGACTTATTGGAAAGGGACATCCAGTCGGAGCTACGGGAGTCTCCCAGATCTATACGGTTGTAAAACAGCTAAGAGGAGAGTACAAACACAATCCTGTCAAGGATGCTGAGACTGGAATGACGGATACACTTGGAGGAGATTTCGGAACCCTCGTGAATATAATATTGAGCGTTCACAGGAGGTGATTTTAATGAGGTTTGTAGATTTCTTCAATGCATTACTTGAAGGAAAACTAGTCGGACAGAAATGTTTAGACTGCAACAGCTATACATGCCCTCCAAAGGCTACCTGCGATAACTGCGGAAGCAGAAACCTCGAAACGGTTGAACTCAGCGGGTATGGAGTGATAAGAACCTTCACGACAACTTACGTTGCTCCAGCCGGTTACGAGAAAGAGATCCCCTATACAGTTGCCTTAGTCGAACTCGATGAAGGTCCTTGGATTATCGGAAGGATTGATTTGGATCCGCAAGAAGTAGAAAAGCTGGATCAAGAGCTAATTGGAAAAAGGGTCAAAGTATACGGAAAGGAGTTCCAGACAGAGCCGTTCTACCCAAATAAGGAGAAGAGGGTAGTCCCGATGTTTAAGCTGGAGGGGTAGTTGTGGATTTCTCTTTGAGTGAAGAACATAGAATGCTACAAGAAGCGGTTAGGGAATTTGCAGAGAAGGAAATAATGCCGTACGGAAAAGAATATGACGAGAAAAAGGAATACCCTATGAAAATCTATAAAAAAGCAGCGAAGCTTGGATACATCGGAGCAAGCATTCCTGAAGAGTACAACGGTGCTGGTATGGACTGTTTAGCGGAAGCAATCATCAGCATGGAATTTACGAGAGCCGATAGTAGTATAGGATCAGCCATAGATCTTGCAGTTCTCGGAGTCCCCATGCTGTTGCGTTTTGGGACTGAAGAGCAGAAAGAAAAGTATATGGCAAGGGTTCCCAAGGGAGACGGTCCCTCAGCGATTGCGATAACGGAACCGGACTGTGGGACTGATGTGGCGGCAATGAGAACTAGGGCCGTTAAAGAAGGAGACGAATGGGTTATAAACGGAACTAAACAGTTTATCACAAACGGTAGTGTTGGGTTGTACACGATTGTTTTGGCGAAAACCGCTCAGATTTCCCCACCGCACCGTGGGATATCTGCTTTTATAGTTGAACAGGACAGAGAGGGTTACGAAGCAAGAAGGATAGAGAAGATGGGATTGAACTGCCATGATACGTGCGAAGTTGTACTGAAAAACGTCAGAGTGCCAGCCGAGAATCTCGTTGGCGAAGAGAACAGAGGGTTCTACCAGCTAATGGCTTTCTTTAACGAAAGCCGAATAAAGATCGCTGCTCTACACCTCGGAATGGCTATCGGAGCTTACGAGAGAGCTTTAGAATATGCAAAACAGAGGAAAACTTTCGGCAAGCCACTGATAGAGCATCAGGCGATTGCATTCAAGCTTGCCGAAATGTATAAGGATATTGAAGCAACAAAACTTCTCGTATTTAAGGCAGCGTGGCTTGTCGATCGCGGAGAACCGGATCCAGCTCTGAGCTCGGCGGCAAAGCTCTTCGCAACAGAAACTGCTGTGAAGGTGACATACGAAGCCGTTCAAATCTTTGGAGGCTACGGATACAGCAAAGAATATGATGTGGAAAGATACTACAGGGATGCAAGGGTTGGAACGATATATGAGGGAACGAGCGAGGCTCAGAAGATTATCATATCGAGAAAACTTATGGGAAAGATTAGGTGAGGTGGTCTTATGAGGGTTGAGGATGTTAAAATTGTTGGAGTTCTTGGAGCGGGAACAATGGGCAGCGGTATCGCGCAGGTATGTGCGATGGCCGGTTACGAAGTCATTTTGAGGGATATAGAGGAGAGATTTCTTGAAAGAGGGTTGAACAATATAAGAAAAAGTCTTGAGAAGTTTGCAGAGAAAGGAAAGCTGACAGAGGATGTTGAGACTATAATGAGCAGAATAAAGCCAACTCTGAAGCTTGAAGATCTATCGGACGTCGACATCGTTCTCGAGGCTATTGTCGAAGATATGGAGATCAAGAAAGAAACGTTCAGACAGCTTAACGATATTGTGAAGAGAGAGGACGCAATCTTTGCCTCGAACACATCAACGCTAAGCATAACCGAAATGGCTTCAGTAACAAGAAAACCCGAAAACTTTGTAGGGATTCATTTCATGAACCCCGTTCCCCTGATGAAGGGTGTCGAAATTGTCAGAGGATTGCTAACGAGTGAGGAGACTTTGAACTTTGCGATTGAGTTCGTGAAGAAGCTTGGCAAGGAGCCCGTAGTCTGTAAGGATTCACCCGGTTTCATAAGCAACCGCATTTTGATGCCATGGATAAACGAGGGAATTTGGGTCTTATATGAGGGTATTGCGACGAAAGAAGAAATAGACAGAGGTATGAAATTATTCACAAACGTTCCAATGGGGCCCTTAGAGCTCGCAGACCTGATTGGGCTGGATATTTGCCTTGCGGCAATTGAGACTCTGCACAGAGAGCTGGGAGACAAATACAGACCCTGTCCTTTACTCAAACAGATGGTTAGAGCTGGATTACTTGGAAGAAAGACAGGAAAAGGCTTCTACGACTACACCAAATAATAATTTTGTTTTATTCTCTTTTTTTCCATTAATCTTTATAACCTGTAGGCAAAATAGTGTTCATGAAAATTATTGCATTTGTGGGTTTACCTTTAAGCGGAAAATCAACTGCATCAGAAGTTGCTAAGGAAATGGGAATTCCTGTCGTCGTTATGGGTGACATTGTCCGGGAGGAGGCAAAAAGAAGAGGTATTAAGATAAGCGATGAGAATTTGGGCAATTTGGCATCTGAACTTAGAGAAAAAGAGGGAATGGAAGCAATTGCTAAAAGATGTATTCCCATAATCCGTAAAAAACTAAAAGAAAAAGGCATCGTGGTTGTTGATGGGATTAGAGGAATTGACGAAGTAAAAAGATTTAAAGAGGAATTTGGAGAGGACTTCGTTCTGATCCATATCGAAGCTCCAATAGAAGTTAGACTTGAAAGAGCTTTGAAAAGAAAGCGGGAAGATGACGTGAAAACGATAGAGGATTTAAAAAAGAGAGATGAACGGGAGTTATCTTGGAACATGGGTGAAGCCATAAAAATAGCCGATATCTCAATACAAAACACCGGGGATTTAGAAGAGTTTAAAGAGACTGTGAGGGAGATTTTAAGACATTTCATCCCACGAGTTGAGGTTGAAATTGAAACCACGATTCATCCGACGGAAGATGTTGAAAAAGTTAAGAAAGCTGTTAAGAATATATTCCCCGACGCGAAAGTCGAAATAGTAGATAATAAACTCTACGCAAAATCATCAGATTTAAGTAGATTTAGAGAACTTCTTAGAATTCAGAAAATACTCGATACCGCAAGAAGCGAGTTAATCAAAGGGAAAAAAGGAAATTCTGTGATAGTTTATTTAAACAAGCAAACCGCACTGATTTCGAGGATAAATTTCGCGGATGAGGATGCGATTCTATCCCCCCTAAAGGTGAAATTCAGGCTTTACGATGTCGATTTTGATAAATTCCTCGATTATCTGGCACCCGAAACAAAGAACGGCAAACCCGTCAAAGAGGTTGATCGGCTTTGAATCCAATTCTCAGGATTTTGGCGAAAACCGACGGGAGCATCACTAAGATCATAGAAGCCTTAACTGGTGAAAAAGCTGAAATCAGAACAATAGAACAGAGAATAATAAAAGCGGATGAAAGTATAGCAAAAACTCTTAAAATAAAGGAGGGAGACGAAGTAAACTACAGGGTTGTTGAAATTATCTCGGGAGGAAAGGTATTCGTCAAGGCGATCTCTTACACACCCTTAAAAAGGTTGGAGAAGAGGTTCAAGGAAGATCTCATGAGAGCAGACATTCCAATTGGTGAGATTATAAGAAAGCACAGGATGGAGGTCAGGAGAGAGATAAGATGGGCTACTGTGAAAAATTATGAGGGGAAAAAATCCTTAATAAGGAATTACGACATAATCTACAGGAATGAGATACTGATAAATATAACAGAGATTTTTCCGTTCGATGTTTATGACAGATTTTGTGGTGAGAGTCATGAGGGATAAAATAAGAGAATGGTTAATGAGAGATGGGATTTTCAAAAAAGAAGTTCAAGACGATAAAGCTGAGTTCCACTTCGTGACTGAGGTGCCTCCAGTATCCTCCCAGTTCATAGATGTTATCTACCCAAAGAACACGGATCTAATCTTGGTTGCAAGTGGCTTAAAGTTGAGTGACGAGCATTACAAAGCTGTTATGTCTTTATCAGAGCGGGAAAGAGACAAGTTTATGTGGGAAATTCGGTTCGGGCTTCTTTTTCTTCCAACAGAATTTCAGATAATTCCAGATGCAAGAAACCCTCAGCTATTCCAATTCACAAGAAAACTCTACATCGAAAATCTAACAAGACAGGGTTTAATGGATGCTATCGCAGAAGTCCATAAATGTAAGTTGTACATAATCTGGAAACTTAGGGAGAGATTCAGCGATAGAAAGCTCGATGAGATAATGTATCGCTGATAGATAGAATTATATCCTCTCTCTCTCAGCCATTTCTATGAAGGTATTAATGCTAATACTCGATGGCGTCTCCGACAGAAGCGTTAACGGAACGACTCCGCTGAAAGAGGCGAGGACGCCAAACCTCGATGAACTCGCAAAAAGGGGGATAAACGGGATTATGGATACGATAAAACCCGGAATAAGACCGGGGAGTGATACAGCACTTCTCTCACTCTTAGGCTACAATCCTTTTGAGTATTATAGGGGACGGGGACCTATAGAAGCGGCTGGGGCTGGAATAAGATTAAAACCCGGAGATGTTGCTTTCAGAGTGAATTTTGGAACTGTAAAGGGTGAAGGAAGCGTTTTCGATAAGATAGTGGTAGATAGAAGAGCCGGAAGAATATCTGACAAAAAAGTGCTCGTCGATGCCGTTAATGCGGAAGTTGAAATAGATGTCGAATTCGAACTCGCTGATGCATCCGGTCATCGAGCTGCCGTTGTCTTCAGGGGCGAAAATCTTTCCGATAAGGTAACAGACAGCGATCCTAAGAAGATCGGGGAGAATGTAAAAAAAGTTAAACCCCTAAGTAAGGAAGCTGAATTTACGGCGAAAGTTGTAAACGATTTCATAGAGAAAAGTCACAGAGTATTGGACGGGCATCCTTTCAACATTGAAAGGGAGAAAAAAGGTCTCTTAAAAGCGAACGTCCTGTTGTTAAGGGGTGCTGGGAAGACTGTAAAAATCCCAAGCTTTGAAGAAAAATACGGAATGAAATTGGCGGTTGTGGCAGGAACGACGCTGATCAAGGGTATTGGAAGACTTTTGGGAGGTGATGTTATCGAAGACAAGAGACTAACAGGTAGTAAAGATACGGATCTTAATCTGAAAATAAAGATGGGACTTGAAGCTCTAAAAACCCACGATTTTGTTCTTATTCACATAAAGGCAACAGATGAATATGGACACGATGGAGATTTTGAAGGGAAAAAGAGTTTCATAGAAAAGATAGACAAAGCAATAGAGCCTCTTCTATCGTTAGATTTCTCTGAGATATGTCTTGTCGTAGCGGCAGATCACACAACTCCCGTAACTGTCAAAGATCACACAGCTGATCCCGTTCCCATCACTATTGTGTTCGATCAGGTTAGAACGGATGATGTCATGGAATTTAACGAATTTACTGTGTATAAGGGTGGTCTTTGCAGGATTAAGGGGGAGGATGTTATGAATATAGTTCTCGATCTGATAGATAAAACTAAAAAGTTTGGTGCCTAATATCTTCTATGCTTGTAATTCCAAGGAACACAAGGTTCGATGAAACTGCGATAATTCACGATGGAGATGTAATAATAGGAGCGAACTGCACTGTAGACTACGGAATCTTTGGAAGAAAAGTCATAATAGGTGATAAAACCGAAATAAACGGAGATGTTGTGGCAGAAGAACTCAGAATGGGTGCTTGGTGCAAGGTCAAGGGGAATGCTATAAGTAAGGGTGATGCCTTCATCGGAGAATTCTCATCCATCAACGGAAGGCTGACAGTTTACGGAGACCTTGAAATCGGTAGAAACGTAAAAATCGAAAGGGGTTTCGAGGCCAAGGGATTAATCACGATTCAGGATCCTCTTCCCGTTATTGTGTTTATCTTTCTTTTCTTACTTGAACTTTTAAGACTTGGAAAGCTCGAAGAAGCGGAAAAACTCTTTGATGAAGAGCTCATAAACCCGATAAATATCCCAGACAACTCGAAAGTTTCACTGGAATTGATACAAACGGATTATGATGCAATATTTGAAGAAAGCAAGGTTTTGGGAAATGTAAGAGCGAGAGATGTTAGAACTTTCTCAACGGAGCTTTTTGGGAGCATAACAGGTAGAAACATAGTGATAGATTCGAGCACGGTTCATGGCGCCGTAAAGGGTAGGAAAGTCTACATAATCAACCAAAGCTACGTTTTTGGACATATACACGCCAATGAAGTTTTCATGGAAAAGGGATGCGTTGTTGAGGGGAGTATTATCGGAAAGAGGGGTGTTTGGATTAAAGATAAGGTGGAAATATATGATAGAGTGGGAGAAGTGGAAATTCAGAAGGATGTTTCCGAATCTATTTCGAGAGATAGAGGGTGACGTGATCCCGACTGTCCTCGATCATCTTGAGAGATGCAGAAATTTCGAAGAAGCCTATGAGATAATCGACTACTTCGAAAAGAGGGGCGAGATAACAAAAGAGTATGCCGAATTCTTAAAAAGTAACAAAACATTATTAAGCTCGATCATCGGAACCAGAAGTGCTGGAAAATACGAAAGGGAGGGGTTACGATGATAGAAATAGGACTGGCAGGAAAACCGAATGCTGGAAAGTCTACTTTTTTCAGGGCTGCAACTATGGCTGAAGCTGAGATCGCCAACTATCCCTTCACGACGATAGAGCCGAACATTGGCATCGCCTACGTTAGGGTTGAGTGCGTTTGCAAGGAGCTCGACGTCTATCCCTGCGGAAACTGCATCGGTGGGATAAGATTTATCCCCGTAAAGCTAATAGATGTTGCTGGACTGGTACCGGACGCTCACAAGGGTAGGGGATTAGGAAACGAATTTTTAGATGATCTGAGACAGGCTGATGCTATAATCCATGTGGTTGATGCGTCTGGATCGACTGATGAGGAGGGTAATGAAATCGGAGTGGGAGAAAGAGATCCCCTCAAGGATATTGAGTTTTTTGAGAAAGAGCTCTACATGTGGCTTTACGGGATTTTAAAAAAGAACTGGGGAAAAATTGTCAGAAGAATCCAGATGGAGAAGAGAGATGCTACTCGATACATAGCTGAACAGCTCGCTGGTTTGGGATTTAACGAGATAATGGTGAAGGAATCCATAAGAGAGCTTGACAAGAGCTATTCGGAATTTAACGATGAGGATCTACTGGATTTTGCGAAAATCTTAATGGAAAAGCGATTTAAGATAGTGATAGCGGCGAATAAAGCTGATAAAGCTCCCAAAGATAACTTAAAAAAACTTGAAAAGATTGGGGGAATTCCCTGTTCGGCTATGTATGAGATGACGCTGAGAATTGCCGCAAAAAACGGTTACATAAAATATCTCCCCGGTGATGAGGACTTTGAAATCCTTAAGGAGCTTAACGAAAAGCAGAGAAAAGCTCTGGAAAGGATAAGAGAGTTCATGAAAGAGAACGGTGGAACGGGAGTTCAAAAGGTCATCAACGAAGCCGTTTTCAATAAGCTCGGTTACATTGTAGTCTATCCTGTGGAGGACGAAAATAAATACACTGATACAAAGGGGAATGTCCTGCCAGACGCCTTTTTGGTCAAAAAGGGGACTACTGCAAAGGAATTAGCGTATATGATCCATACGGATATCGGTAAGCACTACATTTACGCGGTGGATGCGAAAAAGAAGATAAGGATCGCTGAGGATTACGAATTAAAAAACAACGACGTGATAAAGATAGTTTCGAGCGCTTAAAATGGAGCTCGCGATAAATCCGAGCAAGATTATAAGCTCCCTATGCTATTCTGTGCTGAGGTTGGAACCTTACACTAACTGCTCTTTTGGGTGCGTATACTGCTACGCTAAATGGTATCGTGGTGGAAGGATCAAGCCGAGACCAAAAGCGATAGGAATGTTCTCGAAAGTTGCAAAAAAGCTCGATCTGAGATTACCGTTTAGGCTGGCAACCCTGAGCGACCCCCTCCAAGATATAGAAGAGGAGGCGAAGGTCTCGTTAAAGCTTATGGAAATTGCATATCAGAATGATATTCCGATACTCCTCTCGACAAAGTCTGATAGAATTTCAAAAAACCCTTGGAAAGGTATGATTGAAGAAATGGGGAAGAACGATCTCATCGTAGTTCAGATGTCCGTAAGCTCCTTGGATAGGCAAGATTTGGAACCTAAAGCTCCGCCACCTTTGGAGAGACTCAAAGCCCTTGAAGGTATCGAAGCCCCTAAAATCCTGAGATTGCAACCGCTTATTCCTAACTACTCTTTCGAATCTGCCGAAGAATTCGTCGAAAGAGTGAAGGATATTGTAAACCAGATAACTGTGGAGCCTCTAAGGGTTGAGAAAAGCGAGACTAAAAGATACAACTGGGATAGATGGTCACCCTATTCTTTCGAGGGAGTAATTGTTAAAGCGGAGTGTTACGAACTTCTTTTGGAATTAAGAAAAGCATGCGATAAGTTTGGGATATCTTTCGGACTCTGCAAAGAGGGTTACTTCAATTTGGAGACTGCCAACTGTTGCGGAATGCATTACGTGGATGCCAAGCTCAGACCGACCTTAAGGGAGGTCTACAAAGCTGGGGTTGTTGATCTAAATAATTTGGACTTCAAAGATTTTCTTTTCGGAGATTGGTTGTTTTCCCTTCCGTCACCGATAAAAAAGGCTCTCAGATACCACGAGAAGGTTTTTCTAAAATGCCTCAGAGATTCAGCTTGCCTTAATCATTTAACACCTCTTCTGAAGAAGGTGGACTCGAAAATTGTTGCAATCTCTGTTGATATGAAAAGGGGATCTGAAGCCGATTATCAGTGATCTAGGGGCACTACAAATATCCTCCCCCAAGCTAATAACCTCGACTCTAACGTTGTAAACTTCCTCTGTTAAGATTTTATCAGGATATCCCACCGCAAAGATTTCCCCGTTCCTTATCATAACGATTCTATCCGCATATCTCGAAACCAAATTCAGGTCATGTATTGCTATAATTGCAGCTCTTTAGCGATACCTCAAGTTGATGCTTGGTTCCTGAGCCAGAGCTCTCGCAATCAGGACTTTCTGCCGTTGTCCACCGCTCAACTCGTTGAAATCTTTCATAATGAGGTCTTCGATTTTCATAAGTCTTAGAATCTCAAAAACTGTAGCTGGAAAGAGCTGCTTAACGCTTTGGAGACCTAACTTATTTCAATCTGGCGTTGCAATCAATATTGAGCAGAGAAGACATAATTTCATAATTTTATGAGATGTCGTATGAAATATAAATATTACTATCAAATTTATGAGCTTATTAAATCAGATCGAAAAGCTTAAAAATATTTCATTATTGTTACTAATTAGTGATAAGTTATGAGGAAAGAGGTGTTGTTCGGATTGTTCATATGCATAGGATTGATAAGTGTGGTTGCCGTGGGTGTATCCAAAGACTCTAGAGATTCGGACATAATCCTCGACATGGATAGTGGCTTTTTTGCCGCACACGCAAAGGAAATAACTTTTTATAAGAGTAGCAAAAGGAATTGCTGGTTCACAATAAGCGGTGATGACTGGGTATACTACAACGGAACTATTGTGTTCAATAGGGCTAGCAACATAGTTATACAAACGCATAGAGACCTGAAGGGTTCTGTTTGGGTATGCACGAAAATTGGATGGAATCCCTTAGGAGGAGAAATCGAATACATCAAAGATAGGGGATACTGCTACATAACTTCGCTGAGCTCTGGGAAAGCTGAAATTCCTGCCGCAAAGTTTGTTCCCGATGTAGAGTACATATTGATAGTGGAGCTCATAGACTCATCGTATATCTTTCAATATGCCGATGATCCTAAAAGAGACTATTGGATAAACATAAACGATCCCAATACGTTTGACAGAGTTGAAGTGTTTGGCTACGGACCTCTGAATAAGATTCCATTCAAGATTGTAGTTAAAGAGTGATGTCAAAATTTATTTAAATTTAAACCTTTTAACATGAGTAATCCTTGTCATCATTATGAGTGAAAGGCTTATCCGAGCTTTAACCCGAATATTGGGGGAAGTAATATCGGATGTAGAGTACAGGCAACATGAACACACTACCTAAGACAGATTGCACCGCTCTGTAATAACAATCCAAACATCGAAAGTTGCAATGGCTGGAATTGCAATTGATGGCAACTTCAACGCTCTAGCAATCGGAAGTACAAGCCAGCATTCGTAAGTGTGAATCTTCAGAATTTGTTACAATTTCGACACTAACATTCCCGCTGTCTAAGGTTAGATTACAAATAACGACTGTTCCCAGCCATAACGTTGTTACGTATATTCCTCCAACGTAAAGAACCTCTCTGTCCTTTAAAACTCCTTCCTCTCTTAAGTTCTGAATCACGTCAGCGATGAACACTATCGAGCGGTAGTATGGCTGTTCGGAAGAGGATAAGCGTTATTTTAAATCCCCTAATCAAATACGATGCATGGAGATTAAACGGGTAGTGGAAATCCTATCCAAGGCAAAACACTGCGTGGTCTTAACAGGTGCCGGAATATCAGCAGAAAGCGGCGTTCCAACATTTAGAGGAAGCGGCGGCCTCTGGACTAAATATGATCCCGATGAGATTGCTTCCATCGAAGGATTTATGAGGAACCCGAAGGCTTTTTGGGAATTTGCCAAAGAATTAATTTTAAAAAGCAAAGCGGAGCCGAATCCAGGACATTACGCCCTCGCCGAACTCGAAAAAATGGGTATTGTTAAGGCTGTGATCACTCAGAACATCGACATGCTCCATCAGAGAGCAGGTAGCAAAAGAGTTTTGGAGCTTCACGGATCTCTCAATCTCGTTGACTGTCTCAGATGCGGTAAAGTTTACGAATGGAAGGAAATCGAAAAAAAGCTTGAAAGAAACGAAGAGATAAAGTGTGAATGCGGTGGTCATTATCTCAAACCGAGGGTTGTTTTCTTCGGAGAAGCTCTACCGAGGGATGTTTTGAGCGAAGCTATGGAAGAGTCGAAGAAAGCCGATGTTTTCATGGTTGTCGGGTCATCTCTTGTTGTTTATCCCGCCGCCTATCTTCCGAGGATTGCTAAGGAGAGAAAAGCCTGTTTGATTCTGATAAACGCTGAAAGGATCGAAGCCGAATACATATTCGACATTGTAATTCACGGGAAGGCTGGAGAAATCCTTCCGAAGATCGTTGAGGAAATTAAAAAATTAAGACAAACTTCATAAATTTAGCGGACAATACATTATACACCAACGGTGATGAATCATGATGGATCACAACATTTTCGAAAAAATGCTAAAAAAAACCAAGATTTTCAAGAACAGAGATGTTTTAAGACACAATTACACTCCTGAATATTTGCCACACCGTAAGGAGCAGATCGAAAGCATAGCTTCTGTCCTTCTTCCAGCTTTAAGAGGTGAGACCCCTTCGAACCTATTTATATACGGTAAACCGGGAACAGGAAAAACTGCAACCGTCAAATTTGTTGGGAAACAGTTGGAAGAAGCAAGCAGAAAGATGAATGTTCACTGTTACATCCATTACCTTAACTGTGAGATAATCGACACTCAATACAGGGTTTTAGCAACACTTGCGAAAGCTTTTGGAAAGAATGTTCCGATAACTGGATGGCCAACCGATCAGGTTTATGAAGAATTTGTGAGGGCAATAGACAGGAGAGACCAGACGATAATTATAGTCCTTGATGAGATAGATAAGCTTGTTAAAAAAGGTGATGAAGTCTTATACAACCTTTCGAGGATAAATTCGGAGCTTAACAATGCAAGGGTGAGCTTGATAGGCATATCCAACGATCTTAAGTTTAAGAATTTCCTCGATCCGAGAGTTCTCAGCTCTCTGAGTGAAGAGGAAATAGTCTTCCCACCCTACAACGCCTCCCAGCTAGAGGACATTCTCTCCCAGAGAGCGGAGTTAGCATTCTACGACGGCGTTCTCGATGATGAGGTAATTCCGTTCTGTGCCGCTTTAGCCGCTCAAGAGCACGGTGATGCAAGAAAAGCTCTCGATCTATTGAGAATAAGCGGAGAAATTGCGGAGCTCAGGAACGAAGACAAAGTGACAAAAGAGCATGTAAAGGAAGCTGTAAGAAAAATGGAGAGAGATCACATAATAGAAGCCGTGAAAACACTACCAAATCAGAGCAAACTCCTTCTTTATTCAATGATTCTTTTACACAACAGCGGAAAAAGAAAATTCACGACGGGTGAAGTTTACTCCGTTTACAAATCCCTTTGCAAGAAAATTGAAATGGATGTTTTAACACAAAGGAGAATAAGTGATCTTATTTCTGAATTGGATATGCTTGGGATAATAAACTCTATCCTCATTTCAAAGGGAAGATACGGAAGGACTAGAGAGATCAAACTCGAAATCCCGGTGGATGCTGTTAAAGAAGTTATTCTCGATGACTACAGGTTTGCAGTCCTAAGAGACTACGAAAAGACACTCACAAGGAATCTTTCCCTTGATATTTTTGAATAAATTCATCAACCAATTCTTTTGATGGGAAATTCCTTGCCCCCAATCTTTGGATGTTATAAGACGCCACGAAATTTCCGACTCTTAAACAGACATCGATGTCATACCCGTTCAGATATGCGTAGAGGAAACCGGCGGCGAAGGCATCGCCAGCACCTGTTGTATCTACGACCCTAACATTGAAAGCTTCAGAAAAGAACTTTTCTCCATCCTTTATAGCCATGCTTCCTCTCTCACCGAGAGTTATTACTAAAAAGTCAATGAACTTTTCAATACCTCTAAGCATTTCATATTCGTCCTTTGATAAAAAAACGATGTCTGTATTTTCTAAGAGAGGTTTGAGACTGTTTAATCCCATTCTTGAATAGGGATATCCCGGATTCAAAATAACTTTTTTGTTGAATTCTTTAGCCCTTTTGGCGATTACAATATGAGCGTTTAAACTCCCTTCGAATGGGAAGGGATCTAAATAGAAGTAATCAACCCTTCTGTAATCGTCATCCGTAAGGAAGGGGTAGAATTTTCCTGCAGCATTCGGAAAGACAAAGAAAGTTCTCTCACCACTTCTATCGACGTAGACATCAACCTTTCCGGTCTCATCGTCGACTTCAAGAAATCTGCAAATGACACCCGCATCTTCCATACTCTTTCTGAAAAGTTCTCCATCCTCGTCCTTCCCAATGGTCGTGTAGAAGGATGTTTTGACTTCGAATTTTGCGAGACCGTAAATAACATTGGCTGCGGCGCCACCCGGAGACTTCTCCGTCCTCTTTACAACGGCTTGACCTCCTCTCACCGGGAACTCATCCACAAGGCAAATTCTATCAACCAGTGCCGGACCTACTCCTGCGATCATATCAATCTTTGAAACTCTTTAAGCTAAAGAGGATTTTTATCTCCTCGATCCCCTCTATCTCCATGGCTCTTTCTGCAATTTCCTTTATTATCTTACGATTCACCGCGTGAACCATGAAGTAGAGGGGATAGTTCCAATCCTCTTTGACGCTTCTTTCAACGAGATGAGTGATTTCGGGGAATTTTAGTAATTTTTTGGCAACCCTTTCAGGATTATCGGTTCGAACAAGATTCATACCGTTTTCAACAAATCCCGACTTCTGTCCGTTCAGAACTGCATAAAAATCTCTTACTACTCTTTCCTTTATCATTTCGGAGATCAGATCAACAAGTTCTCCCTCCTTGTAACCATATCTCTCGGAGAACTTTCTGAAAGGTCTTTCTTCCACCGCAAAGTTCCGCTCCATATCCATAAGCATTCTCTTAATCTCATCATCTTCGATTTTCGTTATGTTATCTCTTTTCTCAAACATTTCGCTCCAAGAAACTCCTCTGTACAGGTCGTATTTCACATCCATTTTGTAGACTCTTTTGCTCGGTAGGATCAGGTAGCGGTCGGCTTCGCAATCCCTCATGAGAGATTTAACCTTGGATGTGAGAATCTCCAAGCTCTCAGCTTTGATCGTAAACCAGAGATTGTAGACGGGATGGTTTCTTAGGAAGTTGTGCTTAACTCCCTTTTCGGCGTTTATTATCCTAACAGCTTTTTCAATGTTTTCGATTTTTGCACCAACGAGGGCGGCAAATCCAATCTCCCTGAATGCCTTGTAGTTTAGCTGGGGACCCACCCTTTTGATTACGCCCCCTTCTATGTAGGATCTGAGATCTCTCTCGACTTCTCTGTAATCTCTCCCTAAATTTTCGGCTAAATCGATAAAAGGGGTCTCAGTCAGAGGGAGATTATACTGAGCTTCCATCAAGAGTTCAGAATCTAATCCAACCTTCATCTTTTATCTCTCTTTTCCCGTTCATGTATTCTCTCAGGTAGTTTATTGCATATTCCTTGGCTTCTTCAACCTTCCCCTCGCTAACGAGTTCTTTGAACTTTTCGTCCTTACTTATGGCAAAGTACATTTTCATGCGGATTTCTACGGGTATATTGTTTTCCTTCATATATCTTTTAAGAAACTCCATTGCTTTTAGGAGGTTCTGAGTTTCCCTGTCCTTTTCAATGAGTTCCCTAATCTTGTCGCGGATTATTCTTGCAACTATGCCGCTTTTTCCCTCAGTGGTTACGGCAAATCTAATTCCGTCGACACTGTCGTCAAAGGGGATTACAACTTCCGTTCTCTTTGCATCGTTTGCAAGATTCACAAGAGCTTTGTACTTCTTGGATAGCTCTATTACGAGATCATTAACGCTGAGATCTTTTACCGCCACTGTTACTAGATCGCACCACTTTATGTTTTCCTCAAGTAGCTTCTCATCCTTGGCATCACCTCTGATTAATTCGACATCCATTTTTTTCAGCTCCTCGCTGAAATCTAAACTGAGAACACGAACGTTAGCTCCAGCTTCTTTGAATTTCTTTGCTCTTACTGTTCCTACTCCGCCTCCACCAATTATCAGGACGTTTTTTCCCGAGAATTCGATGTATAAAGGTATTCTCATTAAGCTTATTTGGGATTTGAGGTTTAATAAACTTACTCGCGAAATCAACGTTTACGTTCATTGGAAATAGTTAAATATTATCAATGAAAGTATCAATTATGATTCTTCCCGAACATAAAGCAAAAGATCTTCTCGAAAAATACGGGATCAGAACTGCCCGCTGTATTCTGGTGGAAGACGAAGATGAAGCTGTATTTGCGGCTAAAAGCATAGGCTATCCAGTTGTAATGAAAGTTGCTGGAATTGTCCACAAAAGTGACGTTGGAGGTGTCATCCTTGATATAAGAAGCGATGAAGAAGTTAAAGAAGCTTTCAGACAGTTGATTTCCATACCGGGTGCCGAAGGTGTCACAGTCCAGCCGATGCTTCCAAAGGGGATTGAAGTCATCGTAGGTGTGGGTGAAAACGAGCAGTTCGGGAGTTACGTGATGTTTGGCTTGGGTGGAGTTTTCGTTGAAGTTCTTAGGGACGTTTCTATCAGGTTACTTCCCGTAACGAGAGATGAGGCGAAGGAAATGATAAAAAGTGTTAAAGGATTCAAAATACTGAGCGGATACCGAGGTGTCAAGGGTGATGTCGAGGCTCTGGCAGATCTCATAGTCAAGCTCAATGAGATCGTTGAAAAAGAAAATATAATCGAAATGGATCTGAATCCCATTTTTGTTTATGAAAAAGGATATGCTGTTGCGGATGCGAGGATAATTATCGGAAAAAGAAAAAAATTCGACTATCAGATTGACGATCTTGAGAGGTTAATCTACCCAAAGAGGGTTGCGGTAATCGGTGCCTCAAGAAGGGAAGGAAGACCGGGTTATAACATCGTCTGGAATCTAAAAAGATACTTTAAAGGAGAGATATACCCTATCAATCCAAAAACCGATAAGATTTTGGATCTCAAATGTTATCCGAGCATTTTGGATGTTCCGGAGGATATCGATCTCGCAATCATTGCAGTTCCCGCATCATCAGTCCCAGATGTAATGAGGGATTGCGCTAAGAAAGGCTTGAAAGGTGTTGTAATAGTCAGTTCTGGATTTAGCGAAGAAGGGGAAGAAGGCAAGAAGTATGAAGAAGAGATCCTAAAAATAGCGAAAAAACATGGTATAAGAATTTTCGGACCAAATACAACAGGGATAATGAATGCGGATAACGGGTTGATAACTTCCTTCGCCGTCATCCCACAGATAAGGGAAGGTAACATAAGCATAATCGCTCAGACTGGATTGTTCTTAGGAATCCTGATAGAGAGCATTCTGACGAACCATCCAAGCGTGGGATTTAGCAAAATTATCGGGATTGGTAATAAAATAGACATTGATGATTACGAAGTTTTACATTATCTCTTAAGAGACGGGAAAACAAAGGTTGTGGGGATATACATGGAGGGCATTAAGAACGGAAGAGCTTTTTACGATGTTGCTAAAAGATCGGACAAAGCTGTTGTCGTGTTTAAGAGTGGAAAGACTGAGTACGGAAAGAAAGCGGCATTAAGTCATACGGCGTCAATATGCGGGGATGATGATATTTTCAACGCCGTGTGCGAACAAGCCAACATCATAAGAGTTTACGATTTTGAGGAGCTACTCGATGTTGCGAAAGCTATATCTCTTCAGCCCCTTCCTAAGGGGGATCGCATTGCCATAATCCACTACTCGGGTTCTGGGTGCGTTCAGGGTGCCGATGCAGCTTATCTGAACGGTTTGAAAATCTTGGACTTTAATAAACAGACGGTGGATAAGATCAGAAATGTTACACCTCAGTGGCATCGCATAAACAATCCCGTTGATGTATGGCCTATGGTTGAATATTACGGGATAGAGGCATATGATGTCGTGATAGAGGCTGTTCTTGAAGATGAAAATGTTGATTCACTCGTGGTATCGGTTATGACAAGTAAACACTGGAATAAGCTGATATATCATCCAGACTTCAAAAAATTCAGGAAGTTCAAAAAGCCTTTGTTCTTCGTTATAGAGGGGCCGAGAGATCTCGTTTTCGAGCTTAAAAATGAATATGAACTTAACGGATTCCCCGTTTACCGTGATGTCATCACGGCTGTTAATGTTCTTGGAAAAGTTACGAAATGGAGCCTTAGACGATTTTCTTAATTCTTAAGATGAATACGGTTCCACTTGGCTTGTTATCCTCGACGATTACTTCTCCGCCATATCTCTCGAGGACTTTTTTCACGATGTACAAACCGAGTCCCGATCCCTCGGATTTGTATTTAAATCCCTCCTCAAATATTTGATCTTTTATCTCATCTGGAATTCCAACACCGTAATCAGCAATTCTTATCTCGCAGAATTCACCTTTGTCTTCGATGAAAATATCTACTCTATCAGTTTTTCCGTGAACAATCGCATTGTTGATTATGTTATCGATAACAGAGTAAATCGCCTTAGTCACTTGGCATATACAGTCCCCTTCTACATTAAATTTTATCGGATACCTCTCGATAACATTTTCGATGACCTCCCTTAAATTGATGGTTATCGGAGATTCACTGGCTTCAAGTTCTCTAACATCTTTTATGAGCTTAACGGATTTGTCTATTGTCTTGATAGCGTTTTTGATTAGTCTTTCCATTGATTCATCTTTTGGTTCGATCATCTCAAGGGACACCCTGACAATAGTTAGATTATTTAGGAGATCATGCCTGAGTATCCTGTTTAAAACCTTAATTAGCTCGTTATATCTTTTTATCCTATCCAGCATTTTGTTTATTTCAATGCTCAAACTGGCAAGCTCATTTTTACCGATTACGGGAACTGTTTTGTCGGGATTTTGATGTATTTCTTTTATCACTGAGGTAATTAAAGAAAGCCTGTAAAGAACAAATCTATCAATTAGGAGGATTGTTACAACACAAAACAGGACTCCGATAACGATTATTGTGAGGATGTAGTATCTAACAGTCTCAACACCCTGGGGATATATTTCACGGATTGTTTCGAGCTTTAAAATGTATACGGGTTTTCCGTAGATGTCTTTTATGGGAGCGTATCCTATTATCTTTCCGTTAATTGGTTGAATTCCTTTTAGTTCATCGTTATACGGCAGAACAGAGATATTCAAACCGAGATTTCTGGATATTTGAGTGGTATTGAGGAATCTCCCCATTATCAGTGCGCCTCTTATCGGCCCCTCATCGTTGCTTGTGAGAATCGGACGGGATGCTATAATCGTCGGTCTCTCGAGATCGATTATACCATGTTTCGTTAAGCTCCCTAAGGGCGGAATTTCAGTGAAATTTGAGAGATAGAGGATGTGATTATAAAGCTCAGAGGGGAGAGGAATCTCCGTCCCATTTATTAAATCGAAAGCCTTGGCATAAACGATGTCACCAGATTTATTAACATAAACGATGAAGTTAAGGCTTAATCCCGTGAAAGTGCTGTCAACTAAGTTTGATTTAATATATTCTTCATTTGGATTTGCTATAAACTCGTAGGTGTCATCCCAAGCCGCCCAGTCATAGCATATCGAATCGAGCTCCAAGATTTCTTTGTTAATGGCATTTAAGCTTCGATTGAGATCTCTCAAAACGTATTCCTTCTCAAGTTCCTCGTAAGAACCCAAAATTTGATTCACGGATACAAAGTAAACAACGATAAAGAGTAAGATAAACGTTGCTCCAGTGATTGTCAGAACTTTACTCCGCAGTGACATGATTAATAATTTAATTAAATCTCTCTATATTAATACTTTCGGTAGTTTTTTTCTGAGAATTAGTTAATCATAAAAGCTTTATACGTTAATTTATCTTAGATGCTCCGAAATCTTCTTGAAAATTACATTAAATACTTCATCACTAAAGATCTTCTTATATTTTTTAGATATTTCTTTAAGCTCGTTAATCGAGAAAATTCCCAAATTAGAGTTTATATAGTTCAGAAATTGTGTTACGTTGGAAGGTCTGTCTTTGAAGACACTTCTCTCGAAATCAATGAAGACAACTCTATCTGCCTTTATTATATGTTTGTATGGATACACCATCTCTTCTTTCTGAATTCCGAGAAGATCGAGAGTTCTGCAAATTTTTAAAGCCTCCAATATTGTTTCCCTATCATTTAGTAGATCTTTTATAAAAATTCCCTTAACGAATTCCATCTCTATTTCCAACTTTCTCGGATTTACGGAATACAGCCGGGGAACGAAACTAAATGGCTGTAAAATCGTTAGTATCTGACTTTCCTTAAAAAAATTGTATTTCAGCTCTGGTTTGAACCTTTTTACAATCCTATTTCCCTTCAAAATTATCTCCGAATGCTTCCCCTTCATGGCTCAATTCCGTTATCTGTTATTCTGAAAAAGCAGTACAATCCCTCGGGTTTTGATCTGTGCTTGATCAATTTTGCTATTCTTTCAGTCCCTGACTTCTCTAGGGATATTATTGTTTTTGACAGATGATCGAGGCTCGGACCTCCGATCGGTTTTACTGTCCCGTCGCTTACGTCAACAAACATCTGATTTGTAAAAACAACTGCCAAGTCATTTTTTCTTGCAAGCCCTAAGAGATACGTGAGTTGCGATGTCAGTTCACGCTTCATTTTTATCTGTTTTTTCTCATCTTCAAGCTCGCTACGATATAATGCTGTGAGAGAATCTATTATTATCAGCTTTAAATCATCGAGAATCTTCGACACCTCTCGGACAGCTACGCTTTGCTGTCTGAAATCAAAGACCTCATATATGTAAACGTTTTTTAATAATTCCTTCTCTTTAAAAATCTGATCGATTCTCTCCGCTGATAGTCCCTCGGTATCTATGTAAGCTACTTTAAACTTCTTGGCAGTTGTGTATGACAGCATTAGGCATAGTGAGGTTTTGCCCGTTCCGCTTTCTCCGTAAATTTGAGTTATGCTTCCGGTTTCGATGCCACCCGAGAGCAGATCGTCAATGCACTTACTTCCCGTTGGTAATTTCATCCAATTCCCTCTCTATCTTTCTTACGATCTCTCTTACGCTGATTCCTGTTTCTTCAGCGATCCTCACAATGTCATCAAACTCTGGCTTTATAGTGTAATCTGAAATTTTCACCCTGACACTATATTTTTTTCCGTTTATGGATATATCAATGTGCTCCATTTTTCTTCTCGCCTTGATCCTGTGATAGACTGGGAATAATCTAACACCGATGCTTGTCGTATGCCTGAGGATTTCCTCTGCAACGGTCTCACTCCTTCCGTAATCTGTTATGGCTTTCAAAATGTAGCAGGGTCTCCCTTTCTTTCCCATAGCCTGAATTAGATTTACATCGTAGCATTTTTCTGCTATCTTTTGAAGAGCGTGACTCAAATGTTCTCCGCTCATATCATCTATCGTTGTTTCCAAAACGATAATTCCATCAGAATCTTGAGAGACACCGAGAATTAACCTCAAAACATTCGGTATCTCAAGATCTAACTTTCCCGCACCGTAGCTGACTTCTTCAACCTCAAACGTGAAGTGTGGTTTACCTTCTGAAAAATGGGAAAGAATTGCGGCTCCGGTTGGTGTGAGGAGTTCACCTTCACCATCAAATGTTATCTCAACCTTACTATTTTTCAAAACCTCAAGTGTAGCCGGTGCTGGAATTGGATACTTTCCGTGATCAATCTCGATGAATCCGCTACCTACCCTTATCGGAGTTGTGAATATCCGGTATCCTCGATCTTTCAGTCTTAGAATTCCCGTAGTTGCCGATATGATATCGAATATGGCATCATCGCTACCGAGTTCATGAAAAACAACCTCACTGTAATCCTTACCATGAATGGTGCCTTCCGCCCTTGCAAGACGTTCGAAAATTTTTAAAGATTCCTTTTTCACTTTGCTATCCAGTTTAGAATCTTTTATTAAATTCACGACTTCTTTAAACCTTCTTGGATTTGTTCTTTCTTTTACATCAAGGTATTTGGCAGAAATTCCTCTTTTGTTTACTATTTTTATTTCGAAATCGATGTCCAGCTTTAACTTTTTGATTACATCCTCTAAATCATGTTCGGATAAGGAGATTCCAACCATCGAGCCGATAATCATGTTTCCCGAGGCTCCGCTGAAGGCATCGAATATGGCGACTCGCATCCTATCACCGCAATACTTTTTATATGGGTGGGTAATTGTAGCAGTATGGAAGTGATAAGTTTAAAGGTTAATCAAGCTTACCCAAGTGACTCAGGTAGAGGTATTGCAAGGTTAGATCCCGAAACGATGTTCAAGCTGAATATCTCACCCGGAGATATTATCGAGATCGAGGGCAGACGAAAGACAGTCGCAAAAGTCTGGAGAGCTCCAAAGAGAGACTGGGGTAGGGGGATAATCAGAATAGACAGATTCATCCGAGAAAACGCTGGTGTGAACATCGGAGATACCGTAAAAGTCAGAAAAGCTGAACACAAGGTTGCGAGACAGGTTATATTTGCACCCCTAAAAAAACTTGATTTCAGAATATATGGGGGTGATTTTGAAAACTACCTTAAACATCAGTTCCTAAAAAGACCGGTCATCGAAGGAGACATCGTTCCAGTTATCAGCACATCCATAATTAGTTTCAGCAGATATCCTCAACAGCCCATCCTTCTCGCAGTCGTGAAAACAGATCCGAAAGGCCCCGTTATCATTGACGAGATAACTCGGATAATATTCAGAGAAAAGCCGGTCAAAGGATTTGAAAGATTTGGAAAAACCGGTGTTACCTACGAAGATATAGGTGGTCTTAAAAAGGAACTTCAGAAAGTTAGAGAAGTCATCGAACTTCCACTGAAGTATCCAGAGATATTCCAGAGACTCGGAATAGATCCTCCAAAGGGTGTTCTTCTCTACGGACCTCCGGGGACCGGTAAGACTCTGATCGCAAAAGCCGTTGCGAATGAAATAGGAGCAAGCTTCTTCACTATAAATGGTCCGGAGATAATGAGCAAATTCTACGGCGAGTCAGAACAGAGACTCAGAGAGATATTTGAAGAGGCGAAGGAAAATGCCCCCTCCATCATCTTCATTGATGAAATCGATTCGATAGCTCCGAAAAGAGAGGAAGTAACAGGTGAAGTCGAAAGAAGAGTCGTTGCCCAACTTCTGACACTAATGGACGGTCTTGAGGAGAGGGGACAAGTCATTGTGATAGGTGCGACAAACAGAATCGAAGCTATCGATCCAGCTTTAAGGAGACCGGGAAGATTCGACAGGGAAATTGAGATCGGTGTCCCAGATAGGGATGGAAGATACGAGATTCTCCAGATACATACGAGGAACATGCCCCTAGAGCCCGATTACTCTCTTGAATTCATCCTTCCAGCCCTTGAGAGACTAAAGAAAACTTTAAAGGAAAACGGAGATAATAGATACAGAGATATAGATTTCATTATCGAAGAAGTTAGGGATCTTGAAAAGAAAGAAGAAATAAAGAAGGCTATTGAGAGCTGGATGCCCGAAGATCTGAAAGAGGAACTCGACAGGGAAGTGATAAAGGCTATGCTGAGATACATCGCCGATCAAACGCACGGATTTGTCGGGGCTGATATAGAAGCACTCTGCAAAGAGGCTGCAATGAAAGCTCTCAGAAGGATACTACCCGAAATCGATTTCAACGAGGAGGAACTGCCCCAAGAAATTCTTGAGAACCTTAAAGTTACAATGGACGACTTTAAAGAATCTTTGAAAGAAATAGAGCCATCAGCGATGAGAGAAGTCCTTGTGGAGGTACCCAACGTAAGATGGGAGGATGTCGGAGGTCTTGAGGACGTAAAGAGGGAGATAATCGAAGCTGTCGAATGGCCACTGAAGTATCCTGAGAAGTTTAGGAAATTCGGAATAAAGCCTCCAAAGGGTGTTCTTCTCTACGGGCCACCAGGGACCGGTAAGACTCTGATCGCAAAAGCCGTTGCAAATGAGAGTGAGGCGAACTTCATAAGTGTTAAGGGGAGCGAATTACTCAGCAAATGGCTTGGTGAAAGTGAAAAGGCTGTTAGAAAGATATTCAGAAAAGCAAGGCAAGTGGCTCCGTGCATAATCTTCTTCGATGAGATAGACGCCATCGCTCCGATGCGTGGGCTTGACGAGGGATCAAGGGCGGTCGAGCGAGTAGTTAATCAACTCCTAACGGAAATGGATGGCTTAGAAGAGCTTGATGGTGTAATCGTCATAGGAGCAACAAACCGCCCAGACATTCTCGATCCAGCTCTCTTGAGACCCGGAAGATTCGATAGACTTGTTTATGTCAGACCTCCAGACAAGGAGAGCAGATACGCGATCTTCAAGATTCACACGAGGGAGATGCCCTTAGCCGACGATGTGGATTTGGAGGAGCTTGCAGCAATAACCGGGGGTTATGTGGGTGCAGATATAGAAGCAATCTGCAGAGAAGCAGTCATGCTAGCTCTGAGAGAAAATATGAACGCCGAAAAGGTTGAGATGAGACACTTCCTTGAAGCTATACGCAAGATAAAGCCAAGTGTAACTGAAAGCATGATTTCGTTCTACGAGAGATTTGAAGAAAGAGCTAAGGAAATAAAGAAGAGAGAGAAAGCTCTGTTAGGTTACGGCTAGCGAAAATTTTATTACTTTGCCACCCCTAAATCTTTTGGTGGTAAGATGATATTAGCGAAGCAATTATTCAACAAGACAGTTCTCCTTTCAGATGGAACAATTGTCGGAACAGTACACTCCATAACGTTCGATTACAGAACTGGTGCTCTCGTCAATTTGATAGTCAGGCCGAAAAATACTATACGCGGATTAAAGGAGGAAAACGGTTATTATGTCATTCCTTTTGAAAGCGTCAGATCTGCAAGTGATTACATCGTAATCGATTTGAGGAGGCTTTAATGAAAGGATACCTATTCCCTCCACTAATCTTTCCCCTTTTCCTTCTATTCATCTTTCTCCCCTTTTTCCTTCTGATTTTCATAATTGGAGCTTCAGAAGCTCTCTCTATCGTTTTCGAAATGCCGAGGGAGGAGGCGCTTCTTCTCTTCATGATGATTGCAATTGGCTCCTTAATCAACATACCGATAACTGAAAGAGAGGGAAGAATCGTCGAAAGGAGATATTACAGTTTCTTTGGGATAGTCTATCGAAGAATTGAAAAAGAAAAAATCGTTATAGCTGTTAACGTTGGTGGCTGTTTGATTCCAACAATCCTCTCATTAAGACTTCTGTTCAGCTTGCCAATGGAGGCTTTTCTTCTTTCGTTCCTTCTTACAACCCTTGTAACTTTTGTATCAGCAAAACCCGTCCCTAACGTGGGGATTGTCGTCCCTATGTTCATCCCACCGCTTGTAGCCGCCTTTTCAGCATTTATTTCAGCAGAAATCTTTAGATTAAACCCACTGCTTATCCCGAAGCTCGCATTCTCCTCAGGAGTTTTGGGTTCACTTTTTGGTGCCGACATCCTTCACTTAAAAGACGTGAAAAAGGTGGGTGCCGGAATCGTCAGCATCGGTGGTGCCGGAACATTCGACGGCATATTCCTAACGGGAATATTTTCAGTTATTTTCGCAGTTTATTTGCTTTGAACTCTCACAACGGCTTTAACATTGCTTCTTTCTTCGAATTCCGCAATAACTTCTAACCATTCCGGATTTAAAACGTTTGAAAGATCCCTATAGATTTTGCAGACAACAGCCTCGTGATGCAACTTTTTTCCCTCAAAGCTCTTGAAATAACGATCGAGGGATTCGTATTCCAACAGCCTATCTTTGGGTTTGTATCTGATCTTTATCACACCTCGATCCTCCAATCCTGTGACGGGACAGATGCACTTAAACTTCGTGTAAACGAATTCAGACACGTGATCGCAGTAAACGTTTGGAATTGTTCCGATTTCGGGTTTTAGTTCTTTAAGGATTGAAATTAGCTCTTCTTCATTCTTAGCGATTGCTGTTGCGAAATATAACGGCCATGGGGATCTGAGCTTTTCGGGGCAGAAAACAATCACAGGTTTTCCTTTCATCGAAGAGATTACGATTTCAGCCATTGCTCCGAAACTCGGATGCTTTGTGATCAAAATCAAAACATCAGCTTTATCACAGAGTTCCAAATCTCTCCTAACGATTTCGGCACTAAGCTCCCTTTTATCCCTGAAATCATCAATATCGCTGTAATCGTATTTAAACTGGTCGAGGATTTCAAAACCCTCTTTTCTTAACAAATCTTGTAGCTTCTTTATCTCCTCCTTGTATCCGTAGCCAATCGAACCGCAGACAAAAATCTTCATAAAAATCACTCCAAAAGAATCCTTATTATCGCAAGGGTCGATTCTCTCGCAATTTCGGGGATACTGCCACCACCCAAAACGACAACTAATTTCCCATCACAAATCTCCTCAGCTAATCCCTTGAGGATTCTTGCTATCTTCACGTAATCCCTTACTGTCAATCCAATGTCTCCGTAGTCGCCGATGTGGGTATCGTGACCGAAATACCAGTACAGCAGAGATGGGGAAAAATCTCTTGCAATTTCGCAAAAATCTTGAACGGCTTTGATGTAATCGTGATTGTAGTAGCTAACGTCTATTTTTAGCTTGTCTGGGCTTGTGTAGTCCATCGGACATATGCAATAGTGCAACGTGTTCTTATCGTTTTGGACGAGTTCCCTCGTTCCGTCACCGTGATGGGCGTCCGTGTCAATTATCGCAACCTTTACGTTACCGTGCTTGTTTCTGAGATTTGTTATCGCTAAAACGACATCATTAAAACAGCAGAATCCCCAGAAGTAGTCCCTACCAGCGTGATGGCCACCGGCACCGATGTAGCAGAAGGCATTTCTTAACTCCCCCTCGTAAACCATTTCGGTTGCCTTGACCACGCCTCCAGCAGAGTGCCATGCCGTGCTACATAGCGGATCGTTTTTAACACCTTCCAAGTGCCTCTTTGTATGGACTTGAAGGATCAGGGATTCATCGATCTTTGGGCATTCTATGAGCTTGAAGTTCTCTCGTCTCTCGAACTCTCTAAATGCTTCCGGAAAATCCCTTAATCTCGTTCCGATTGTGAGATAGCTTCTTCTACTAAAACTTATATGATAGAAAACACCGGTTGGAAGCATAAGAAATTTTTAACGATTGATTATATATTTTTTTAGACTTTTCTCGGGTCGGTTATCTCACCGTATATTGCGGTGGCTGCTGCCGTTGCCGGAGAGCAAAGGTATATCTTTCCTTCAGGGCTTCCCTGTCTGCCTATAAAGTTCCTGTTGGATGTGGAAACGCTGACCTCTCCTGAAGCTATTAAGCCAAAGCTTCCACCCATGCAGGGGCCGCAGCATGGGAATTCTACGATAGCTCCGGCTTCAATGAATATTTCAATTAGCCCATCCTTCAAGGCTTTTAGATACTCACTCCTCGAAGCTGGAATGACGATAAGCCGGGTTTCCTTTGCAACCTTTTCTCCCTTAAGGATTTCAGCGGCAATTTTGAGATCCTCATATCTGCCATTTGTGCACGATCCTATGAAAACCTGATCAGCTTTCACACCTTCAACTTCACTCACACTAACGACGTTGTCAACCCTGTGAGGAACTGCGACCTGTGGTTCTAGATCGCTCACATTGATCTCCAAAACCCTTGAATATTTGGCGTCTTCGTCGCTTTTAATTTCTTCGTAATCACCTACACCGATAGCAGAGAGATATCTTTTGGTCTCTTTGTCAGGCTCGATTATTCCAGCCTTTGCACCCATTTCTACCGCCATATTTGTCATCGTAAATCTCTGGGACATCTCCATCTTTCTCACAGTCTCTCCGCAGAATTCTACAGTCTTGTAGTTTGCACCATCCGCACCCACAATCCCGATGATTTTCAGGATAACGTCTTTGCTGTAAACTCTTCTCGGAAGTTTTCCGTTTATCTCGAACTTTATCGTCTCGGGAACTTTAAACCACAGTTTCCCCAAAGCAAATACAAATCCCATGTCCGTGGAGCCGATTCCCGTGGAGAACGCTCCCAAAGCACCGTACATGCATGTGTGGCTGTCCGCACCCACTACGAGCATTCCTGGCAGGACATGTCCCTTTTCTACCATTACTTGATGTGCGATACCTTCGTAAACATCGTAAAAGATTATTCCTTGCTCTTTGGCAAATTTTCTCAGCATTTTATGGTTTTCAGCTGCATTGATGCTATCGGCTGGAACCTGATGATCAAAAGCCATCACGATCTTAGAGGGATCCCATACCTTCCCTTTTTCACCTGTAATCTCTCTAAAAGCTTTTATCGCCAAAGGAGCCGTGATGTCGTGAACCATTGCTCTGTCTATGTTTGCTAACACAAATTCTCCCGCTTTGACATCTTTTCCAGTAGCTCTTGAGAAAATCTTCTCGGTTATCGTTTTGCCCATAAGCTGTGTTGATGCAAACTACTTTTAATCTTGTCGGATTTTCAACACGAACACGATTGCGAGTGCTCCTGAGATTATATTCGAAATGTAGGTGATAGTTCTCCAGACAGCAACTACTGGTGCGAGATTTCCTCTCACAAACTGAGAGTAGAGGTAGAAAAAGCTGCCTTCGGCAATTCCGCTACTACCCGGTGTTAGCGGTACTAGCGAAATTACAACTATTATCGCCTGAGATGTAAGGGAGAGAAGGAAGTAGGGTCCCAAGTCAAAAGCCAATAGGACGAAAGAAGGGATTAGGAACTCAGGAATCCATATTAGTGCTGTCAGAATGAAAAAAGTTAATATTTTCTTTTTGGAACCTTTAAGTAGATCAACTAAAGCTTCCCTGAAGCTCCAGACTTCTCTTTCGATTTTTTTGTAGATCTTTTCATTTAATCTCTTCCTCAAGAGAAACAGAAGTTTTCGAACCCGCTTTGGATATTTGAAAAGCTCGTAAAGAGAGAAAATAAAGGCAATCAAAAATGCCAAAAATATTCCGCCTACTTTAAAACCGAGTCCTAAGGAGAAATCAGTTATTAGCAGAAGTATTGTCAAAAACATGATGAAAAATATTGAATCAATAAGTCTTTCGATTAAAACGACTGCTGTTGCTCTTCCAGTTCTCATTCCATTTTTCGATAGGTAGAGAATGCGAACAGGCTCTCCTCCCGCAGAGGAGGGCGTAACTGCTGCGAAGAAGTTACTCGCTAGTGTGATTAAGAAAGCTATCCTAAACCCTATCTTGCCTCCGAGCATATTTGCTATAAACATTAATCTTAACGTCCAGAAAATCCAAAAAAGAGAATGAAGGAATAGAGAGATAATGATGTATTCGGCTTTAATCTCAAAAATTGTTTTAACATCTTGGTCGCTGATTTTGAATATCACTAAAAAAGATATTAGCGTGATTGCGATTGCGATGATTAGTCCTCTCAGCTCCTTTTTATAGCTGCCCATTCTATCTCATCACCCTTTACAAATTTTGCTATAGCCGATAGCGATGCAATCTGCAGAACAATGCAGTAAATTATCAAACCAACGTAGAGTTTAAAAGCATCCCTTTTTTTGTAAATCAGCAGAGGGATTATTGAAGGGATTATTAGCGGCAAGAAAAGGACGGGAAAATACGTCAAAGTCAGCGAACTCAGCCAAGAAATCTTAAAAGAAAGATCCCTACAGGATAAAACATCTTTTAGATACCTCCAAAGCTGTAACCCACCGTAATACCACCTTTTCCGTTGGTTGTAAAAATCCTTCCAATATATGGGCGCCTGTTCTTCTAAAACTCCTTCGCATAAAAGCGCCCTGTAACCCTTCGTGTGCATTCTTGTTGCAAAATCGGCATCCTCCGTTATTGCGTCTTCTTTTAATTTTTCTCTTGCCAAGATTTTGCCGTTTAAGACTCCAATGAGCCCGTTGAACTGCTTGAATTTGGAGATTCTTAGGAGAAAATTTATCAGCTTATATTCGAATTCCACTGTTTTCGTTACCAAATTAACCGGATTGCTTACGGATCTTTTTGTTGAAGCTATATAGGCTTTGCCGTCTTTTTTGAGACATCTCACACAGTTGGTTATAAAATCCTTTGAAGGACGGGAGTCAACGTCGAATACCGCGATAAAATCGGGGATTGTATTCAGATAAGCAAGAGCGTCATTTATAGCTCCCGCTCTCTTTCCCCTCCTTGTATTTCTTGCAAGAACTTCGCATCCCATTTCTCGGAGCATTTGAACCCTTTTATCATTCTCACTGCCATCGAAAACGTATAAAATTTTGAAGTCCCCAAGTTGCTTTAGATGCTCGGCACTCTTCCTCAAAATCTCTTCAGGTTCGTTCACTGATACGGGGATGATTATCGCAATTCTATCCATCAGACCAACTCCTTGTATATTTCTTCCACTTTTTTTGCTATTATTTCCCAGTCGTGTTTTTCTGCGAATTTCCTACCTTTTCTTCCGATGATCTTCACTGTTTTTTTGTCGAGATTATCGATGAGTGACCTAAGCTCTTCAACACTTTTAAATGTGAAACCGCCCTTCCCTGCGATCCATCTGACCCCGGGGATATCTGAGGCGATAACGGGAGTTCCCGACGCCATCGCCTCAAGCAAAACTATACCGAAAGCTTCAAGTCTGTTTTTTGAGGGGAGAACCAAGCACTTAGCCTTTGAGATTAAGTGAACAACCTTGTTATAGCTAACTTTTCCAAGGAATACAGCATTTACATTCATTTTCTTTGCGAGACGCTTGAACATCTCGGCATCTTCACCCTCTCCGACAACTACGAGGGTTTCACGGCTCCCGCTTAGTGCTCTGATAAGGGTATCAAGTCCTTTATACTCTACGAGCCTTCCGACGTAGAGGATGTAATCTTCCTTATCGGTTGTGTAAATAAAGTCCCTTACGTGAATCCCGTTTGGAACAATACGAATCTTGTGTAAATAATCTTTTAAAACGTTCGAGGTGATCGCGTAATCAAGTGTCGTGGCAATAATGACATCACATCTATCAAGAACTTTTCTTACGATTTTTTCGCTTATCTTTTCTATACTTTCTCTGAATCGCACTCTGTATCCGTTCACTCTGTCTGGAATTACGATGTCGTTATGATACGTCACAACGGACGGTTTGAAATCTGTCATCAAAGCGAAAAATGGGCTTGGAATGTGATGGTGAACTACATCGGCATCGACTTTTATCCTTTTGAGTGGAATTGGGGAGTAAGGAATATTCAGGCACTTAATTTTTGTTACCTTATTACCACCGCAGGATGATATCACTTCGACATCGTGTCTTTTAGCAAGCTCCGAGGCTAAATTCTTTACGTGAAGCTCAATGCCTCCAACATGTGGTGGATAATACGGCGTAGTCATTACAATTTTCATTTAAGCCTGAATAAGAGGAGGGTTTAATTTAATTTACGATTCTAATGAAGATATCTGCAGAGTTTGCAAAAAGAGTCGTTGAACATGCAAAACTTGCCGAGAAAGAAGGTAAACGTGCACAGAAGAGTTTGGAGGAGATAATTAAGGAAATAAACACTGTAGCCAAGATTGTGAAAGAGTTAGACGCCTGAGAGGGATTGGAAAACTACCTGACGGACTGATAAAGTGCTAAGTGAAGAAGAGCTTTTGGCACTTTTTTTAGCAAAAGGTATAAAAAATGCTGACAATACGAACTACTCTAAGACTCAAGAACCCTTTTCTTAAGTAACAAAGCCGAAGCTTTCATAGCCTCTTCTGGATAGAGCTTTAGCTCATCAACTATGAAATAGTCTATCAGTTCTTCATCGCTCATTCCAGCTTTAATCCTATCTGCAAGCTTTACAGTCTCGTTTAAGGCGTTCTCTACGGCTTTATCACATTCTGTCCCTCTGAAGAAATAGATATGGCTTAAGCCGAGAATGTAAGGTCTCAGCGTCTGGATTTTTTTAATCGAATTTAAATAGCTCTCGTAATTGTAGAAGAAGAGGGGGACAATCTTTCCGGAGGATGTAAAGTATCCCAAAGCATCCGAGGCTATGAGGACGTTTTCCTTTCTCAGGTAGATCGATATTGTGTCCGGTGAATGACCGGGAGTTTCGATAATCTCAAGTCCGTAGTAATCGTCTCCATCCTTTAAGGCGACATCTATCTTCTGGGGGAATTCGGTCTCCTTAACCTCCGCTTCGTAAGCTTTTTTGCAAAATTCTCTGTTATCTCTTATCCAAGATTTTATTACCTTCTCCTTTTCGAGAAGCTTTGCTACACCCTCATGGGCGGCGACTTCCGTATCATACTGTTCGAGTAAGACCGGCAGTCCTCCCGTGTGATCGAAGTGGCTGTGGGTTATTAAAATCGCATCGATGTTCTCTTCGAGAATTTCGAGTAGTTTTTCAGCGGTGCAGCTCAGCCCACAATCGATCAGAACATTTTTTTCACCCTTGTATAGATAGTAGTTTATTACTCCAACTTTGTAGAGTTTCACACTTGGAGTTAATTCAACAATCTCAGTCTCCATGATAAAAAATGAGCAAAAACAGTGAAATACTTTACGCTACGCGAAAGAGTATTCTTCGGGAGTTGTAATCCTAACAGCCCTTTCTATCACAAGCTCTTCAGCCTATGCCACTTGTTCACACGATCCTGTGGATGGGAAACTTTATATTATTAAAGGACAGTGTTGATTTAGCTCGTAGCGGGTGTGATATGATGAAGTACCAGTGCACCGTGTGTGGATACATATACGACGAAGATGATGGTGACCCTGACGGGGGAATACCGCCGGGAACGAAGTGGGAAGATCTCCCAGATGATTGGGTCTGTCCCGTTTGCGGGGCTGAAAAAGATCAATTTGAAAAATTAAGCGATTAAATTTTTTTAAAGAGACTTTTAACTCTTCACCCTTGCCTTGTATCCCGCATCCTCCACAGCCTTCACAAATCTCTCAACATCGCCATCTGCTTCGATAACAGCCCTGTCCATTGTTATCTCTACAACCTTTGCTCCCGATTCCTCTAGAACCTTCCTAACTCTCATCACGCAATGCCCGCACGAGAGACCAAACAGTTCAAGCTCAATTCTCATTCCATCACCTCCTTTTTTAATTGGTGGAACGTAATTTTTCATGAGGAGCGAGTTTGTCACAACGCTAACGCTACTCATCGCCATGGCGAAGGCGGCAAACTCTGGTAGAAAAATTATACCGAAAAGAGGATACAGCACTCCTGCAGCAACGGGAATGAGTACGGTGTTGTAGATCATCGCCCAGAAAATGTTTTGCTTTATCTTGCTAAGCGTTTTCTCGCTTAACTGTATCGCTGCAACAACATCTCTCAGGTCATCTCTTACAAGCACGATGTCACCACTCTCCATAGCTATATCTGTCCCGCTTCCAATCGCGATGCCAAGATTGGCCTGAGCTAAAGCCGGAGCATCGTTAATGCCATCTCCAATGAAAACAACAACTTCTCCTGCATCCTGAAGCTTTTTGACGTGTAAGGCCTTTTCATGAGGCAGAACTTCAGCAATCACGAAATCCACACCAAGACTTTCAGCGATTGCCTCCGCAACAATTCTGTTATCGCCGGTAATAATTCCAACTTTTTTGTCCATTCTTTTAAGCTTCTCTACAGCCACCTTTGCAGAATCCTTGATCGCATCTGCCAGCGCAATGACACCTATCACCCTCCCATTCTTCGCAACCAGCACGGCCGTTTTCCCTTCCTTCTCAAATTGGAATAAAACCTGCTCTATGCCATCAAAGTTCACACCATTTTCCTCAAGCAGCTTTCTGCTTCCAACAAGTATTCTGTTTCCATTAACCTCAGCAACAACACCCTTTCCCGCGATGACTTCAAACCTTTCCGGTTCTGCTATCTCAACACCCTCCATTTTAGCCCTCTCAACAATAGCCTCAGCCAAAGGATGTGAACTCCTTCTTTCAGCTGTTGCGGCGATTGATAGAAGCACAGATCTGGATCCATCCATCGAAAAAACGTCTGTAACTTCCATCTTTCCCTTTGTCAGCGTTCCTGTCTTGTCGAAGATAACAACTGAAACTTTACTTGCAATCTCCAGAGCCTCACCACTCTTAATAAGCACGCCGAGTTCCGCACCTCTGCCCATCCCAACAGCCAAAGCCGTTGGAGTTGCGAGTCCGAAGGCACATGGGCACGCAACAACCAAAACTGCAATGAGAGTTGTGAAAGCAAAAAAACTTCCTGCAATGAAATACCAGAAAATGAACGATGCTATGGCAACTGTCAGAACCGCTGGAATGAAGTATGAAACTACCCTATCGGCAAGTTTCTGAATCGGCGGTTTGCTGCTTATAGCTTCCTCAACGGTTCTAATAATCTGCGCTAGGAACGTTTCAGAACCAACCCTCGTAGCTTTTATTTTCAAAACTCCATTTTTGCTGATTGATCCGCCAAAAACTTCATCTCCGACCTCCTTCAAAACTGACAGAGGCTCTCCTGTGAACATCGACTCATCAACGTAGCTTTCACCCTCTACAACAACACCATCCACCGGGATTTTCTCGCCCGGCTTCACGATGACTATGTCTCCAGCCCTTACTTCATCAACCGAAATCTCCACTTCTTTGTTACCTCTCAAAACTGTTGCAGTGCTGGCTTGAAGTCCGATTAACTTCCTTATAGCTTCACTTGTCCTTCTCTTTGCTAAAGCTTCTAGCGTTCTGCCGAGCAAAAGGAATGCGAGAAGCATAACAGCAGTCTCGTAGAAATTGTAGTTTTCAGGAAGAACTCCAATTGTTGTGAGAACGCTTGCAAGAAATGCCGAACCAACGCCTATGGAATACATCACGTCCATGTTGAGCGTTCTGTGTCTTAATGATCGTAGAGTGGCAAGGAACATCTCCCTTCCAGAGTAAAGAATCACAGTCAGAGCAACGATGAACTGGATAAAGTGAGGGACTTTGAGCCCCAAGTAGTTGCTGAGGAGTAAGAAAGAGCCAGCTAAGGCTGCAAAGTAAAGTTTTCTTTTCATTCCTGCAATGTGCTCGTCCTGATATCCAGAATGTTTAGAGCTCCCAACCTTATACCCCAAATCCTCTATTAGCTTCACGATCTCATCAAGGCTAACCTTTGTCGGATTAAACCTCAAAAACGCGGACTCAGTTGCGAGATTGACTTTAACTTCATCAACGCCATCGAGAGATTCTACAGCAGACTCTATCGACTTCACACACATCGCACAGCTCATTCCCTTGATTTTCAGAGTTATCTCTTCCATCAAGTTTGAGTTAATTGCAAACGATATAAAGTTACTGTTTAAGGTTGCTTGCAAGATCCCTTCCGAGGAGATACGCAAGGGGAGGCGGGTGAGTAAGGTTAAAATCTAATCAAAACAAAAATGGGATGTTCCTTCACCGAAAAGCATTATCGTGAGGAGGAATAAACGCATGCCACATGTGTTCGATCCGAAAAAGGCACATATACTGGATTCTGAATGGAGAAGGAAAGTGTTTCCGCCTGACAAAGTGATAAGATTCATAGAGAGCATAGAAGGTCTGAAGAAAAACGTTGTCTTTGACATTGGAGCGGGAACAGGATACCTCACGATCCCGCTCGCAAAGATTTTTAAAAAAGTTTACGCAGTTGAGATTAGCCTTGAAATGGCTGAGATTTTAAGAAAAAGACTTGAATATGAAAAAGTGCCTAATGTCGGGATTATAATTACAGATGAACCCCCTGAAATAGATTTCAGTGTTGATCTCGTCCTTTTTTCAAATGTTCTTCATGAAATGGAAAATCCCACGGATTACCTTTCTTGGTCGAAGAGAGCTGATTTTGTAGTTGTTGCAGAATGGAAGAAAGAGGAGATGCCATTTGGACCCTCTCTTGAGGAGAGAATCAGCATTAAAGAGCTTGAGAATATGTGTAATCTGAATAATCTAAAATTGGTAAAGGTAGAGGAATTACCTTACCACTACCTTGCAGCTTTCAAATCCGAGAAGGAAAAAATAATTTAAATATTCCGAGAGCCTCTTACTTAAAGCAGACCTCTTGCCAGTACATCCTATGCGAGCTTCATCCAATGAATGAACTTGTTTGGCTTGACAAACTTCGGTAAGTCAAAAAGTATTGACCTACGATAGATTTATTTAATCTTAACAACAAAACATAATATCCCCAAGCGGGGAGGGGGCGGAGGCGGTGATGCCGACGATGAAGCTCTCTGCAAGCTTGGGGAAACACCATGTCGCATGGTCCCTGAATGAGTGGGAGCAAGCGCTCCTACAATGATTTTAGGGCAACCCCGACATGGGACAACTCCCCGAAAGGTCAGCCGCTCTGAGGGGGCTTTGCCCGCTGTGATGGGCGGTGTTATCTTCGGGGAACATCAATAGCTTTTTGCGGCGGCGTTCAGCTTACCATCCCTACCGCACAAAATACATTTCCCTTCTTTCGGCACATCGACAGGGGCTTCAAGAACCTCCCCAAGAATTCCAGCCTTTATGATGTCTTCAAGATCCCTTCCGCAACCTCCGTCGCAAAGATAGAAGAGGGATACGCCCTGTCCCATGAATTCTGCTATTTCTTCCACTTTTTCGGAGAATTTTATCTTCTCGATCATGTTTTTGTATGCTCTCTCCTTCAGCCTCTCGAACATTTCCGATGACCACTTTTCTATAACATCTCTGCTTAGTTCATCCGCTTTCATTTTCCTCTTTACCCTTTCATCTCTGAAAGAAACAACAATCTCTCCGTTTTCAACTTCCTTCGGTCCTATCTCTATCCTGATTGGGACGCCGAACATCTCCCATTTGTAGTATTTGGCACCCGGTCTATCATCGCTGTCGTCAAGGATAACGCTGTAGCCCATCTCCTTTAGTTTTTCGAAAATCTTTCGGGAGTGATCAATTACGGCTTCTTCCTTTCCCTTGTAGAGTATTGGGATTATAACAAACTGGTAGGGTGCAAAATCAAATGGAAGGATCAGACCAAGATCGTCTCCGTGAATGCTTATGAGGGCGGCTATACACCTCTCCGATATCCCGTAACATGTCTGATGGACGTATGCGTGGTCTCCATTCGGCGTCTCGTATTTTATGTCGAACGTTTTGGCGAAGTTGTCCGCAAGGTGATGGACTGTGCCTATCTGCATTGTCCTCCCATCCGGCATTATCGTATCAAAGGCGATCGAATAGTCGGCACCGGGGAACTTATCCCACTTAGGTCGCTTTATAATCAAATACGGGATTGCAAGGCTGTCGTAGAATTCTTTATACAGCTTAACAGCCATTTTCACGTTTTCTTCTGCTTCCTTGTAATCTCTATGAGCCGTGTGAGCCTCTTTAAATGAAGTGATTTCCCTCAACCTTATAAGGGGACGTGTGTGCTTTGTTTCGTATCTGAAGACATTAACAATCTGGTAAATTCTAAGCGGAAGATCAGCGTGACTCCTTATCCAGAGCTTAAACATAGGATAGATGGCGGTCTCGCTTGTCGGCCTTAATGCCAATTTAACATCGAGTTCATCCAGTCCTCCGTGGGTTATCCAGTAAACTTCATCTTCAAATCCTTTTATGTGCTCTCCCTCCTTTCTGAGTTCTGTTTCGGGGATAAGGGCAGGGAAGTAAACTTCATCGTGATCTCTGTCCATAATTTCTCTGAGCTTTTTGTAAACCAGATTTCTGAGCTTGAATCCGAAAGGTAACCATACGTATAACCCCTTAACTGGATATCGGATATCCATTATCTGAGCCTGTTGGATTAACTCATGGAACCATTCCGAGAAATCTGATTTGGGAGGGAGCATGTAAATTGGATTTTGATTAGTTATTAAATACTTTCTGATCTACAAAAAACTTTATTAATTGCATGCCTGTCAAGCTTAAGGGGTGTTAAAATGGCAAGAAAGAGAAGAGCGGTGAGAGTTAAGGATAAATGGACAATGAAGAAATGGTTCACGCTTATTGCTCCAGAATACTTTGGAATGGCTGAGATCGGATACACACCGGCAGACGACGAGAGCAAGGTCATAAATAGAACTGTCGAGATTACGTTGGCGGAGTTAACAAACGATTACTCGAACCAAAATCCCTATAAGAAATTGGTATTTAAAGTCTTTAAGGTCGCAGGGGAAAACGCATACACAAAATTCCACAGATTCGAACTTACAAGGGATTATCTTAACAGCCTGACAAGAAGAAGAACAAGCAAGATCGAAGACATTGTGGACGTTACAACCGCTGACGGATATGTTCTGAGAGTTAAAAGTGTTGTATTTACGGTAAAAAGGTGTCAGAGTTCACAAAAGAGATCAATAAGAAAGATAATGAACGAAATCATTAGAAAATCGGCAGAGAAGAGCAATTTCGTCCAGTTCTTACAGGAAGCTGTCCTTGGAAAAATTCCCGCTGAGATCTATAAGAACGCCAAGAAGATTTATCCTCTTAGAAGAGTTGAAATAAGAAAGATTGAATTACTAAGGGAGCCCAAAATAATAGTAGAAGAAAAAGCAGTCGCCTAAAGAATCTTATAACTACAAAAATCGATATCGGCACGGAACTTTTCTCCTTTAAATTCTTTAAAGGCTTCCCATCCATTTAGTGCGAAAACACCCTTTCCGAGCATGATCATTGAAGCTTTACCACCGTGACTCTCGACTGCTTCGATAACATTAATTATATCGTCATCGGCAAGACCGCTTTCGATTGCAAACTTCTTTGAAGCATCGAACAGATTACTCACGGAGGGTTTTCTTAAAAATTCTTTAAGGTACTTTTTTCCAGTCCTGTTTATATACTTCATATCTCGTTTCAAAACATCTTCCGTTGGTAACTCCCCCATAACGAGAAAATCCAATTTCTCTTTAAACAGATACCTATCAACAACAGCCCTCGATGGTGAACCAGCCTTTAATCGTGCAACGACACCGCCAAAGCACTGGGTGACTACATCTCCCAATCCCGTTCGGTTAACGACTTCGGCTTCGTGGGCAACATCAGCGGCTTCGAAAAACGGGATGTTTTTCCTCACAGCTATTTCAAGAGCTGTCGCAAGAGCAGAAGCTCCACTGACTCCGAATCCGCAGGATATGGGAACTTCACTTCTTAATTCAACGCCTTTTGCATTGAGTTTTCTTAAAACAAACTCTACCGTGGGAAAAGAAATACTCTCACCGTTTAGAAAAACACCTTCGCTGTCAGATAGCTCAGCGTAAACTCCTTTGTTGATTGTGAATCCCACACCGTAGGATCCCGATTTCAGAGGATCTCTGCTTAGTTTTGCGGAAAAAATTGCTGTTACGCTTGCGGAAACGAATATCATAGACAATCGCTTATGAAAGTTTCAACAATCCTTTCGGCGACTTCACTCTTTAGTCCTTCGATCCAGAACTTTCTTTTCCTCGTTAGTATCAGAACTCTTGTGTCTTCCGTCCCCATTCCCCTCTCAAGGACATCGTTTGCAACAACCATGTCGAGTTCATCTTCTTCCATTTTTTCAATTGCAATCCTTTCGAGATCGGTTTCTTTCACACCGGTTTCAGCTTTGAATCCTATCACCTTTCCTTTGAAGACCTTTTTTACTTCCTTTAAGACTTTAGGAGCCGCCTTTAATTTGAGGTTTAGTTCTGCGGTAGTCTTTATTTTGCTTTTTTCTTTTTCCACAACGAAATCAGAGGCTGCCGCTGACGATACGAAGACATCGGCATCTTTCACTGCATTCAGAGAAGCTTCCAGCATATCCTTCACAGAAACAACCTCAACGACTTTGAAGTCGGGGAGCTCGATTGAAGGAGGCTTTGATGTTATCAGAGTGATTGTAGCCCCTCTTCTCCAGAATTCAAGGGCTATTTCGTATCCAAGTTTTCCGCTGCTCTTATTTGTTATAAATCGTACGGGATCTATAAACTCAAGAGTGGGACCCGCTGTGACCACGATCTTTTTGCCGGTGAGTTCTTTGCTGTATAGTTTTCTTTCGACTTGAAGGCAAATTTTCTCGATTTCTGGGAACTTTGCTTTTCCCTCTTCAAATTTTGGCTCGACAAACTCAATACCGAAGCTCTTGAGCTTTTCAATAGCTTTGGCAATGGCGGGATTTCTAATCATCCCCTCGTGCATTGCGGGGACAATTATGATCGGCTTACCGGATCCTAAAGCCGTAGTTGCCATCGTCGTGACAGGAGTATCGTCAATGCCGCTCGCAATCTTTGCGATAGTGTTTGCCGTTGCGGGAGCAATTAAGAGTAGATCAGCTCTTCCGTTAACACCCAAATATTCAACGTGCTCAATCCTTCCAGTAATTTCGGTTATCACTGGATTATCCGTGGCAAATTCTAATGCGTAGGGATGGATTATCTTCATGGCGGCTTCGCTCATAACAGCTTGGACTTCCGCTCCCCTTCTTATCAATTCTCTTGCGAGTTTGACTGTCTCGACAGCAGCTATACTACCGGTGACTCCTAAGATAATTAGTTTTCCTTGGAGCTTTTTATTTTTTGAAGCCTTTATTTTCTGTAAATGCATACTAACTCCCCTTTTTCAGTTTTTTAATGAAAGCTTCAACGTTACCCATTTCTATCGCTCTTCTAACGTATGGCTTTTTAAGAATTTTCTCTACAGCGGATAATCTTTCCTCCAATACTTTTAGAGCTTCTCTATCAAGCTCCCTTTTTTCGATAACCTCTTCAGTGATTTTTATTTCTCTTTCCCTGAGGAATTTTCTTTCGGGTTCTTCAGTCCTCTTTTTTGCGATTATTCTCTCCAACGCACTGTGCCAAGATTCAATCCAAGGTTCGTATGTCACGATCTCTTTCGTATAATAGCTTTCTCTTTCGACGGCTATGAGATCGTAGGGACATGAATTCTCACACGCACCGCAGTAGATACAATGATCTTCGTTAAAGTAGACTCTCCCCTTTTCTTTGGAAACATACCAAACTTTATTATGTTTGCATATCTTTATGCAGGCACTGCATCCGACCGGATCGCAACGATACATTCGCGGCTCATAGAGATAGAGTCTTCCTTCTATCGGCTTTACAGTCTTTATCGCATCGTATGGACAAACGGCTTCACAGTAGGCACAGTGAGAGCATTTCTCCTGATCCACCCTTATTTCGGCGACTTTATCCAATTTGAATTCTATTTTTTTTCCTTCGACTTTTATAGCTTCTTCTGGGCAGATCTCCTCGCAGAGTTTACAGTAATCACACTTTTCTTCATCAAAAAGAATGTCTTCGTAAGGCATCGGATCTTCGGGAGATGGATCTTTTTCAACCATCTTAAAAGCTTCGCAGAACTCCGCACAAATACCGCACAGATTGCACTTTTCCCTGTCGATTGTTAATTTACCTTCAAGTCCCTCGTTTTTCTCTGGAATGTCCTGTCTAGTTATCTTGACATCTCTCATTATGGCTTTTTCAGGACAAGCTTTGTAGCAAAGGGTGCAGTACACACACTTATTCTCAATCAGTTCGGTGAAACTTGTAGGTGAGAGAGGCATTTCATCTTTGCTGATCTTAACGCCGTTTATGTAAAACTCGTAAACGTTGAAGGGACAGAACGCAAAGCAGATACCGCAGAACGCGCACTTTGTGTGATCTATTGTGACTGGGGGCATTTCCAATCCAATGGCGATATCATGGACGGGACCGAGTTCGATCGCATTAACAGGACAAGCGTAAACACAAATACCGCATCCATTACACTTTTTGTAATCGTAAATGAGTTCCCTAATTTCATCCTTAGTTCGTTGGATAAATTTAAACTTCGTATCGAACATTTCCACATCCCTTTCGATCATGAAAATTCAACAGCATGTGTAAAAATAAATATATCGTCAGAAGGGGAGCAGATGATTTCCTTGAAATGCGTAATAAACGAAATCGATTCCAAACATAGCTACAAGCAATGCAAGGGTAATTAGCAGAATTCTGTAAATTCTAAGGCTGAATCTACTCAGTGAAGTCACGCGTGCGAGTCCTGTAAGCCAAGCGAAATCGAGCCATACGTGAGCTACATATAGAATCCAGATTCCTGCGAGCCCCCAGTATCTTAAGGCTTCCATTACGAGTGGAGAGCCAATACCAACCCACCAAGCGATGAAAAACGGATTTAACGCGGACAGACTAATTCCTATGAGTAGGGGAGATTTCGAAATACTTGAAGCCTCTATGGATTTGACATTAATCGCATCTTTTGCCGTTAAATATGCAAAGAAAATTAAAAAAATACCCCCTACCAAGCTAAGAGTTTGAGTAACAACATCGTTTGTAAGAATCGCAATAACTCCCAACCCGATCAGTATGACTAATGGTAATTCAACGATCAAATGACCGATGCTAACCCACAATCCTCCCTTCCATCCGTGCTTGATGCCTACAGCGGCTGTTGCAGCTGTTAAGGGGCCAGGAGCCAAAGCACCGGAGCTGCTTATTAAAGCAACCTTGATTATGAAGCCGAGTTCCAAGTAAACCACCTGTTTTTTGTTTTTGATTTGACAATAAATAATTTGCTTAATTAATCTCTTCAACTCAGTTCATAGGTTTAGGAGCTATTCTCTTACTACAAGCGGTTTTTGGCAGTCCTCAGAAATCAACACTACTAGATTCAGTAAGTATTAAGTTTACATAATAAAGCAAACTATCCTTAAAAATATTAAGTTAATTTACCCAAATTTTCGCTGTCTAACAGCCTATTATGTGCTCTCTAATCAGCTCAATGTCTTGAAGTCCAAATTCTTTTTTGAGTTTTTGTATCAGCTCTTCGCAATATGCCATCATCTCCAAGTAGTCTTCCGAGCTTATAGATTTAGTTCGATATAACTCAGTAAGATAAGGCTCTACAAGCCTGTTTATGAGGTCGACGAACATATAGATGGTAGATTCGCAGCGTTCCAAGTTTTTATACGTCTCGTACCACCTTGTAATCATGGTTTTTATCTTTAATAATTGTTCATCCATAGTTTATAGTGATAAATTCATATATAAAACGTTTGTGGTCCTAAAAGTGCTCTATAAATTTGAAGTCCTCTGTATCAAATTCAAGCCCGATAGTTCAAAATATTCTTTCTCAGTTTTATTAAAAGATGTGTAGAGAATCTTTTTACTTTCTGATAGCTTCTTACTGGCAAAAGAAGAGACAAAAATAGACTTCCCAGTCCCGGGCTCTTCAACGTCCGCTTCATCAAAAGGGGAAAATTTTTTATTTGTCAAAAAGATTTTAATTGTGCTTAGGGTTAGTGATATCACAAGTTTTCTCTCCTGTCCGAGGTTGGCCTACTTCAGAATCCATAACAGTTTGGAGGAGGTAAACGAATACCACGCTGTTAGGGAGATCTACTTAAGCTTAAGAAAGGGATACGACTATGAATGGGCGTTGGAAAGGTTTCTCACACTCTATCCGGAGAAAAAGAGTATCTTCACGGCGGCATCTTCAAAATTCAAATTCTCAGAAGAACTCGATAAATTAAGACCGATCGCATGGGAGGTTACCTTCAAATCCGATAAATACAATCTTAAAGGTATTGTTGATGAGATCGTGGAAGGAAATCGATTTCTTTTAGTTATGTTAAGAAAAAAAAAGGATGATTTCACGTTTAAAGAGAGAATGAGATTGGCGGCAACCTCCGTGATCTCTGGGATGAAGGAAGGGTTCGTGTATTACGCCTACGACGGTTTTCTAGCCCTTTATGAGCTTTCGAGGAGGGATAAATACGATCTTCTTAGAATAATCGAGAAATTAAGGAAGATCGAAAGCGGTTTTCTCCCGGAAAAAAGGGAATCAAAGAGATGCGAATTCTGTCTTTACCGTGATGACTGCGATTCAAAACCCCAGACATTTGCATCAAGATTCTTTTAGTTTAACTTCTACTACCTTGCCTCTCGGCTCCTTTTCTTTGAATATCTGACCTTCGAATGTGTAAAGTTCAACTTCGTTGAAAAGCCAGCAGTCGGGGGATAATCCAGCCTTTAAGCACGTTTGAGTTAGAAATTCCTCTTCATTCATGTTGTATTCTACGGCTACCTGAGGAAGCAACAAGCCGCTGAAATATTTGTATTTTACTATCAAACCATGCCTTCCTATCTCTATTGCTTTAGGTCTTTCCGGAGGCGGAACATCCACTTTCTTAGGTGGTGTTAAAACTGTGACCTCGATTATGATCTCGTCCATTTCTTCCAGCTTAACGGGAGGAAAACGGGGATCATCGGTTGCTGCCGCTATTGCAGATTCTATTATCGCCTCATCTAACCTCTTAACGGGATAAGGAAAGCCGATGCAACCCCTTAGCTCTCCATGCTTTGTTAGAGTTGTGAAAACGCCTCTCATCTCTTCAAAAACACCACTGAATCTTTCCTTAATTATCTCCTTATCTTTTAAATAAGATTCTACAGCTTTTCTTGCAAGTTTTACAGCTTTTTCACCCTCTTCGAGAGATAACAGTCTCATGACGATAATTGTAAGAAGCTAAACATTACCTTTTCGCTGAACTTGAAAGATGTACAGAAGGAAATTGGTAGGAAGCTTGTAGAATAACAAAGGAATGAAAGAGCACAAGCACGTAGCAGAACATGATTTTCGATGCTTTAAAAGAAATTGGAACTTCTCAACGTTAAAACATTCCTATATGCTGCCATCATGAGTAGTATTACAGTAGGTAGCTAAAGTACTGTTATTCGAAACTAATACCTAAATCTTTAAAGATCATAGATTATTTAGTGAAATAATCTGTAGCAGATATAAAGGGGGTAATCACTTGGCAGATCTAGGAATAGATATCGGTGGAACTAACACGGATATAGTCGTATTCGACGGCAGATTTCATCACATTTTAACGATGAAAACAGAGGACTTTCTGAGCGATCCTAGAAACATCGAAAAATACAGAAACGGAGTTTTCGCAATTGCCGGATGGATAAGAGGAGGAAAGATCCTAAAAACCCCAAACATAAAGAACTTCAGACCCGAACTCTTTACAAATCTGAAAGTGGAAAACGATGCTAACTGCTTTGCAGTGTATGTTCAATATTTGTTTAAAAAAGATCACATATTCGCCGTAACCCTTGGAACTGGAGTTGGTGCTGGAGTGATTGCATCTGGAAAACTGTACAGAGGGAGGGGGCTTGCTTCGGAGATAGGTCACGTTCATGTAGAGGGTGATGAAAAATGTGTTTGCGGTGACCGTGGCCATTTAGAAAACTTCTTTAGTGGATGGGCTATAAAGAAGAAATTCGGTCGAGAGATCGATAGAGATGAGATCGTAAAATATAAGGGATTTAAGATCCTGTGCAGAGAGGTCGCAAAAGCAGTGATGATATTAGATCCCCAGCTCGTTGCTTTTGGCGGAAGGATATCTGAAAAACTCAGAGAGGAAGACTTCTATCTGATTTACGATTATTTACCAAAGGAGTTTGATCCTGAGATTAAGGTAATAAGGGATGGACTTGCGGTAGCGAAGGGTGCGGCTCTACTTAGTTATATCGAAAAGGACAATTCTTTCCCTTATAAGGAGGGGTAACTTTTCTTTACCAACTAGATTTAGCTCCTCCTCACAAATATCGTAGAATTCCGCAACCCTTTTTATTTTCTCATCATCAGTTTGGAGAACTTCCTCTTCTTTGAATCCAAGCTCCTTTAGTCTCTCAAGACATCCGTTAAGATCTATAACGATCACTCTGTTAATACCTTCTTTTAATCCTATTTTCAGAGCCTTACTTATCTGTCTCGTTGCTGATACGTAAAGCAAAATCTCCATGGATAACGTCTTTGCGATGTTTCTTTTCTCTTTCCAAGACTTTAAAGCCTTCTGAACAGCAAACTTCAGAACATTTAAGCTGATTACGTAATCCGAATCGATTAGAACACATCCGTCAGGTATTTTGCTCAGAAATTCTCTGACGTTTTTTATCTCAATAATGCCCTGTGCGATCATAAAACCATCTCCGTGTCGGAGGCTTGACCTTCAGGGCGGAGAGGATGCCGAATTATCCTTTTGACGGACTCCAGACTTATTCCTTTATCGGTTATTTCGTAGCGGAATATGCTTTTTGGAACTATGGTTCTTTTCAGTTTTAGGATTTTAATTCTCCTTTGAACTTCATTTTCAGCCTCAACTATGGACATTTCAATAACTCCATCCACTACGTGTTTTATTGCCACTTCATAAGATGAATCTAACAGACCTTTTGGGAGAAGGATAAGGACAACGCTTTTCTTCCTTTTTACGTAAATAGACAGATTCTCAAGCAAATTCATTACCGTATCTCTATCGTAATTTTTTGTGAAGTATGCCAAATTGTTTAGAACAATCCTATCGTAGCATTCCTTGAAAATTCCGTTAATGACTTGATTATGAGCGTCACCGTAAATGGATGGAATAGATCCAAAACTTTTACAACCTCCCACTATTCTTGAACTCATTAGATCGATAAACTTGATCTTTTCAGAAATATTTTCCGGGATATTGAAGTATACTTTCAAGCTCTCTTTAATCTCTTCCATCGTATCATCCGTGGTTATGTACAGGGCTTTTTCGTTCTTCTTTAATCCTTCTACGACAAAGTAAAAGGATAGAATTTCAGCCTCAGCTCCGGGATCTTCTAAAAGAAGGATTACGCTTCCCTCCGGGAAGCCGCCACCGATTTGCGAATCGAGGTCCAAGATTCCTGTGGGATATCTTTTCATACTTTCACGTCATGCTATAACTTTATAAACATTATTAGACAGGGGATACTGATGTTAAAATTCAATAAAGATGGTTTAATACCCGTTGTAGTTCAGGACGCAAGAACAAAGGAAGTTTTAATGCTAGCTTATGCAAACGAGGAAGCTTTAAGAAAAACCTTTGAAACCGGTTTCGCTCATTACTTCAGTAGAAGTCGAAAAAAACTGTGGATGAAGGGTGAAGAATCAGGAAACGTCCAAAAGGTTATTGAGGTTAGAGCTGATTGCGATAAGGACGCTCTTCTTTACATCGTAGAACAGAGGGGCGTAGCCTGCCATACGGGTAATTATTCTTGCTTTTTCAGGAAACTGGAGGGAATAGAATGAAATTTGTCGTTGACACAAGTGTAATTATAGATGGAAGAGTATCTAAAATGATCGAAAACGGAGAGATTAGAGGCACCATCATCATCCCTGAAGCTGTTGTAGCGGAGCTCGAAGCTCAGGCTAATTTCGGTAGGATAACTGGATTCCAAGGTCTTGAAGAAATTAAAAGAATAAGAGATCTTTCCGAAAGATATGGATTTGATGTTCTCTTCCTAGGTGAAAGACCAAGCTTGGAACATGTGAAACTTGCGAAAGGCGGGGAGATTGACAATCTGATTAGAAAAATCGCCGAAGAGGAGAAAGCCATCTTGATCACGGGAGATAGAGTCCAGCATGCAGTGGCTGTGGCTAAGGGTATCAAGTCGATATTAGTGCAGAAGGAAACAATCAAACCCGAAGATACCAAGATCATGAAATTCTTTACGGAGGACACCGCAAGTGTTCATTTAAGAGAAGGAGTAGAAGCTTACGCAAAAAGGGGAAGGGTAGGCGAGTTAAAGCTTGTTAAAATAACAGATAAGCCAATGACCCTTGAAGAGCTCAGAGAGATTGCCCATGAGATAATAGAAGCCGCAAGCCAAGATGAAGACAGTAACATAGAAATCGAAAGGAAAGGAGTCACAGTCGTCCAACTAAGGGATCTGAGAATCGCAATTGCTGAAAGACCCTTCTCGGATAGGATGGAAATAACAGCGGTCAGACCAATAGCCAAAGCAACCTTAGATGATTACGGATTGAGCGAAGAGCTTAAAAAGAGGTTTATCGAGAAGCAGAGGGGCATTCTTATCTCAGGACCTCCTGGTGCCGGTAAGTCCACATTTGCGGCAAGCGTTGCGAATTATCTTCTCGAAAACGGTTACTTAGTTAAAACGATGGAAAGTCCCCGTGATCTTATGGTGAGAGACGAGATCACGCAGTACGCATCCCTTGAAGGAGACATGAGCCTTACAGCGGACGTTCTTCTGCTCGTTAGACCCGACTACACGATTTACGATGAGCTTAGAAAGACTTCAGACTTTCAGGTATTTGCCGATATGAGGTTAGCCGGTGTCGGAATGATTGGAGTTACCCACGCGACGAGACCAATCGATGCAATTCAGAGAATGATTGGCAGAATAGAGCTCGGAGTAATCCCTCAGGTCGTTGATACTGTTATCTTCATAGATGCCGGGAAGGTTAAGAAAGTCTACGAACTCGAATTCAAAGTTAAAGTTCCACATGGGATGGTGGAAGCCGATCTGGCTAGACCTGTAATTGAGGTTAAAGATTTCGAAACGAAAAGAGTTGAATATGAAATCTATACATACGGTGAGCAGGTTGTTGTAATGCCCGTTGAGGAAACCGAAGAGAATAAGCTCCTCAAATATGCCATAGAAAGTAAGATTAAAGATATCGTTTCCGCATACGAAATCATACCCGTGAGCGGAACCAAAGCCATCGTAAAGGTAGCGGAGAATGAGATTCCGTATCTAATCGGGAGAAAAGGAAAAAGAATCAAGCAAATTGAAGAGGAACTCGGAGTTCAGATCGAAGTTGAACCACTGAAAATCGAGAGAAATAAAGAAATAGAAGTTCGGGTAGAGGAAAAAGCCAAGCACTACGTGATTAACGCTCCGGGTCTTGAAGGAAAGAAGGTGGATGTTTACGTTGGAGATAAATACCTTTTGACAGCGGAAGTTGGAAGAAAAGGAATTATAAGGATAAGAAAAGATCGAGACGCCGGGAAAGCTCTGAAACTCGCTCTATTGAAGGGAGAAAAGGTTAAAGTGAGGTTCTGATGAAAGAACGTTATATCCTCTCAATATTTTATCTTCTGACGGGAGCCTTAGCGTTGCTAATAGCTCCGGATTATGCGAAGGCTGGCATAAGAGCTTTTGAGAATCCGTCTGAGATCTCAAACTCCTTCTATTATCTTTTAATGATTCTTTTCTTCACATTTCTCGTGATTCTCCTTGCGAAGTTCAGGAAGGACTTACTAAAGGTGGTATTTTATTTTCTGATATTTTTAACATACATTTATGCATTTATGCCCTTTCTCGGAATTCTATCCATGTTTCCATCTGTTATCCTCTTGTCGCTACTCATATTGAAGAGACACTGGATAGTTTTGAACATCTCAGGGCTACTGATTGCGTCTGCGATAACGGCGATCTTTGGGATAAGTTTTGAACCTTATCCGGCTATAATACTACTTGTAATCCTTGCAATTTACGATTATATCGCTGTTTACAAAACAAAACACATGATAAGACTTGCGGAAAGCGTTTCAGACATTAATGTCCCTGTTCTTTTTATAATACCTCGGAAGGACAGAAAAGCGATAATGGGTGTTGGAGATGCCGTGATACCAAATATCCTAGCGGTTTCATCCTACGTGTTCAATCACTGCTTAATCCAGAGTGTTCTCGTAATAATTTTCGGATACATTGGGCTGATTACCCTAATGATCTTCGTTGAGAGAAAGGGAGGAGCCCATGCCGGATTACCCTTCCTGAACACGGGCGCCATCACTGGATATCTCTCGGGATTTCTTTTTTGCCATTGATTTCAAAAGGTTGATCAACTCATTAACACCTTCTTTTGTCACAACCGAAACTGCAAGTCTGTCCCTCCTTTCGTGGAGATCAGCTTTGCTGTATATCTCGATTATCGGAACGTTGAATTGTCTTTTTATTTCATTGAGCAAATTTATCTGGCTCTCTAAGTCATATCCGCAGGTTTCCGTGGGATCAATCACGAAAACGATCAAATTGGCTAGATAGTTTAAGGCGGATATCGCTTTTCTTTCGATGTAGTTTCTTTTTTCGAGGGGTCTGTCGAGCAATCCGGGGGTGTCGATTATCTGTATTCTTTCGTCGTTTTCTATATATCCTACAAAAATATTTTTTGTTGTGAAGGGGTAGCTGGCGATTTCGGGCTTTACAGTGGATATCTCTGCAACTATGCTCGACTTTCCCACATTGGGATATCCTGCAAGAACGACAGTAAAATCGTCAGTTAATGTTGGGATTTCCTTCATTTTATTTTTTGCCTCATTTAGAAACCTTAATTCATCATCTATTTGCTCTATTATCGACGCAACTCTTCCGTAAACCTCTTTTAGAACAGCATCGGGGTTAGTACCGCCTTTAATCTTCCTGATACCTTTCGTGATCACCTGCTGAGTCATTCTGTTAGCCCAATTCAGTGCCGCAAGACTTTTCTTTAATCTTCTAATTCCGACGATTATATCTATCATTTCTATGTAAAAGTCGTCTAAATTATCGTAAGATGGGTGTGCAGTGATAATTTTGTTGAAATAATCTCTTAGAATATTAGAGACTGTAGAAAGCTTGTTCAAAGCCTTTTCTTTCCTATCTCTTCCGCTAACTTTTGAAGCTCTCCTAAACGCTTTGTCTATAAGCTCCTCTGCTGTGAGGATGGTAGGTAGTTTTCTTGGTTCAAATTTCATACATCTCATACAGTAAACGTTAAAAAACCTTTACCCCCGTTATCTCCAATGCGATTAAGAGGGAGAGCTTGGAAATTTGGAGATAACATATCCACCGATCACATTACTCCCGGTAGATACTACCATCTGAGAAGCAACCTACCAGAACTGGCAAAGCACGTCATGGAGGATGCAGATCCTGATTTTATGAAAAAATTCAGACCGGGTGACTTCATAGTAGCCGGAAGGAATTTCGGTATGGGCAGTAGCAGAGAGCACGCACCCCTTGCATTGAAAATTGCAGGTGTCTCCGCTGTGATAGCCAAATCTTTTGCGAGGATATTTTACAGAAATGCGATAAATATTGGTCTACCCGTTCTGATGGCAGATACAGATGAAATCGAAGATGGTGATGAGTTGGAAGTTGATCTCTCCACTGGGATTATAAGAGATCTAACGAAAAACATTGAAATCGAAGCAAAACCTCTACCCGACATAATGATCAGAATACTGAAAGAAGGTGGTCTCGTAGAGTACGTTCGAAAGAAGGGAGACCTAATCGTATAGCGATAAAGTTATATTTAGAAACAGTAGTTTATCAATAAGCCGCCGTAGCTCAGCTGGTCGGAGCGGGTGACTTGTAATCACCAGGTCCCGGGTTCGAATCCCGGCGGCGGCTTCTAAATCCTAATAAAAAGTGTTTAGTGTCAATTGAGCACAGTTGTTATCCCCTCTCTTTCAGCAAACGTAACGATGATATCTGCCTCTTCAAAAGCCTCAGGTAGTTTAACCTCATAACCTTCGCAAGCTTCATCTTTCGTTATGGCGGGACTGAAGGGTGTTACAAGCAAAACAGCCGTTTTATATTCTAAAGGGAAGATATCGCAATTTTTCATTTACCCATTCAATCATGCTCATGTCTTTTTGCCAAATTCATAAAATTTTTATGTTTCTTGCTGTGAAGAAATTAAGTGGAGGTTATTCGAATCGAAGTCTACAGCCCGTTCCCGGCTGGGAACACGAATGTTTACGTAATAAACGGGGAACTCATGATCGACATCGGAGTTGACGATGAGAAGGTTATCGGAAAGATAAAAAAAGCCGTTGATCCCGATGCTGTCAACCTGATAATAACGCATCCTCATGCAGATCATTTCGGAGCGGCTTACCTCTTCAAAAACGTTTCTGCCCATAAAGATGCTTGCAAGAAAATGTTCGATGCCGAAAAAGAATATTTCAGACTCACTTCCATCCACTTCGCCCTTGAAGGTATGCCAGAGAACCTTGCAGTTGAAATGAAAGAGCATGCCGAGAAGAAATACAGCAGATTCGTCAAGCCCTGTCAGAATTGCAGAAAGATCCAAAAAAAGATAAAAGCGGGAGATGAGATTTTTGAAGTTCTTCATCTGCCCGGTCACTCTTTCAGTCATATAGCTATTTATAGAAGGGGGCATCTCTTTTCTGGAGATATTCTGCTCGATGGACTCACACCGAATCCAGTGATAGAGCCAATTGATGAGGAGAAAAGACATCCTGTTCTGAAACAATATCTCGAAACGATAAAGAGATTGAACTCCATGAACATAGTCAGAGTCTACCCGGGTCACAGGGATTTCAGGCGAAACGTTAGGGATGTTTTAAAGGAATACGTAAACAGCTTTGAGAGAAGAAGCCACGAGATATTTAATGCATGTGAAGGAAGGACAGCCTTCGAGATCACGTTGAATCTTTTCGGGATGAATCAGCTTTTCTTGGCGATGTCCGAAGTGATAGCACATCTCGATTTTTTATCCGAAAACGGAATTATTGAAAAAAAGGAGGATAGATATCGGAAGAATGCAGATCCAAGAGATTTAAAGGAACTGTGGATAGAAATAAAAGCAGAGACAATAGGAGAAGAGTAATATCCTTTCTTTTGGGAGATCTTATCTCATAAATCGGGTTGTAATTGAAATTTTTTGAAAATAGTGCTTCTGAGATGCTCAAGGCCCTTAGGATGGATGTTGAGACAAAGGCTTTCAGAATTTTTTTATAGTATTCCAGTCCTCTCGCATCGATTACTTCGGAGATCTCCTTTAAATCGTTAACGAGGAGAGGGAAAATCGAAACAGCCAGCTGAATCGTGCTAACCAGTTTTTTTGGAAATCTAAAGAATATCAACGCTCCTGCTATCTCTTCAATCTTTGATGAATATATGAGAGTACCCACAGAAAGAAGGGTTGCAAAAGCGATTGTTACCTTTACGGCATATCCTATATCGAAGAAAAAACCCGAAATCATTATCAGAACGTAGAATGGTGCGAAAGCTGTCACGGTCTTTAAGCTTCTCCCCTTCGTGAAGTATACAGTTATCATTAATGCCAAAGAACAGATTACTAATGAAAAACCTGATATGTAAACGGATAGAGAAAGTAGAAAAACCGAGATCAAAGAACTCCTCCCTTCCAAGTCTCCCTCCCTTAACGCCGCTTGCAATCTTCCTATCATAATTTGATTATCCTATCGCATTTTTCTGCGAGTTTTTCATCGTGTGTCGCTATGATTGCGGTTTTACAGTATTTCCTCAGCAGATAGATCAGCTTCTCCCTGAAATTTACGTCCTGACCTGCGGTTGGTTCGTCCAAAAGCAAAATCTCTTTGTTAAACGCTTTTGCGATAGATAATCTCTTTGATTCCCCTCCGCTTAGCGAGTGGGGATGTCTGTCCTTTAATTCTACAAGATCGAATTCCATTAGGATCTTTTCATTTCTAACCTCGTCGAAAACTCTGTTTTCTGTAAAATGATAATTTGGGTTTTGGAGGACAAGCTGGAAATCCATCCGCTGTCTTTTGAGATCCCTTGCAATTCTTTTAAGGAGTGTTGTCTTTCCTGATCCATTATCCCCGATAACAGCAATAATCTCCCTCTTTCTGATCTCTATTAAGCCGTCATATATAACGTCACCTAAATCCGTTTTCATCTTATTGAACTTTTTTATTTCGAGTCCCATGTCGAATATTTCGTCGAAATACTTAGAGAATTCAATCCTGTGATCAGAGACGACGACGTTTAGATCCTTTATAATAGATATCAGCTTCATAATATTCCTTTTACTCAGGTGAGCAAACGGCTCATCGAAGAGGATTATTCTCTTTCCAGAGGCTACTGCGGCAGCAATCTCTACGAGTTGCAGCTCTCCAAAGGAGATTTCGTATATATTTCTGTCGAGAAGATGTCCAATTCCGAATTGCTCAGCAACATCCTCAGCAATTCTTTTTGCTTCTCCATAACTGACGCCCTCCTGAGCTATCGGAAAGGCGATTTCATCTAAAACTCTGAGGGATGTTATTTGCTCCCTTGGATTCTGCATAACCATGTAAGCTATTTTAGGGGACGGTTTTTCTGAAAAAACCCTTACGGATCCTATAAGCATCCCGCCATAGAAGTCTGGAATCAAACCGTTAAAAGTCTTAAGAAGTGTGGATTTCCCGCATCCCGTTTTACCCATTATAAAGCAAGTTCCCTCGATTTTCACCCTAATATCCTTCAGAGCTAATACACCGTTGGGATACTTGTATTCTTTGATATTCACTTCAATCAATTTCGAAACCTCTCTCTCTTATTAGTCTCTCTACATATCTGTAAACTACAACAGCCAAAAGATGATCGACGAACATGTCTTGGGGAATGAAGATCAAAACGGTTGCAAAGAATATCACGAGAGGTAAAGAGCCGCTGATTCCGAAAGGGCTTGCAATGCTTTCAGCCCATGCGGAGAGCTTCGCGTTACCTATGGCGATGTTGTAGAACACAAGAAACCCCAAGATGTATATTGGTAATGCCGCTAAGAACGTCGAAAGCCATAGGATAAGGGAACTCCTTATTTTCCTTCTAAATACTCCAGCTAAGAAGGCTGCTATCGGAAATCCGAAGAGAAATCCAGCCGTAGGTCCAAGTAGAACACCTAAACCACCTCCGGAAGATGCTAAGGGCAGACCGACTGCAATCAGGGTCAGATAAAGAGCCTGACTTATAAATCCGTAGTATGGACCGAGTAGAAATCCAGCAAGCATTACTGCAAAGTTTTGCATTGTGTAGGGGACAAATCCGATCTTGAACGAAAGTTGGGCTGAAATTGCCGTTATCACACACATGACTACTGTTAGGCTGAGTTTTCTGAAGTCTTTTCTAAACTCACTTTCGTTAACCATGTTTTTAGTAAGGTTAACGTATGTATATAAACTTTGTGATTAGGGTTCAATTAGTCTCAGAATATTCTCTCCAACTATCTGTCTAAGCTCTTTTTCAGGTAAGCTCAGACTCAAGATCTTGTTCAGTTCCTCCTTCATTCTTCCGAAGGGGATGTCTGATCCAAATATCAGTTTTTCCGATCCCAATTCGTTGTAAAATCTTTCTATTAAGCTTACAGAAGCCAACGCCGTGTCGAAATATACGTTATCAACGTCTCTAAAGGTGGTAAGGAACTCGAGGGGTTCGCCACTGATAAGTCCGAGATGGGGGATTATGACGGGGCTTTTATCAATGATTTTAACGAACTTCTCCGTAAATTCGAAGTCCTCCTCGATCACAATAGGCTTTCCCAACTCGTTTAGCTCTCTCAGGAATTCCGTAAATCCTCCATCATTGAATAAGCTCAGATTTGATTTCACATGAGTCCATCCCCTAAACCAGTGCCACTTAAATCCCTTGAACTCTTCAATCTCCTCCGGAATTTCCGTATCCGTTACGTAGTAATACGGGATAAAACCGTATTCTTTGGATTTTTCCAGCACATAATCGTTCATCTTCGGATTTGGATCGACTTCAGCCGGCAGAGCAAAAACAACAACCTTTTCGACACTGCTCTCTCTCATCTGGGAAACTATCTTCTCAGGAGGTATCGAGTAACCCAAATGGACGTGGGCATCTATCAATTTCATGAATTTTATTTTTAGGTAAACGTTAAAAATCCTATGATTCCAGATCATTCGTGGAAATCCGTGAGTTTCAAGAAAGAATCAAAAAGATCTATTATGAAAAAGATGTCAAAAGGGGTAAAGAGAAAACTTTTCTTTGGTTTATGGAAGAAGTGGGGGAACTTGCCGAAGCTATAAGAAAAAATAAAAATCTTGGTGAGGAATTCGCCGACGTGTTTGCATGGCTCGTAAGTTTGGCAAATCTGTGTGAAATCGACTTGGAAGAAGAAGTCAAACGAAAATACCCCGAAAAATGTATTAGATGTTGTTCAGTCCCGTGCGAATGTAAGGAGGCGGGATAATGTTCTTAGTTGTGAGTAACGAGGACATAAAAAAAGGAATAGTAACGGACAAATACTTCATCTGGACTGAGAAAATACTGAAGGAAAAGAAAATAAACCCATACGTTGTTGCAGAGTTCACGGCCTCGACGTGGGGAGTTTTTTCAGGGCTGAACGATGTTTTAAAGCTCTTGGAAGGAATGAACGTCGACCTCTATGCAATGCCGGAGGGAACTCTCTTCTATCCCCATGAACCCGTTATGGTAATCGTGGGACATTATCTCGAATTCGCAAGATTTGAGACGACCATGCTCGGATTCATCTGCCACTCAAGTGGTGTTACAACAAAAGCTTTCAAAGCGAAACTTGCTGCCGGGGATAAGAGAATCCTCTCCTTCGGAACAAGAAGACAGCATCCGGCCATATCCGCAATGATTGAAAGAGCCGCTTACATAGGTGGCGTAGATGGGGTGAGCAATTTTGCCGCTGAAAAGTATTTGGGAATCCCAAGTGTTGGGACAATGCCTCACGCTTTGATAATTTGCTTTGGAGATCAGATAGAAGCTTGGAGAGCATACAACGAAGTTGTTGATTATGACGTTCCAAGAACTATACTCATAGACACTTACTATGACGAAAAAACCGAAGCAATTATGGCAATTGAAAACGTTGAAAGAGTTGATGGAGTAAGACTGGACACTCCAAGTAGTAGACGTGGTAACATAAGGAAGATAATCGAGGAGGTTAAGTGGGAACTCAAGATAAGAGGTAGGGATGACGTCAAGATCGTTCTAAGCGGTGGTGTTGATATAAAGGACATCAGGGAGCTGAGAGATGTAGTCGATGCATTTGGGGTCGGGACAAGCATAGCTGGGGCAGAACCCATAGACTTTTCCATGGATATAGTCGAAAGAAACGGTGTATTCGCCGCAAAAAGAGGTAAAAGGAGCGGAATGAAACAGGTTTACAGAGATTGGGAGACACTCGAAGACGAAGTGAGACTGTTTAGAGATGAAAAGCCTGAAGGAAAAGAACCCCTTCTAAAGAAATTCATTGAAAACGGTGAGATAATCATGGAAAGCGATATGAATGAGGCGAGAGAACTCGCCCTGAAGCAGATGGATATAATAAGGAAGCTTGGAAAGGTTGATGAGTTCCTCGATTGACAACAAGGGTTTTAAGCAGAAGTATAGATTCGAAAACGTGAGAATTGTCGTCGCAACCGGTACCTTCGACATAATCCATCCCGGACACATAAGGTTCTTGGAGGAAGCTAAGAAACTCGGAGATTATTTAATAGTGATCGTGGCAAGGGAAAAAAATGTCAAGCACAAGCCGAAGCCGGTGATTCCAGAGGAGCAGAGAAGAAGAGTCGTGGAAGCCCTAAAGCCTGTGGATAAAGCGATCTTAGGAGACTTAAATGATATGTTCAAACCGATTGAAGAAATAAAACCGGATGTGATTGTTTTAGGATATGACCAACACTTTGATGAAGAATGGCTAAAAAGGGAACTCGAAAAAAGGGGAATTCATTCGGAAATCATAAGGATTAGGGTTAAGGAGGAATGCGAACTCTGCAGTTCGGCTAAAATAATCGAGAGAATACTTAAACTTAAGGCTCCAGAGCATCTAAAACAGATAAAGCAGCTTTAATATTCCTGAAAAAGTCTTCAGCTGCATTCATTGCCGTACCAATTTTTTTAGTCTTTATTTCGACAATAAGCTTCCCGTTGCTGTTAAAGGATTTTGCCCATTCTGTATCATCCGGTTTTAATGCTTTTGCGATCACTTCGGGATCTTTTACATCGAATTCCAATCTTAAATACAGCAAAGCCTATCAACCTCCTTAATGAATTCTTCTACCTTGTCCGCGGTTATATTCGCTCCTGCCGCGATACTGTGGCCGCCACCCTTTCCACCAACTTTTTCCGCTGCCTCTTTCATGATATCTGCGAGATTTTTTCGCTCAGCCATTATCGGGTTTGTTCTTGCGGAAACCTTTACTTGACCGTCTTTTTTGATATTTAGGGCTATAAAGGGTTTATCGCTGAAGAGATATCTCGAAAACACAGAAGCTAAAGGACTTGTGAAGGCTTCATCCTCCATTACGAGATATCTTATGCATTCTCCATCCTTAACTTCGTGTCTCCATTTTTCGATCTCCTTATGGATCTCTTCCGTGAAATCTCTCCATAAATCCATTCCCTTTTCAAGATATCTTTCATCTCGCATGCAAATGGCAAATCCGATTGAGTGGGCGCTCTTCCTTCCAGTTGCATTGATTACTTCAGACATCGTAACGGCATTTTTTATGAGTTCTTCTCTAAAATAGAATTTCTTCCCCATAAACGTTTCAAAAACGCCTGGATATGCATTCATCTTCAATATCCTTAGAGCGATCCCGTTGGCAAGTCTTCTTTCCTCCTCTCTACTAAGCTCGTCAAACTCTTTTTCGCCATCAATCCCGATTTCGTTCAGAAACTCTTCGAGTTCTTCCTCTTTTGAGTAGAAATCGAGAAATGGATCCAAACTTAGCCTTAGGATATCTCTGACTTTCCCGGAGATCATTCTTAGTCCTTCTTTTTCGGTGATAAATCCTTTTTCAACACCTTTTTGGATTATCTTGGCATTTCCTCCTGCTATTTTTTGTTTATCACCGATAATTCCTAGGAGGGATATAGCTGTTAAATCGTAGTTGTCACCCATTTCCTCGGCAAACACGTAAGCGGCACCACTTGCCGAGAGCTCAAAAGATCCATCCAATCCAGCTAGGTGCGGATTTATGTGGGCAAAGTCTCTCTTCGGTTGGATTTTCCCAACTGGATAATGGTGATCTATCACGATAATGTCTGCATCGATTGATGAAATCACATCGGGATAACCGCTACCCATATCTGCGAAGATAATCAAATCGCTGTCACATTCTACACACTCATTAAGACCACTTAAGAAAGATATGTGAAAGTCTATTCCTTTTCTTATGAGTGCTGTTGCGATGATAGCACCAGATGAAATGCCATCGGCATCATAATGGGTGAAAATTCTTGCAAAATTATGCTTATCTATTATCTTTACGGCTTTTCTTGCCTCCACTTTGAGAAGTTCGAACATGAAGGGAGTATAAAAAAGGGGTTAAAAAATTTACTTAAACGCTGGAATGATCTCCTTACCAATTAGCTCTATTGACTTCTTCTTATCGGGACCAATGGGGGATCCGGCGACGACCTGTGTAACTCCAGTCTTTGAAAGCTCCTTTATCCTTTCGATGACTTCCTCTGGGTTGCCACTTATGCTGAAGCAGTCGATCATTTCATCCGTGACGGCTTTCGCAACTCCGCCCCAATCTCCCTTGGTGAATGCGTTGTTGAGAGCTTCTCTGACCTTGTTCACGTCATCCATGCTTATTCCATGTCTCTCGAAAATAACCTCGGGAGATCCCGCAACGATAAAGGCAACGACAATTCTTGCGGCATTTCTTGCCTTCTCTCTGTCCTTGTCGACGCTCATGGCAGCATAGGCAACCGTGTCGAAAGCATCACGGCTCTTTCCGGCCTTTGAAAGTCCAGCATCAATACTCTCCTTGGCTGCTTCAAAATCCTTGGGATGGGAGGCGTTGATGAGAACACCGTCTCCAAGCTCTGCCGCAAGCTGTAACATCTTCGGACCTTGGGCACCTATGTAGATGGGGATATTCCCCGCCTTGAAGTCGAGTCTAGCTCCGTTGATTGTGAATATCTTTCCGTCATATTTCACGGGCTTGCCGGAGTGTAAAGCTCTGATGATCTCAACGGCTTCTTTCATCCTTGCGAGTGGTTTCTCCCAGCTTATTCCGATTCGCTCGAACGTGACTTTGTCACCGGCACCTATTCCAAGGACGGCTCTTCCATTGCTTATTTCGTTTATTGTGGCGATAGCGGATGCTGTGAGGGCGGGATTTATGTGGTAGGGATTGGTTACACCCGGACCGAGTTTGATGGAATTCGTTTTCATCGCAAGTATTGTCAGCATTGAGTAGACATTTCTGTTGTTGTAGTGATCCGTTATCCAAGTGTACTCAAAACCGCTGTCCTCTGCAAGTTTCACGTAGTATTCAAGCTCGTAGTATTTCATATTCGGCACAAACTCTATTCCAAACTTCATGTTATTATTTTGCATTATAAAATGTATAATTTTTTCGGTTTGTTGCAATTAATCGATATTTTCTACTTTAACCCTCCAGAGTGAATTTATGATCGTAGCAAGTTTCGGATTTTTGAATCGACTAATCAATCTGAAATCCTTTGGATATCCTATGAACGGATCTATCGACCTTTTAATCGGATCTACAACCCATATCTTGAATCCTGCCATTTTTACATCCTCGGAATATCTCGCAAAAAATCTTAAGAAAGGTGTAAGTTCCTCTTCTGTTGGAACTACGATTACATATTCTCCGTCGAAGTTTTTTGCGATGTCCTTGTGGATTTTTATATCTTCGCCGACATCGTCTATTATCGAATAGTAAACACCGTACTTATACTTCTCGTGAGTGTATAGCTTTATCAGACCGTCTTCGGTGGTATATCCTTTAAAGAAATTATCTGTTACATCTTTCATTACGTTAAGTGAATCTAAAAAGCTTGCAGATTTTTTGAGTTCATTGTAGGCTAATTCCAAGCTCTCTTTTGTAGGTTTGCACGTATGTATGTGTCTGAATTTCATCTCCCCGATTTCGATGACCTCTGAATAATGAAGACTGTGAATCGAGATTGGCTCATCGCAGAGACTTTCAACAATTTGATTAAGTAATTGATTGTGATCAAATCCAGCGGATTTCGCACCAAAATATTGGAGCATACTTCTTAGTGCGATTCTTTTTATCTCCTCTTCGCTTGTTACTTCCTTTCCAGACAATCTTTCTGAGACTATTCTGATCAGTTCCCCAAGCATTGTATTCCTATCTGAGATCGTTGATTCTTAAATATTTTTGCGCCAGAGTTTGAAAAAGAGTTTTTCACACTTCTTGTAGTCCAGTTTATTCACAAATCTTATAAGCTTTTGCTCGTATACAAAGTGCGGAAATTCCACATCATTTGGAGATAGCTCTTCCTTTTTTGTTAAGGTTACGTAGATTAGAGATCTCGCCGCCAAAAGCTCTCTATCGCAATCGAATCCGTAAATAAAAGACTTTGTCAGAATATTGCCGGGAGGCTCCAGATACTTCACACCGAGTTTTTCCGCAATGAGTTCCGGAATGTATACGATCTCTGCATTGAGAAATTCTGCAAGTTTTGTATGCATGACTCCCGCTTCTATAACAGCATCGCAGTCAATGGCGTCTGCACGCATTTTGTCTCTTATCACAAACCTCTCAGCATCCGCTTTAGCAAAATCTATCACTTTTTCCACAATTTCATCAAAATTTCCCCTCATAAAAGCCTCTACATACTCAAGGTAGGCTAAATTCACTTTTCTTTCTGTCTCTCTGACTCTCTCATCACCTTTGTTTTTTTCTCTTAATTTTTCGACTTCTTCCAGATACGGTTCGATCTGCAGTATCCTTTTGTTTTTCATTTCTTTAAGCATCTCAACTAGCTTTTTCGTGTATAGGGGAAATGGAGTGTCTATAAATCTTAAGTAGTTATCAACGCTAATCTCATCTTGTAAGACTTTTTGAAGCAAATCATTTTTTGGCTCTTCAAGGATAATGATATCGGCGTTTTCAAACTCTTTTCTTAGAAACGGTAAGTTTTCAATTCTGTGTGAAGTGAAAACGACCTTCATACTTTACGGATGATTGACAGTGTTTTCAAATTTATGGTTTTTCCTTTGATGTCAAAACCCCTTCTACTATTTATATGTTAACGTCGCATTTCTTAAAGGTGATAAAATGGCAGAGATAAAATTGCTAACATCTCCGACTTGTCCTTACTGTCCAAAAGCGAGGGAGGTCGTTAAGAAGTTAATAAGATCTGAGAAAGATGTGATCGCGTTGGAGTTAGACGTAACAACGGAGGAGGGGCTGAAGGAGGCTTTAAAGTTCGGGATAAAGGCTGTTCCCAATAATAGACGATGAAATTATTTTGGTAGGAGTCCCATCCCTTAATGAGCTAAAAAGAATAAAATGAGAGTTGATGATGATTAAAAAAGACAAGCTAATAGTTGTGGACTTCTGGGCGGAATGGTGCAGTCAGGTCTGTCCAACCGATGCCTTAATAAGACTGGGCGGGAAAGTAGTAGATGTAGATCCATCAAAATGTAAGGAATGCTACGAGTGTGTAAAGATATGTCCTTACGACACCTTAATTCAGATGGATTAGGGTATTCGGACGAAGTAGCTTTAAAAGGATTGGAATTAATCAGGAAATACTCAAAGAAGGGGATAATCCCAAAAGAAGAAATCGATGAGGAGTTGCTTCTTTTTTTCGATCAGGAGAAGCTAGCATTTCCGGTGTCCTCATTTAAAGATTCACTTTCATGGAATATGAGATTTTTGATTTTAACCGATTTGGAGATTCCCTATATAATAAGGTACATTTTCCTGAACGACTTTGACTGGAGGAAAGCTGTGAAAGAATACTTCAAAAAAATCGGAGAGAAAAAGCCTGAAGATTTCGTAGAAATTGTTAAAAAGATAGTAAAGAGAAGAAATAAATTCCTCATTTCCGGGAACGACATCACAGACATTTGCATGGAATTCGGGAGGGATAGTGGCGTCGTTATTGCAGAGCTTAAAGGTGCAGGAATAATCAGTCCCTACTGGGGTTGTGGAAAGCTTACGGCAAAGCTTGAAAAAATATACGGCGGCCCCCTTTATGAAATTAACAGATTTTTGATAAAACTTGTGGAGCTCACTTAAGTTCGTCCCATTTTCTTCTTTTCATGTATCTTTTCACACCTTTATACACTACGAAGACAACGATGAGAAGTCCTACAGCACCTCCTCCGTAAGTGATGAGTTTGTCTCTATTTTTATTAAGCCATTCCGTGAACCCCTCAAAGAAATTTGTGCCGAATGTTCCTTGTGCTTGAGTTGGGGTTTTCTGCTGTAATGAAGCGATTATGGATTCAATCTCGGATATGTATTGGTTTGCTTTTTTATTAACTTCTTCGGCTTTAATTTTGGCTTCATCATATAAGCCTTTGTTTAAATAGTCTTCGGCACTCTCTATCTTCGTATTGAGATTCAAGTAATATTGTTTGTAGGTGGCCAATTTGGTCTCGTATTCCAAGGTAGGTTCGCCCTTTGATTTGAGATTGTTGACGATGACTTCGAATTCCGCCATTTTCGTGAACATTTCGTTAAGCTTGTTCTTAGTCTCATCGATTAAAAATGAGATCTTCTTTTCTTCTATTAGCATTTCGGCTTTGTTCAGCAAATTTTCAGCATTGCTTAAGCTTTTGTCGGCATCCAAATATTTTTTGGAACTGTAATAACTTTTTCCTTCATCGATCTTTTCTTTTGCGTCCTTCAATTTTACTCGTAAATCTGAGACTGATACTCCCTTGTTTTCGAGTTCATCTACTTTTCCAACTAGGTGTTTATATTTTTCCTCTAATTCGGATATATCCTTTGAAAAAGCGTTTTCATTAATAACCTTAATCTTTACCGGTCTTATAGCGTTTTCCTCAGCATCTTGGATGTCCACGGCGAGTGCCACGATCTCGGAAACCCTTATGGAGATTGAAGGGACAACGCCGCTAATTTTTACATTTATTTTACTGACACCACCCTCTGGTCCATATACATCAACTGCTAGGTAGTTATCTCCTTTTTTGGTCGCCCCTCCTCCAGAAGTGTAACTGACCATAACCGTTATTGTTGAGGAATCTAAGGATGTGTTGAATTCGTACAATCTCGGGTTGCCTGAGGTCCCTCCTATGAGTTTAGCGTCCTCATCGGTTTTCGGCAGGATTGTAAAGTTGAAAGATATTTGCTCTCCCGACATGTAGTAATCCTTGAGCTTTGGCTCGATGACTGGTTCAGCGAAGTTATCTTTTGTCAGAGTTTCGAATGCGCATGCGGATCCGATGAACATTGTTAGTAGTAGTAATTTCAGAAGGATTTTTACCCACATAAATCCACTAAATGGGATAAAATTTAAACTTTACCATCAGTCGCTAGAAGACTCAATTCATGAGGGTAGAAATATATTAAAAGAGATTGGGGCATCATACTTTAATTATTTCAACTGACTATATATCATGCTCGAAATCTTGAAAGATTTTCTGTAATGAGAATAAATTTAAAAAAATTGGTCGAGAAAGCAGAGAAAAGCTCGAAAAAATCGTGCTCGGAAGGCAGGTAGAAGGCTTCGTTAAAGTTCGCCAAATTTAAGAAAATGATATAAAATCACCCATTCAGATTTTCACGATGATTAAAATCGACGGAAGCTATGGGGAGGGTGGTGGGCAGATTCTCAGAACATCCATAGCCCTGTCATGCGTAACGGGGAAAAGTGTTGAGATATTTAATATTCGAGCCAATCGCCCGAAAAAGGGATTAGCTGCACAGCATCTTAAAGGGGTTGAAGCTGCAAAAATGCTCTGCGATGCCGAGGTCGAAGGATTAAGGCTCGGTTCAACGAGACTCGTTTTTAAGCCTCGAAAAATCCGTGCGAGAGATATGAGAATTGATATAGGGACCGCCGGTAGCGTGACCCTCATCTTTCAGACAATTCTCCCACCCCTTCTTGTAGCAGACAAACCTTGTAAAATAGAAATCATTGGCGGGACTGATGTCCAGTGGAGCCCGAGTATAGATTACTTCAGGTTTGTGACTTTAAAAGCTCTTAAAGAGATGAGAGCTAATGCAGAAGTGGAACTCATAAAAAGGGGATACTATCCAAAGGGTGGTGGTAAGGTCATCCTCAGAGTGAATCCCTCAAATCTTAAAGGGATTGCATTCGAAAAAGAGATGTGCGATGTTATAAGGGGTATATCCCATTGCAGTAATCTTCCAGAGCATGTTGCCGAACGACAAGCCAAGGTTGCTAAAACGTTTTTAGAAGAAAGAGGCTACAAAACGGAAATAGATGTTGAGACTCAAAAGGGACTGTCGACAGGTTCTGGAATCACGCTTTTCTGCGGATATAAGGGTAGCGTTTCGCTAGGAGAAAAGGGAAAACCTGCTGAAAAAGTCGGAAATGAGGCTGCATCTCAGTTGTATGAAGAATTGCAGAGCGATGCAGTGTTCGATAAACATTTAGCTGATCAGGTAATGAGCTTTGCAGCAATTGCCAACGAAAAGACCGTATACACGACATCTGAGATAACGAAACACATCGTGAGCAACGCATACGTAATTAACAAATTCTTTGAAAATTGCGTAAAGATAAAGGGGAACCGGATAGAAATTAATTAAGCTTTACCGCGGCTTTCTCCGTGAATTACGGCAGTTGCAACAAGATGTGCAAGTCTTAACGCTTCCGGGACGTTCCCTTTAAGCTTTGATTTTTCTAAAAACTCCAAAGCATCCTCCAAATTACATCCGCAGAACTGGATGAACACATCCCCTGCTCTGTAAACATCGCCTGCTCTTTTGATTATTTCGGATCTTATTTCTCCGTCTTCGAAAATCTCAAGAGCTCTAAATATTGAGTCAAAATCAGGTATTCTCCTCATTACAACGACTATAGGTATATTAAGGGTGTCGTATATCTCACGTATGTCTACAACGTTGAATCCGCCGAAGGTTATTCCATCTAGGAAGATGCACCTAATCTGTTTCCTGAACTTCGATTTAGATACCATCTTTATTATCGCTTGAGTGGAATCAAGCCCGTCGACACTGATTTTTTCAATCATGAAACCTTCAACATAGTGATTGCCTTCTGTGACGCAACCAACTAAGATGCAGTAGTCCCCTTTAAAACTGTCGTCAATTCCAAGAAATCTCCAATTTTTCATAAAAAATTAAGAAGCGGCTACTTTAACTTTCTTGCTTTTGATCTTCTTTAATCTGACTATGTTTTCTCTATCCATTTCTTCAAGTTTGAACATGATAAATCTCGCAGCTTCTTCCATTTCGGGAATTACCTTATATTCGAGAGCGTTAACTCTCCTCTTGGTTCTGTCAATCTCTTCTAGCAATCTCTTGAGTGTTGTTTCGACTTCGGCTACTTCAAGAATTGCATCAATTAAAGCCTCATACGCCTCGACCGCCTCATCAATCCTTGCGGTGGTTCCGATAACACCGTAATTCCTTTCTGATAGGAGTTTTCTAACTTTTTCTCTCTTTATAACTGGAACGATAACACCCATTATGTTCTTCTTTTTCAGCGTAAATGTTGGTGGCTTTTCTGTTGCCAATGCCACTGACTTGACGGCAATAACACCATCTGCAGCCATTGCAAGAGCTAATTTCTGTTGGGCTTTCTTGTATTTATCGACCATTTCATATATTGCTCTTTTTGCATCTTCAAGCACCGTTCTGAATTCCATTATAAGACCGTCTCGTTTCATTTTTAGAAGGTCGTGTCCTTTTCTTGCCATTGCTATCCTTCTCCTGAGTTTAATTAACTCCATTCTTGTTGGTTGAACCTCTACCATAATTACCACCAAAAAAAGAGGAAATTAGCGCTTTTCGATGGTTATTTCACCTTCTTCAACTTTTTCGGCTGCAACAACTTCTGGCGGCTTCTTTCTGTACTTTGGATGATACTTCTCGATATACTTCTTCTCTATCTTGAAGAGTTCCTCCTCTGGGAGCATTGCTAAGAGCTCCCATCCGAGGTCGAGAGTGTATTCGATGTCTCTATCCTCGTATTTACCCTGTGCTAGCCATCTTCTTTCGAATTCATCTGCGAATTTTAGATATCTTCTATCTCTCTCCGATAGAGCCTCCTCACCAACAATGGCGACGAGACCTCTCAGGTCGACACCCTCAGCGTATGCTGCGTACATCTGATCGTTCCACTGTGGATGGTCATCTCTTGTCAATCCCTCGCCAATACCCTCTTTCATCAACCTGCTGAGGGATGGTAGAACGTTAATCGGCGGATAGATGCCTTTAGCGTGGAGCTCTCTGCTCAAAACTATCTGACCCTCTGTGATATATCCCGTCAGGTCTGGGATTGGATGGGTGATATCGTCAGCGGGCATCGTGAGAACGGGGAATTGTGTAATCGTTCCTTTTCTTCCTCTGATACGACCGGCTCTTTCGTAGATTGTTGCCAGATCTGTATACATATAACCGGGATAACCTCTTCTTCCGGGGACTTCCTCTCTAGCTGCCGAAATCTCTCTAAGGGCCTCACAATAGTTTGTCATATCTGTCAGAATGACAAGGATGTGGTAATCATACTCATATGCTAAGAACTCGGCCGCCGTTAAAGCCATTCTCGGTGTGAGCAATCTCTCGATAGCCGGATCACTTGCCAAGTTTAGGAAAACGACTGCTCGCTCCAAGGCACCAGTTCTCTCGAAGTCCTTTATGAACTGCTGGGCTTCCTCGAATGTTATGCCCATAGCTGCGAATACGACAGCGAATTCCTCTTCCTGTCCTCTTACCTTTGCCTGTCTTGCGATCTGTAGGGCAATATCGTTGTGGGGTAAACCGGAGCCGCTGAAAATCGGCAGCTTTTGCCCTCTAACAAGTGTGTTCATCCCATCGATAGCCGAGATACCTGTCTGAATGAACTCTTTTGGATATTTCCTCGCGTAGGGATTTATGGCAGCACCTATGATCTCACGTCTCTCTTCTGGAACAATTTTAGGACCACCATCGATTGGCTCTCCTGAACCAGAGAGGATTCTACCGAGCATGTCTTTTGAACAGTCTAGCTTGACTACGTCACCCGTGAACCTTACGACGGATGATTTGTCGATACCCCTTGTCCCCTCGAAGCACTGGACAACTACAATATCCTTAGAGGAATCGAGGACCTGACCTCTTCTTGTGGTTCCATCCGGTAAAGTAATAAGGACTAGTTCACCGTAAGCGACTGGCTCAGTCTTTTCAACAAAAATTAAAGGACCTGCAATATCCCTAATAGTTCTGTATTCCTTCATTGCTCTTCACCTCCTAAAAGGGCTTCTCTAATTTTCTTTAGAGCGGCTTCTAAGGCTGGCTTGTAGTCTTTCTCAAGCTTAGCTCTTGCAAACTCCTCTCTTCCCGGAACGTTTTCGATCTCGTCGATCGTCCTTTCAGCCTCCAACGCCTTGTAGAATATTTCTTCGAGCTCTTTTACGGCTTTCATCATGTCGTACATTTTCTCTACGGAGCAGTAAGTATCCACGGGGTGGTATGCATACTGGGAGAGATAGACCTCCCTGATGTATCTAGCGACTTCGAGGAGAACTCTCTGTCTGTCTGGCAGAGCATCCTTACCGACGAGCATGACAATCTCCATCAGGTTTGCCTCTTCCTGTAGGACGGACATCATCCAAGTTCTGAGCTCTGGCCAGTCTGGGGCAACATTCTTTCTAAACCAGTCAGCGAGCGAATCTACATATAAGCTGTAACTTTGTAACCAGTTGATGGCAGGGAAGTGTCTACGAGCTGCGAGCTTCGTATCCAGAGCCCAGAAGACTTTAACAATTCTGAGAGTGTTAACTGTGACCGGTTCGGAGAAGTCTCCACCTGGTGGTGAGACGGCTCCGACGATGCTGACACTTCCAATGTTTCCTGCAAGAGTCCTAACTTTTCCAGCCCTCTCGTAAAACTCGGCCAAGCGAGATGCTAAATAAGCTGGATAGCCCTCTTCACCGGGCATCTCTTCAAGTCTACCGGACATCTCTCTCATAGCTTCAGCCCATCTTGATGTGGAATCAGCCTGAACTGCGACGTGGTATCCCATGTCTCTAAAGTATTCAGCGATGGTCACCCCAGTGTAAACGGATGCTTCTCTTGCAGCAACCGGCATGTTTGATGTGTTCGCGACAAGCACAGCTCTCTCCATTAAAGTCTTTCCGGTTCTCGGGTCGATTAGCTCTGGAAACTCCTCAAGAACTTCTGTCATCTCGTTACCTCTCTCACCGCATCCTATGTATACTACGACATGTGAGTCACTCCACTTAGCAAGCTGGTGCTGTGTTACGGTCTTCCCAGTCCCAAATCCGCCAGGGATGGCAGCAGTTCCACCCTTAGCTAGTGGGAAGAGCGTGTCAAGAATTCTCTGTCCGGTCAGTAGTGGTTCATCGACAGCTAATTTCTCCCTATAGGGTCTTGGAATTCGAACTGGCCACTCATGATACATCTTCAGTTCGGTTCCGTCGTCCAAGACAGCTATCGTGTCTTGGCAAGTGAAACTTCCCTCGTAGATCTCTGTAATTGTTCCCCTAACATTCGGCGGAACGAGAATTCTGTGTTCTATGACCTCAGTTTCTTGAACCGTTCCAATTATCTCTCCCCCGTTTACTTTGTCACCTTTCTTCGCGATTGGTCTGAATTCCCACTTCTTTTTCATATCAATTCCGTCAGCTTTTATCCCCCTTGTGATGAAGTCTCCAGCAACCTCTTTTATTACTGGTAAAGGTCTCTGGACACCGTCATAAATGCTCTTAAGGAGACCAGGTCCTAGCTGGACACTGAGAGGTCTTCCAGTGTTTTCTACTTTACCGCCGGGCTTTATACCTGATGTATCCTCGTAAACCTGAATTAGAACTTTATCCCCTGATAGGCCTACAACCTCTCCCATTAATCCCTCGACGTAACAAACATCGTACATTCTTGCCTTCAATCCCTCAGCTACTACGAGGGGTCCCGATATACGGTATATCTTTCCAACTCTACCTACTTCTCCTACTTCCATAAGTCAACACCTATCGCCTTTCTAATTTTTTCTTTAATCTCCTTAACACCACCTTCTTCACCGACAAAAACAAAAGTTGGTTCGACACTCTCATCAATGGCTCTTCTTAACAAGGGAGGTAACTTCTTCAGTAGCCTGTAATCTATTACTGCAATACCGATTTCTTTGTTGTTAAGCACACTCTCAACGGTTTTTATGAGCCCCTCATCGTTTGTGACATCAAAGACATCTCTGACTCCAGCAAGCCTGAATCCTATGTTAAACTCGGGATCCCCGATGACCGCTAATCGCTTCATACTATCACCAGCTGTTTTTTAATTTCTTCTACATCCATTCCCTGAGATTTTCCTCTGATTATAAGTCTAATGTTATCAACTTCTATCTTTTTCATAACAATGAAAGCTAATATGGGGAGAATCGACAATGGATGGCTGTGAGCTATTGAGAGAATCTTTTTAACCCAATTTCTCATTAATGCGTTTTCAACCATCGATAAGGGTTCTTTTGCTATTTCTTCCGTTATTCCTTCAGCAAACCAGTAGTTCTCTATGGCTTTGTATATCTCTTCGAGTTCCATCGCGGCAAGTTTTCTGCATTCCTCTTCTTTTAGTTGATAGCCGTAAGGTATAATCCTTGATGCGATTTCTTCGACTGTTGCTCCCTCCTTTTTCAGCCTGATTATTGTTTTTATATTTGCCAAATCCGCCTCCATTTTGATGAAATCGATGAAGTATTTCATATCAACATTTTCTGCTGTTAGTTTGGATAGGGATGAATAGTAAAACTTGTCGAGTTCATCTTCTACTTCTGAAAGTTTTGCACCGTGGGTGAGTCTCTCGAGAATCGGGTAGAGGGGCTTGTCCTTGAATGTCTCAATCACTTCGTTCACAGTGTCCTTTGCTACTAACATCTTTAAAAATTCTTCGTTAAACTCGCCCGCGGGAATGAGTGTAGCTTCGATCTCTTCATTGCTAAATCGGAACATTTTGCCTCTTATAATATTTTTGAGATTCCAGAAGTCCCATCTTCTTAAATAAAGAGTAATAAGTTTGTTTGGTAACCCAGTAGATATGTTGATTAGCTTTCGATAGGTCTTAGAAAGATTATAGGAAAGGGCATAGTCAACTAATTCAACTCCAAAGTACTTGTATCCTAGTTTGTCAATTTCCTCTTTATATTCTGTTTCCTCCAAGTACTTTGCTATCTCATCCACGCTCATGTTAATAAGTTTGTTGAATTCTTCTTTGGGTATTAGCTTTCTTTTCATTACTTTAACTCTTGTAGCTATGTATGCCCATTCAGATGTTCTCGATTTACTTAGAATCCCTAAGCCTAGCTTCAGTATCCCCATTATCCACCCCCGAACAGCTTCTCGTAGACGTCTTTCATTTTCTCTCTGTAAACCGTTTCGATAAAGTTGTCAAATGTTAAATTTATCCTGAAGCTTCCATCCTTGCTTTCTAGAACTACTCCACCTAAGCATTCTATGTTTCCCGCGTATGGCATTTTGGTTAGTTTTTTGACGATCGGCTCATCTCTCTTGTTCGAGTAAACTACGTAATCACCACCCTCATACTTCGAAAGCAGTTTCTTAAGCAGTTCTTCTCTCTCTGTGTCATTCAGTGATCGAATCCTCTCAATAAGCTTGTTATATACTTTTTCAACGATTTCTCTTTTCTTATTGAGTTCCTCTTTTTTCATCTCCAGATTTATACCGGAGATCTCTTGTTTTCTGATTCTTTCGACTTCTTTTTCTGCTTCTTCTCTGGCCTTTCTTAGAATGTTTTCGGCTTCTCTTTTCGTCTCTGCGATTATTTGCTCCGCTTCCCGTTCAGCCTCTTCCCTGATCTTTTTAGCTTCCTCCTCCCCCTTTTTCCTAATTTCCTCCAATACGGTTTCGAGCGCCATTGCGACCCCGTTTAGTATGCGAACATCAGTATGAACGATATGACCAGACCGAAGATAACGATGGTCTCTGGGATAACTGTAAACAGCAGACCGAGACCAAGGAAGCCTCTGTCCTCCGCTATCGCACCTACTGCTGCGGCACCAATACCGCTCTCACCAGCTCCAGCACCGATACCTGCCAGACCGACAGCCAAGCCGGCTCCAATGGCCGCACAACCTTTTACGAATGCTTCACTACTGACCAGCTCCACAGCTGCCGTAGGTTCCGCCATTTAAACCACCTCCTTAACCAAATATTTTTACTAAATCCATAAACTTATATCCAAACAACAATATAAGGATCATTACGGTCGCACCAACCGCAAGTCTGAAGGTCGAGACAATCCAGTAGTATCTGACGAATCGTAGGATATTCTGTTCTGTTGCTACTCTCTCGGCAATGTTTTTGACGAATCTCTCTCCGATTACCATGCTCGTAGCCATTACCTTCGGCACACTTGATCCCTGAGTTGCGAGGAATTTGGTGACTCTACCGAAAGGCTTGTAGAGTCTTCCACCACCTTCAAAGAACTTCGTGAAGAACTCTACATAGTGCAATCGAAGGGACTGTAGACCGGGATCAAGGATACCGAGAATGAGATTAATTAGGTGTCCGAGTATCAGTATCACGAGACCTACAGGGAGCAAAGCCATTCCCGGCGGGAAGGACATCTTTAGCGTCAGATAGTTGAAGACGAAGGCGAAGTAAACGGAAGCCAAACCGATAGCTAAAAGTCGAGCGAAACTGAGTATCTGACCGAACCATGTGAGAAGCTCTACGCCCATTATGACTCCCATGCCGCCCATCTTTGGAATCTCTGCCATTGCGAACAGTATGAACCATATCACAATCAGTGGAAGGGCAACCAAGTAGAACACATTGACTCCTGCCTGCCACCCGTCGACGAGCCCCGGTATGGGCAAAGGGACGCTTTTTCCATCCGCGACAGTGTAGCTTCCGAAGACATATAAGTTATCCGGAAGGATGTTGCCAAATCCATCGGGTGGCGGTGAGGTGAAGATACCTAAGTTGTAAGTGAATCCAAAGATCATGAATGTAAGACCGAGGACACCTATGAACCAGCATCCCCTTTCAAGCAAAGCCTCTTTGAACCCGTGTTCTACGAAAACATTCCTGAAGCCGAGGGCGAATCCGCAGAGGAGCATTATCATACCGATTACGAGAGTTATGAAGAGAAGAGCTTTCACACCGAATGGTTCAATTCTATCGAAGATCGGATGGTAATTGTTGAATGCATAGAGAGATCTCAAAGCTTCACCGAACCAGTGAACCTCACTCGATGGTAGAGCGTGCTCACCGTGTCCGACGAGGTAAGGTCCGAAGCATTCACCATATATGAATCCAAAGATTATCGAGGAAATACCAGAGTAAACACCGATGTTGAGAAGTTTCTGCCAACCCTCAGTTCTGAAAATTCTCTTAAGATAGAGGGCTATGGCTGTGATCACGGCACCATAACCAATATCACCAAGCATTAAACCGAAGAAAAACGGGAAGATTATGGACATTATCACTGTCGGGTCGATCTCATGATATTTCGGTACAGCATAAGTTGTCGAGAGAACCTCGTAGTTCTTCATGTATCCCGGATTCGTTAGCTTCGTGGGTGGGTCGAATTTCTTGTCCTTTATCACTTCAACTGCTACCTTTCCATTGGTTGCCTCTTCCACTTTTGATTTGAATTCGTCAAGGATTTTCTCTGGAATGTATCCAACTATTACAAAGGCGAACTTTGATGTAAGGGCTTGTAAGGGTAGTTCTGATTTTTCTACTTCCATGCTAAGGTATTCTTCGATTGCAAGCATCAGTTCAGCTTCTTTTTCTTTGAAACTTGCCATCTCCTCATTAAGTTTTTTGATTTCTTCTTGTGTTGCCGAGATCTCTGCTTGGATCTCTTTAATTCTTGCATCGTAATCTTCAACATCAGGTATTGGAATCTCTCTGTAACCGAATTCCTGCAGGACTTTGAAGACTTCCTCGGCGAACTCCTGCTTAACGAACACGGCAATGACATATTCCTTTCCGTAGTCTTTTATGAAAGCTTCAAAATCTTCGGTGATTTCTTTGATTTTGTGACGGGGATCTGCCTTAACATACCCTGTGAATGCTCTTATCATCTTATAGTCTTTTAGAAGTCTTGTGGGAATCCCTAGGACCTTGAGGGGTTCAAGTATTCTCTGTTCGTCCGTTAGGGCTCTGATTTTTTCTTCCAGTTCTCTGATTTTTTCTATTTTAGCACCTATTTCCCTTTGATACTCTTCGAGTTTTGCATCAAGGTTTGTAGTGATTTCTTCGATTCTGTATATTCTTTTTGGAGCGAATGTCTTTGGATCGAGTTTCAGATAGGATAGTATGCTTCTGAGTTGAACTAAGCTCCTTGATAGCACACCAGCTTTTCCAAAAGGTTCGCCAAGAGTGAAATACTCTTCCTCAGAAGGGCTCTCGATGTGTAATGCATTTAATGCATAGAGAATTTCAGATACCTCTTCGAAATAGTCTCTTGGACCCACTACAGAGATTTTTACCATCCTTTCGGGCTTAAGCATGTTCGATCGCCCTCACAAATTCATTGTATAAAAACTCGGCAACTTCATTGATCTTCGATTCACCTTTTTTGACGATCGAGTTTATTTCAGCAGTTCTTCTTTCTTTGATTTTTGTCTTTTCCAGATCTATATCGGCTCTTGATTTTGAGATAATTTCTTCCTTAATCTTTTTGGCTTCTTCCTCAGCTTTTTCTATTAACTTTCTTGCTTCTTCCTTAGCAGTGAGAATCTTTTTCTTTTTTTCCTCTTCAGCCTCTCTGATCATCTCTTCCATTCTTTGTTCAGCCTCTTTAATTTTTTCAAGGATCTCTGCTTTCTCCATGCCGTTCACCTCGTAAAAATTTAATGCTGTCAGGCTTTTTCGAAGTTTAGAAATAAGGTGATATTTAAATATTTCTTTTTTTTTTAATCCTGCGACAGCAGTTACCCACCGCTGAGGGGTGGAAAAATGGCGACAGTATCGTCTTTTTTTAATTTTACATTACTCTTAGCAATGTTTCCATTTACCATCAAGATTGCGTAGTCGTATAGTTTTTTAAATTCGGGATAGATTTTGGCAAGTTTTTCGAGTAGCTCTTCAGTATCTTTTGCGTCAATCTCGATCTCTTTTTTTCCGGCGATTTCTCTAAAATTTGCAAAGAGTTTTACTTTTACCATACTACACTCGAAACATTACTTGTGTTGTAGTTTTAAGCTTTCTTCTAATTTTCTGCATTTCATAAGTATAGAGCAGCATTGTGTTTCCAGAATATCTGTTGAATCCGAATGCTTTTTCGAGGAATTTTGCGTGCCTTTTGTCACGGACGTAGATAACGTATTCTTCTCCGAGATTTGTCATTTCGAGGATTATCGGTATGTAGAATTTGTCCCAGTCAAATTCTTCAACGAACTTGGCGATAAATTCGAGTTCCTCCTTTTCTATGTAATATTCATTTCCATCTCTTGCTTTTATTGTTGGATTTTCGGAATTAATCAGAGCTTTTAGACTTTGTTTGCGTTCAGGAAGGTGTCTGTTAACAGACTCTATTAATTTCGCCAACACCCTATCAGTCATTTTGTTCATCATTTTTTCCACCTCAATCTTAACATTCCATGCTTTACACGAAATTCTCTAGCGAAGTTACCCTCTCTTATACTGAGCTCAAGCGTTTTAAAACTTCCGATTAGAGCTAGGGGTTCACCAATCCCGACATCGCTATATGCTCTGACGACAGGTATTTCTAATTCTTCGAAATAAACCTTTTTAATTTTTTTGTTATTTATCACAGTGTCCTTTATATTCGTAACGACGTTCCCAAATCTGTCGATGTAGATAACGTTACATCTGATCTCTGTATCCGAGATATCGACATCGAACAAATTTAGCTCTTTAATTTCATTAATTTCTTTAAAGTATGTGTAGTTACCCTTACTCAGTAATGCGGCAGCTGGAGCGAAAATATCTCTTCCGTGGAATGTTGCTGAGAGTTCTCCGGTAAGTTCAGATATATTTTCATCTATTTGGTAGATTTTGACTATCCCATCTTCCTCTGCCGAGGGATAAGCGATTCCGTTGTCGGGACACACGAAATAATAATTCTTCGTCTTAATCACAAGAGCTTTTCTTTCGCTACCCACTCCGGGATCGACAACAACAACGAATATTGTATCCTTTGGAAAGAATCTATACGCATTGTAAAGGAGGAACGCCCCCTCAATCACGTTCTGTGATGTAACACTGTGGGTAATATCGATTACTTCGGCATCTGTGAACTTCCTGATAACCCCTTTCATCACACCGGGATAATAATCACCGAAATCCGTGAGTAAAGCAATCACCATGATTCCCAGTGGGTTAGCTCTTCGATAGGATACCTGCTCGGAGCTCTCGGCTGTTCAGCTGGGTAACCTATGGGAAGGATGGCGGCAGGTCTTGCGTAGCTCGGTATTCCCAAAATCTCCGCTACCTTTTCATCGTCATAGGCACCAACCCATACGGATGCGAGACCCATACAGTGAGCAGCAAGTAGAATGTTCTGAACGGCGGCGGCAGCATCTTGTTCTGCATATATCCTCCCACGTTCACCGTAAACTCTCATGCTTCTCGGGTAGTTCGCAACAACAACAATAACGACGGGAGCTTCGGCTATAAACATCTGCTTTAGAGAAGCTATCGCTAGTTTGAGCTTCGTTTCCTCATCTCGAACAACGATAAAATCTCTTGCCTGCAGATTACCTGCTGACGGGGCAGCGTTCCCTGCTTCGAGGAGTTTTTTTATAATTTCATCGCTGATATCTTTTTTCAGAAATTTTCGAACCGATCTCCTCGTAAATATAGCTTCAAGGCACTCCATGTTTTTTCTATCATAGTAAATTAATAAATTTTTTACGGTATTAGCATTCTGTCATGATACCTATATTGCTCATGTTCAGCAATCATATAACCACTACCTAGTTATTAATTTTATCTCTGACTTGACGTTGTCCCATACAATATCTGTCATCTCAAAAATAGACTTTGTGTCATTATGGTTTGAGTGTTCTTTAGAATAAAATTTATATACCTCTTTTTACTGAAAAAAGTATTGAGGTGATAAAATGGCAGAGTTGCCACTTGCACCAATTGATAGATTAATAAGAAAAGCGGGTGCTGAAAGAGTTAGTGAGGAAGCAGTCGAAAAGATGGCTGAAGTCCTCGAAGAATATGCATTGCAAGTTGCTAAAAAAGCTGTCGAAATTGCAAAACACGCTAACAGAAAGACGGTCAAAGCAGAGGATATCAAGCTTGCACTTAGCATGTAAATTAAATTTTTAATTTTTATTTATTTTGTTATATATTTCAAGATTGCGATCGCATAATACGTATCTTCGAGTGTTGAATCTCTCTTCACAGAGGTTCCATTATTATAAACATTTATCTGCCTCTGTAGCGAGTTCCAAGACCTCAACTGCCCTGTAATTGTCGCTTGTTCGGTCATACTCTTCTTTGATATCTCTCAGCTAAGCAAGGAGTGCAAGACGAACAGATCCCTATACAGGGGACAAGGTGGAAAAGGGATAAAATTTTAATAATTTTTTTTAAGCTTAATTTGTGAAGTGTGAAAATCACCTCAGATGTGTGATTAAGTGTGCTTTGGATCTAAACTGTTTCGATATGGATGTTTATTTGGAATTGCTAAAAAGAGGACAAGCTACAGTAGATGAACTCGCCGAGACCTTCAAAAAGGATAAAAGCACGGTCTACAAATCTCTCCAGACTCTTCTTGAAAAAGGTATTGTGACGAGGGAATACAGAATTCTGAGAAGTGGGGGCTACAAATACATCTACAAGCCAGCACCTTTTGAAAAATTTAAAGAAACTGTATCCAGTAGCATAAATCAATGGATCAAGTCTCTTGAAGCCTTTTTAAATTCCCTTGAAGGATACGCCGAAGATAGAATTATACAGACAATCGAAATGGGTAGGTAGAACAATATAGAAAAGTTTAAATACATTTTTTGTGCATTCTCCCATATGGTGGGAACAATCCCAGGTGATGGACTTTGGCTTAAGCAATGCGATAAAGCTTCGTAAAAAGGAAGGGGCAAATCCAATAATAGCTGAAATAAAGGTCTATTCTCCGAAATACGGTGATCTTCTCAGAGACAGAGATCCGATCGATATTTTGAAAGCTTATGAAAGGGGTGGAGCCGTAGGAATCTCTTACATTACTGAGCCAAAACACTTTAGGGGTGACTTCAAGTTTTTCCGAAGGATTTGTCGTGAAACGGATCTTCCCGTTCTGAGAAAGGATTTCATAACGAGTAAAAGTGAAATTGAGAGAACCGCTGAGGCGGAAGCTTCCGCTGTTTTAATCATCACAAGAATTTTGAGAGAGAATACAGCGGAATTCGTAGATTACGCTCTAGAGCACGGGCTTGAAACACTTGTTGAGGTTCACAGCCTTGATGAAATCAGGATTGCGAACGAAACGAAAACGCCGTTAATCGGGATAAACAATCGTGATATATCCAGACTTGAGAGGGACAATGGTACGGTTGAAGTCACAGAAAGACTCTGCAGATACGTGAGAGATGGAGTAGTAAAGGTCAGCGAGAGTGGGATAAACAGTATCGAAGACCTTAGACGGGCTTTAAGGTGTGCGGACGCTGCTCTTATCGGAACAGCCTTCATGAAAGCTAAGGATACCGAGGGCACAGTCAGAAGATTTGTGGAGGCGAGATTATGCTGAGCAAAATTGTTGACGGAAAGAATCTCAGCTTCGAGGAGGCTTACGATCTGTTCAACGAACTCTTGAGGGAAAGTGAAGTCAGGATAGCTGCATACCTAACGGCCTTGCAGATGAAGGGATGCACGGCGGAGGAGATAGCCGGATTTGCAAAAGCTGTTAGGGATAGAGCTCTGAAGCTCGAATTTGGTGAAGTCTGCGATACGTGCGGAACGGGTGGCGATAACGCATCAACGATAAATGTCAGCACAGCCTCTGCGATAATTCTTTCGTGTTTCAAGAGGGTGGCCAAACACGGAAACGTGGGAGTGACATCCAAAAGTGGATCAGCAAACGTCCTTTCAGCTTTGGGGATAAGGATTGAGCTTACTCCAGAGGAAGTTAAGAGATCTATTGAGAAAACAAACTTCGCGTTCATCTTCGCTCCGAAATATCACCCCGTTCTCAAGAAGGTCATGCCCGTAAGGAAAGCTCTCGGAATAAAAACGGTATTCAATGTTTTGGGGCCTTTAACGAACCCGGCTGAACCGAAATATCAGGTAGTCGGTGTTTACTCCCCAGATCTTGTAGATAAGGTTGCTGAAGCTCTGAACATGCTCGGTGTTAAGAAAGCCTTAGTTGTTCATGGAAACGGCTTGGATGAGGCAAATCCACATGGGGAAAGCTTGGTGGCTGAGGTGGATGGGAGCGTTGACAAATACAAAATCTCTCCGGAGGATTTCGGACTCGAAAGGGTTAGGGTAATCCCGTGTGAATCAGCCCAAGAGAGCGCCCAAAGGATCAAAGCCATCTTTTCGGGGAGGGGATTAAAGGAAGACAGAAACTTCATAGTTCTGAATGCGCTATTGGCTCTCTACGCAGCGGGATTCGAATTTGATGAGGGTAGGGAGCTAGTTGAGGTTGCTTTGAAGGGAGAGGCGCTAAAGAAATTGGAGGAGATAAGGAATGTTTGTAAGGAAGCTTGATCCTGTGAATCCCCTAAGACTTTACAACGTTTTAAGAGATCACGATTATCCTTTCATCCTCGAATCGGCAGAAAAACACGATAAAAAAGCTAAGTATACCTACCTCTCATCAGATCCGTCCTTTGTCGTTGAAATATGTGAAGACGGAACTAAGATTGACGGAAATAAATTTTCAAGGGAAAGAAATCCATTTAGAGCGCTGAAAGATTTTATCGAGTTCAGAGAATTCGGTGAGAGATTTGTGGGAGGATTTGTGGGATACGTTGCATATGATGCCGTCCACAATTACATTGGAGGAGAAATCAGGGAGCCTTCTGTATTCGCATACTACGAAAACTGCTTTGTCTTCGATAACAGCAAAAATGAACTCTACTACATTTACACAAGCGAAGATGAGATAAAGAAAGCCGAGACTCTGATAAGTAAAGCTAAAAGATTCGAAATAACAAGAGAAAACGGATGCTCCGAGATCTTAAGATGTGATGCCGACAGAGAGGCTTTTATTGAAATGGTTTTAGACGCAAAAGAATACATTTTCGACGGTGAAGCTTTTCAGGTAGTTCTTTCAAGGGAATATAAGATTAAAACGGATCTCTCACCGTTCCAGATATATCTGAATCTGAGGAGGATCAATCCGAGTCCTTACATGTTTCTGCTTGAGTTTGAAAAAAGTTTGGTCGGATCTTCTCCAGAAACAATGGCTTCGGTAGAGGGGAGGTTATTGAGGGTAAATCCCATTGCGGGAACTGTGAGGAGAGGTCTGAACGAGGAGGACGATGATCTCCTTGCGGAATCCATGCTTTCAGATGAAAAGGAGATCGCTGAACATGTAATGCTTGTTGATCTTGCAAGAAACGATGTGAGAAAAGTTTGCAAAGCTGGAAGTGTCAGAGTGGAAAAGTTCATGGAGGTCGTGAAATACAGCCACGTTCAGCACATTGAAAGTGAAGTTGTCGGAGAACTTGAGGATTCTAAAGATGCCTTTGATGCCGTTGAAGCAGCTTTTCCGGCGGGAACTCTAACTGGAGCCCCTAAGATCAGAGCTATGGAGATAATAGACGAACTTGAAAAATCGAGAAGGAGGATCTACGGGGGATGCGTGGGATACTTCTCGGTGAACGGATGGAGTGACATGGCTATAGCGATTAGAATGGCTGAGATCGATAAGGTTTGTAGGGTCAGAGCTGGAGCGGGGATTGTTGCCGATTCGGATCCAGAAAAGGAGTTCTTAGAGACTGAAAGGAAAATGGGCGCGGTTCTAAACGCCCTTGAGGTGGTGAGATGATCCTAATCGTGGATAACAAGGATTCTTTTGTCTGGAATCTCGCCGAATACGTCTCTATATTCGATAGAGTAAAAGTGGTTCCGAATACGATTGAACTTAAAGAGATTAGAAAAATCGATCCTAACGGAATAGTGATCTCTCCGGGTCCAGGATCTCCTAAAAACGAAAGGGACATCGGGAACTGCATTGAAATAATCCTAAATGCGAACGTTCCAATCTTGGGAGTCTGTTTAGGGCATCAGATAATAGGCTACGCTTTTGGGGGAGATGTGAGTAAAGTTAAGCCGTATCATGGTAAAAAAGGTCTCATCAGGCATGATGGCAAAACGATATTCGAAGGTGTCAGGAATCCCCTCGAAGCCGGAAGATATCACTCCCTCGCCGTTACAACCGTTCCGAGGTGTCTTGAGGTATCAGCAGTCTCCAGCGATGGAATCGTGATGGGACTGAGACACAAGAAAGAGCCAATAGAGGGTGTTCAATTCCATCCTGAAAGTGTTTTGACTCCACGGAGAGACGGCTTGAAGATAATAAGGAATTTTCTCAGAATTTGCGGAAGATAACATGTTTGTGAAAATTTGTGGGATCAAAAGCTTGGAGGAGCTCAGAGTTGTCGAAAAGTATGCAGATGCAACGGGTGTCGTAGTGAAATGCCAATCTAAGCGGGTAGTATCCACCGATCTCGCAAGAGAGCTTATTAGATCATCAAAGATCCCCGTTTTTGTTGTGTCTACCTTGGACAGCTTCAAGGATTGGGCTGAAGTGATAGAGAAATCCGAAACTGATCACGTTCAAATTCATTCAGATATGTCTGCTGGAGACATTGAGAAGATTAGATCGGAATATGGTGTCCGTGTTATTAAAGCTTTCAGGGTTCCTGAGAACTGCGATAATCCGATAAAGATTGCGGAGAAATTAATGGACGAAATAGAGCTCTACGAAGTTGACGGAATACTGCTCGACAACAGCATGGGTCGGGGAATGATCCACGATCTCAGAATCAGCAAAATCATAGCAAAAAGATTTGATGTAATCCTCGCTGGTGGGCTGAATCCCGATAATGTTGCGGAAATAGTCGAGTTCGTAAAACCGTTCGGTGTTGATGTTTCGAGCGGTGTTGAAAGCGGAAATAAGAAGGATGAGAAAAAAATTAGAGATTTTGTCAAAGCGTTAGGGAAGTTGTAGTATGGATATTAGGAACGTTTTGAAAAAGCTTGTTGAAGGGTATAACCTAACGGAAAGCGAGACGTATGAATTTGTGATCGCACTGAAAGATGGGAGACTGACGGATGCACAGATATGTGCTTTTCTGCTCGGCTTGACCATGAAGGGGCCAACAGTCGAGGAAGTTGTGGGAATCGTTAAAGGTATGAAAGATGTGTGCAACACGATCAAGCCAAAGGTGATCGACACTTGCGGACCGGTGGTGGCCTGAGAACGTTCAACATCTCGACAGCGAACGCAGGGCAATACGTTTTGGAAGTTTATAAGCCAGAACTCGTGAACATCGTAGCGGAAATCGTGGCATCTCTTAAATACGATCATGTCTTGGTTGTTCATGGGCTGGACGGACTGGATGAAATATCGCCGATAGGGAATAGCCGAGTTGCTAGCAACATAATAGATGAGGTCTTGCGATGAAGAAACTCAAAGAATTTATAAGAGAAAGTAGAAGGTTTGGTGATGGACGTGGAACCAATAACGGCAATAGTTCTAATTAATGTCGAAAGAGGTAAAGTAAAAGAGGTTGCCAAAGAGCTTTCGAAGATTGACGAGGTCACAAAAGTGCATTCGGTCGCTGGAATCTATGATTTCATTGTTAAAGTGAAGGTTAAGGAATATGGTAGCGTCAAGAATGTCGTCGAGCTAATTGAATACACGAAACCGAACGCTGTCGATGTCATTTTGGGAGTGGAAACCAGCGGCAGGAAGGATGAGCGTAAGGTTAGGGAGTTTGTTAAAGCTGCAAAGGTGATTTGATGAAGTTCGGTGAATTTGGGGGACAGTTCGTTCCAGAAGTTTTAATTCCTCCTCTGAGGGAGCTCGAAAAGGCTTACGAGGAGCTGAAAGATGATGAAAAATTTAAGAGAGAACTCGACTACTATCTTCGTCATTACGCTGGAAGGCCTACGCCGCTTTACTTTGCAAAAAATCTAACAGAGAAAATTGGAGGAGCCAGAATCTATCTGAAGCGTGAAGATTTGCTCCACAGCGGTGCGCACAAGATAAACAACACGATCGGACAAGCTCTGCTTGCGAAGTTCATGGGAAAAACCCGGCTAATAGCGGAGACGGGTGCCGGACAGCACGGAGTCGCCACGGCGATAGCTGGAGCCCTCTTTGGGATGCAGGTGGACGTCTACATGGGTTCTGAGGACGTCGAGAGACAGAAGATGAACGTTTTCCGTATGAAGCTCTTGGGGGCCAATGTCATCCCAGTGGAAAGCGGGTCGAGGACGTTGAAGGATGCAATAAACGAAGCCCTGAGAGACTGGGTGTCGAGCTTTGAGTACACGCACTACTTGATCGGATCCGTTGTTGGCCCGCATCCATATCCGACGATGGTTAGAGATTTTCAGTCGGTAATCGGGAAGGAAACAAGGAGGCAGATTATCGAGATCGAAGGCTCTCTGCCAGACGCGGTCGTTGCGTGCGTCGGTGGTGGGAGCAACGCGATAGGAATATTTCATCCGTTCATCGAGGACAAATCTGTAAGGCTGATAGGCGTAGAAGCTGCTGGAAAAGGTATCGAGACTGGAAAGCACTCGGCTTCGCTTTGTGCCGGGGAGAAGGGAGTTCTGCACGGAATGCTCTCGTACTTCCTACAGGATGAGGATGGGCAGATCAAAACGACCCACAGCATTGCAGCCGGCTTGGACTATCCTGGCGTTGGGCCTGAGCACGCTTGGCTCAAGGAGATGGAAAGGGCTGAATACGTTGCGGTCACGGATGAGCAAGCTTTGGGGGCTTTTATCGAGCTCTCAAGAACCGAGGGCATTCTGCCGGCTCTGGAGTCGGCACACGCCTTAGCCTACGCTATGGAGCTCGCCAAAGAGATGGAGAGGGATGAGATAATCGTCGTAAATCTCTCGGGTAGAGGAGATAAGGATCTTGGAATTGTTATGGAGGCGTTATCATGTTCCGCAAGCCAGCTTTAATCACGTTTATAACGGCGGGAGACCCCCATCCAAGAGCGACACTCGATTTCATGCTCACTTTAGATGAGTACGCCGATGTGATTGAGCTTGGAATACCTTTCAGCGACCCGATGGCTGACGGAAGTACTATCCAGAAGGCAAATGTAAGAGCTTTAAAGGCCGGAACCAAAGTCAGAGATGTTTTCGAGATCGTAAGAGGGTTCAGAGAGCATTCGGACACTCCTGTTATCTTAATGACTTACTACAATCCCGTTTACAAGATGGGAGTGGATAGGTTTGTAAAAAAAGCAAAAGAGTCGGGAGCTGATGGGATGATAGTTGTCGATCTTCCGCTTGAGGAATCTCACGAATATCTGAGAATCTGCAACGAATACAGGATGGGGACTGTATTCCTTGCGGCTCCAAACACCCCCGATGAAAGACTGAAAGCTATCGACGAGGCAAGTTCCCTTTTCGTCTATCTAATCTCGCTTTACGGAACGACAGGGGCGCGGAGCAGAATCCCAGAAACTGCGTTTAACCTCCTTAGGAGGGCGAAAAGAGTTTGCAGGAAGCCTTTGGCTGTCGGTTTCGGCGTTTCTTCATCAGATCATGTGGCTGCTCTGATCAGAGAGGGAGCTGACGGTGTCGTTGTGGGAAGTGCTTTGGTCAAGATAATTGAGGAGTTTGGTGAGGAAGCATCGGAAGAGCTCGTAAAAAAGATTAAAGAATTGAGAAAAGGTTTAACGGGAGGGAAGGATTAAAGGAATATACTGTAGCATTCGGATTCACATCGGGATATTGCCTTCGCATTAGGGTCTGGACTCTGATGCGGTTTTTCATCCAGATCTCGTAATTCTTTAGAGCTTAGTTGGGATCTATCTTATACTGAATCGCCATTTCGAAGTAAACGGGCAATCCCAGATTTTACAACGCCCACTTCCATTTGGTCTATGACGACAACGGATTACGCTAATGTCATTAATGTCAAGATTGCAAGAACAGAAATTTCTAACAAGGTTGTGTTAACTTTTTAAAACTGTTCGCAGATCGATCGATATGGACGGTTACGGTAAGATTCAGTGGGCTGAGAGAAACATGAAGGTTTTAGCAAGGATTAGGGAAAGATTCGAGGACGAAAAGCCCCTTGAGGGCATTAAGATCGGTATGGCTTTGCATGTAGAGGCGAAAACTGCGGTTCTCGTGAAGACGCTCATCGCCGGTGGAGCTGACGTTGCAATAACCGGGTGTAATCCCCTCTCCACGCAGGATGATGTGGCGGAGGCTTTAAGAAAGGATGGAATAAGGTGCTTCGCCAAGAGGGGAATGAGTAGGGAGGAGTATTACAACGCATTAAACGAGGTGATTAATTTCGAACCTGACATCGTGATTGATGATGGGGCGGATCTCATCTCGCTTCTCCATCATGAAAGGAAGGACAAAGCGGACAGAATAATGGGGGCTACCGAAGAGACGACAACGGGAGTGATAAGGCTGAGGGCGATGGAAAGGGATGGAGTGCTTAAGTTTCCCGTTATAGCGGTAAACGATGCATACACGAAGTATCTTTTCGATAACAGATATGGAACAGGTCAATCAACGTGGGACGGGGTATTCAGGGCTACGAACATGCTAATTGCGGGGAAGACTGTTGTCGTAGCAGGATACGGTTGGTGTGGTCGCGGAATTGCCATAAGAGCGAGAGGACTGGGTGCGAGAGTTATTGTGACTGAGGTTGACGAGATAAGAGCTTTAGAAGCAATAATGGACGGTTTTGAGGTCATGAGAATGGACGAAGCGGCAAGGATAGGGGATATATTCATAACAGCTACAGGGAATAAGAACGTAATCCATAGAGGTCACTTCGCTCTGATGAAAGACGGAGCTATCTTGGCAAATGCGGGACATTTTAATGTCGAGATAAATCTGAACGATTTGGAGAATTTGGCTGTGGATATTAGAGATCTGAGGGAAAACCTTAAAGAATTCAACTTGGGTAACAAAAAGCTCTATCTCCTCGCAGAGGGGAGACTCGTAAATCTCGTTGCGGCGGAGGGACATCCGATAGAGGTGATGGACATGAGCTTCTCAAATCAGGCTTTGGCTGTTGAATACATCGTGAAAAACCACGAAAAGCTTGAGAAGAAGGTTTACAGAATGCCAGAAGAACTTGACAGGCTCGTTGCGAGGATGAAACTCGAAAGCATGAACGTGAGGATTGACGAGCTAACGGAGGAGCAAATTCGCTACCTCTCAGACTGGAGGGAGGGGACATGATCTGGTATTACAGACCTTATAAAAATCCCGTTGCAAGAAACAGATATCTCTTAAAGCTATCTCCACTGTATGCAGTCGTCTTTTTTATCGTATTGGGCAGATTCCTCAGATACGGTTTTTCATCGAAATTTGTGATTCCTCTGATACCTCTATTCGTGATGCTTATCTTTTTCACACTTCTGATCATGATGAAACCAAAATACGGTTACACGGACGAGCAGTTCGTTCACTTTTCAGGGAAAAGGATAGAAAAGTGGAAGGCAAAGTTCAAACCAGACTTTGAAAAGCTTACGGTTGATGTAGAGGTGGACGGGAAAAGTTTCAAACTGTATTTTGAGAATAGGGAGGATATGAATAACTTTCTTAGGGATGTTGGTGCATTAAATCTATAGCCTTAGGAAGAACACTTTCGGTTTTCGGCTTTCTTGCGGGATTCCAGTGGTCTGCGTTTCTTTTTTTTTACGTTCTTTTCGCAATCCTCTCTTGGATCAATTTGGAAGGGGAGTTAGAATCGCCTCGGTGGTGATAATAGTTTTCTTTGCCTTCTACATGGTTTCGATTTACAAAGGTGCCGGAAACTTGCTCGAAGTTATGTTGGGGATTTCCTATGCTCATGGACTGATTATAACGGCGGTAATCGTTACATCCCTCTGTGGATTCAGAGCTGTTGTCTATACAGATCTCATACAAGGTGTTTTGACATTTATTGGTGGGATTGTTCTCTTCTTTGCGTTCCCCTTGATCTTTGTCATTACGTTAGTTATTGGCAATGCTGTATTCTCAACCCTCAAGAAATTTCGTAATAGCGTCTTAAAAACACTGAAAATTCTCGACATGTGTGTAGATTTCACAACGATAAAATACTCTGTCCTGTTCGTATCCCTGTCGCCGCTTTAAGGTTCGGATCTGCAATCGTGATTACGGGAATATATCTTGTGCTGAGGAAAAACAACTGAAAAATTTTTAAGTAATGTCATAAATTATTGATACGATGGAAAAAATCGACAAAATAGATTTAAAAATTCTTTCAGAATTACAGGAAGATGCTAGAAAAAGCTTAAGGGAGATAGCGGAGAAATTGGGAGTTACCGAAGCCACTGTCTACAACAGGATCAATAAGATGAAGAAAATGGGGCTCATCGAGAAATTCATTCCCGTGATAAATTACTCCAAGCTTGGATTTGATCTGATAGCTGTTATTGGTATAACAGCTGAGGGAGGAAAGATCGTTGAAGTGGAGAATATGCTCGCTAAACTTCCGAATGTCACCGCAGTTTACGACGTTACGGGGGAGTTCGACGTAATCACGATAGCGAAATTCAAGGATAGGGAAAGCCTGAACAAATTCGTTAAAGAGATCGGCAAGTTGGAGCACGTGGTGAAAACATACACTATGCTCGTTCTGAATGTCGTCAAAGAAACGCATATGCTTGAAATAAAAAAGATTTTTGATATATGATTTTATCTGATATTTGATAATGAAATTTCAGAAAAAGCTTTATTAAATGGTATTCTTAAGACATTGCAATGGCTAGCAAAGATAACGCTGAAAATGAGGAGAACGTTAAGGCTTTAGATTTGGAAGATCTCCCCCATGTCGGAGCTACCATAGCTGAGAAGCTAAGAGAAGCAGGATATTTCTCAATAGAGGCGATAGCTGTCGCATCTCCAGCTGAGTTAAGCAGCGTCGCCGAGATCGGTGAAGCGACGGCAGCAAAGATCATAGCAGCCGCAAGAAAACTCGCAAATATCGGGGGATTTGAAACCGGAGATGTCGTCTATGAAAGGAGACTAAAGATAGGAAAAATCACTACGGGAAGCAAAGCTCTCGACAGTCTCCTTGGAGGTGGTGTCGAGACTCAAGCTATAACGGAACTGTTTGGCGAATTCGGATCAGGAAAGACGCAAATCTGCCACCAGTTAGCCGTTAACGTTCAATTGCCCAAAGAAAGAGGTGGTTTAGAGGGGGCAGTGATAGTAATCGATACCGAGGGTACTTTCAGACCTGAAAGAATCATCCAAATGGCTGAGGCTAAAGATTTGGATCCTGATAAGGTATTGAAGAATATCTACGTTGCTCAAGCTTACAATTCAAATCACCAGATGTTGCTTGTAGATAGTGCAAAGGAGCTTGCAAACAAACTGAAAAAGGATGGAATAAACGTCAGAGTAATGATCGTCGATTCTCTTACAGCCCACTTCAGGGCAGAATACGTTGGGAGGGGAACGCTCGCCGACAGACAGCAGAAGCTGAACAGACATCTTCATGACCTCCTAAGGTTCGGTGAAATCTTCAACGCTGCCATCGTTGTCACGAATCAGGTTATGGCAAAACCAGATCAGTTCTTTGGAGATCCGACAAAACCAGTTGGAGGACATATCTTAGCCCATACGGCAACATTCAGAGTGTATCTAAGGAAAAGTAAGGGAGAACTCAGAGTTGCAAGGCTGATAGATTCACCGCATCTACCCGAGAGTGAGGCGATATTCAAGATAACTGAGAGAGGAATCGAAGACAAATGATGTACTGGGGGGTGATTGTTTCTCTTTTAATTTACATCTTCATCATCGTGATAGCGGTTCTTCTCACGAGAAGGGGGATAATGTGAACAAATTTGCCACCGTCATCGTCCTGACAACAGCATTCGGACTGCTTGGGGTCTTAGCTCTAAGTTCGACAAGCTATTCAAGCGTTTCAGATATTTTAAAAACGGATAGACCAACTAACGTCGTTGTAATGGGTAACGTGACAAAAGGAAGCGTTCACTATAATAAAACACTTGAATTCAGGATAAATAACGGAATAGGGGAGGTTAGAGTAATCTATTCAGGATACGTAAGACTTGACAATGTGAGCGGTTACGGAACTGTAGTCGTTAGAGGAATCTACTACCCCGAGAATCGAACGATTGTCGCAAACAGTGTTGAATCAAAATGTCCCTCAAAGCAATGATCGAGCTTGAAAACGTTTGGAAGATGTATCGAGATGACTGGATACTCAAAGAAGTTACGGTATCTTTCAAAAAAAACGGGCTTTTCGCAATTGTGGGAGATAATGGAAGCGGAAAAACGACGCTTATTAAGATAATGTGCGGTTTGATAAAGCCCACCCGTGGGGTTGTTAAAATCTTCAGAAAGAAAATAAACGGCTGGAAATATAAAAAGAGTATAGGTGTTTTGCTTCACGAAAACGTTTTATACGAGGAGCTTACCGTTGAAGAGAACCTGAAGTTTTACTCAGAATTTTACGGTTTCAGCGATCTTGCGAAAAGAGTTTTTAAAGAATTTGGGCTTAACAGATATAAGGATACGAAGGTGGGCGAACTATCTTACGGATGGAGGAAAAAGGCAAACTTTGTTAGGGCTTTATTAGGTGATCCCCCCATTCTACTACTTGATGAACCCTTTGCCGGATTGGACGAAAAAACTCGGAAGACTGTCGAGGAGATTCTGATGGAACTTTCGAAGGACAAACTCATCATCTTCACGATACCTTATAAGCCGAGTATTAGTTGCAATATCCTCAAAATAGAGAATAAAGCTGTATGTGGGAACTTCTGATTAAAGATATTAAAGTGGAGCTAAGAAGAGGTTTCGAAATCCTTGCATCGGTATCTTTTGTCCTCATTTCATCACTCCTACTCGCCCAAACAAGTATCAATCTTGTGGCTTCTTTTTATGTTTTGATAGTATTCTTAGCTGTTTTTATTTCAACAACATCTTTCGTCAGAGAAATGGACTCGAAAACTTTGGAAGGTTTAAAACTCCTGCCAACCCCGAGTTACGTAATCTTCTTGGAAAAAGCTGTCTTTTCTTTTCTTCTGATAATTTTTCAGGGATTTTTGGGGATGTTGTTTCTATCTCTCTTCTCAAATAGCTTTGAATTGCTTGGGATACTTCCATTGTTCGTTGTTTTCTCCTTATACATCTCGGTAATCTCTTCTTTCTCTTCAGCACTTGTCATGTTCTCCGAAGGACGAAGCTTCTTAACACCCATGATAGTGTTCGTGTTCACAGCACCGATAATTCCGACCCTTTTAAAAGGAGATGTCCTCTCACTTGCGGTTGAAACTGTTGCGGTAATCCTTATTGCGACAATCCTTGCGACCTTTATTCTTGAAAGTTAAATCAGAATCGTTACCTAACCTCCCCTAACTGTTCCCGGTGGAAGCCTGATAGAGGGGGTCACATTCCTTAACGACAATATCCTCCTAAGGCTTTCAGCGTTTCCAAGCAGAGCGATAAGAATAAGTGAGAAAAAGAGGCAGTTGAAGATAGCTCCAAGGAATATTATGAAAAGTCTAACATCTCTCGTTATTGGAATACTAAGCCTGCTTGAATCGCTGTAAGCTCTGCCATATGTTGCTACAAACTTGTCACCAGTGTATGCTATCATGAAACTTGCAAAGGCTGCAAAGAATCCTACAATCCAGTAAATAGAATTCGCCTGAGCAAGAGAATATGTTATGCAGAAAACGGTGATGAAATCGGCATATCTGTCAAGTACGCCATCCAGCCATGCTCCATACTTTGATTCCATAAACTTAAGCCTTGCAATCTCGCCATCGCATCCGTCAATGATGCTATGGAGCTGGATGATAATCCCAGCGATAAGCGTTGCAAGATATGTGTCGAGCAAAAATAAGGCTGAACCAAGTATAGATAAGAAAAAAGAGAAAAAGCTAATCTGATTTGGTGTGACATTTCTCTCAGCGAGTATCTTTGATATCCTTAGCGATATCCTCCTGTTGAGTAATCGTGATACGATTCCGTCATGTGATTTTATAAGAGAGCTTAGCAAAAGTTTTTCAGCGAGCTTTAGGTTATCTTCAGATAGTTTTAAAGCACGCACCTCTAGCTTTTTAATATTGTTCATCGCAACATATTTTTCAATAGCCGATTGCGGATCTCTCACAAATAAATCTTTGAAATCTCTTTCAAAGAGGTAACCAACCGTAAAGTCATCCGAAACAAGGATCTTCTCCCCTTCAAACTGTAAGTCTCTTTCAAGGAAGAGAACGGGCTCGTTGATTATCAGATATGCCTCAGCTTCGTCTAAACTCAAGTTATCATTAAAGAATTTAACAACAAAGCCTGATTTTTCAAGAGATTTTCGTATTCTGTCTCTCAACATTAATCCAAGGAGCTTTTTATTGTAAATCTCAGAATCTCTGATAAGCGCTAATTTCATAACCCTGGGTCACATAATCGACCCTTAACTTCCTACCCCAGACGAAGACCGGACAGCTCCTCCTTTTCGTGCCTATCAGCCCGTGAGCCAATAGTGGCAGGGCAATGGTTGCATCAACATTGACCTGCACTTTCCTCCCTCCATGGCTTATCTTACCCCAACTTATTCCCTCCTCAAATGTGCATCCGCTTAAACCGCCGAATTGGGGCGTGTCGGTTGTTATCTGTATTGCGTACTCATGCCCCTTTACGTTGTATCCTTTAAGCCTTGCAACGACTTCTGTCTGCTGGATGAAGTTCTTCGGAACTCCCCCTCCAATGTAAATAACACCGGTTTTTTCAGAACTTGCAACGAGCTCTGTAAGCTCCTCAACATCTCTTATCGTATCAATTATAACTCTTCTGTCTGCAAGGGCAGCGGCAATTCCTATTGAACTGTCGGCAATTGCAGGGCAGAAAATCGGCACTCCACTCTCGTAAGCGGAGATGATGATGGAGTTTCTGTCTTTCACGTCAATTCTTTTTGCAATTTCCTCAAGGAACTGCCTCGACGACATAACTCCATCAAGTTCAGAAGTTATATCCGCAAGAGTGTAATCAACTCTGTTAAACTCCTCATCATAGGCAAAAACATTGTGAATCCTGTTAATCCCTTTTTTGAAGAGGTGGTAATCATTAACACACTCACTACCAAGGTAGTGCTTGAAACCCATTGCTTCATGAATATCGTGGAAGAGGTTCGCCCCAGTTGAGACAAGGACATCGATGTAGCGGTTCCTTATCAGCCAAGCAATGATCTTCCGCATACCGGCAGGAACCATGGCTCCGGCAAGCCCCATCAGGATGGTAATTCTTTCTTCTTCCAGCATTTTAAGCCATATCTTAAAAGCTTCGCCAAGCTTCCTTCCCTGAAATCCTGTTTTTGCCATTGACAAAAGGAGTTCTGAAATGCTCTTCTCGGAGACATCTACGGGCTCCGTCGGTTCCATATCAGATCACAAAGACTGCCGCAGCCACAACTGTTGTGTAATCTTCGACTTCGGCTGACACCGTAACGTTAAAAGTTTTTGCTGGTTCGATTCCGAAAGATGTTTTCAGCATATAGGCAGCGTTCTCTTCCGCATGCTTGCCTTCGTACCCATCGCTGTATCCATGATACTCCGTTAGGTATCCATTCAACTCTGGATTTGGAGGGATTGCGACTCCAACGCTTGCGAAAATTTTTCTTCCTCTCTCGTTACTCGTCATCCTCGACATGACACAGAAAACGATCTGCCCAGGGAAAAGCTCCTTAAGCCCTTCTTCGGCGCTTACAATCTCGCATCCTGGTGGAAGTATGCTGCTTACAGGAACGAGGTTGAATCTCTCTATCCCTGCGTTTCTTAAAGCAAGTTCAAAACTAACGAGGGCATCGCTGTGTTTCCCGACGCCGGTTGCAAAAAACACTTTTCTCGGTACTAATTTGACTGCTGAAACTGCATAAGAACAGCTTTTTTGCTCTGAAGTCTGTCTAAACTCCGCCAATTCTCTCCCGACTATCTCAAACATCTTCTTACACCTAGCAAGTAGTTGCCATTATGGTATTTAAGCATTGCTGTTGTTATAGCTACTTGTAGGAGCTCTAACTACACTACATCAGACTATTACGTAATTAGACTCATCTGGTCAGTATAAGCTCGGAAAATTAAAATCTGAAATAAAAATTTTTATTAAAAAAGCAACAGTACTTCTTAAGAAAGAAAGAATTCTTTTACAAAAATCCAAACTAACTTATAACTATACAGAAGACGAAGAGATTAGTTCAATAAGAAAGGAGCTTTTTGGAAGTCGAAAAAGTTATGATGGATTTTACAAGCAACTAATTGATAAAATTGACGATCAACTATACACCTTGTTTAAAGTTAAATTTAATAATTAAAATGTTGATATTTGTAATAGGAGGAATAAAAAGTGGAAAGACTAAATTTGCTCTTAGACAAGCTGAAGAATCTTCTAAGGGTCGGCTATACTATGTAGCTACAGCAAGCCCAATTGATGAGGAAATGATAAAAAGAATAGAAGAACATAGAAGAGAGAGGGGCGATAGATGGATAACAATAGAGGAGCCAATAGACTTAGTAAGAGCATTTAGAGAAATTCCACAAGGTGCCTCAGTTGTAATAGATTGTTTAACAACATGGATTACTAATCTATTAGTTGAGGGATATGACGTATATAAATTCATTGATAACTTTCTTAGTGTCTTGTCAGAAATAAAAGATAAATTCAAAATTGTTATAATTTCA
>Ga0071330_1060660_pt1 | contig 125626 bp, 118 predicted proteins | sample GBScel77sediment_FD_63802 | JGI IMG/M metagenome (GOLD analysis project Ga0071330, IMG submission 63802) | Hot spring sediment microbial communities from Great Boiling Spring, Nevada - Cellulolytic enrichment Sediment 77C v2 (version 2) | ecosystem: Environmental > Aquatic > Thermal springs >... | reverse complement strand
GTTCTTCCAGCTTTTTACCAAGGATCTCCGCCGCTCTTTTCGAAACGTACCTGTGACTTGTACCGTGAAAACCGTAGCGTCTGATTCTGTGCTTCTCGTAGTATTCGTACGGTATAGCGTAGAGATATGCTTTCTGAGGAATCGTCTGGTGGAAAGCTGTGTCGAAAACAACCACATTTGGTACTCCTGGAAGGAGCTTCATGGCAGCTTTTATTCCCATGAGATTCGCAGGATTGTGAAGCGGCGCAAGAGGTGAAACCTCTTCGATCGCTTTGAGTACTTCCTCGTCCACAAGTACCGATTCTTTGAATCTTTCACCACCGTGAACCACCCTGTGACCAACGGCATCGATCTCCTTTAGATCTTTTATGACTCCAAGTTCTTCATCAACCAATGTGTTCAATATGAGCTTCAACGCTTCTTCGTGATCCGGAAGTTCTTTTTCTATCACATGCTTTTCGTCGTTCACCCTGTGGACCAGCCTGCTACCTTCGATGCCGATTCTTTCTGCGATACCTTTACAGAGAACTTTCTCACCGTCCATCTCGATGAGCTGGTACTTTATTGAGGAACTCCCCGAGTTTATCACCAGTACTTTCATTCTCTCTTCACCTCACGCCTTTCCGCTGGATCCGAATATTCTGATTCTCTCTTTGACGATTTCTTTCACCTGTTCGAAGACAGGCCCAAAAATCTTTCTGGGATCTATCTGAGACTTGTCTTCTGAGAGAATCTTCCTGAGATACGCGACGAAGGTGATCCTCAGATCGGTGTCTGTGTTTATCTTGTTGATACCAAGTTCTATAGCTTTCTTCAACATGTCTTCAGGAACACCTTTCGCGCCGGAAAGTTCGGCGCCGTATTCGTTCGCCAGTTTCACTACGTCCTGTGGAACCATGGAAGCTCCGTGAAGAACGAGCGGTATCTGAGTGTATTCCTTCACTTTCTTCAGTCGTTCAAAGTCGAGCTGTGCTTCCCCTTTGAATTTGAACGCACCGTGACTGGTTCCAATGGCAGGGGCCAGGAAATCCACTTCTGTTTCCTTCACAAATACCTTTGCTTCCTCCGGATCGACGAGGACGGACTCTTTTTCCACCACGTTGTCTTCTATGCCCTTGAGTTTTCCGAGTTCCGCTTCTACGCTTATACCAACCGCGTGAGCTATTTCCACGATCCTCTTCGTTTCTCTAAGGTTTTCCTCGAAGGGAAGATGTGAAGCGTCGATCATCACCGAAGAGTAACCAGCCTTTATAGCTGCCATGATGACTTTAAAGTCTCTTCCATGGTCCAAATGGAGCGCGACAGGAACCGAAAGTTTCTCAGCGTAAGTTCTCACCATTTCAACGGCAAGTCTTGCACCAGCCTCTATATCGCCTTTTCCTATGTACTTTATTGCCCCTTCCGATGTAGCGACAATGACTGGTGCCTTTTCTTCTTCGGCGGCTTCAAGAATCGCCTGAAGAAATTCCATGTTGTTGAAATTGAATGCACCGATAGCGTATCTTTCTTTGCTGGCTTTTTCCAAAATTTCCTTTGTGTTCTTTACGTAAGGCATTGTAACACCTCCTTCAATGTAAAGGCCGGGACAAGCCCGGCCTTCAATTACTTCTTGTTCTTGAGAGCTGCCTGAGCCGCTGCAAGTCTGGCGACGGGTACCCTGTACGGCGAACAGGAAACGTAGTCGAGTCCGATCTTGTCGAAGAACAGTATGGATCTCGGATCTCCACCGTGTTCTCCACAGACGCCAACTTTGAGATCGGGTCTTGTGCTTCTTCCTTTCTCTTTACCCATCCTCACCAGTTCTCCAACACCGTCGTAGTCCAGCGTCTTGAACGGATCGTGTTCGAGGATGCCCTTTTCAAGGTACTCAGGCAGGAACTTTCCAACGTCGTCTCGGCTGAATCCGAAGGTCATCTGTGTGAGGTCGTTGGTACCGAAGCTGAAGAATTCAGCTTCTTCCGCTATCTGATGGGCGGTGACAGCAGCCCTTGGAACTTCGATCATGGTTCCGATCTTGTAAGTGAGCTCGACACCAGCTTCTTTTATGAGAGCGTCGGCCGTTTCCTTGATGATCTTCTTCAGGTACCTGAGTTCGTTAACGTGTCCCACAAGAGGAATCATGATTTCAGGTATCACATCTATTCCTTCCTCTTTCTTGAGTTCGATGGCCGCTCCAATTATTGCTTTGGTCTGCATCACAGCGATCTCAGGATAGGTGATGGTGAGCCTACAACCTCTGTGTCCGAGCATCGGGTTGAGTTCTCTGAGATTCTCCACGACGTTCTTGAGTTCCTCAAAGGAGACTCCCATCTGTTCGGCAACTTCCTTGATCTGTTCATCTTCTTGCGGCAGGAATTCGTGAAGAGGAGGATCTATGAGCCTTATGGTGACAGGAAGTCCTTTCATCACCCTGAACAATCCTTTGAAGTCCTCTTTCTGAAGTGGCAGAAGTTCATCCAGAGCCTTTTCTCTTTCTTCTTTTGTCTTTGCGAGGATCATCCTTCTAACCTTGGGTATTCTATCCTTTTCGAAGAACATGTGTTCTGTTCTGCAGAGCCCAATTCCTTCAGCACCGAATTTTCTCGCAATTTCCGCGTCTCTCGGTATATCTGCGTTGGTTCTCACACCGAGTCTTCTGATCTCATCGGCCCACTGCAGAAGTTCTGCGACTGGTCCTTCAAGACCCTGTGGTTTTATTGTTGTCACTTTTCCAAGGAGAACCTCACCGGTCGTTCCATCGATTGAGATCCATTCTCCTTCTTTTACAACGACGTCTCCCACTTTGAAGTAGCCTTCCTCAGGATGGACTTCTATGGATTCTGCTCCGACGACTGCTGGCTTACCCATTCCTCTCGCGACAACGGCAGCGTGAGAGGTCATTCCTCCTCTGGAGGTCAGAATTCCCTGTGCAACGGCCATTCCTCCGACGTCTTCGGGGCTGGTTTCAGGTCTCACAAGAATAACCTGTTCACCTGCTTTACCAAGTTCTTCGGCTTTCTTGGCGTTGAAAACGACCTTACCCGTTGCAGCACCTGGAGACGCAGGAAGCCCTTTCGCGATGACTTTTGCCTGGGCCTTTTCTTTTGGATCGAACACAGGATGAAGCACCTGTTCGACGTCTTCAGGTCTCACTCTGAGAATAGCTTCCTCTTTGGTGATGAGTCCTTCGTGGACCATGTCAACGGCGATCCTGATAGCTGCCTGAGATGTTCTCTTTCCACTTCTTGTCTGAAGCAGGTAGAGTTTCCCTTTTTCGATGGTGAACTCGATGTCCTGCATGTCTCTGTAGTGTTTTTCGAGTCTTTCCATTATTTCAAGGAGCTGATTGTAGACCTCCGGCATTCTGTTCTTCAACTCTTCAAGTTTGAGGGGGGTTCTGATACCCGCAACAACGTCCTCACCCTGGGCGTTGGGCAGGAACTCTCCATAAGGTTTCTTCTCTCCAGTGTTCGGGTCTCTTGTGAAAGCGACACCCGTTCCGGAGTCTTCTCCCATGTTTCCAAAGACCATCGCGACGATGTTCACAGCCGTACCGAGGAGATCTCCCTCTTTGATTCCGTGAATTTCTCTGTACTTGATAGCTCTCTCGTTCATCCAGCTACCGAACACCGCATCGATCGCAAGCCAGAGCTGTTTCCAGGGATCCTGCGGAAATTCTTTTCCTTCTTCCTTGTAGATCTGTTTGTATCTTTCAACGAGTTTTTTGAGGTCTTCTGCATCCAGTTCGGTGTCGAGTTTCACACCTTTTTCCTTCTTGAGTTCTTCGAGTGCCTTTTCGAATTTCTCGTGAGGTATCTTCAGAACCACATCACCGAACATCTGAAGGAATCTTCTGTAAGCGTCGTAGGCAAACCTTTCGTTGTTAGTCAGTTTTGCAAGACCTTTCACTGTCTCATCGTTGAGACCAAGATTGAGAACGGTGTCCATCATTCCAGGCATTGAAATGGCTGCACCAGATCTGACGGAGACAAGGAGTGGATTGTTGGGGTCACCGAACTTTTTCCCGGTAACCTCCTCGAGTCTCCTCATTGCCTCTTCAACCTGTTCTTTCAGTTCTTCTGGATAAGTTCTTCCGTGGTCGTAGTAGTACTTACAAACTTCCGCAGAAATGGTGAATCCGGGAGGAACAGGAATTCCAAGGTTGGTCATCTCTGCGAGGTTGGCACCTTTTCCACCGAGGATATCTTTCATGTCCGCTCGGCCTTCTGCCTTACCGTTTGCGAAGAAGTACACGTATTTCTTTGCCATCTTCTGACTCCCTCCTTTTCCTTTCGTATCCAAGAATTTATTATAAAATCAAAACCGCACGATTAACTTCGGTATCATTTCACGTTAACATAGAAAACCATCTTCCCATCTTTGTAGAAGCCCCTCGCAAAGATGTAAGCCTCCTCACCCTCTCCCACAAGCGATTCCATGACAGTCCTCATATCGAGGAAGAGGAAGAAAACGTCGTTCTTTGCAGGCGTGATATCGAGATTTCTGGGAGAGAACTGATCGCTTTTCAGAACGACTGTGTCTCCCTCTGTGCAAATCGATAATCCATTTTCCAGAACAAAACACCTGCCTTCCTTCCTGTACTGAACTCCCGCGGTTTTTAGAGCATTTTCCACGGCATCAGGAGATTTCAGCATAGCTTTTGCAACAACTTCGATACTGGTAGGAGTGGATCCGGCTATCAGGTCCATAACTGCCGAAGATACATTCGCACTCAAAAACATTGGAGGCTCGAGTTCTTCAAAGAGATTTTTGACAACTTTCTCAATGTCCGATTCGGGAAGTTGAACAGGCAGATTCCCGCTTTCCATGGAAAATCCTGCGCTGGAGAGAACGTCTAACAATCCATCGTAATTCTCCGTGTTAAAAATCACCGTCAATTCTCCGAACATGTAGTAATCGGATGGGACTTTCCTCGGCTGTCCAACTTTTTCGAGGAAGTTTCTGGAAGTATCATCCATTGGTATGATTTCCACCTTTATCGAGAGATGATCACCCGCGGATTCTTTTGTGCTCACAACGGTGAAGGAATACTTCTCACCTTGCAGCAAACCGTAGCCAAAGAAATCTGCGGTTTTCAGAGTATCGGGAATCTTTCCCCCACCCTTCAAAGAAGCGTTCACTGCTTTAGCTGTTCCTAAGAAGAGATACCCATCTTTTTCAGCAACGACCACATCTTCCATTCCCAGCAGATCAACCACGAGAGACTTTATGCTGTCTTTCAGTTTCTTTGTCTTTTCAGACGGTCCCAGAACGAAGCAAGTGTCTTCGCTGTCGAGCTGTACAAAGAGAAATTCGTGAGAGAGGAGATCGTAGAAGTCGGAAGGCTCTATATCCCTGCTGATAAGCTGGGACTCCAGAACACCCTGTATCATCATCTCAAGACCGAGGCTCTCTGTCAGGAAACGGCCGGTAGAAAGGCTTTTGACCTCGGAGTAGAACTCTGATAAATCCTTCACATATCGAATCACCTTGAAATTCTCCGGTACATAGTTTAATATTTGTGAAAAAGAGAGGGCCGTGAGAATCAGCAGGATAAAAATTATCCCTTTCTTCATGTTCAGAACCTCCTTCTTTTTTCTTCACCAAAACTTATGATAACACAGGAAAGGAGGTAGCACGTTGAGAAAATCTCTCGAGACAGGAAAATGCGTTGTTCTGGAAGTGTTGACACCAAGAGGCACAAATCTGGATAAATTCATGGAGTTCACCGAAGAAGCCTGGAAGACTGGCATCGACGCGTTCACGGTGACCGACATGCCGATGGGAAGAGTGAGAATGGCTCCCTGGGCTGCTTCCCACCTTCTTGTGGAAAGCGGAAAAGATGTTCTCATGCACTTTACGAGGAACACAAGGAATATGATAAGAATACAATCTGACCTTCTGGGCTGTCATGCCCTCGGAGTGAAGAATCTGCTCCTTCTGTCCGGAGACAATCCTTCCCACGGTGATTACCCTGAAACGACCTCCGTTAACGATATAGATATCTTAGACCTCATAAGACTCACAAAGCTCATGAACGAAGGAACAGATCTTGCCGGAAACAAGATCTATGGAAAAACAGATTTCTTCGTCGGTGGTGCGCTGAATCCCTTCAGCGATGAAGACGTAGAAAGGGCCAAACAGAAGATTGAAGCCGGCGTTGATTTCCTTGTCACCCAGCCGCTTTTCAACAGCGAGGTGGCAAAAAAGATCAAGGAAGAACTGAACACGAAAATTCTCGCTTCTATAGTTTTCTTTGAAAACGCAAAACAGATGAGCTACTTCTCGAACGTTCCTGGAATAGAAATACCCGATGAGATAGTGAATTCCGCGGAGAAGGGAGACGATTACCTGAAAGAAAAAAGCTTTGAAAGTGTGCTCAGATTCGTTGAAGAGACAAAAGATGTACTGGATGGTTTCTACATAGTGGCCATAGTGAAAGATCTCGAAAAAATCAGGAAGGTGGTAGAAATTGCCAAAAGTTGAAATAGACCCAAAAGATATAAAGATTCCAAACAACGTTTTGAAGTCAAAACTCGGTTTTGGAAGAGCAGAAGAGATACCCGAAGAATTCAGGAAAATGGTGAAAAGGGCGTATGAAGAGCTTCACGATGTGGCGAAACCTGTGGTTCTGTGGCGAGATTTCGAGGTGGACGGTTCTCTCTCTTTCGACAACATGGAACTCACGGGTGAACTTGCAACGAAACACCTTTCTGGGAGTAAGATCATCACAGTTTTTCTTGCGACCCTCGGAAAAAAGGTGGACAAAAAGATAGAGGAATACTTTAGAAAAGGAGAGGATCTTCTCGCGTTCTTCATCGATGGAATCGCTTCAGAGATGGTGGAGTACGCTTTGAGAAAGGTGGATGCGGAGCTCAGAATGAAAAGATCCAACCTGGAGGGAAGTTTTAGAATTTCACCCGGATATGGAGACCTCCCGCTTTCCTTGAACAAAAAGATCGTCGAAATTTTCAAGGAAGAAGTGGACGTCGATGTGTTCGAAGACTCTTACGTGCTCGTTCCCAGAAAAACCATCACAGCATTCGTAGGCTGGAGGGAGAAGAATGAGAAACAGACGTGAGGTTTCAAAATTGCTTTCAGAGAGAGTGTTGCTTTTGGATGGAGCCTACGGAACGGAGTTCATGAAGTACGGATACGATGACCTTCCCGAAGAGCTGAATATAAAAGCACCCGACGTGGTGCTGAAGGTTCATAGAAGTTACATAGAGAGTGGATCGGATGTCATTCTGACGAACACGTTCGGTGCCACAAGGATGAAACTGAGAAAACACGGCCTGGAGGACAAACTGGATCCTATTGTGAGAAACGCTGTGAGAATCGCAAGAAGAGCAGCTGGAGAAAAGCTTGTTTTTGGAGATATCGGACCGACGGGAGAACTTCCCTATCCACTCGGAAACACTTTGTTCGAGGAATTCTACGAGAACTTCAGAGAAACCGTGAAGATAATGGTCGAGGAAGGTGTGGATGGAATCATCTTTGAGACGTTCTCGGACATTCTAGAGTTGAAAGCCGCTGTGCTCGCGGCAAGGGAAGTCTCCCGTGATGTTTTCCTGATTGCCCACATGACATTCGATGAGAAGGGAAGAAGTCTCACAGGGACAGATCCCGCAAACTTCGCCATCACGTTCGATGAACTGGATGTCGATGCCCTCGGTATAAACTGTTCACTCGGGCCCGAAGAGATCCTTCCCATTTTTCAGGAACTGTCCCAGTACACAGACAAGTTCCTCGTAGTGGAACCTAATGCGGGAAAGCCCATCGTGGAAAACGGGAAAACCGTGTATCCTTTGAAACCACATGACTTTGCCGTTCATATAGATTCCTATTACGAACTCGGTGTGAACATATTCGGAGGCTGTTGCGGAACCACCCCTGAACACGTGAAGCTCTTCAGAAAAGTTCTTGGAAATAGAAAGCCTCTTAAAAGAAAGAAAAAGAGAATATTTGCTGTTTCTTCTCCTTCAAAACTCGTGACGTTCGATCACTTTGTTGTCATAGGAGAGAGGATAAACCCGGCAGGTAGAAAGAAGCTATGGGCGGAGATGCAGAAAGGAAACGAAGAAATCGTGATCAACGAAGCAAAGACACAGGTGGAAAAAGGTGCGGAAGTGCTCGATGTGAACTTCGGGATAGAATCCCAGATAGACGTACGATACGTGGAAAAGATCGTTCAGGCACTTCCGTATGTTTCGAACGTTCCTCTCTCCTTGGACATCCAAAGCGTTGACCTCACAGAGAAAGCGCTCAGAACCTACCCGGGAAGACCCCTTTTCAACTCGTCCAAGGTGGATGAAGAAGAACTCGAAAAGAAAATAAACCTGTTGAAGAAATACGGTGGAACACTCATCGTACTTTTGATGGGAAAAGACGTTCCAAAAAGCTTCGAAGAGAGAAAAGAGTACTTCGAAAAGGCTCTGAAAATCCTGGAGAGACACAATTTCTCAGACAGAGTGATCTTCGATCCAGGAGTTCTGCCTCTCGGTGCAGAAGGAAAACCGGTAGAAGTACTGAAGACCATAGAATTCATTTCAAACAGGGGTTTCAACACGACTGTTGGTCTTTCCAATCTGTCTTTCGGACTTCCTGACAGAAGTTATTACAACACCGCTTTTCTCGTTCTTGGAATATCTAAAGGCCTGAGCTCTGCCATCATGAATCCCCTCGACGAAATACTAATGAAGACCTTGAACGCTACACTTGTGATATTAGAGAAGAAGGAACTTCCCAGAGCTGAAGTGAAGGAAGAAAAACTGGTTGAAATCATACTCTCCGGGAACCGGTCGGAACTCGAGAGGCTCGTGGAGGATTTTCTGAAGGAAAAAGATCCTCTTTCCATAATAGAAGAACAATTGAGGCCGGCGATGGAGCGTATTGGAGAACTCTACGATAAGGGAAAAATCTTTCTTCCGCAACTCATCCTCGCCGCTCAAACGGTGAAACCCGCGTTCGACAAACTGACATCGATGCTTCCGTCAGACAGTCAGGGTGAAACGTTCGTCATTGCAACAGTCAAGGGTGATGTGCATGACATAGGAAAGAACATAGTGGCGTCTGTCATCAGAAGCAGCGGGTACCGCGTGGTGGACCTTGGAAAGGACGTGGAAACATCGAAAATATTGGAAACCGTGGAAAAAGAAAGACCCGTTGCACTCGGTCTGTCTGCAATGATGACAACCACCGTCGGAAGAATAAAGGAAGTTGTGGAAAAGCTCAAAGAAAAGAACCTGAAAATCCCCGTCATAGTGGGTGGTGCTTCCCTGAACGAAAAACTTGCAAAGGAGCTAGGAGCGGACTATTACGCAAGGAACGCTTCCGAAGCGGTAAAAATACTGAAATCTCTCGGGAGATGAGATTGTGGACACCATTGTCGCTGTAGCTACCCCTCCCGGAAAAGGAGCAATCGCGATTCTCAGGTTGAGCGGTCCAGATAGCTGGAAAATCGTTCAGAAACACCTTCGAACACGATCGGAAATCGTTCCAAGAAAGGCAATCCACGGCTGGATCCACGAAAACGGAGAAGATGTGGATGAAGTGGTAGTCATTTTCTACAAATCGCCGAAGAGTTACACAGGAGAGGACATGGTAGAGGTGATGTGCCACGGAGGACCACTCGTGGTGAAGAAGCTGCTGGATCTCTTCTTGAAATCTGGAGCGCGGATGGCTGAACCTGGCGAGTTCACAAAACGAGCTTTTTTGAACGGAAAAATGGATCTCACTTCGGCAGAGGCTGTGAGAGATCTCATAGAGGCAAAAAGCGAAACCAGTTTGAAACTCTCCCTGAGAAACCTCAAGGGAGGATTGAAGGACTTTGTTGAGAGCTTGAGAAGAGAACTCATAGAAGTTCTTGCTGAGATACGGGTAGAGCTCGATTATCCAGACGAGATAGAAACAAACACAGGTGAAGTGGTAACCAGGCTGGAGCGAATAAAAGAAAAGCTCACTAAAGAACTGAAAAAAGCAGATGCAGGCATTCTTCTCAACAGAGGCTTCAGGATGGTTATCGTGGGAAAGCCCAACGTGGGAAAATCCACTCTTCTGAATCGACTTTTGAACGAGGACAGAGCGATCGTCACAGATATACCTGGAACAACAAGGGATGTTATCAGTGAGGAAATCGTCATAAGAGGAATACTTTTCAGGATAGTCGACACAGCTGGTGTGAGATCGGAAACGAACGATCTGGTCGAGAGACTGGGGATAGAGAGAACTCTTCAGGAAATAGAGAAAGCCGACATAGTACTGTTTGTGCTCGACGCTTCTTCACCGCTTGACGAAGAAGACAGAAAAATCCTCGAAAGGATAAAGAACAAACGCTATCTTGTGGTGATAAACAAAGTGGATGTGGTGGAAAAGATAAACGAGGAGGAGATAAAGAACAAACTCGGAACAGACAGACACATGGTGAAGATATCTGCCCTGAAAGGAGAAGGACTTGAAAAACTGGAGGAAGCCATCTACAGAGAAACTCAGGAGATCTTTGAAAGAGGTTCTGATTCCCTTATAACGAACCTTCGACAAAAGCAGTTGCTTGAAAACGTTAAAGGACATCTGGAAGACGCTATAAAGTCTTTGAAGGAAGGAATGCCGGTTGATATGGCTTCTATAGATCTGGAAAGAGCTCTCAGTCTTCTCGATGAAGTGACGGGAAGGAGTTTCAGGGAGGACCTGCTTGATACCATATTCTCCAATTTCTGCGTTGGAAAATGAATAAGGGGAAGGGGTTCCCCTTCCCCTATCACTTGACCTTCTCTTTGAGAGCTTTTCCGGGTTTGAACTTCGGAACCTTTCTTTCGGGAATGGTGATGGGTTTTCTTGTCTGAGGATTCACGCCTTTTCTTGCAGCAGCCTTTCTCACCTCAAAGCTTCCGAACCCAACGATCTGAACCTTTTCCCCTTTTGCGAGAGCTTCTGAGATCGTTTCAAGAATGGTGTCGAGAATCACTCTTACATCCTTCTTCTTCGCACCTGCTTTCTTCGCCACCCTGTCGATGAGTTCCTTTTTGTTCATGAAACCCCCTCCTTTCTAGGGTTGTAAAGCATCCTTCTCACTGCTTGTAAATATACCATTTTACAGTGGGGTGTTGCAAGTCCCTTTACAAAAGCACTTCGAAGTTTGGAAGTTCTAAAACACCCATAAAAAGCGGAATTTCGAAAAATAGGACAAAATTTAGAATCAGTTACAGAAAATTTACAAAGCATCCAGGACTCTTCGTGCTATTTCACTACTACCAACAATCCTTGCTATTTCTTCCAGAGAGGCAGAACGAATATTCTCCAGAGAACCAAAGTATTCAATGAGCTTTTTCTTTCTAATGGGACCTATTCCGGGCACACTGTCAAGAACAGACCTGAGTGATTCTTTCTCCCTCCGCTTTCTGTGGTAACTCACAGCGAATCTGTGTGTTTCGTCTCTTATCTGAACGAGGAGTCTTAAAACCGGGTGATCGTGTGGAAGTTTTATTTCTCTGTTCTCAAAGACAACGGTCTCTTCCTTCTTCGCGAGTCCAACCACGGGACAGTCCTTTCCTATTTCCTTTAACGCTTCGACAGCGGCGTTCACCTGCCCTATTCCTCCATCCACGAACAGAAGATTTGGAAGCGGGTGTTTCGAATATCTTCTTTTCACGACTGTTCTTATCGATTCGTAATCATCTGGATGATCCTGTTCGATCTTGTAACGTCTGTAATCGCTCTTTTTGGGAAATCCATCTTCGAACACCACCAGAGAAGCCACGGTGTATTTTCCTTGAAGATGAGAAATATCGATCCCTTCTATCCTGTACGGAAAATCCTTCATGTTCAGGAGCTTCATCAATTCTTCGAGCGCTTCCTTTCTCAATCCTCTCATTTTTAACTCGTTTTCCAGGTTCTTCTTTGCTTTCTCAAGGAGATCTTCTTCTGTGGTGGAACGCGGCGGTCCTACATACTCAAAACCGAGAGACGAGTAATCCATTTCATCCAGATCACTCTCCAGAATGAGAGTTTTCGGGATATCACCTCTCCCGGATACGTAGTATTCTCTGATGAAATCTTCCACATTTCCCCCTTCCATTTCAAAGGAGATCTTCCCTACCAGGTAACCATTTCTGACTCTCAGAACCACGAACAGATCGTGTGCGTGGACCAGAACATCACAGCTGATACTTTCTTCAAAAACCACTCCCTGAGATTCCAGAACATTCGACAGATTCAAAAGAAGATCCCTGTACTTTGCAGCGTTCTCGAAATCGAGCATTCTGCTGTGAGTTTCCATCTTTTCTTTCAGATAATCGAAGACTTCTTCCATGTTCCCCGAGAGGAACTCTTTCAGCCTTCTTACCGCTTCTCCATGCGATTCTATATTTCCAATGCACGGGCCGGTGCACCTACCGAGGTGATAAAGAAAACAGGGCCTCTTTATTCTTTTCAAATCAGATTTACAGGTTCTGAATCCCATTATTTTTTGGAGTATTTCCAGCAGATTTCTGACGAATTGAACACTGGTGTAGGGGCCGAAGTACGTTCCATCCCTCAGTTTTCTCTTCACGATTTCAACGTACGGTATTTCGTCATCGGATATCCTGATGTAAGGATAGAAATTCGTGTCTTTGAGACGAACGTTGTACTTTGGCCTGTACTTCTTTATGAGATTCGCCTCGAGTATGAACGCTTCCCTTTCGTTCATCACAACGATCGTTTCCAGTTCGTCGGCCTCTTCGACAATTCTGAACACTTTCTCCGTCTGGGGATTGAGGTAACTCCTCAATCTACTGGACAATCTCTTTGCTTTTCCTATGTAGATGGGAACACCTTTGTTCTTGAAGATGTAAACACCAGGTTCTTCAGGAGCGAGGAGTATCTTCTTTCTGATCTTCTCTTTCAAAAACCTTCTTCACCTCCTCTTCACTCAAGAATCTGTACTCTCCAGGTTTCATGTCCTCGGGTAGAACGAGTCTGCCAATTCTAGTTCTCTTCAAATGCACTGTTCTTAGACCCACAGCAACCGTCATCCGTTTGATCTGATGATATTTACCCTCCGTTATAACTATCTTCAACGTGTCGTTCGACAGCTTCTCCACACACTTCGCTTTTGCGAAAAAACCGTCCCTTAAAGTCACACCATTTTTCAACTTTTCTATCTTGTCTTCTGTGACTTCTCCTTCTACCTTCACAATGTACTCTTTTTCTACAGACCATTTCGGCGAAATCACACGATGAGCGAAATCACCATCGCTAGTTATTATCAGGAGACCTTCGGCATCTTTATCGAGCCTTCCAACGGGGAAAATTCCTTTCAATGGGGGAAGAAATTCCATGATGGTTTCCGAATGGGGATCTTTCGTGCTGGTCACGTATCCTGAAGGCTTGTAGAAGAGAATGTAAACCTTTCTGTGAAGCTTCACTGTCTCACCATCGAGCGCAACTGCATCGTTCTCCGACACAGGATGATCAGGATCGAGCACTACTCTCCCGTTAACGGTCACCCTGCCCTGTTTTATCAGTTTTTTCACTTCTTTTCTTGTTCCCAAACCACTGTTCGAAAGATACCTGTCCAATCTCATTGTTTTTCCCTGTCCAGGTAGATTATGAGGTTCGAAATGTCGGAAGGATTTATCCCCGGGATTCTCATAGCCTGACCGATGGATCTCGGCCTGATCTTTTTCAATTTATCCCTCGCTTCTGTGGAGAGATTCGGAACTGCATCGTAATCTAAATCGTGCGGTATCTTGTAATTCTCATACTTCTCAAAGACGGCGACCTCTTCGAACATTTTCTGAATGTATCCCTCATATTTCACGTTTATTTCCACCTGTTCCACGACTTCTGGATCATCTATAGGGTTCGGATCCAGAAACTTCAGCGCACTGTAACTCAATTGAGGACGTTTCAAGAGCTGATATAGGGAGACCGACTCTTTGAGAGGACTGGTTCCCAGAGAAGTTAAAAGATCGTTGATCTTGTCAGAAGGTTTTACAACAACCTTCTTCAAACGTTCGATCTCTTCGTTTATTCTGCGTTCAAGACTCAATACCTTTTCGTAGAACCACTTGGGAATCAGCCCCACCCGATAGCCGTACTTCGCCAGCCGCAGATGAGCATTGTCATGGCGTAGAAGAAGACGATACTCGGCCCTTGAAGTGAGAAGCCGATATGGTTCATCCACTCCCCTCGTTACCAGATCGTCTATCAGAACACCAATGTAGGCCTCGGACCTCTTCAAGATGAGAGGAGGTTCTCCCCGAAGTTTGAGAGCAGCGTTTATACCGGCGATTATACCCTGACCAGCCGCTTCTTCGTATCCGCTCGTCCCGTTCACCTGACCTGCGAAGTAGAGATTCTCCACAAGTTTGGATTCAAGCGTGGGATAGAGCTGCCTGGGATCTATGTAGTCGTACTCTATCGCATAGGCAGGACGAGTGATGATAGCGTTTTCCAATCCTTTCACGCTTCTTATCATCTTTATCTGTGCTTCATAGGGCAGGCTCGTACTCAAACCGTTCAGATAGTATTCCTCCGTGTCTCTTCCTTCCGGTTCTACGAAGACCTGATGCGATTCTTTGTCTTTGAATTTGACAACCTTGTCCTCTATGGAAGGACAGTACCTTGGTCCTATTCCCTCTATGAGTTTGACCGTTCCATAAAGGGGCGAAAATTCCAGATACTGTCTTATTATGCTGTGGGTTTCCGGGTTCGTTCTGGTCAGCCAGCAGGGGTAATCTTTCGAGAGTACTCTCGGTTCGTCAAAGAAGGAAAAAGCAAGGGGTTCATCCGAGGTGTCCTGCCTTTCCATAACGGAAAAGTTTATAGAGCGCTTCAACACACGAGCCGGCGTTCCTGTTTTGAATCTACCAACTTCGAATCCCAGTTCTATGAGACTTTCCGTGAGCTTTGTCGCTGGAAACTCTCCCATCCGACCCGCTGGGAATGTGGAACGACCGATGAATATCTTTCCTCTCAAAAAAGTCCCGGTTGTCACGATCACAGCTTTTCCCAGGTAGTCTATCCCGTAATTGTCCACAACTCCCTTAACTCTTCCCTTCTCCGTTAGAATTCTTTCAACGATACCATGTCTCAACACTATGTTCGGATTCGTTTCCAGCTTTCTTTTCATCGTTCTGCTGTACGAGATCTTGTCTATCTGAGCCCTTAAAGCTCTCACAGCGGGCCCTTTGCTCACGTTCAGCATTCGCACGTTTATCATCGTCTCATCGGTTGTTTTGGCCATCTCTCCACCGAGAGCGTCTATTTCACGAACCACAACACCCTTTGCCGGACCACCTACGGCGGGATTGCATGGAGCCCATCCCACGGTGTCCGGATTCACCGTGAGGACAAGTACTCTGAAACCCATTCTAGCAGCCGCAAGAGCCGCCTCTATTCCCGCATGACCGGCTCCCACAACGATCACATCGTAGACACGATCGTCCTCAGGCCTCAAACCAATCACCTCATGCCAGTCTGATGGGCATCACTATGTAGAGGTATCCAGAAATGTCGAGTGGATTTATCTGACAGGGACTGGTAGAATCAACGAAGTTCATTTCGATCTCTTCAGTCTCAATGTGCTTCAAAACGTCCTCGATGAACTTCGGGTTGAAAGCGATCACGAGATCTTCCCCTTCTTTCTGAACTTCAACTTCATCAACCACTTCACCATAATCCGGACTCTTGCTCACAAGTCTCATAACGTTTTCTTCTATTTCGAACTTCACGGACTCGCTTCCCTTGGTGGCGATTACCATCACTCTTCTCAACGATTCCATAAGGTCCTTTCTAGAAACTACCACTTTCGTTTTGAAAGTTTCGGGGATCACCCTTTTGTAATCAGGAAATTCAGCATCGACTACTCTCATCACCGTTTCCACGTCGCTTGTCGTCAGGGAAACCCTCCTCCCATCGTACCTCACCGTTATAGTCGGCTCCGTCGTGTTGTCAAGCACGTTTTGAACTTCTTTCATGCTCTTCAAAGAGAGCAAGAAACTCGCCTCTTCCTCGTTTTCTATCTGCTCCTCTGCGAGTGCAAGTCTGAAACCATCACTTGCAACCAGTCTGAGAAGATTCTTGTGGAGTTCCCAGAAAACTCCATTCAGATTTCGCATGAACTCGTCTTTGGCAGCGGCGAAGATGACCTTTTCAACCATTTCCTCGAGAAGTGAAGTGTCGACTTCGAAAGTTATTCCGGACTCGGCCGGTGTTATCTCTGGAAATTCGTCCGCAGGCATGGTGGTGATCCTGAAAACAGTACTTCCAGAACTTATAACAAGGACATCCCCCTCTAAAGAAAGTTCTGTGATGTCATCTGGAAGAACTTTGACCAGCTTCTGGATGACGTCTCCCGGTACTACAAATCGTGCTTCACCGGAGATTTCAGCAGCGTTCACAGTTGCTTTGACTCCGGTCTCAAGATCGGTTGTACAAATGTAGAAATTTCCATCTTTCACTTCGAAAAGAAATCCGGCAAGAATGGGCTTCACAGATTTCTTTGCGAGTGCTTTTGAGGCAATAGTTATTTTGTCCCTCAATTCAAGAGTCGTAACGGTTACTTTCATCGTCACACCCCCATTAGAATTTTAATATCAGTTTCAGAACCCAATAAACAGCTGCGGAAGTCGCAGCCACCGTTGGTACTATGAGAAGCCAGGATATAACGATGTTCTTCAACACACCAACGTTCACCATTTCAAGTCCTCTGGCGAAGCCAACACCCGTGACAGCTCCCACCACAACGTGCGTCGTGGAGATAGGAAGCCCAAGTGACGAAGCGAGCAGAACCGTCGTCGCAGTGGAAAAATCCACGGTGAATCCCCTGGAATTTGTGAGCGTCGTTATCTTTTCACCTACCGTTTCCATCACTCTCTGCCCAAGGAAGAACACACCAAGTGAGATACCAATTCCCCCAAGAAGAAGCGCCAAGAAGGGTATCTCAACGGTTTTTGGAACAACACCCGTTGACGCAACGATCATGACCGCTGCTACAGGACCTGCCGCGTTGGCAACGTCGTTGGCTCCATGAGAAAAAGAAACGTAGCAGGAAGTGAGAATTTGAGCGCGCTTGAACACATCTTCAACCGCTTCGTACACATCTTTCTTTTCGTTTATCAGCTTTCTCACAGCGAAGTGAACTACGAAAAATGTTACGAGAGAGAAAGCAATACCGAGCAGAAAAGATTCACTGAGAGGCTGTTTGAGCGTCTTTTTTACAAAAAGAGATATCATTGTGAAAACCGCAAGAGATATGAAAAACGGAATAGCCACAGTGGAAGATTTCTTCGGATTTTTTGTGTGGAACACCGAAAGAGAGATCAGTTTGAACATCACAAAGGAAATCAAACCGCCGAGAACAGGTGAAACAACCCAGGAAAGTACTATGAAGAGAAACGTTTTCCAGTTCACGCCATCTATGCCTACCGCCACAAGACCGAATTCTATCATTCCTCCGACTATAGAATGGGTGGTGGAAACGGGATAACCCCAGTTGGTCGCTATCAGGATCCAGAGTGAAGCTGCGATCAAGGCTGACAGTGCACCATACATGAGTTCTACCGGTTGAACTTTCTCCACCTCTACTATTCCCTTGACAATCGTCTGGGAGACATGAGAGCCGAACATAACCGCTCCAAGAAACTCGAGAAACATCGCAATAATGGATGCCTGTCTTACAGTTATGGCCTTTGCTCCAACGGCTGTGGCCATGGAATTCGCCACGTCGTTGGCTCCTATGGAGAAAGCCATGATGAAACCAAGTATGCCAGCTACGATGAGTATTGTCACGTTGTTCCCTCCTCACCTAAGGATGGAATTTATCCTCTTTGTGATATCTTTGCCCTGATCGGCGATTTTTGAAATAAGTCTTGCTACTTTGTTCAAGAAAATCAGATCCACGGGATTCATACTGTTTTTGAGGGAATAGAGTTTTTTTCCAAGATTCCTCGATATTGTGTCGACTTCCCTCTCTTCCATGGACACATCAAAGATTTCTCTTTCTTCCTTTTCCTTTTCAAAAGGTGAAAAACCGCTCTCCGCGAGTGTGCGAAGCTGTTCGATTGCCTCGGTGGTTTCTCTGATAGTATCCAGAACGTTTTCAACGAGTTCTGCGAATAACTCTTTGATATTCTCCGGTACATCTTCAACTCTGTTCATGTCGAGCATGATGACGATATCCCTGACAAGGTCAAGAATCTCATCTGCTTTGTGAACTATGTAAAGAAAATCGTCCTTTTCGAAGTAGGTGTACTTCATTTTTAGATACATCTTCTTCAGCTTTAACTTGATCTCATCTGATTCTCGCTCCAGAGAGATCACACGATTGAGGTGGCCTTCCCCGAATTTTCCGGTGAAGTAATCCTCGATGGCATCTTTGAGAAGCACAACGACCGCTTCGCCTCTTCTGGAAAGATTTATGAGAAGATCGATGGGAGACTCTTCCGGGAGCATTTTTTCTATAAATTTCATACTTTCACCCCTTCTTTCAAAAAAGCGCTTTTTAAGATGATATCAACGAGTTCCTCGAACTCGATTCCTCCCGCTTTCGCACTCGCTGGGAGATCGCTGGTTTCCGTTAGACCCGGTACCGTGTTGATTTCCAGAAAGTAGAACCTGCCATCGCTGAAAATACCATCCACTCTCCCAAAACCTCTGCAGCCAGCTTCCACAAATGCTTTGAGAGCTGTTTCCTTAACGAGGCGTTCTTCTGAAGGATTCAAAGGAGCAGGAAGAATGAACTCCGTTTCACCTTTCGTGTACTTCGCAACGTAATCGTAGAAACGACGCTTTGGTCGCAACTCAAGAACGGGAAGGACCTCAAAACCTTTTTCCGTTTCCAAAATAGACACGGTCATCTCCCTGCCAGGGATGTACTTTTGAACAATCACACTCCCATATCGTGGTAAATCTTCTTTGAGCGCGTGTTGAAACTCTTCATCCGATTCGCAAACGAACACTCCTATGCTTGAACCCTCTCTCCTCGGTTTTACCACACAGGGATACCCAAGGGGAGAAGTTTTCATGAATTCCTTGATCTCCACAAAATCAGGTATCTCGACGGTGCCTTTTAAAAACCTGTAAGTCGCAAGTTTATCAAAACATATCATGCTTGAAAACGCATCGGACCCGGTGTATCTGATCCCCAAAAAATCCAGAATTGCCTGAAACGTTCCATCCTCACCGAAAGTTCCGTGGAGAACGTTGAAGACCACATCAAAACTTTTCAACTGATCCACTTTCTTGAGAAAGTCCTCTTTGACGTCAAAAACTGTGTATTCATACCCAAGTCTTTCAAGAGCTTTTTTTACCCTTTCTCCGCTTCTCAGAGAGATTTCCCTTTCCCTCGACACTCCTCCCATCAGGAGAGCCACTCTCACTGTCTTTCCTCCCCAGGAATATTTTTCCATCGTCTATGACTGCAATTTCATCGTTTCTCACGCTTCTGGTGCTACCACACTCGCATTTCAAATAGAATCCGTATTTCCCAAAAGAGAGTCTCATTTCCTTTCCGCACGAACACTTCTGGTTCGTCGGAAAATCAATCACAATCCTGTCGTTCCTGTCGAACACACTGGAAAAGGATTCATAAAACTCCCGCAAGAGGATTTTGTCTGTTTTCTTACCCTGTTCGACCTCGTCGAGGTCCTTTTCCATTTCAGCTGTGAAAGAAACGCTAACAACGTCAGAGTATTTCTTCTCCAGATAATCCATGACAACGCTTCCAACGATCGTTGGGTAGAGATAGCCCCTGATCTTTTTTATGTAACCCCTGTTCAGCAGAAGCTTTATCGTGGATGCGTAGGTGCTGGGACGACCTATACCAAGTCTTTCCATTTCCTTCACGAGTGAACCTTCAGTGTACCTTGGTTTCGGCTTGGTTTCCTGTTCTTCTATTTCTACAACCACCGGTTTCACAGATTCTCCCTCTTCGAAAGGAAACTCCCCTGTGTTTCTTTCCGTCTTCCAAACCTTTTCGTACCCATCGAAAATCTTCTTCAGTACCGTTCCCTTGAATCTGTACTTTCCATCCTTTGTTCTCAGAATAAAACGAGTTTCCTCATATTGAGAAGACTTCATCTGAGAGGCGAGAAATCTCCTCCATATCAAGTCGTAGAGCTTTTTCTGATCAGAATTCAGGTATTTTCCTGCTTCTTCGGGTGTCATGAAAACGTTCGTGGGACGAATTGCCTCATGCGCGTCCTGTATTTTTGTATTGTTCTTTCTCTTTGTTCCTTTCGAACCAACATAATCCTCTCCAAACACTTCTGTTATCAGATTTCTGGCTTCCTCCTTTGCGTAGTCTGACACACGTGTTGAATCTGTTCTCATATAGGTTATGAACGCGATATGTCCATCTTTTGTTTCCACGCCTTCATACAACTGCTGGGCAATCATCATGGTTTTAGAAACAGAGAAACCCAGTTTGGAATACGCCTCCTGCTGGAGGGTACTGGTTTTGAAGGGGTCTGGAGGTGAAAAGTTTTTCAAAGAAACCTTTTTCTCCTCTACGACGAGTTCGTCTATACTCTTGATCTCTTTCAACGTTTCAGCGTCGAAGAACTTCTTTTCTTTCACATCTATTTCTGCTGTGAGTCCATCGAATTTGACGGTGATCCTGTGGTACTTCTTTGGCACAAACCTGAGGATTTCTCTCTCTCTATCACAAACGAGCTTCAGGGTAGCCGATTGGACCCTGCCGGCGCTCAGGTTGGTTTTAAAATTTTTCCAGAGTATCGGACTCAGAGAATAACCAACGATCCTGTCTAAAATCCTTCTTGCGAGCTGTGCTCGAACTTTCTTCATGTCAATCTCTCGAGGATTTTTAACGGCTTCTCTTATCACGCGAGGAGTGATCTCAGAGAACACAATTCTGTTCTTCTTTCCAAGAGTGTTTGTCACCCTGGCTATGTGCCAGGCTATGGCTTCTCCTTCTCTATCCATATCAGAAGCAATGAGCAGTTCTCCTTTCTTTGCAAGATCTTTCAGCTTTTCGACTACCTTCTCTTTCCCTTTTATCACCACAAATTCCGGTTCGAAATCCTTTTCCAGATCCACACCGAACTTGTTCTTGGGAAGATCTATGATGTGCCCCATCGAAGCGAAGACTTCATATTCGTTTCCAAGAATACTCTTGATCGTCTTCGCCTTGGCAGGAGACTCAACGACGATGTATTTTTTCACTTTCTTACTCATCAGTTACTTCACCTCTTAAAAAGATTCTCCTTCCCAGATTCTTATCGTACTCTGTCCATCCCTGATCTGTTTCGGAACTTTCAATAACCTCAATGAATCGAGCTATCTTGGAATCCAAGTTCTCAACGTGGTGAACTATTAAAGCCTCTATTGTTTTTGGAACCACGGGTGATCCCCACTCGAGCTCTCCGTGGTGCGAGAGAATTATGTGCTCTAACTCGAGGATCTTGTGTTCTGGAATAGACAACTTTTTCCCCGTTTCTCTGACCATAGCCGCTCCTATCGCTATATGCCCTTTCAACTCTCCTTCAGTGGTCACCTCGATCCCGGATTCTGTGATCTTGTATTCTTCCACCTTTCCAACATCATGAAGGAGGGCACCAGTTATGAGAAGATCTCTATCGAGGGAGTAATATTTGCTGATATCTTTGCAAATCTCAGCGACCGTAACGCTGTGCTCCAGAAGTCCGCCTATGTAAGCGTGATGTACCCGCATACCCGCCGGTGATCTGAAGAACTTTTCAGAAAATTCTTCATCTTCGAAAAATGCCTTCAAAAGTTTTTTGTAGTGCTGATCTTTTATTTGATCCAGAAGGACAAAAAGTTTTTTCTTCAAAACTTCCAGGTCTTTCTTCGACTGTGCGACGAATTTTGTGTAATCGTACTCGTCGTTCTTCAGGATCTTTATAGCACCGTAATCGTTATCCACGTTTATCTGTATCCTGTTCTCAAAAAATACCACTCTGCCTTTCACTCTGACGACGCTTCCTTCCTTCAGACGCTGATCGTTGAGTTCAGCATTGTACCAATCCACAGCCCTGACGGTTCCCGTCCTGTCTTCCAGCGTCATGATCAGGAATTTCTTACTGTCTTTCGTCTCTTGGAGTTTTTTACTCCTAATCTTAAGGGTGATTTCAACATTGTCGTTGATATGATTCTTCAAATCCTGAACAAACAGTTCCTGTTTTAACAGATCTCTTGGCATCAAATCACCGAGTTTCAAACCAACCACTTCCCTTCTCGTTAATCAATTTCTTCAAAAGTTCAAAATCCTCCACCGGATGAGAAAAAACACGACGTGTTCCATCACTTAAATAGAAAACAATTGACATCCCGTATCTTTCAACTCGTTCAATCGAAAAAAGGTCAAATAATTCCCTCCTCAGAATCAGTTTGTTTTGTTCTAAATCGATCACCATCTCTTTCTTGAAGAGTGAAATCACCCATACACCAAAGATTATATCCAAAATCAGTAGAGAAATCCTCAAAATCAAATGGAGAGGCTTATAAAAAAGGAAAATTGTGAGGTCAAAGCTCACAACCCATAGCAGAACCATGATGAACTTATACCAGAAAGGGATCCTGAATCTTATTACCATAAATAATGCGGGCCAACAGCCCGCTCACACCTCCGAAATCTGCCCAACGTACTTCTTCACCTTACCAGCTTTCAGACAGGAAGTGCAGACTCTCATTCTCTTAACCGTTCCATCTGGGAGCACCACTCTTACTTTCTGGAGATTGGGTCTGAACCATCTTCCTGACTTTTTGTCCGAGTGGCTAACGGTGTTCCCAGATCTGGGAGCCTTTCCACACACTTCACATTTCTTTGCCATGATCACGACCTCCCGTGAGTCTGATTTCTCTCTCCAAGAGTATACCATAACTATCTCGAATACTTCATGTACTCCCTGATCTTTCTTTCCATTTCCCTCTTTTTTATCGCTTCTCTCTTGTCGTATTTCTTTCTTCCTCGAGCAACGGCTATCTCCACTTTTGCTATCCCGCGATCGTTGAAATATATCTTCAGTGGGACTATCGTTACTCCCTCTTCCTGTACTTTACCCATGAGTCTCTTCAGTTCCCTTTTGTGAAGGAGCAGCTTCCTTGGCCTTTCAGGATCGTGGTTGTAAACTCCACCGTGACTGTAGGGTGGAATGTGTAAATTCAAAAGGTACAGCTCTCCGTTCTTGAAGCGACAGAAGGAATCCTTGAAATTGACTGAGCCGTTCCTCAGGGATTTCACTTCCGTTCCTGTGAGAACGATTCCCGCCTCGTAAGTTTCCAGGATCTCGTAGTCCGTGTAGGCTTTTTTGTTCGTGGCAACAACCTTCACCATCTCACCCCAGCCAGATACCTTCAAAATGGTCTATTCCTTCAGGGGTCACCCTCACAAAATCAACCCGCGCTGGTCCTTTTAATTTGTTCTGAATCATGTAAAATCTCGCTGTCTGTTCCAGGCTCCTCACCTTTTTGAGATCTATTCTTTCAAGAGGATCCACTTTCCCACTTCCGCTTTTGACTTCCACGAAAACTATCTCTCTCCCATCGCGCGCCACTATGTCTATCTCACCGTACTTCGTTCTGTAGTTTCTTTCAAGAATTTTGTAGCCTTTTTTCTTCAAGAATTTACATGCGAGTTCTTCCGCTTCTTTCCAGTCCATCATCTGTGGATTCCGGGGACTTTTATGTGACCGTCTTTTTCTTCCGGGAAGTTCTTCTTTATGAGGTCCCGCATTTCAAAGAACCTCGGATCTCCTTTTCTGAGTTTGGCACTGTCTTCAACGGGTGTGTACATCGGCTCCACACCCTCCACGTCGACTTCGTTGAGGAGCTCCACGTAATCGAGTATCTCCTGAAAATCTTTCATCAGACTTTCTCTCTGTTCCTCAGAGAGTTCCAGTCTTGCCAGATTTTCAAGATGAAGCACCAGGTCCTTTGTAACTTTTATCATTCCTTAAAACCCCCTTCAGGTCATCTTTTGAAACCCCAGAAGCTTTTATGTTTTCACTCTTGAGTTCTTCGTAAAGTTCCTCACGAAGAATCTTCACATGCCTTGGTGCCTCTATACCAATTTTAACAGAATTTCCTTCTATCTTCAGGACAGTAATCACTATGTCCTCACCGATCACGATCTTTTCCCCTACTCTTCTAGTGAGAACCAGCACGTTATCACCCCAGCAATCTGTATGCACCGCCGTCGAACCAGATCATTCCCATCAGTTCCATCTCCGATATCACCCTGAGGACCTCCGAAACGCTCCACCCCAATTCTTCAACAAGCTCATCGACAGTTCTTGGAGAAATTCTCAATAAATCGCAGATCTTCTTTTTGTCATCATCGAGCGATTGAGAAACGCTTTTTCTGATTCCAAAATGAGTTTCAAGGTCTTCCTCGTCGGTGAGGGGATAGGCACCCGACTTTATCAGATAGTTCGTACCTTTGCTGGTCTTCCTATCTATATCACCGGGAACGGCGAACACATCACGACCGCTTTCCAGAGCAAACTTCACCGTTATGAGCGCACCGCTTTTGATGGGAGCCTCTGTGACGATGATCGCATCAGAAAGACCCGCTATGATTCGATTTCTTGCTGGAAAATGATGTTTTCGAGCACAGGTTCCCATTGGATATTCACTGACAACACACCCGTTTTTCACAATTTCATGGAAGAGTCCTTCGTTCGATTGCGGATAAACAACATCCACTCCTGTGCCGAGAACCGCCACCGTCTTTCCTCCAGAACTCAGGGCTTCCTTGTGTGCAACGGAATCTATTCCAAACGCCATGCCGGAAACGATCACAAAGTATTCGCTCAGCAGTTTAACAAAGCGCTTTGTGACGTTCACTCCATAACTTGTGGGCCTCCTTGTTCCCACAACTCCCACACACTTTTCTTTCAAGAGCTCAGCATCGCCCTTCACAAAAAGAACAGCCGGCGGATACCTGATCTCCCTCAAGTGCTGGGGGTAGTCATCTTCCCAGAACGAAACGAGCTTCACATCGTGTTTCCTTATCAGTGCCTCCTGTCTTTCTAATTCTTCTTTTCCACACTTTTCAAGAAACTTCCTTGTCTTTTCTGGATCCGCGTTCTTCAGAAATTTTTCGAGAGGTAACTCCGGTTCCAGTTCATGGAGATGGAACCCACCGCGATGAACAAGCAGAGCCATCTCAAAAGGAGACATTCTTGTACTCCTCGAGAATCTTCTTTATTTTCTCTTCGACGCCCTGAGGTCTTCCGGGGAGACACCTGTTCGTTTCCGCCTGACCCTTCACGATCGCCTTCGCGTATGCTTCACACCCGGCAAAACCGCACGCGCCACAGTTTATTCCAGGAAGCACCTCTGTTATCATCTTCACACGTGGATCTTCTTCCACCTTGAATTTCTGCGCAGAATAAGCAAGAAAAGCCCCGAATCCAAAACCCAGCACAGCGAGCAAGAGCGTTGAGTAGATGACTTCCAACTCCTTCACCTCCTCACAGCTTCACCATGCCCTGGAATCCCATGAAAGCCAGCGAAAGAAGTCCCGCGGTGATGAGGGCTATGGCGGTGCCTTTGAAAGGCTCCGGCAGATCGTAGAGATCCATTTTTTCTCTTATTCCGGCGAATATCACAAGAGCAAGAGCGAATCCAAGACCAGATCCCAGTGCGTGGAAGACCGCCTCAACAAAGTTGAGCTTCATGAGACTGTTCAAAAGCACCATACCAAGGATCGCACAGTTTGTGGTGATGAGAGGCAGGAAAATACCAAGCGCTTCGTAGAGATCCGGGCTGGTTTTCTTCAAAAACAGTTCGACGAACTGGACGAAAGAAGCGATGACGAGTATGAAGACGATCGTTCTCAGAAATTCAAGTCCTGTGGAGATAAGGAGCTTGTCCAGAAACCAGCTGATGGCAGCAGAAACCGTCATAACGAACGTAACGGCTATACCCATTCCTGTTGCCGTTTCCAACCTTTTGGAGACCCCCAGAAAGGGACAAATCCCGAGAAACCTCGCCAGAACGAAGTTGTTCACGAATATGGCAGAAAAGAAGAGTAGAAACACCTTCATTTCGCTTCACCTCTTTTCTTTCTCCTGATGCCGATGTAGGTGAAGAGTGCAGAGAGAAGGCCGAGTGTTATGTAGGCTCCCGGTGGAAGAATCTCGAGGAATATTTTCAGCTCCCACACTTTGTAACCAAAGATCGTACCGTTGCCGAAGAGTTCTCTGACGCTTCCAAGGAGAACAAGCGAACCTGTGAAACCGAGCCCCACTCCCAGGCCATCGAGCATGGAATCCAGAACACCATGTTTGGAAGCGAACGATTCCGCCCTTCCCATTATGATACAGTTCACCACTATGAGAGGAATGAAAAGGCCCAGAGTTTTCCACAAATCGTAGGCAAAACCGTGCATGAGGAGATCTATCATGGTAACGAAAGACGCGATAACAACGATGAATATGGGAATCCTGATCTTATCGGGAACGATCTTTCTTATCAGTGAAATAACCACGTTTGACATGGTGAGAACGGCCGTTGTAGCAAGCCCCATCCCTAGACCGTTGATGGCACTCGTGGTGACGGCGAGTGTGGGACACATCCCAAGAACCTGAACATAAGTGGGATTCTCTTTTATGATCCCCTTAGTTAATTCTCTCAAGCGGCTCATTTCGACACCTCCTCGAGGTACCCGTACATGAGATTCAGAGCGGTCACCACGGCCCTTGGTGTGATCGTTGCTCCCGTCATCACGTCGCTTACCTTCACAATACCCTGCTTTTTCAACTCCTCAGGAGAACCCTTCGGAAGCCCCGCATCTTTGTCGACCCTCAGGCCGTTCTTCAGTCCTTCGGGTGGAACTGGAAAGAAACGCCTCTGTATGCTTTCTTCTCCTATCTTTGCGCCGAGTCCAGGCGTCTCCTGAGAATAATCTATTACTCTCACGGAATTGAGCATGAATCCATCTTCCGTTTTTATAAAACAGGCTACAACGGTCACGTTTCCTCCAAAACCGGGTGCGTATCCCGATAGAACGTATGCATCTCTGCCATCCTTCGTTACGAATTCATACAAGGGACCAAGGACTACCCCTTCTTTGTACTCTTTCAGAACAACCGTTTCTATGCCTGTTTTTTTGACGACTTCCTCGATTTCTTTTTCATCCACCAGATAATCTCCTGTGAGGGGATCTTTTAGGACGAATTTGATGGCGCTCAACTTAGCTGCGTTATCCGCCTCCTGAATCTTTCCCTTGGCACCCATATAAACGAGTCCAAGGAAGAGTCCAGAAATGGCCGTGAAAACCATCAGAATCAATCCAGTCTTCAGGATATCCTTCATTTTTTCACCTCGCCGAAGATGCGCGGTCTGGTGTACCTGTCTATCAGGGGAACCAGCGCATTCATGAAGAGGATCGAAAATGAAACACCTTCAGGATACGCTCCAAAGAGTCTTATAGCCATCGTGAGAACACCACATCCAATCCCGAAGATCACCTGTCCCTTCGCGGTGATGGGACTCGTCACCATATCGGTGGCCATGAAAAGTGCACCGAGCATGAGACCACCACTGAGGAGGTGAAAGAGAGGATCACCGTACCTTGGATTCATCAAATAAGCTATCGAAGAAAACACAAGAACAGTTCCTATATAGGAGACAGGAATGAATATCTTCACTCTCTTTCTCAAGAGAAGATAGATGAAACCAATTATGAGAAGAAGTGCACTCGTTTCACCTAAGGATCCTCCAACCTTACCTATGAACAGATCCCAATAGGGTGTAAGAACACCATGTTCTTTAAAGAGTGCAAGAGGAGTTGCTGCCGTTACCACATCCGCTGGAGATTTCCAGAATCCTGCCCCGGGTACAACCCAGGTGGTCATGTAAGTGGGAAAAGAAATGAGCAGAAACGCTCTTCCGACGAGCGCAGGGTTGAAAATGTTTTGACCGAGTCCTCCGAACGCGTGTTTCCCGATCCCCAGAGCGAAAACAAGCCCCAACAAAAAAGCCCAGAAAGGAAGCCTTGTGCTCACGTTCATCGCCAGAAGCAGTCCTGTCACTGCCCCGCTGCCATCCGGGACGAAGTTTTTTATTCCTCTCAGGTACTTCATGACGAATATATCGAACAGCTCACCTATCACCGCTCCTGCGATACAGAGAAATAGAGCATACCATCCGAAGAAATAAGCCGCCCCAATAACCGCTGGTGATAGGGCTATGAGCACATCCAGCATGATCTTTCTAACATCATCCTCTTCTCGAAGATGTGGAGCGTAAGCGCTTATCAGCTTCATCTTCTACCCCTCCCTGTAGCACGATACACTGTTTTTGCGAGTTTTATGTACCTTACGTGCTCTATCTTCGAGGGACAGGTGTAGGTACACGAGCCGCACTCTATACAGTCCATCAAACCGTTCTCCACAGCTTCGTCGTACTTTCTCTTCGTGGAGAGAAGATAGAGAAGGTAAGGCTGAAGGTTCATCGGACACACCTGAACACATTCACTGCATCTAATACAGGGTTTCTGGGGTTGAGGTTTCTCAGGAAGAAACGCGGTTATTCCAGAAGTTCCTTTCATAACAGGGATGTCCAGATTTGTGATGGATATTCCCATCATGGGACCTCCAAGGATGACACGCTCCGTGTTCTCATCTATTCCACCACAGTAATCGATAACATCCTTCACAGGTGTCCCTATCCTGACGACCAGATTTTTCGTATTTTTCACGGCATCACCGCTGACTGTTATACCTCTTTCCACGAGTGGTTTTCCATCGACGACCGCTTCCTTCACTGCGACACAGGTACCGACGTTCTGGACCACCACTCCAACATCCATTGGAAGACCGCCCCTTGGTACCATCCTTCCGGTTATCGCGTATATGAGCTGCTTTTCTGCACCCTGCGGATATTTGGTCTTGAGGAGAGCAACATCGACGGGGTATCCCTTGAAAACCTTCTTCAAATTGTGGTACGCATCCATCTTGTTGCTCTCCACACCGACTACGGCTTTTTGAACCCCCAGGACCTTCATCATTATCAGGATTCCCTGGAGGATGTCCTCGGCTCTTTCCAGCATGAGTCTGTGATCTATCGTGAGAACGGGTTCACACTCTGCCCCGTTGATGATCAAGGTATCAACTTTTTTCTCGGGAGGAGGTGAGAGTTTAACGTGGGTGGGAAACATCGCTCCACCCAGACCAACAATTCCTGCTTTTTTGATGATTTCCAGGATTTCCTCTTTCGACATACGTTCAAAATCTCCAGTTTCCATGTGAACCCACTCATCGTCAGAGGTTCTTTCTATAACGATCGCCTCGATGGGCTTTCCGAGAATTGGATGAAGGATCTTTTTTATCTCGATCACCTTTCCTGTCACGGGAGAGTGAAGATAAGCGGAAATGAAACCCTCAGGCTCTCCTATGACCTGACCGGTCTTCACTTCATCACCGGGAGAAACTACAGGCTTCGCCGGGTTTCCCGCGTGATTAGAAAGAAAGACGAAAACCTTCTGAGGTAGAGGTGCCCTTTCAATGGGTTTATCCTTCGACCATTCCTTCAATTCCGGGGGATGAACCCCTCCCTTAAAAGTGAGCACATTTTCACCTCCAGTGAACGTTGTAAATAGGGCCTCTTGGACTTTCGTTGTAGTAGGGGCGCGTGCAGTGAGGGCATCCGCGGGTTCTTAAAGCCTCTTCTGGAAACTCGCCGTTCCATTCAACGTCAATAATTTTACCATTTGAGTCGAAAATTATATTCTCCGGTTTTATCAGGTTTTTCTCGAGAAGGTAAGTTGCCAGCTGGATTTTCCTGTAACGCTCTAGGGAAGGTCTTTCCCTGTTTTCAAAGGCTGTTCCCCTGATGGGTGTGAAAGCAAAAAGAGAAACAACGATATTTCTTTCCCTTGCCCACACTGTAAAATCAACGATGTCTTTATCGCTTTCACCCAGTCCGACTATCACGTGTGTTGTGATCTTTCCAGGGAACATTTCCGCTGATTTTTCCAAAATATGGAGGTGTCTCTCGTACTTTCCTCCTCTGATTTTTTCAAAAAGATCTTTGTTGGGGACATCCACAGCAATACCCACTCTGTCCGCCCCAAGTTCGAAATACTCCACAACTTCTTCTATGCTGACTGCTCTGACACTCACCGAAACCGGTATACGAAACCTTGGAATGATCAAACTGAGATCCTTTCCATAGCTAGGATAAGAAACAACCTGAATACAGATCCTCTTGAAACGATCGTTCAATTCGTCGAGTAGATCTTCCGGAATCTCTTTCCAGATAACCCTGGAGAGAAAATGAGATGGGCTCGTGGAAGAGCGTGACTGCGCACAATAAAGGCAGTTGTAAACGCACCTTTCTCCAAGCATGAGATAAGCTGTGTCCATCTCTAAAGACAATCTTCCATTCACTTTCTGAATTGTTCCGTAAGATGCTCTGAGCATCATTTCTCCACCTCAAACTCGTATTCTCTTTCCTGTTTTCTCAGGTGAACCCTGCTCCCTTCCACATTGATCTCGAAGCCGTTCAAAAACTCAGGAATCACCTGCTTTGCTTCCAGCCTCATGAACACACCATCCGCGGTTCTCTCAGCTATTTCTCTTTCCCTGTAAAGTAAAAAGATCCTTCTCGCGTGAATGGAAACACTGCAAACCATGAAAAAGACCACTGTAACTATGAGAAGAGCAAAAAGAACCTCCATGACAAGGGAACCTAACTGAAAAGAAGATAAGAGAGTATCAAGAGAATTCCCATGACAAGAAGCGCCAGAACAAGCGCAAGGAAAAAATCTGAGCTTGTCGCTTTCTGAACAGGTTGAGGAGAGTTTCTCAGTTTCAACTTTTCTTGCTTCGATTCTTCCCCCTCCTTGAGCATCTCTCCTATTTTTTCCATCCATTCTTCATCGGAAATCTTCACCCTGCTTTCACCGCGTTTTATCTTCAAATTCGGGGACACTATAGCTTTTCCAATTATTCCTTCTTCAAACTCTACTTTCAAAAGATAAAGATTTCCTTCCCGGGTCTTTACAATTTCTTTTGAAAGGATTTTTCCAGGAAGACTCGCTACGTTTTCTGTTCCAAACTTTTCCTTCAAAAACCTCTTGAACTTCTCCGAAAACTCTTGGCTTCCATAGTTCAGGATCACGAAATCTATCCTATCTTCCACATCTATCTCTTTTATGGTCACGCCGTTCAAAGGATCGAGAACCGGAAACACTTCCGGCAGATTTCTCAAGTCTTCTCTCTGAAACAATTTGAAAACTTCATCAGTCGAAAGTTCTTCGAAGTGTTCTTTCACCACTTCAATGGAAACGTCTTCATAGTCCAGAGGCACTCCTACCACTTCCACTTCCAGTTTTTCAGACCATTCCCTGAAAAGGTCGGCTATGAAAACCTTGAGCGCTTCATGATCACCACTTTCAACGAACCTGAAAAACTCGCTCCCCACCAACCGAAGGTTCTGTTTTCTGCTTTGAACCAGCCAAAAATTGAAGAACTCATCTGTTATAGCAGAAACTTCTGAGACTTCTTTCAGAGCCAGTTCTTTCTTCGCTTTAAAATCTTCAAGGAATTCCTCAAATCCGAGATTCGGATTTACAGAATACTTCCGGATGTACCGACCCGGCATCACGAAAAAATCGTACTCGGGGATCTGGTTGAGTTTGCCAAGGAAATACCCCTGAACGATTTCGGATGTGAGCTTCGATGTGACCCTGAACTTCACAAAATAGAGATCCACTCACTACTCCTCCCTGACTATCACATAATCTCCCGATTCTAAAGTTTTCGATTTGAAGTCTTCTGGTTTTACACCAATACCTATAACACAGTTCTTTCCTATCACCATGTCGTCGGGAATCACAGAGTTCATCCCAACCACTGTCAGGAGACCAGAGTACACCTTTGGATCCAGTTTGCTTTCAGCGTCTTCACCTACTCCCATCCTGACGTTGTTTCCTACTTTTACATTTTCCGCTATTATCACGTTCTCTAGATAGCAGTTCTCTCCTATCTCAGTTCTGGTCATTATGACTGAATTTTTCACCACTGTTCCTCTACCGATCTTCACACCCTGGAAAATAACAGAGTTGAAAACGTTGCCGTAAACCTCTGCTCCTTCACTCACAAGAGAGGTGGAGACCTTCGAACCAGGAGCCACGTAAGCAGGCGGCATCTCTTCGGTATGGGTGAAAAACCTCCAGTTTGGATCGTAGAGGTTGAAAGGCGGCACTGGAAGAACAAGCTCCAGATTGGCTTCCCAGTAAGATCTGAGCGTACCAACATCTCTCCAGTACCCGTCGAATCTGAACGCGTAGAGAGAACCGAGATTTTCTCTCAAAATTCTTGGAATCACGTCTTTTCCAAAATCGTGAGAACTGTTTGGATCGTTCTCGTCTTCGATGAGAACTTTCTTCAGGAATTCATAATTGAAGACATAAATTCCCAGAGATGCCAGGTTCGATCGGGGTTTTGCCGGTTTTTCTTCAAAATCGACGATTTTCCCATCCACATCCGTTATCATGATACCGAACCTGCTCGCTTCTTCGATGGGCACTTCCATGCAGGCTATCGTTCCATCCGCCTCTTTGAGCAGATGATAGTCTATGAGATCATTGTAATTCATGGCGTACACGTGATCTCCCGAGAGGATGAGGACGAGTTCCGCATCGTTTTCTTCGAGAAATTCAAGATTCTGATAGACGGCATTGGCAGTCCCCTTGTACCAATCAGACTCGTGCCTTCCGACGTAAGGTGGAAGAATTTCAACCCCTCCGTCCTTTCTGTCCAGATCCCAGGGTCTTCCAATACCTATGTGTTTCGAGAGAACATGGGGTCTGTACTGGGTCAAAACTCCTACCCTATAGATTCCAGAATTCACACAGTTGCTCAGAGTAAAATCTATCAGACGGTATTTCCCTCCAAAAGGGATAGCAGGCTTCGCTACTCTTTCCGTGAGAACTCCGAGCCGCGTCCCCTGACCACCTGCCAGTATCATCGCAACGGTATTTCCCATAAGATTTCACCTCACAAAACTGCTCTTTTTTCGAAAACAGGTAACTCTGTGTCTCCTTCGATGACACGACCTTCTCTCACGATACAGTTCTTGTCCAGGATCACGTTTCTCAGAACTGCGCCTTCTTCCACGACAGTGCTTTCCATGATGATAGAATTCTCCACTACTGCCCCAACTTTTATTCGCACGTTTCTGAAAATGACAGAATTTCTCACCGTACCGGAAACTATGCTCCCATCTGCGATCAAAGAATTCTCAACAACAGCCGTGGTCGTGAATTTTGGAGGGGGGAGATCCTTCAGCTTCGTATAAACCTTCCCGTTTCTGTAGAAGAGCTCATCGCGTACTTCTTTTTTCAATATATCCATGTTTATCCTGTAATACTCTTTTATTCCCTTCTTCACGTTTCTCCAGTAACCATCGAACCTGTAAGCGTAGACCTTCAATCTATCAAGGTTGGGAATCACTATGTCGAGAAGGAGATCGTACTTCCCCTGGGGAACTGTTGCATAAAGAAGTTCCTTGAGCAGTTCTTTGTTCATGAAGTAAACCCCAAGAAACGCGATGTTCCCTTTTGGATGCGCAGGTTTTTCTTCTATCTCCACCACTCTCATATCATCGTCGAGCTGAACTATTCCATATTCACTCAAGTTGTACGTCTCATCGAGTTCTTTAACTACGAGAGTTATGTCCGCTCCCTTTTTTAGATGGTAGTTGAAAAGATCCCTGTAGATCATCTTGTAGATGTGATCTCCCGAACCTATCAAAACGTGATCTTCCTCGCCCCTTCTTAGAATGGTCATATTCTGGAAGATGGCATCCGCCGTTCCCCTGTACCAAACTTCTCTGTTCGGCCCAACGTAGGGCTGGAGAATGAACAATCCTCCGCTTTTCCGATCGAGGTCCCATTCCTTTCCAGAACCCAGATGGTCCATCAAACTCCTTGGATTGTACTGAGTAAGGATACCCACTTTCCTGATGCCGGAATTCACCATGTTGCTCAAAGTGAAGTCTATAGCCCTGTACTTTCCAAACACAGGAACCGCCGCACTGGCTCTCACCTTCGTCAGAGGCCACAAACGATCACTTTTTCCCCCAGCAAGAATCAATCCAAGCACCCTCATTCTTAACACCTCTCTTCCTTCGTTCACTAAAGAATTCTATCACCTCCACTCTTCTTCTATAAAACCGTCCGAAAGTTTTTTCAGTAAATCTACAATGAAATTGGTGTTAGAATCCGGATATTCCCTCACGACAAGATAAACTCTCTCTCCAAAACTTCTCATGGCAGACATGAATCCCATCACCCTGAGAACGTGACCGATCATTTCGGGGAAGATCAGAAAATCACCAGAAGGAAAATCAAGCTTTTCTGGCTCGAAGTCCGGCAGATCGAACATTTCCTTGAGCTTTACTCCATAACGTCTGGAAAAGAGTTCTAACATGGCACACGATAACGAGAAAAGCACTTTCGGATGTTCTGGAAAATGCGCCTCGAGTCTCTCGAAGAGACCAAAAATCTGACTTGATTTTGCTTCCTTGAGAATCCCCTCATATTCTTCAAGAACGGCCACAAAAATCTTGTAATGCTCTCCCAGCGATCTTTCGGGAACTATGGTCGATCCTCCCTTGAATTCATCTTCCATCAGTTCTAACTTCACAATTTCTCTGTCTCTCCATTTTTCAAGATGATAAGTTAGAATCATTTTTCCTACCCCCTGTCTGGAAAAGCTTTAAATAAAGTGTTAAAATTCCTTCAGAGGTGGTTCTACTATGAATATATCAACTATCGTGTCGAATTTAAAGGATCTCATTTTAGAAGTTCGTGCACCCTACGATCTCGAAATAACAGGTGTGTCCAACCACTCTTCTAAGGTAAAAAAAGGAGATCTCTTCATCTGCAGAAGAGGGGAAAAGTTCGATTCCCACGAGATAATACCCGAAGTGATGGAAAAAGGAGCAGTGGCTGTTGTCGTCGAAAAAGAGATAGATCTGGATTTTCCCCACATTCAGGTTTTCGATTCTCGCTATTTTGAGGCAAAGGTAGCCAGCCTCTTCTTCGAAGACCCCTGGAAAGACGTTTTAACCTTTGGAGTCACAGGAACAAACGGCAAAACCACAACAACCATGATGATCTACCACATGCTCACCTCCCTTGGGGAAAGAGGAAGCGTTCTCACCACCGCTGTGAAGAGAATTCTTGGAAGCTCCTACTACGACGACATCACCACACCGGATGCGATCACCATCCTTTCCGCCATGAAAGAGAACAAGGAAGGTGGAGGAAAGTTCTTCGCCCTCGAAGTCTCCTCTCACGCACTGGTCCAGAAAAGGGTCGAAGGAGTCAGATTCGATGTAGGAATATTCACCAACATATCACGCGATCACCTCGATTTTCACGGCACATTCGAAAACTATCTGAAAGCAAAGCTTCATCTCTTTGATCTGCTGAAAGATGATGGGGTTGCTGTTCTGAACGAATCACTGGCAGACGCTTTCAATCGGAAGTCGCGAAAAATCACCTTTGGAACATCGAAAAACGCCGATTACAGGTTGGGAAACATAGAAGTGAACTGGGAAGGGACACAGTTCGTTCTGGAAACTCCCGATGGTTTGTTGAAAGTTTTCACGAAAGCAATAGGAGATTTCAACGCTTACAACGCCGCGGCCGCTATCGCAGCTCTCCACCAGCTCGGATACGATCCAAAAGAATTGGCGAGTTCCCTTGAGACGTTCACAGGAGTCGAGGGAAGGTTCGAAGTAGTACGGGGAGCAAAGAAGATTGGCCTCAACGTTGTCGTCGATTTTGCCCATTCTCCAGATGCACTGGAAAAATTACTGAAAAATGTCAGGAAGATCTCTCAGGGAAGAGTGATAGTTGTCTTCGGGGCCGGGGGAAACAGCGACAGAGGGAAACGTCCCATGATGTCCGAAGTCGCATCAAAACTCGCTAACGTTGTTATTCTCACAACCGACGATCCACGAGGGGAAGACCCGGAACAGATAATGGAAGACCTGATAAAGGGTATAGATAAACGTAAACCTTATCTGGTGCTCTTCGACAGAAGAGAAGCCATTGAAACAGCTCTTACCATCGCCAACAGAGGAGATTCTGTTGTCATAGCGGGGAGAGGCCACGAAAGATACCAAATAATTGACGAAGAAAAGAAGGTACCGTTCAAGGACAGAGAGGTCGTGGAAGAGATCTTGAGAGAAAAGCTGAAGGGGAGGAAATACGCCCAATGAAAGATCTCCTCACAAGGCGCTTTGTTCTGAACTCGAAAGAAGTGAGAGAAGGTGATGTGTTCGTCGCTGTGAAGGGGAAAAAATTCGATGGTCACGATTTTATAGATGAAGCCCTCAGGAACGGTGCTTACGCGATCATTGCCGAGAGAAAAACGGTGGATTCTGATAGAATCCTTCTCGTAGAAAGTTCCGTTGACGCACTTGCAAAACTGGCCCGAGAAAAGCTCGGGAATTTTTCCGGTACAGTCGTTGGTGTAACAGGTTCATCGGGAAAAACCACCACGAAAGAGATATTGTACAACCTTCTCAAAAACAAGAGAAGTGTTTTCAAAACACCGGGAAACATGAACACGGAGTACGGGTTGCCACTCTCCATCCTCAACGATTACAAAGGAGAGGAAATCCTGGTTCTCGAAATGGCCGCGAGCAGGCCCGGTGATATCGCTCACCTGTGTAAAATCGCTCCTCCGGATGTCGCCGTTCTCCTCAACGTTGGAAGCGCTCACCTCGAGTTTTTTGGAACACGAGAAAGAATCATGGAAACCAAGATGGAGATCATCAAGCACTCGAAAGAAAATGCGACAGCCGTAACACTCTTTGACGATCCCGATTTGAGAAGGGAAGTACCTTGTTACAGAAAAACGTTGTTCTTCGGCAAAGAAGGCGGTGACTCGGTTCTAAAGGATTGGTGGTACTATGAGGGTTCCACGATCGCAGAGTTCGAAGCTTTTGATTCTCTTTTTACAGTGAAACTCTCCGGATACTGGAACGGAGGGCAACTCTTGAACATCGCCGCTTCTCTGTGTGTCATGAGAGCTTTGGGCGAAACTGTGGATATCTTCGATCTTGCCAGCCTGAAAACAGTTCCCGGCCGTTTCAATGTGAGAGAAAAAAAAGATGTGCTGATCGTGGACGATACGTACAACGCAAGCCCTGAAGCGTTTCAAACTTCTATAGAGGCGCTTCTTCGCTTTCCTGGAAGGAGATTCGCCGTTGTTGGAGCAATGAAAGAGCTTGGGGAGAGGTCGAAGGAATTTCACGAAGAGCTCGGAGAGAGATTGAACGTTCTGGATGGGGTGTACATTTTCTTGTCAGAACCCGAAGCGGAATGGATCAAGTCCAAGAAGATCATTCTGAAGTCAGACGATCCCGAAAAGATAGCGAAAGATCTTGCTTCCAGGGTAACAGAAGGGGATGTGGTTCTCTTCAAAGCTTCAAGAGCGGTGAGAATAGAAAAAGTTCTGGAAATGTTTGAAAAGGAGCTGGAGAGAAAATGATAGCAGCAAATTTTCTTCTGAACCTTTTTCTTTATCCGATCCTCATAAAACTCTTCAGACGAAGAAGAATCGGGCAGTACATAAGGAAAGAAGGCCCAGACCTTCACGGCTACAAAGAGGGTACCCCCACCATGGGAGGTATTCTGTTCGTTCTGACCGGTTTTCTGTTTGGAATGATTTCGAAGACAACTACGATGGTGTTGCTCGGCATGTTTCTCTTCTTCCTCATCGGTTTTCTGGATGACTTTCTCAGTGTGGTAAGAAAAGACTCCACGGGGTTGAAAACTTATCAGAAGGCTCTGCTTCAGACTCTATCAGCCCTCATTATGTTGCTTCTGATACGTCCTGAAACGAACGTCGATTTCTTTGGCTTCACGATTGAGATGGGAAAGTGGTATTACCTCTTCGCGCTCCTGGTCATCGTGGGAAGCTCGAACGCCATGAACCTGACGGACGGACTGGATGGGCTGGCCGGTTGGATATACGTGAGCGGAAGCATCCCTTACTGGTTTTTCCTCAAAGAAAGGGGAGTCTCAGAGGACATTCTGCTGATCCTTGGAGCCGGTGTTCTTGCCTTTCTAGTGTTCAATTCGAAACCCGCAAAGATCTTCATGGGAGACACAGGTTCTATCACACTCGGTGGGGTTTTGGGAACTGTTTCCGTTCTAACGAAAACGGAGTTCTATCTGGTGCTTTTCTTTTTGATCCCCGTCATCGAAACATTGAGCGTTATTCTTCAGGTGGGATCTTTCAAGATCTTCAAACGCAGGATATTCAGAATGTCTCCTCTGCACCATCACTTCGAATTGATCGGATGGAGCGAGGAAAAAATCGTGGCAGTGTTCACCGTTTTCAATCTGATATCTTCTCTTGTCGTTCTTGAGATCTTCGGGGTGATAGCGTGAGAATAGGCTTTCTGGGTTTTGGAAAGAGCAACAGGTCCCTTCTGAAATATCTTTTGAAGCATCAAGAAGCGAAATTTTTCGTGAGCGAAGCAAAAACTCTGGACGGTGAAACGAAAAAATTTCTGGAAGAACACTCCGTGGAATACGAAGAAGGAGGCCACACCGAAAAACTCCTGGATTGTGATGTTGTTTACGTGAGTCCCGGAATAAAACCAGACACGAGCATGATCGAACTCCTCTCTTCCAGAGGTGCGAAACTATCCACAGAACTTCAGTTTTTCTTGGACAATGTAGATCCAAAAAAGGTCGTGGGCATCACGGGGACTGACGGAAAAAGCACCGCTACCGCCCTCATGCATCATGTGCTTTCCGAAAGGGGATTCAAATCTTTCCTTGGTGGAAACTTTGGTACACCGGCTGTGGAAGCCCTGGAAGGAGAGTACGACTATTACGTACTGGAAATGAGCAGTTTCCAGCTTTTCTGGAGCGAAAGACCGTATCTTTCAAATTTCCTCGTTCTGAACATATCCGAAGATCATCTGGATTGGCACTCCTCTTTCGAAGAATACGTTGATTCAAAGTTGAAACCGGTTTTTCTCCAGACAGAAGGAGATCTGTTCGTCTACAACAAGCACATAGAGCGCTTGAAAGATCTGGAAGGTGTGAGATCCAGAAAAATCCCTTTCTGGACGGATGAAAACTTTGCTACAGAAAAGGAACTGATCGTTCGCGGGAAGAGATACACACTTCCTGGAAACTATCCGTATCAGATGAGGGAAAACGTACTGGCAGTTTCCGTTCTTTACATGGAAATGTTCAACGAACTGGAAAGTTTTCTGGAACTTCTCAGAGATTTCAAACCGCTCCCGCACAGAATGGAATACCTGGGTCAAATAGATGGAAGGCATTTTTACAACGACTCGAAAGCCACGTCGACACACGCGGTACTGGGTGCGCTCTCCAACTTCGACAAGGTAGTTCTCATAATGTGTGGAATCGGTAAAAAAGAAAATTACTCTCTCTTCGTGGAAAAAGCCAGTCCAAAGCTGAAACATCTCATCATGTTCGGAGAGATATCGAAAGAACTCGCTCCGTTTGTGGGGAAAATTCCTCACAGTATTGTCGAAAACATGGAAGAAGCCTTTGAAAAAGCAATGGAAGTCTCTGAAAAAGGTGATGTGATTCTTCTCAGCCCGGGAGGAGCGAGCTTTGACATGTACGAAAACTACGCAAAAAGAGGTGAACACTTCAGAGAGATCTTCAAACGACACGGAGGGGATGAAGTTTGAACGAAAAATCTCTCGTGTTCTTTGTCATCGTACTTCTGTGCGTGGGGTTCATATCTCTCAGCAGTTTTGAAATAGTTCGGGATTATGTGAAACCGGTCAGAGACACCGCACACGTGGTGCTGAACCATTTGATGAAGCTCGCGGTGGCCATCGCTTTTTTCGTTGTCTTCCTCTACACGGACCACAGATTGCTCTTCTCAAAGCAAATCATCATAGGGGGATACGTCCTCTCCCTTGTCCTTCTGACGGTCGTGCTGTTCCTCCCCTCGAGTGAGAGAGGTGCACACAGGTGGATAGATCTTGGTAGCTTTTCATTCCAGCCATCCGAACTGGTCAAAATCTACATTCTTCTGTTTCTCGCGTGGTACGTCGAAAAAAACTCCCTGTTCATGAAAAAATTCTTCAGGGGATTTTTGAAGCCGATTCTTCTTGTTTCTCCTCTACTCTTCCTTGTTCTGATAGAACCCGATTTCAGTACTTTTGTGCTTCTTGTTTTCATGGTTATCCTCACACTCTACGCTGCTGAAACTCGCGGGATTTACGTGCTGAGTTTCTTTCTGGTGATAATTTCTCTTTTTATTTCCATGTATAAAACCGGTGTTCTGGAACATTTCATGAAAAATTACCAGATGGAAAGACTCATATCGTATCTGAGAGGGAACGTTTCAGAACAGGTTGTTGAAGCAGTGAACGCTATAAGAAACGGTGGTACGCTTGGCAAAGGATTAGTTCTCGGTGAAGAAAAGCTCTTCGTGCCTGTGGTGACAAGCGACTTCGTGTTAGCTATAGTGGGAGAAGAGCTTGGCTTCATAGGACTGGGAGTTGTCCTGTTCTCATTTTACGGATTGGTTCACAGCCTTGTGAAGGTCGCTACGAAAATGCATACGGTTCCATCAGTCAGAACGTTCATCTCCGGTTTCGCTATTTTGATAATGCTTCAGGTGATGACGAACGTTGGTGTCATATCCGGAATTCTTCCAGTCACGGGAGTAACTCTTCCTCTGGTAAGCTATGGAGGGAGTTCACTTCTTTCTATCATGATAGGCTTTGGAATAGTCGGAAATATGATTCTGGAGAGTGAAAGAGAGTGATAAAGGTCGCTGCAGCTGGCGGTGGAACTGGTGGACATCTCTATCCACTTCTGGCCATCCTCGAGACGCTCGCGAAAAGAGTTGACGTGAAGGTCCTGTTCTTCGCTGTAAAAGGCAAAATCGATGAGAGAGTTGTGAGAAAAGATCATCCAGAGTTCGAAACAGTTTCAATCGATGTCAGAGGTTTGCTCAGGCCACTCCATCATCCAAAAAACCTGTGGAGAACCTTGAAGATAGGAATTGCTACGATCGAAGTAAAGAAACATTTGAAGCGCTTCAAACCGGATTTAGTGGTTCTCACGGGTGGATACATATCTGGAGTTGTGGGGCTAGCCGCTAAGGATCTTGGGATACCCATCTTTGTTCACGAACAAAACGTCGTTCCAGGACTCGCAGTGAAAGTTCTCTCACAGTACGCGAAGAAAGTTTTCGTCTCTTTCGAAAGAACCCGAGATTATCTGAGAGAATGGCAGGATAAAATCGTCGTCACTGGATGTCCGGTGAGAGAAACGGAAAAAGAAGCACCTCTGAAGGATTTCGTGCTCGTTCTCGGTGGAAGTTTGGGAAGCGAAGCGATAAACGAGTTGATGGAAAAGGTGTATCCAGAACTTCAGGAAACTCAATTCGTACATTCCACAGGGTCAGACGATTGGACAGAAAGGCTTTCCGTTTTTCCAAATGTAACAGCACTCACTTACATAGACCCCATGGGAGCCTACTGGAAGAAAGCGATCGCGTCCATTTCAAGGGCAGGGGCGAGTACAATCGCAGAGATGATGTACTACGGTGTTCCCGGAATACTGATACCGTGGGAAAGTTCCGCCGAATCACACCAGCTTGAAAACGCTCTGGAAGCGGAAAGGCTGGGGTATGGTATCGTTATCAGAGAAAACGAGGCGTCACCCCGAAAAATAATCGAGTCTATTGATAAAGTGGTGAAAAAAGGTAAAATAGAGAAGATGAAAGAAAACCCTGCTTCCAAAATATCTGAGGAAATACTGGGGGAGATAATGTGAAAATTCATTTCGTAGGAATTGGTGGAATTGGAATGAGTGCCGTGGCTTTACACGAATTCTTGAATGGAAACGATGTTTACGGTTCAAATATAGAGGAAACAGAAAGAACCGCTTATTTAAGAAAATTAGGAATTCCGATTTTTGTGCCACACTCCGCAGACAACTGGTACGATCCCGATCTGGTTATAAAAACCCCCGCTGTTCGTGACGACAACCCGGAGATAGTACGCGCCAGGATGGAAAGGGTCCCAGTAGAAAATAGACTGCATTATTTCCGAGACATTCTGAAACGGGAGAAAAAGGAAGAGTTCGCTGTAACCGGAACCGATGGAAAAACCACAACAACCGCTATGGTTGCGCACGTTTTGAAACATTTGAAAAAGTCTCCAACGGTGTTCCTTGGAGGCATAATGGATTCCCTCGAACACGGAAACTACGAGAAAGGAAACGGGCCCGTAGTTTACGAACTCGACGAGAGCGAAGAGTTTTTCTCAGAGTTCTCCCCAAACTATCTCATAATCACAAACGCCAGAGGAGATCATCTGGAAAACTACGGCAACTCTCTGTCCAGATACAGATCGGCCTTCGAAAAGATCAGCAGGAACACCGATCTGGTAGTCACCTTCGCAGAGGACGAACTCACATCCCATCTGGGTGATGTAACTTTTGGCGTGAAGAAAGGCACGTACACCCTTGAAATGAGAAGCGCTTCTCGCGCCGAACAAAAAGCAGTGGTGGAGAAAAATGGAAAGAGATATCTCGAACTCAAACTCAAGGTTCCCGGTTTTCACAACGTTTTGAACGCACTGGCAGTGATAGCACTCTTCGACTCGCTCGGGTACGATCTGGCGCCAGTGCTTGAAGCACTGGAAGAATTCCGGGGAGTTCACAGGCGCTTCTCCATCGCGTTTCACGATCCGGAAACGAACATCTATGTGATAGACGACTACGCCCACACACCAGATGAGATAAGAAACCTTCTTCAGACAGCAAAAGAAGTCTTCGAAAACGAAAAAATCGTGGTGATATTCCAGCCGCACCGATACACCAGACTGGAAAGGGAAGATGGAAACTTCGCAAAAGCGCTTCAGCTGGCGGATGAAGTTGTGGTCACAGAAGTCTACGATGCGTTCGAAGAGAGGAAAAACGGCATCTCAGGGAAGATGATCTGGGACTCTCTCAAGTCGCTCGGTAAAGAGGCGTATTTCGTTGAGAAGCTTCCAGAACTGGAAAAGGTAATCCCCGTGAGTGAGAACACCGTCTTTCTTTTCGTCGGTGCCGGAGATATCATCCACTCTTCCAGAAGATTCGTGGAACGTTATCAGAGTTCCAAAAGTTCTCCTTCACGTGTTCTGGGATCGAACAAATAGACGGTGCTCTTACCGGAAAGATAACCACACGCTTCTCCAGGATTCACCACGAGAGTTTTTCCTTCTTTTCTCACATCTACTCTATGAGTATGCCCGTAGAGAATCAGATCGAACTCCTGGGAGCGAACGATCGCATCCAGAAGAATGGGTTCGTGCATCATCGCTATTCTTAAACCATCGACCTCCAGGGAAATGGGTGGTTTTTTGATTCTTCCGCCGGATCTTTTGTCCAACAGCAGTACCTCTCCGTCGTTGTTTCCAAAAACACCGTAGAAATCTACCCCTTCTTTGATCAATCTTCCAAGTGTGAACGGCGCAACGAAGTCTCCACAGTGAAAAACTTTTTCTATATTCTTCTCAGATAGAAGTTCTTCCACCTTTTTCAGAACCTCCATGTTATCGTGAGTGTCACTGAGTATCAGCCACATTCGCATCACCCCCATGTATAGTTTACCGCCATGATTATGGACGTTGAAACGATCGTGAAGAAAGTGATGAGCCCGCTCGCGAGTTCCGCATCGTAACCCTTTTCAACCGAGTACACGAGTGTCATGATGGCAGAAGGAAGAAGCGGTGAAAGAAACAGGTTCATTTCCTCGAAAGAAGAAAGAGAGAAGATCTTCACTGCGATCAGAGCAACAAGCAACCCGGCGGCATACTTTACGAGTCCCGCCATTAAAATCAGACGGAATTTGTCGTAAACCGATCTGAAGCTGAGATAGTATCCCACAAGAAAAAACACGAGGAAGGCATTAGCGTTCTTTATCGTCCGCGCAACATCGAGAACAATACCAGGTGGAACCACTTTGAGGCTGTTCATCGTTATTCCGACAAGGAGGAACAGAAACGGTGGAAAGGTGAAAACCTTCAGTATTCCCTTTTTGTTCTGCTCAGCCACTGCTTTCCCCACACCAAATATGAAGAAAGAATTCCCCAAGTCGAACAGGGCGAAGTTAACCACCGATGCTTCTCCCCAGAGGCTTTCCGCCAGAGGATACATGAACAAACCTGTGTTGAAACCAACGAAAGAGAGAATGATCGGGATTCTCACTCTTGGGTCCTTTATTCTCGAGAAAAACAGAAAGGCAAGAAAGATGAGAAGAAGGTTACTCAAAATACCCGTTGCGGTGAAAGCGAACTTCGAAAAGTGAAAACGTGAGGTGGAAAAACTGTAAAAGATCGCCGCTGGCAACGTGAAGTTCACCACGAGTTTCGAAAGGACCTTACCAGTATCTTTTTCGAAAAATTTCTTCGTCAGATAACCGATCAGTATGACGATCGAGAATTCCACTCAGTGCACCCCTGAAAAAGATTTTATCAAAAGAAGAGGGCGTCTCTTTGACGCCCTCTTTATGGTTTTCTAACACCGATTTTCTTCTTTTCCTTCTTCTTTATGAACTCACACACACCCACCGGACATTTATTAGCACCTATGTGGGCTCTGAATTCTTCTTCGAAGTTGTCAACGATCGAGAGCAGAGGAACCGGAATACTCTGACCCAGCCCGCAGAAAGAAGTTTCTCCCGCGTTCCGAGCGATCTCCCTCAGCGTATCAAGATCCTCTTTTTTGCCTTCGCCTCTGCTTATTCTCTCCAAAATGTTGACGATCATCCTCGTACCTTCCCGACACGGTGTGCATTTTCCACACGATTCGTGCTCGAAGAACCTCATAACAGCGAGTGCGAGATCCACCGCACAGTGAGTCTCGTCAGCAACGAGAATCACTCCTGATCCAAGGGAAACTCCGTACTTTGCGTAAGAATCAAAATCGAGTGGAACGTCGAGTTTGTCTGGTCCGATGAACGTTCCCGCACTACCACCCGTTTGCACAACTTTCAACTTCCTGCCACCCTCAACTCCCCCACCAAATTTGAAGATGAGATCTCTCACCGTCACCCCCATTGGCACTTCCACGATTCCCTTTCTCACCACATTACCCACGAGGGAGAACACTTTTGTGCCTGGTGACGAGTCAGTACCGAACTTTTTAAACCACTCCGCACCGTTCATTATTATCCTTGGAACATTCACAAAGGTTTCCACGTTGTTCACGACGGTGGGTTTCCCGAAAAGGCCAAAGGTGGGGGGGTAAGGAGGTTTCAATCTGGGCCGAGCAGGTTTTCCTTCGATGGACTCTATCAACGCCGTTTCCTCTCCTGCTACATATGCTCCCGCTCCGAGTCTTATTTTCAGATCGAAGTTGAATCCACTTCCGAGGATGTTCTCACCGAGAAATCCGTACTCGTAAGCCCGTTCTACAGCTTTCTTCAGGATTTCTATCGAACTGTGATACTCTCCCCTTATGTATATGTAGCCCTTCGTTGCACCAACCGCGTACCCCGCTATGATCATGCCCTCTATCAAAGAATGAGGATCACCCTCCATGATGAGCCTGTCTTTAAAGGTACCGGGTTCTCCTTCATCGGCGTTGCACAGGACATATTTCTGATCAGCAGAAACTTTGTAGGTGAATTCCCATTTCAGACCCGTTGGAAAACCAGCTCCACCCCTTCCCCTCAGCCCGCTTCGTTTTATCTCTTCGATTATCTCTCCTGGTTTCATCTGGAGCGCTTTGGCGAGGGCAAAGTAACCGTCTCTTGCGATGTATTCCTCTATACGAGTGGGATCTATCTCTCCTACGTTTTTCAGAACGATACGAGTTTCTTCAGCCACTCTCTCTACCTCAACGGTTCTTCTTATTTGACTCTCGGAAATTTCAAGATCGAGCACTCTCCTTCCCTTGAGAACGTGCTCTTCGAAGATCCTTCTCACATCCGATTCATTCTTCACGACGTAGAAAACACCATCGGGAAGAACGGAAACAATCACTCCTTCTGGATAAATTCCCATGCTACCCGTTTCCAGCACATCGACAGTATCTCCGAGGTTGTGTTCCTTCACGAGATCTCTGAAGTAATTGAGAAAGTGACGAGCCCCCATCAACACACTGTTCGAATCCACCGAGACCAGAACTGTTATCGGTTTCATTGTGACTCACCCCTCAATCTATCTATGAGATCCTTTACACGATCGGGCGTCATGTTACCGTAATACTCGGCATTCACCATGATCACCGGTGCAACACCGCAAAGGCCCAGACAACTCGTCATTTCGAGTGTGAAAAGACCATCAGAAGTGGTCTGACCGAAGTCGATTTTCAGAATTTCCCTGATGGTCTTGACTATCTCTCTTCCGTTTTCAACATGACACGGAAGACTCTCACAAACCCTTATCACGTATTTTCCCTTCGGTTTTGTCGAAAACATGGTGTAGAACGTTAACACCTCGTACACTCTGGAGAGCGGAACACCGAGCTCTTCAGCCACGATTTCAGCGGCTTCTGGTGGTATGAAGTTGTTGAAACGCTTCTGTATCTCGTGCAGGGTGTTTATCAAAACGTCTCTCTCTTCTGCTGTTTCTTTAGCTTTCTGGACGATCTCTGCTATTACCCCTCGCATCTTCACTCCCCCTCGTCAAAAATTTCACAATTATTCATGAAAAATTATACCACTTTTTCTGTGCTATTTAAAAAAGGTTTTTCAACCAGTCAAAAATAGGAATTAAAACCAGCGCCGGAAGTAGGTTTCCAACCTTCACTTCTCTCACTTTGAGAATTCTTATTCCAAGGCCCAGAATCATGACACCACCCGTACCTACAAAATCGGAAATAAAGATATCGCCTGTAAGAAAGGTCAGGCTCTTTGCGAAAACAACGAGAAGTCCCTGAACGAGGAAGACAGAAACCGCCGAGAGAAAAACCCCTGTTCCTAAGGTTGCCGTGAGCACTGTGGCTGACACTGTGTCGAGCACCGTTTTCACGAGTATCAAATCCGCATTTCCTGTGAGTCCTATGTTTATAGATCCCACTATGGTCATGGGACCAACCAGAAAGAGAAGCGAAGAGGTGAGAAAACTCTCCGCAAACCCCTGGGAATCACTGAACTTCTTCCCAATACCTTCTATTCTGTCCTCTATTCTGAATAATTCTCCGATAACGCCACCTGAGACAAGCGCTAATAGTATCATCAAGAAATCATCACCCTGGGTGACCATCCGGATACCTATACCCAGCGTGGTGAGTCCTATCACCGTGAAAAGAATGTCGTGTAATCTCTGAGGGATTTTTCTTTTGAACAAGAAACCCACGGTCGCACCGATCAAAACTCCAAATGCATTCAGAAGAACAGCGTAGTGAAACATCATACCAACCTCCCACTCTGTGCAAACAAGCCAAATATTCCTCCTGTGTGGATGAAAAGAACGTTCTTTCCCGAGTTTTTGAACATCTCAACCATTCCTCTGAAGGCCTTTGTTGTGTAGACCGGATCGAGGATGATGCCCTCTATTGAAGCTACTTTTTTCAAGATCTCCACATCCTCACTGGAAGGAATCGCATATCCTGGACCCCTGTAATCATCAACCACTTCGAAAGCGGGTTCATTGACTCTCAGACCGTACTCTTCCATACCACTAATTATTCTTTTCACCTTCTCCACAAAATAATCCGAGTTTTTCGTGGTAACGTTCACACCCACCACGGGCACGCGACATCCCAGAAAAGAGACACCAGCCGACAATCCTGCTATGGTTCCCCCGCTTCCAACAGCACACACAATAGCATCGAAGGATTCGAGATTCAATTGATCCTTCATCTCCAGCACTGCATTGAAGTAGCCAAAAGCTCCAAGAGAGTTCGAACCCCCTTCGGGTATCACGTACACCTTTTCGCCTTTTTTCTCCCTTATCTTTCTGTGATCATCGAAGATCTCATCGATGCGTTCGTATTCTTCTTGGGAGACTTCTACTATTTCAGCGCCGAGGAGAAGGTCGAGAAGGAGATTTCCGTTCAGTACCTTCTCTCCTTTCCTGAGGAAGAGAACAGGTTTCAAACCGTATTTTCTCGAAACGTATGCCGTTGCTCTGGCGTGGTTCGACTGAAGTCCTCCACAGGTGAACACGGTCGTTGCCCCTTCCTTAAGAGCTTCCCAGAGGAGATACTCCAGCTTTCTGATTTTGTTGCCTGATCCCACAAGCTCTGTGAAATCGTCCCTTTTGATGTAGATGTTGAACCCGCATTCTTCCGACAATCTTCTGAGAAACTGAACGGGTGTGGGTTTAAGTGCAAGATCGATTCTCATTCGTCTCCCCCCCTCTCTTTGTTTGTTAGAATTGTAGCACGGGAGGGAGAGAGATTGATAGGAGAAAAGATCATTTCTTTTGAATCCATAGATTCCACAAATCGTTTCTTGAAGGAAAATTGCCGATTCTATCCCGACGGCACGGTGGTTGTCGCGTTAGAGCAGACCTCTGGATATGGAAGAAACGGAAGGCACTGGCACTCTCCAAAGGGTGGACTATGGTTTTCGGTGCTTTTCAAACCGAGGAAACCTCTGGAGCTTTCGTTTTACACAAGGGTGTTCTCAGTAGCGGTTGTGAAGACTCTTGAAAACATGAAAATACACGCGAACATAAAGTGGCCCAACGACGTGTACATAAACGGGAGAAAGCTCGCAGGAGTTCTCTCAGAGGGAATTTTTGAAGGTGCAAAACCTCTCGCCGTTGTCGTGGGAGTGGGGATGAACGTGAACAACGAAATCCCAGCCGAGTTGAAAACAAGAGCGATCAGTCTGAAGGAAATCACGGGAAAAGAAATCAGCGTTGTGAAACTCATAGAGTCGATATTGAAGAACGCACGCGTGATTTTCAGAAAGTATTCAAAGAAAAAAGAAGCTCTGACGAGGATCTGGAAAAGATACCTTCTTCAGAAAGAAGGAGATATCATATCTCTGGAAGGAAAGAAAGGAAAGATCGTAAAGATAAACCCTGATAGTCTGTTAATAGACTTCGACGGAGAGATCAAAAAGGTTTACTCACTCTCTCCTCACTGAGGACTTCGTAGCCTCCGTTTCCCACAACCCTTAGGGTTATTTTCTTGGTTGGTAAGAACACCTCCACGATGTCTCCGTCCTTTACCTCGTACGAGGCTTTCGCGGGTCTTCCGTTCACCAGGACCCTCTGCCCCTTCAGCAGTTTCTGGGCAATCGTTCTTCTCTTCACCACCGAGATCTTGAGAAACAAATCTAATCTCATGAATTGCACACCCTTTCCAAAAGCTCATCGTCGCTCATTGAGAAGGGGTCTTCTCTTTTCAAAACCAACTCTCTCATAACCAGCATCTTGCTTGTGAAAAAGCGAGGGTCGTATTCTTCAAGGAATTCCATCCTGGTCCCATCAAAGACCTTCTTTCCTTTCTCAAGTACCACCACACGATCCACGTGATTCATCACTGTTTCAATATCGTGAGAGATAAGGATGACCGTCTTTCCAAGAGTCTTCCACTTCTCCACAATCCCCAGAAGGTCTGTCTTCCCTTCCCGGTCCAGCCCCACTAAAGGCTCATCGAGGATGAGAATATCCGGTTCGTGAACGATCACAGAAGCGATCGCTACCCGTCTCTTCTCACCACCGGACAGGAAAAACGGCACTCTGTCTTTGAAAGAATCGAAATCCAATCCCACGAACTCCATCGCTTTTTTCACTAGAGGAACAGGATCTCTATCTGGATAGAAGTTCTTCACGGCAAAAGCCACTTCGTCAAAAACCCTCTCTGCGAAGAACTGATCCTCAGGGTACTGAAAAGCGATTCCTATGCTCCTTCTTATCTCGTAACCTTTCTTTCTTTCTCCGTCGTAAAGCACAGCACCTGAAGTGGGTTCGATCAAACCTGCTACAATCTGAAGAAGGGTTGACTTCCCAGATCCCGTATTCCCAGCAACAAGGATACACTCTCCCTCGTTGATAACGAGATTCACATTCTCGAGCGCTTTTTTCTCTAAAGGTGTTCCTCTGTGAAAGATATGAGAGACGTTGACTACTTCTATTCTCATGTTGAAAATTATATCACGTGGTAAAATTTAACGAGAGGTGAATGACTCTATGAACATTGTTGAACGATTGAGAGATCTCTGGAAAAAGATTGTAGAATTATGGAATTCTATGTCTCGAGAAAGGAAATTCCTCGTGGGAGGAATAGGGATTGCCCTTGTAATAACGATCGTTCTGTTCGCCGTTGTAGCGTCCGTTCCTCACTACAGACTCCTTGTGGCTGGCCTCAACGAAGACGAGGCAGGTGTGATCATCCAGAAGCTCGAGGAGATGAACATTCCTTACAAAGTATCCCCTGGGGGAGATATATACGTTCCCGACAGTTACAACGTCTATGAACTCAGAATGAAACTGGCGTCTGAAGGGGTTCTTGGAAGTTCAAGGAAAGGTTTTTCGATACTCAACGAAAACTCCTTCGGGGCCACGAGCTTCGACAAGCAGGTCAAATATCAGATCGCTTTACAGGAGGAACTCGAAAGAAGCATCATGACGATAAAAGGTGTGAAAGATGCAAGAGTTCACCTGGTCCTTCCGAAGTACACCTATTACGTTCGTGGTGAGATGGCAGAACCTCGAGCATCAGTTCTCGTAGTCTTGGAACCCGGTGCAGAACTCACCCGCGAACAGGTGAGAGGAATCGTTGAGCTCGTCTCAGGAGCCGTTGAAGGGTTGAAACCGGAGAACGTGAGGGTAGTGGATAACTACTCCAGATCGCTGAGCGATATGTTAGAAACAGACGAAGGAACTTTCCTTGCCTCCAGCAAACTGGAATTGAAACAACAGCTTGAAAAATACTACGAAAGCAAAATAAAGAAAGCACTGGAAAGTGTCTTCGGCCCTGGAAGGGTGGAGGTAATACCAGACATATCCATCAACTGGTCCAAGATAGAAACGGAGATGAAAAAGTACGAAGCACCTGCCAGAAGAGAAGGTCTGGTGAGGAGTCAGGAGACGCAGGTGGAGAAGAGCCAAAACCTTTCTCCAACCGGAGGACCAGCGGGAACGGATTCGAACATACCGCCTCTCACCTATCCATCAGCCACATCCGAAGGAACGAGTACCTACGAACGAACCCATACCATCACCAACTACGAATTGAACGAAGTGTATCAGAAGATAATACAGAACCGCGAAGGGGAGATCTCCTCGCTTTCCGTCGCCGTCATAATCGATGCCTCTTCTTCTGTCCTGCAAAACAGCAGTGACTGGAGCGGTGTGATAAACGATCTCGTGGAAAAAGGGGTGGGCTCCATAACGTCTTCCGCCTCTCTCAGCGTCGCGGTTGCCTTTTTGCCATTCGATCGCTCCATCGAAAGAGCTCTTCAGGAAGAGTTGAAACAGATTGAAACGAGAAGAAGGTTCATCCTGTACTCGGTGGGAATAGCCCTGCTTGGATTTCTCACGTTCATACTCATCTATCTTGTGATCGTTCAAATAAGAAGAATAAGGGCAAGAAGACTCGCAGAAGAACGGAGAAGAAAACTGGAAGAAGAGGTGAAAGAAATCCTCCAGGAAGAATTGAAGGAGGAAGAGGTATCGCCAGAAGAAAAGGAACTGCTCGAACTTGTAGAAGAGCTGGAGAACATCTTTTCCCGTTCACCTTCCGACATCGCCGAGATAGTCCGACTGTGGTTCTTTGAAAGGGGATGAGGATATGCCCGAGAAAAAGACTGATGGTAAAAGAAAGGCCGCAGTCCTTCTGGTGGCCCTTGGACCCGAAAAAGCAGCCCAGGTGATGAAACACCTTGATGAGGAAACGGTGGAACAGTTGGTGGTGGAAATCGCAAATATTGGAAGGGTTTCTCCAGAGGAAAAAAAGCAGGTTTTGGAAGAATTCCTGAGCCTCGCCAAAGCAAAAGAAATGATATCAGAAGGTGGTATAGAGTACGCAAAAAAAGTTCTGGAAAAAGCATTCGGGCCTGAAAGAGCAAGAAAAATCATAGAAAGGTTAACCTCTTCCTTGCAGGTCAAACCTTTCAGCTTCGTAAGAGACACAGATCCCGTCCAGCTCGTGAACTTTCTCCAAAGCGAACATCCGCAGACTATAGCGGTTGTTCTGAGTTACCTTGATCCCCCTGTCGCGGCTCAGATTCTTGGAGCGCTTCCCGAAGAGCTTCAGACAGAAGTTCTGAAGAGAATAGCCCTGCTCGAACGCACTTCTCCAGAAGTTGTTAAAGAGATAGAAAGGAACCTGGAGAAAAAGATCTCTGGATTCGTGAGCCGAACGTTCAGCAAGGTAGGTGGAATCGATACAGCTGCAGAGATAATGAACAGCCTGGACAGAACCACTGAGAAGAAGATCATGGACAAGCTGGTTCAGGAGACCCCCGAACTGGCCGACGAGATAAGAAGAAGGATGTTCGTCTTCGAAGACATTCTGAAGCTCGATGACAGATCGGTACAGCTTGTGCTGAGGGAAGTGGACACGAGGGATCTGGCCCTCGCTTTGAAAGGAGCCTCCGACGAGCTGAAAGAGAAGATATTCAAGAACATGTCAAAGAGAGCTGCCGCGTTGCTGAAAGACGAACTCGAATACATGGGTCCTGTGAGACTCAAAGATGTGGAGGAAGCCCAGCAGAAGATAATAAACATCATAAGAAGGCTGGAAGAGGCTGGCGAAATCGTCATCGCGAGAGGTGGAGGAGAGGAGCTGATCATGTAGTATGCTTCTCAGAAAAGATGAGGTCTTCTACATAGACCTTCCAAGGAAAATAGAAAAAGAAGAAAAAGTGCAAGAAGAAAAAACAAAAGAGAACACGTCAGAGGAAATCCAAAAGATCAAAGAAATGAGAGAAAAAATCCTCTCCGAAGCTCAGGAAGAGGCCAGAAAAATCATTGAAGGTGCCAGAAAAGACGCAGAGGAAATCTTAAGCAACGCCTACAACGAGGCTGAAGCTTTAAAGCTTGAAGCAAAGAAAGTCTTAGAAGAAGCAAAAACAATGAAGGACGATTTCCAGAAATACATTCTTGCTTTGAAGGAAAAGATCCAGAAACAAGTAAACCAGAGAATAGAAGAGATACTTCCAGAGCTTCTCGATATACTCAAGATCCTCTTCAAAAAGATCCTTGAAAAGGAAATGGACGAGTCAGCAGTGGAAAGAAAGTTGAGGAGCGCTTTATCAAAATTAGTGGGCATCAAAAATGTGAAGATCAGGATAAATCCAGAAGATGCAAAAAAACTGGACCTCAGTGAAGTCAGCAAAGAAACTTTGATACCGGATCCCAATGTAGAAAGAGGCGGCGTCATCGTCGAGACAGATTTTGGAATCCTGGACAAAACGTTCTCTCATCAATGGGAACTCGTGGAGGATATCTTCGAAGAGGTGGTAGGATTTGAAGGATATACTGAAAGAACTGAAAAAGAAGTTGAGTGAAGAAGATTTCAATAAATTCAACGGAAGGGTCACAAGAGTGGTAGGGCTCACCGTGGAATCAAAAGGACCAGACGCTTTTCTTGGAGAAATGTGTAAAATTTCACTTCAAAACGGCAAGAACGCACTCGCAGAGGTGGTTGGTTTCAGGGAAGAAAGCGTTATTCTCATGCCTTACGAGGATGTCTCCGGATTGAAGATGGGCTGTGAAGTCATCAGAACTAACAAAGTACTCGAAGTCGGTGTCAGCAGAAAGATGATCGGAAGGGTGTTCGATGGCCTGGGACGTCCAATAGATGGAAAACCTTTCGTCCCGGAAGACAGATACCCTCTGACCAACAACCCTCCAAACCCTCTGAAAAGACGAAGAATAAAAGATCCTCTACCAGTGGGCATACGATCGATAGATGGCCTCATAACAGTGGGCAAGGGCCAGAGAATAGGGATTTTCGCGGGTAGCGGTGTTGGGAAAAGCACACTTCTTGGAATGATTGCACGAAACACAACGGCGGATGTTAACGTGCTGGCTCTCATCGGTGAGCGCGGAAGAGAGGTCAGAGAATTCATAGAGAGGGACCTTGGAGAAGAGGGGCTGAAGCGGTCCATACTGGTGGTCTCAACCTCCGATCAGCCTGCCCTTGCCAGAGTGAAATCTCTTCTCACCGCCACCAGTATAGCGGAATTCTTCAGAGATTTGGGATACGATGTTCTTCTGATGGTGGACTCTCTCACCAGATGGGCCATGGCCCAGAGAGAAGTGGGACTCGCAGTGGGAGAGCCTCCCACCACCAGGGGGTATCCACCAAGTGTTTTTGCCGGCCTTCCAAAGATACTCGAAAGGGCAGGAAACTCAGACAAAGGTAGCATAACAGCGATTTACACTGTGCTCGTCGAAGCGGACGATTTCAACGAACCCATTTCCGACACTGTCAGATCCATCGTAGATGGACACATAATTCTTTCGAGGAGACTTGCCGAATCGAATCACTACCCAGCAGTCGACGTTCTTGCAAGTGTGAGCCGATTGATGAACGATATCGTCACTGAAGAACACAGGGAGGCGGCGAACCGCCTCCGATCGCTGATGTCGGCTTATGAATCCGCAAAAGATCTGATTGAAATCGGCGCTTACAAGAGCGGAACCAATCCACTCGTTGACAAAGCCGTGGAAATGAAAGACGAGATCGATTCTTTTCTGAAACAGGGTGTCTTTGAAAAATCTTCATTCGAGGAAACCCTTCAAAAACTTCTGGATCTATACCTGAGATCTCTTGACTAAGTAAGTCATGTCTCCTACCATCATGAAGAGTTCGTCGATGTTTTTCAGAAAGCCCAGCCTGTTCACTCTCAAGTCGTCCCTCTTCACCATCACAAAGACGTTGTCGAAGTACTCGTCTATGTAGGGTTTCAGTTCGATCAGATATTGAAGTGCCTCGCGGTAATTCAACCTCTCCAGAGCTTTCAAAACTTTTTCTTTGACTTCGTAGAACTTGTTCATCAATTTTTTCTCTTCTTCTTTCTCAAAGAGGGCTCCGTCGAATCTGACAGAGTCGTGATTCTTCGTTATGTTGTGGACTCGCTCAAATCCAACAAACAGGTCTTGAAACTCGGGTTTTTCAGATATCTCCTGGAGGGCTTCCGCAGAGAGGATCCCGCGAAGGGGTCTCTTCCACAGGTGATTCACCGCTCTTGCCACGTCGAAAGATATTCCAAGTTCGTTGACCAGAAACTGATAGAACCTGCCCGCAAAGAACGTTTCCAATTCTTCAGAAAGACGGTACCCCACCAGTGAAGAAGCGAAAGTGAGGAGCTCTTCCAGAGAAATATCCCACTCGTTTTTCCTTATGATCCTGAAGATCGCGTCAGCCTTGTTTTTCAGACCATACGGATCTTTAGAACTCGTGGGAACGTTGCCTATGGCGAAATTTCCCACAATGGTGTCGATTCTATCCGCTATTCCAAGAATGGAACCTATCACTGTCTGTGGCTCTTCGGAGTAATGATCCTCTATGGCCGTTGCTATTTCTTCGTTTATTCCCTCTCTCAGGGCATAGATCCTGCCCATAACGCCCTGTAGCTCCGGGAACTCGTAGACCACCTTCGAAGCGATGTCTGCTTTGCATATAGAAGCGGCTTCCAGGACCTTCTGCGTGAACGACTCTGGAAGTTTCAGATCTTCGCATAGCCTCTCTGATATTTTCTTTATCCTTTCCACCTTGTCGTAGAGTGTTCCGAGTTTCTCCTGAAAAACGATTTCTTTGAGCTTTTCATTCATCTTTTCCAGCGGAGTCTCGAGATCCTTCTGGAAGTAGTATCGCGCGTCTTCCAATCGAGCGTTTATGACTCTCTCGTATCCCTTAACCACGTTCTCCGGTGGCTGTGGACCGTCTTGAAAAGCCACAAAGGTGTTCGTCAGGGTCTCTTTATGTGCTATAAAAGAGCGCTGGTGATGTTTCACGGCGGTCACTATAATCTCTTCTGGAAGTTCGAGATATTTTCGGTCGAACTGCCCAACAACGATTCTGGGATACTCCGTTATCGCCACTATCTCTTCGATGAGTTCTTCATCGCGTTCAATCTTCATACCACTTCTCTTTTCAAATTCATCGATCTGTTCGAGGACGAATTTTTTTCTCTCCAGATGGGAAGAAATCACGAATCCCTTTTTGAGAGATTCGTAGTACCTTTCCGGATCTGGAATTTCGATCGATCCAGCGTGATACCTTTTGCCGTAAGAGATTCTGGACGATCTAAGACCGAAGATTTCTAGGTCAAGAACTCTTCCATCAACCATCGCCACAATCCAGTGAACAGGTCTGATGTATTCGTGTTCACCGGAACCCCATCTCATGGGTTTCCTGAAATTCAAACCAAGAACGAGATCTCTGAACAGATCTGGGAGAACTTCTTCGACAGGCTTTCCTTCAACAACTCGCGATAAATAGATGTACCCCTCCCTGTGAACCACGTTCTCCAGGGAAGCGTTGTTGTTCCTCAAAAACCCTTCGAGCGCTTTGGTCGGTTTACCGTTTTCATCGTAGGCAACGTTCAGTGGTGGACCTTTCTTCTCTTCTGTAAAATCCTCCTGTCTCTCCGGGAGATTCTTGAGAATCACACCAAAACGTCTGCTTCCAACGAAGACTTCAGCAGATCCGGAAGAAATTCTGTACGCTTTGAGAAGTTCAGTCGACCTTTCCTCGAGCTGTTTCAGAATACTGTGGAATTCGCTCGCGGGAAGTTCTTCGAGTCCCACTTCAAGCAGGGCTGTTCTCATTAACCTGCACCTCCAGAAAAACTCTCGCAACCTTTCTTGCCATCGCCTGAATACGTTTCACGTAGGTTTGTCGCTGAGAAACACTTATCGCTCCGCGTGCATCGAGAAGGTTGAACGTGTGAGAACATTTCAACACATAATCGTAAGCAGGGAGGTAGAGATTTTTTTCCACAAGTCTGTAAAACTCCTTCTCGTATTCATCGAAATGCCTGAAAAGGAGTCCTACGTTGGCTTCTTCGAAGTTGAAAACCGAAAATTCTCTTTCGTTTTCAAGGAACACATCACCGTATTTCACGTTTTCATTCCACTGTACCTCGTAAACGTTATCGACTCCCTGAAGATACATGGCGATCCTTTCCAGCCCGTAGGTTATCTCGAGAGGAATGTCCTTCAGAGAAATTCCACCAATCTGCTGGAAATATGTGAACTGGGTTATCTCCATGCCGTCTAACCACACTTCCCAACCAACACCCCACGCTCCGAGGGTGGGAGACTCCCAATTGTCCTCCACGAATCTGATGTCGTGTTCCTTCAGGTTTATACCGAGGTACTCCAGGGACTCAAGATACAGTTCCTGAGAGTTTTCAGGGGAGGGTTTTATGATCACCTGGTACTGGAAGTACCTCTGCAATCTGTTGGGATTCTCTCCATATCTACCATCGGTCGGCCTCCTGCTCGGCTGAACGTAGGCCACTTTCCATAGACCTTTTCTCAGACTTCCAAAGAACGTGGCGGGGTGAAACGTTCCGGCACCGACTTCCATATCGTAAGGTTGTTCCAAAAGACAACCTTTAGACGCCCAGAAATCGTTCAGTTTCATTATCACATCCTGAAGATACATCCTTCACTCCCCTTCCTTCACAGCGATCGCTTCTATTTCTATTTCTACGTTTCTCGGAAGTTGAGCAACCGCCACAAACGACCTGGCGGGCCTGTGGTCTCCAAAGTATCTGGAATACACCTCGTTGACTCTCTGGAAGTAGTCCATACTGGTCGTAAACACCGTTACCTTCACAACGTCCTTCAGGGAGAAACCGCCCGCCTCCAGTATTGCTTTCAGATTTTCCAGAACTCTCTCAGTCTTTTCTTCTATGGTGCCCTGAACGAGATCACCATTTTCTGGATCTATGGGAATTTGACCAGAAACGAACATCATGTTTCCGACAACGACCGCCTGAGAGTACGGACCTATGGCCTTTGGAGCCTTATCGGTTTCGATAAAGCGCTTCATACTACCCCCTCCACCTGAACACGGGTTTCTTCGAAGCGAGCACTTCGTCGACTCTTCGAACCGGTGTGTTGTGAGGAGCGTTTTTCAAAACATCGGGATTCTCATAGGCTTCTTTTACTACTCTTTCGAGGATTTCGGCATACTTATCCAGCGTTTCTTTGTTTTCAGTCTCAGTTGGTTCTATCATGAGTGCTTCCAGAACGATGAGTGGAAAGTAAACTGTGGGAGGATGCACACCAAAGTCCAGTATTCGCTTCGCAATATCCAGTGTCCTCACACCGGTTTCCCTGAACACTTTCTCCGCGCTCGCTACAAACTCATGCATGCAGAACCCGTTGTATGGAATCTCCAAGAACTTCTCAATTTTTTTCTTCAAGTAGTTCGCGTTCAAAACGGCCATTTCACTCACTCTTTCAAGGCCGTCTCTTCCCATCGTGAGAATGTACGTGTACGCTTTTACGAGAACTGGGAAATTTCCAAAGAAACTCCTCACACGTCCTATGGTCTTTTCAGGAACGAAGAGTTCGTAAAGTTCTCCGTTCTTCCTTACCTGGGGGAAGGGCAGAAAATCCACCAGATGCTTTTTCACACCAACTGGCCCAGATCCGGGCCCTCCCATTCCGTGGGGAGTGGAAAACGTCTTGTGCAGGTTCAAATGGACGATGTCGAACCCCATGTCTCCTGGTCTCACTTTACCCATGACCGCGTTGAGGTTCGCACCATCGTAATAGAGAAGGGCACCACACTCATGCGTCATTTCTGCTATTTTCAGTATGTCCTTTTCGAAGAGCCCAAGCGTGTTTGGATTTGTGAGCATTACCGCAGCCACTTCTTCATCCAGTAGTTTTTTCAAATCTTCCACGTCCACCATACCGTTTTTGCTCTTTATCTCCACCACCTCAAAACCGACCATCGAAGCGGATGCTGGGTTGGTACCATGTGCAGAATCCGGTACGAGAACTTTCTTTCTTCCGGTGTCCCCTCTGCTTTTAAAGTACTCTCTCACTATCAGCATTCCTGTGAGCTCCCCGTGAGCTCCAGCAGCGGGTTGAAGTGTCATGTCATCCATTCCCGTTATCTCACACAGCATTTCTTTCAGCTCGTACATGAGCCGAAGACTGCCCTGAACAGTTTCGACAGGCTGATACGGGTGTATCTCTCTGAATCCTTCGAGATTCGCAGCTTTTTCGTTCAGTTTGGGATTGTACTTCATGGTGCAGGAACCGAGGGGGTAGATTCCGAGATCCACAGAGTAGTTCTTTCTGGCAAGATCTGTGTAATGCCTCACCACATCAGGTTCGCTCACCTCGGGAATCTCCGGAGGTGTCCTTCTGAGAAATCGATCCGGAAGCGAATATTCTGGAATGTCGCTCTCGGGAAGCCGGAATGCTTTTCTTCCCTTTTTGGACCTCTCGAATATCGTCATTTCATCGCCTCCAGGAGCTTTTCTATATCCTCTTTGGAAATCACCTCTGTGGCACATGCGAGTGCTGTGTCTCCAAGTTCCGGGTAAAAACCCTTCAGAGGCAAAGGCCCAAGGATCTTTTTCGCCATCATCCACTTCCACCGCTCAGGATAATCCTCCGGCACGTTGAAAACGAACTCGTTGAAAAATTCTCCCGAAAAGCGCAGTTTGAATCCCATTTCTTCCAGTCTTTCCTGGAGGTAATGAGCGGCGCTGTAAGAACGCCTGGCTACCTCCCTCAGACCGTCAGGCCCCATCACACTCATGTAAACAGCCGCGATCAGAGCGGCGTGGGCATGGTTGGAACATATGTTCGAAGTGGCTCTGGCGCGCCTTATGTGCTGTTCTCTGGTCTGAAGGATCATGGTGTAGGCTGTGTTACCGGCTTGATCCACGGTCTGTCCAATCAATCTCCCTGGCATCTGCCTCACGTACTTCTCTCTTGTGGCAAAGATTCCAAGGGAATATCCTCCGAACCACATGGGAAGTCCCAGCGACTGGCCCTCACCAACCACGATGTCTGCCCCGTAGCTTCCTGGAGGTTCCAGAAGAGCGAGTGAAACTGGTTCTACAACCACTATCAGCAGAGCGTTACCCGATCGGCTCCTGACATAATCGAGATCTTCTATGACTCCAAAGAAATTGGGATACTGAACGGCTATCGCTGCCGTTTCCTCATCGACCTCTTCTAACAAGACCCTTCCCGTTTCGTCGTATCCGGCTTCCACCACGGTGAAACCTCTTTTTTCGAGATAAGTTCTCAAAACTGCTCTGTACTCGGGATGAACGGACCTTGCCACAACCACTTTTTCCTTTCCGGTGAGTCGAAAACTCATCAAAGCCGCTTCTGCCAGAGCGGTGGCTCCATCGTACATGGACGCGTTCGCCACTTCCATTCCCGTTAGTTCGCATACCATGGTCTGGTATTCAAACAGAGCCTGGAGGGTTCCCTGGGATACCTCCGCCTGATACGGTGTATAAGCGGTGAGAAAATCGGGCTTCATCGCAAGATCGTAAACGACCGTAGGAACGTACCTTTTATAAACCCCAGCTCCGAGAAAGACAGCGTAGTCTTCAAGAGAAGCGTTCACCTCAGAAATCTCTTTCAACCGCTTGAAAACACTGAACTCATCTCTGGATTCCGGAATATTCAGAGACGACCTGGCAGAAACGGGAATTGAAGAAAACAAATCCTCTATGGAAGAAACTCCTATGAACTCCAACATAGCACGGATATCTTCATCCGTGTGTGGAATGTAAGGATAGTTCATTGAGACACCTCCGGATTTCTATGAGAAACTACTCCTGAGCACAGAATTCCTGATAAGCCTGTTCATCCAGAAGATCTTCGAGTTCACTTTCATCGGATATTTCCATTTTGAAAAGCCAGCCCTCTCCCTCTGGATCCCTGTTCAAGAGTTCTGGTTCAGTATCGAGTTTCTCGTTCACTTCCACGATCTTCCCACTGAGAGGAGCGTACACGTCCGCCGCGGCTTTCACGGATTCTATACTCGCCACAACTTCCCCTTTCTTCACCTCTCTGCCGACTTCAGGAAGATCCACGTAGACCACATCACCGAGCTGTTCCTGAGCGTGATTCGTGATTCCAACCGTTGCTACCTTGTCCTCAACTACCACCCATTCGTGAGTTTTCGTGTACTTTTTCATCTTCAAACCTCCCTCCTCACACTGCCTCTGTAAAATGGTTTTTTTACTACCAGAGCTTCTACAAGCTTTCCACCAGGAAACGCCACTTCCAATTGGTCTCCAACTTTCACCGATTTTGAAACGAGAGCCAGCGCTATCGACTTCCCAAGAGTTGGAGAGAAGTTACCACTTGTGATCTCTCCCACTCTCTCTCCATTCTTTAAAACTTCATAGCCTTTTCTTGCTATTCTTTTTCCTGAGAGCTCAAGTGCCACGAGTTTTCTTTCCACTTTTTCCTTCGCTTTCAATAGCGCTTCCTTCCCCACGAAGTCTTTGTCCAGTTTTACAACCCAGGAAAGCCCCACTTCTAAAGGATTCGTACTCTCATCCATGTCCTGACCGTACAACAAGTAGGTTGCTTCGAGTCGACAAACGTCCCTCGCCCCAAGACCTGCGGGTCTGCCGTCGATTTTTCTGAGCAGATTCATCAGAGCATCCCAGACTTTCGGTGCATCCTTCGCTTCAAGCATCAGTTCGAAACCGTCTTCACCTGTGTATCCCGTTCTTGAGACAAGAGCCTCTACACCGGCTACAATACTCTTTCTGAAAGAATAATAGGCAATTTCCTCGAGACTGTCTTCAACTAGCTCCTGGAGGGTCTCCTGTGCCTCGGGGCCCTGAAACGCTATGAGGGCGGTTGTATCTGAAATGTTCAATATTTCGACATCGAAATTCTTCGAATGGGATTTTATCCAGTTGAAGTCCTTTTCAATGTTTGCCGCGTTCACCACCATGAGAGCTTCATCAGGACTCACCTTGTACACAACAAGATCATCGATGATTCCACCGTTTTCATTGCACATGACAGAGTAAATCGCTTTACCATCCGGAAGTGAAGAAAAGTCGTTCGTTATAAGAAAGTCAATAAAAGAAACCGCCTCGGGTCCCTTAACGAGAAATTCCCCCATGTGAGAGACATCGAACATCCCCACCGATTTTCTGACCGCCATCACTTCTTCGAATATGGATGTGTAATAAAGAGGCATCTCCCACCCCGCGAAATCCACCATTTTCGCACCGAGTCCAACGTGCTTTTCAAACAGTGGTGTTCTCTTCATTCCCGCATCTCCTCCAGAATTCTCTTTGCTTCTTCTAAAAATTCCTCTGGTACTTTTATCACCATGAGGGCTGAAGAACCAAAAATCGCTCTCGGTGTAACATCATCACACGTTTCAACTACGTAAGGTATTTCGTTTTCTTTCAATATATCTTCGATCATCTTTACCTCCAGTTCACTTCCCTCAATTAAAGTTTCCCACCTCAAAATTTTAATCCTCCTTACACCAAGATTCAGAGTTTGTTAATATCACAGAGAAGTGGTAAATTGACATAGGGAACCCATGTACATTTTATCACTTTTGACGCATATGCTAAACTCTCATTGAAGAGAACAAACAGTTTACGGGGAGGCTGATTGCCTTGAAGAAGATAGCAGTTCTTACAAGCGGTGGAGACGCACCTGGAATGAACGCAGCTGTGAGGGCGGTCGTCAGGTACGGCGTCAGGCATGGGCTGGAAGTGATAGGTGTGAGAAGAGGTTACTCAGGCCTCATCGACGGTGACTTTGTAAAACTCGAATACAAAGATGTGGCAGGAATCACAGAAAAGGGTGGAACAATTCTGAGAACTTCCAGATGTGAGGAGTTCAAGACAGAAGAGGGCAGAGAACTCGCTGCGAAACAGATAAAAAAACATGGTATAGAAGGACTTGTTGTCATAGGTGGTGAGGGGAGTCTCACCGGCGCTCATCTCCTTTACGAAGAGCACAAAATACCCGTCGTCGGTATCCCAGCGACCATAGACAACGACATCGGATTGACCGACATGTGCATAGGTGTGGACACGTGTTTGAACACGGTGATGGACGCTGTTCAAAAGCTCAAAGACACTGCCAGTTCGCATGAGAGAGCTTTCATTGTGGAAGTCATGGGGAGACACTCCGGCTACATCGCTCTCATGGCGGGACTGGTGACTGGTGCAGAAGCCATCATAGTACCAGAGATTCCTGTGGATTATTCACAGCTCGCCGATAGGATCCTCGAAGAAAGAAGAAGAGGAAAGATCAACAGCATAATCATAGTCGCTGAAGGTGCAGCGAGTGCCTACACCGTTGCAAGACACCTTGAATACAGGATAGGCTACGAAACGAGGATTACCATCCTCGGACACGTACAGAGAGGTGGCTCTCCAACGGCTTTCGACAGAAGATTGGCACTAAGTATGGGAGTTGAAGCGGTCGATGCCCTTCTGGACGGAGAGGTAGATGTGATGATAGCTCTTCAGGGTAACAAGCTCGTGAGAGTCCCCATAATGGAAGCGCTCTCTACGAAAAAAACGATCGACAAGAAACTCTACGAAATAGCCTATATGCTTTCATGAACGGGGTGAAATCGTGCGAAATACAAAGATCGTGTGTACGGTTGGACCAAGAACAGACAGCTACGAAATGATAGAAAAGATGATAGATCTTGGAGTGAACGTCTTCAGAATAAACACCTCACACGGCGACTGGAACGAACAGGAACAGAAAATACTCAAAATCAAAGAGTTGAGAGAGAAAAAGAAAAAACCCGTAGCCGTTCTGATCGATCTTGCGGGTCCGAAGATCAGAACTGGATATCTCGAAAAAGAGTTTGTAGAATTGAAAGAGGGCCAGATCTTCACTCTCACCACAAAGGAAATACTTGGAAACGAACATATGGTTTCGGTGAACCTCAGTTCTCTTCCACAGGACGTGAAAAAAGGAGACACCATTCTGTTGAGCGATGGAGAAATAGTGCTTGAAGTAATTGAAACGACCGATACAGAAGTGAAAACAGTGGTGAAAGTCGGTGGAAAGATCACACACAGGAGAGGTGTGAACGTACCAACAGCCGACCTCTCGGTGGAATCCATAACGGACAGAGACAGAGAATTCATAAAGCTCGGAACATTGCACAATGTTGAATTTTTCGCTCTTTCTTTTGTGAGAAAACCAGAGGACGTGCTCAAGGCAAAAGAAGAGATCAGAAAACACGGAAGCGAAATACCTGTAATCTCTAAAATAGAAACGAAAAAGGCCCTGGAACGTCTCGAAGAGATAATAAAGGTAAGCGATGGAATCATGGTCGCACGCGGTGACCTGGGAGTGGAGATACCCATAGAAGAAGTTCCTATCGTTCAAAAAGAAATCATCAAACTCTCCAAGTACTACTCCAAACCAGTTATAGTCGCAACTCAAATACTCGAATCGATGATAGAAAATCCGTTTCCCACGAGGGCAGAGGTCACCGACATAGCCAACGCCATCTTTGATGGAGCGGACGCCCTGCTTCTCACAGCGGAAACAGCGGTTGGAAAACATCCCCTGGAAGCCATAAAAGTGTTGAGCAAAGTAGCAGAAGAGGCCGAAAAAAAGCTGGAATTTTTCAGAACGATAGAATACGATACCAGCGACATATCTGAGGCCATATCACACGCCTGCTGGCAGCTCTCTGAATCTCTAAACGCGAAGCTGATCATCACACCCACCATATCCGGGAGTACCGCCATTCGTGTCTCGAAGTACAACGTTTCTCAACCCATTGTGGCTCTGACACCAGAAGAGAAAACCTACTACAGACTTTCTCTCGTGAGGAAAGTGATACCCGTTCTCGCCGAAAAGTGCTCTCAGGAGCTGGAGTTCATCGAAAAAGGATTGAAGAAAGTGGAAGAAATGGGTTTAGCAGAAAAAGGGGATCTGGTGGTTCTCACTTCCGGCGTTCCAGGGAAGGTGGGAACGACGAACACCATACGGGTGTTGAGGGTGGATTGAGGGGGGATCGCTATGAAGATCACCTGGTTTGGACACGCATGTTTTGCTCTGGAGATGGAAGGGAAAACGATCGTTACAGATCCTTTCGATGAGAGTGTGGGATATCCCATACCAAACGTAACCGCTGATGTCGTAACGGAAAGTCATCAGCATTTCGATCACAACGCACATCATCTTGTGAAGGGAAACTTCCGTGTAATAGACAGACCTGGTACTTACACCGTGAACGGTGTAAGGATAAAGGGTATGGAGACCTTTCACGATCCATTACATGGAAGAGAAAGGGGTAAAAACATCGTCTTCGTATTCGAAGGGGAAGGTATAAAAGTATGCCACCTGGGAGACCTTGGACACGTACTTACTCCTGCTCAGGTAAAAGAAATAGGTGAGGTTGATGTCTTACTGGTACCCGTCGGAGGGACTTACACCATTGGACCGAAGGAGGCAAAGGAAGTAGCGGATTTGCTGAACGCGAAAGTCATCATTCCGATGCACTACAAAACGAAGTACCTGAAATTCAATCTTCTCTCCGTCGATGATTTTTTGAAACTCTTCGATTCATACGAACGTGTGGGAAACATCCTTGAACTCTTTGAAAAGCCGAAAGAAAGAAAAGTTGTTGTCATGGAGGTGCAGTGATGATAAAAGTGTTGATAGACGAAGAGACTCTAAAGAAGAGAATCAAAGAACTGGCAGGGGAAATAGAAGATTACTACCTGGGCAAAACAGACACCATACACGCCGTATGTATCCTGAAGGGCTCCGTACACTTCTTCAGCGACCTCATGTTGAACATAAGAAAACTGAATGTCAAATACTCCTTCATTCATGTCTCGAGCTATCAAGGTACCTCTTCAACGGGAAGGATCAGAGTGAAATCCTGGATCGATGAGTCGATACACGATGAATACGTGCTCCTTGTGGAAGACATCGTTGACACCGGCCTCACCTTGCAGTACATAGTTCGATACCTGAAAAAATACAACCCAAGAGATTTCAGGATAGTGAGTCTCATAGAAAAAACAGTTCACGATCACGGAGTTCCCTTGGATTTCGTGGGATTCAGAGTGGACGATAAGTTCCTGGTCGGTTACGGACTCGACATCGATGAAAAATACCGAAATCTTCCCTACATAGGCTATGTGGAATAAAGGGTTTGTGTTCGTCTTCGCCCTCATCGTTTTGATGATGGTGTCTTTCATTGTGTTCCAGATACTTTACATCCTCTCTTTCCTTGTGGGGTGAAGCGTTGCCGATACTGTTAGAAGAATTCCTCAACGAAGTCGAGAAAATGCTCAAAAATCAGGTGAACACACGGAGAATTTACCAGCTCCTTCAGGAGCTGGATGATCCTTTACTGGACAACAAAGACCTCGAAGAGAAACTTCAAGCTTTTCTCGACTACGCGAAAGAAATTCCCAACCTTCCGGAAGTAAGGAAAAGGTACAGAATCCAGAAATCTCTGGAAATGATAGAAAAGCTGAGAAGCTGGTTTCTCATAGACTACTTAGAATGTTCTGGAGAAGAGGTCGATCTCTCAACGGATATCCAGTACGCAAAAGGAGTGGGACCCAACAGAAAAAAGAAACTAAAAAAACTCGGAATAGAAACGCTGAGAGACCTCCTCGAGTTTTTCCCAAGGGATTACGAAGACAGAAGGAAGATCTTCAAACTGAACGATCTTCTTCCAGGTGAAAAGGTGACAACCCAGGGAAAGATCGTGAGCGTTGAGACAAAAAGATTCCAGAACATGAACATCTTGACTGCCGTTCTGTCTGACGGTTTGGTGCACGTTCTTTTGAAATGGTTCAACCAGGAATACCTCCAGACCTATCTGAAACAGCTCACCGGAAAAGAAGTTTTCGTGACCGGCACCGTGAAATCGAACGCGTACACGGGCCAGTACGAAATTCACAACGCCGAGGTAACACCGAAAGAGGGGGAATACGCAAGAAGGATACTTCCCATATACCGTTTGACCTCGGGAATTTCACAAAAACAAATGAGAAAGATCTTCGAGGAAAACATCCCATCTCTCTGCTGTTCGTTGAAAGAAACCCTTCCAGAAAGGATTCTTGAGAAGAGAAAACTGCTTGGTGTGAAAGACGCGTACTACGGAATGCACTTTCCCAAAACCTTCTATCACCTCGAAAAGGCCCGGGAGAGGCTTGCCTACGAAGAACTTTTCGTACTTCAGTTGGCTTTCCAGAAGATCAGAAAAGAGCGGGAAAAGCACGGAGGGATTCCAAAGAAAATAGAAGGAAAACTCGCAGAGGAGTTTATAAAGTCCCTTCCCTTCAAGCTGACGAATTCTCAAAAGAGAGCTCATCAGGAGATAAGAAACGATATGATCTCTGAAAAACCGATGAACAGGCTCCTTCAAGGGGATGTGGGCTCTGGAAAGACCGTCGTGGCACAGCTCGCCATACTCGACAACTACGAAGCGGGTTTCCAGACGGCCTTCATGGTGCCAACCTCGATCCTCGCGATCCAGCACTACAGAAGAACCATCGAGAGTTTTTCGAAATTCAACATCCACGTGGCACTCCTCATAGGAGCAACCACGCCCTCAGAGAAGGAGAAAATAAAATCCGGCCTCAGGAACGGTCAAATAGACGTGGTGATAGGAACACACGCACTGATACAGGAAGACGTTCATTTCAAGAACCTGGGACTGGTCATAATCGACGAACAGCACCGCTTCGGTGTGAAACAAAGAGAAGCCCTCATGAACAAGGGAAAGATGGTGGACACACTGGTGATGAGTGCCACTCCCATTCCCAGAAGTATGGCCCTTGCCTTCTACGGGGATCTCGATGTCACAGTGATAGACGAGATGCCTCCTGGAAGAAAAGAAGTGCAGACCATGCTCGTTCCGATGGATAGAGTGAACGAAATCTACGAGTTCGTGAGGCAAGAAGTGATGAAGGGAGGACAGGCTTTCATCGTTTATCCGCTCATCGAAGAGTCGGACAAACTGAACGTGAAATCCGCTGTGGAGATGTACGAATACCTCTCGAAAGAAGTCTTCCCGGAGTTCAAACTGGGTCTCATGCACGGACGGCTTTCTCAGGAGGAAAAGGACAGAGTCATGTTAGAGTTCGCCGAAGGAAGGTACGACATCCTCGTTTCCACAACGGTTATAGAAGTCGGGATAGACGTTCCGAGAGCGAACGTGATGGTGATAGAAAACCCAGAGAGGTTTGGCCTTGCCCAGCTCCACCAGCTTCGTGGAAGAGTGGGAAGGGGAGGTCAGGAGGCTTACTGCTTCCTCGTTGTTGGAGACGTGGGAGAGGAAGCGATGGAAAGGTTGAGATTCTTCACACTCAACACGGATGGCTTCAAAATAGCCGAGTACGATTTGAAAACGAGGGGCCCTGGAGAGTTCTTCGGTGTGAAACAGCACGGTTTGAGCGGCTTTAAAGTGGCCGATCTATACAGAGATCTGAAGCTCCTGGAATGGGCAAGAGAAGATGTCCAGGAAATCGACGTGGAAGGAATAGAACTCCCGGAAGAGATAAAACTCATCGAAGTAGGCTGAGGAGCCTTTCAATCACCATCTTTTCCAGCCCGAACAATTTCTCATCAGTGAAATCTCTGGCTTTCTCTTTCAGCTCCACTTCGTCGAGTATCTTTGAAGGCCTTCCCGATAAGAGAAAGATCCTTTCCGACAGAAAAACCGCTTCTTTCACGTTGTGTGTCACAAAAACGATGGAGAATCTCCTCTTCTGCCACAAATCAACCAGCAAGTTCATCACCTTCATCTTTGTCTTCAAGTCCAGTGCGTCGAAAGGTTCGTCGAGAAGGAGAAGCTCAGGATCCACAAGGAGTGCCCTCACAAAGTTTACTCTCTGTTTCATTCCTTCGCTGAGTTGCCATGGGTAGTGGTTTTCAAAACCTTTCAGTTCTACCTTTTCGAGAAGAGATGCCATTTTGTCTGGATCTCTTCTGATCAACATCAAATTCTCCGTTATCGTTTTCCACGGAATCAGCCTTGGTTCCTGAAACACGTATCCAATCTTATCCGTGAAAACCTCCACCTTCCCCTGAAAGTCTTCAAGACCTGATACAATCCTCAAGAAGGTTGTTTTTCCACAGCCAGACGGTCCAAGAAGAGTCACCCTATCACCTTTACCAACTGAAAAGCTCCAGTTTTCTATCACCTTCATACCGTTGAAATCTTTTCTCAATCCTTCTACCCTCAGGATAACCTCCACTTCTTCCACACTCTCCTTGCAAGAACCTTCACAGATCTTTCAAAAGATATCCCCAGAACCACTGTGAAAATGGTGAGTGCGTACACCCGCGGGACATCTACGTACTGCCTTGCCCAAGATATCAGAACTCCCAGCCCTCTATCACCACAAAGGTACTCCCCCATGACAACCGCTTTCCATACGTTTCCAGAAGATACCTCCAGAATCGAGAGAACGAAGGGCCAGATCGAACCAAGATACACCTCCTTCAAAATCGTTCTCCGAGGTACTCTGTAGACCTTCATCACCTCCAACAGCTTTCTGTCCACACTTCTTACCCCGGAAACCGTTGTGAAAACGGCAACTGGAATGAGGGAAAGGGAAGAGATGACAACAGGCCCCTGCCAGCCTATTCCCCACAGAAAGATCACGACGACAAGCCAGGAAACAACGGGTACCGCCTGCACCACCGTGACCAAAGGACGTAGAAATTCGTACATCCTGTCGCTGATACCCATGACGAAACCAACGGGAAGTCCCACAGCGATGACGATAAAAGTGGTAACGAGGCCCTTCAAGAGTGTGCTTAAAAGGGCCTCGAAGGTTTCACGATTCAAAATTTTAACGAAGACTTCGAAGGTTTCCACAGGGCCCGGCAGTATGAGAGAAGATGGAAAAAGAAAGTGCAGGAGGTGCCACACTATCAGAACAAGAAGTATTCCAAAAACCGCTTTCATTTCCAGTAGAATCCTTCGTCTGGTACCTTTTCAAGACCTTCGGGATAGAGTTCGTTCAGTTTGTTCAAAAAGGCCTCGACTTCTTCCTTACACTCTTCAACGGGTAAGTATTCGAATTCTATTCTCTCCAGTGACGATTTCAGAATCTTTGCGGGGATACCTAATTTTTCAGAAGAAAGTTGAACGGTTTCATCGAGATTTTCTTTCATCCACCTGATAGAATCTACGAGGGCTTTCTCAACTTTTTCAACGGTTTCTTCGGCCACGCCTTCTCTCACGAACAGACCGGCAATCGGAATCCTCTCAGGTACTCCCAGTTCCTTTCCCCACTCTTTCTGAAAATCAAGAACCACTTTTCCCCGATCAAGACACATGGAAACGAATGGCTCGGGGAGAGCTGCGTACTTCACCTTTCCAGATTTGAAGAGTGCGACTATTTCCTGGGGAGGTGCGTAGAGTATCTTCACATCTCTGTCGGGAGTGAGTCCTGCTTTTGATAAAAAGTACCTCATCAGAACATCCACCGTCTGCCCTCTTCCGTGAGGTGTGTAAACTTCCTGCCCTCGAAGACTCTCCCATCCATCGAAAGTAACATCGTCAGATGCAACAAGATAGAACACCTTCCACTCGTGTACACCCACGAGTTTTATCCTTACTCCCTTTCCGTATAGATTCGCACCAACGGTCACGGGAAGAACAGCGAAATCAACCTCTTTTGAAACTATCTTCGCAACCGCTTCCTCTGGATTTTTCCAGATTTCGATCTTCACATCCGTCGGTATCTTCCCGTCCATGATAGGAACAACGGGTATCAATGCAGGCCCGAATGGATTCAAAAGTGTTTCTCCGAAAAGAATGGATATCGTCAGGAGCAAAACCACGCTCGCTGCTTTCTTCACCTAATCACCTCCTGAAAAAGAAAGGGAGGGTTTCCCCTCCCTATTTATTTTACCGCAAGTCTTTTCTTCCTTGACCTGTCTTCGTAGTAGGTGTGAAGAAGCTCGTGAGCTTTGTGACTGAGCGGATGTTCGAGGTACTCTTCGTACAGCTTCTTTATGGCAGGGTTCTCGTGGGACTTCCTCAAAGTCATTCTCTCGTCGATGGTGTAGATGGCTTCCGCCCTCTTTCTGAGGATCTCTGGATCCCTGCTGTAGGGCTGGCCTCCTCCACCGATGCATCCGCCGGGACACGCCATCACTTCAACGAAATGATACTTCACTTCTCTTCTCAGAATCTTTTCCACCAGATTTCTCACGTTGGCTGTACCGTGAACCACAGCGATCCTTATCTTTTTGCCATCAAGATCTATTTCGGCTTCCTTGACACCTTTGAGTCCTCTCACATCTTCAAAAACGATCTTCGGTAGTGTCTTTCCCGTTTTGAGTTCGTACGCAGTTCTCAAAGCGGCCTCCATCACACCACCCGTAACACCAAAGAGTACCGCCGCTCCCGTGGAGATTCCAAGCGGTGCGTCGTATTCTTCCTCTGGAAGGTTCGCAAACGGTATCTTCTTCATCCTTATGAGTTTTCCAAGTTCTCTCGTGGTGAGAACAACATCCACCGCTGGAACACCGTTCACCATGAGCTGTTTTCTCAAAGCCTCGTCCTTCTTCGCGGTACAGGGCATGATGGATACGTGGAAAATGTCTTCCGGTTTCACTCCGAGTTTTTCCGCGAAGTAGGTTTTCACCATAGCGGAGAGCATTCCCTGTGGTGACTTGGCAGAAGAAAGTCTCGTCCTGAGTTCGGGATAGACCTTTTCCACAAGGTTCACCCATCCAGGACAACAAGAAGTGAACATGGGAAGGTCCTCAAGGTCGCCTTTTTCAAGTCTTTCGAGAAATTCACTTCCTTCTTCCATTATGGTAAGGTCTGCCCCAAAGTTCGTGTCGAAGACGTAATCGAAGCCGAGTCTTCTAAGAGCAGCAACCATCTGGCCAGTAGAAATGGTACCAGGAGCGTATCCAAATTCTTCGCCAATCGCCACTCTCACCGATGGTGCGGTTTGAACAACGAGGATCTTTTCTTTCTTTTCCAGTTCTTCCAGGACAACTTTCACTGCCGAATTTTCAACTATAGCGCCCGTTGGACAGAACGCAGCACACTGACCACAACCTATACAATCTGTTTCATAGACGGGCATGTCGAAAGGAGTTCCAGGATAAGTTCTATGACCTCTCTCTACCATAGAGTAGATGTGCATTCCCTGAAGTTCGGAACATGTTCTAACACAGCGCTGGCACTTGACACACTTGGAAAGATCTCTGACTATAGCGGGACTGCTTTTGTCGAATAGTCCTTCTTTGGTACCGTATCCGAAAATGGGTTCCACATTGTACTTGTAAATCAGATCCTGGAACTCACACCTTCCGTTCGCTTCACACGTCATACAATCGTTGGGATGTTCAGAGAGAAGAAGTGCAAGGTTGAACTTCCTGGCCGTCTTCACCCTATCAGAGGAGGTCTTTATCACCATGCCATCTCTCACTTTTGTCACACACGCAGGCTGAAGGTTTCTCGCTCCTTCCACCTCAACAACGCAGACTCTACACGCACCTATTGATTCCCCAAGCCTTGGGTGGTGACACAAAGCAGGAATCTCTATTCCCGCCTTTTCACAGGCTTCAATGACCGTCAAGTTGTCAGGTACCGTAAGCGTTCTACCATTTATAACAATCCTTACATCCGCCAAGGCAAAGCACCTCCTCGCAGGATCGTTTTCACCATTTTGTGATAAATTTCTCAAATTATTTTTAAAAGAACCTCCTCATTGGGATATATTACCACAACTACTCGGAAGTTTTTCTATGCTTCAAGGAACTGATACTTTCTGAAATGGCCCGCGCTCTTTTTTCTCCTATTCCCTCGACTTTCTTCAAGTCCTCAACAGAGGCTTTACTGATCTGATCGAGTGTTTTGAACATTCTGACCACGTTGTACCCAATGCTGAGTGGAATCCTTGCCACGGTTTTGAGAAGCCTGTAACCTCTCGCAGAAACAAGCACATCATCCAGCTGTGCAACCTGCTGTACATCGTATCCCAGGGCCCTCGAAATTGAAATGGGAGAAGGTTCTCTTTTCTTAACAAAGTCCTGCATGATTTCTTGAGCCCTTTCTTCATCCACCTCTTCAGAAGAGTAATCCATTATGAGAAGAACCAGAAGGTCGTCCACGTCTTCCGTCAACTCCCTGAGTTGCATTCTTGCGAGTCTTCCTTCCTCTCCGAGCTCTACTATGTAGGGTCTCATCTCCTCTACTATCCTCAAAAGCTCGAAACCCTTTCCCAACGTTCTCACCACGTCAGCGAGAGTGACTCTGTTTTCCAGCTCTAGAACTTCAAGTTCCGAAAGAAATTTGTTGAAGTTATCTTTGTATTTTTCCAAGGTGCTGATCGCCTGTGTCACTTTCGATATGAGAAAATCCACCTGGTTCACAACGTACTTGTAGTTTTTATAGTATAGTGAGATGATATTTCTCCTTCTTGAAACTGCTATCACGACTTTTCCCGTTTGTTTCGCCAATCTTTCTGCCGTTCTGTGTCTTGTACCGGTTTCCCCTGTTGGTATCGTAGGATCTGGTACAAGGTGAACATTCGCGTAGTATATCTTTGTGATATCCTCAGATAGAACTATCGCACCATCCATTTTTGAAAGCTCGTACAGTTTTTCCGCCGAGAAATCGGTGTCCAGACGGAATCCCCCTTGAATAACATCCTCGTATTTTTTTGGATCATCAACAAGAAAAATAAGTGCGCCAAAGTTGGCGTTGATTATGTCATCCAGTGCTTTTCTCAACTCCGTTCCTGGTGATATGAGTTTTATCTTTTCAATCAATTCCTGGGGTACCAAGGATTTCACCCCCAATTACAGAGACGGCCTCTTTGAGGTCACGCACTCCAAAAATTCCTTTTTGCTCTTCTTCGACGGGAGGGACCACTATTCTTTCAGAACTCTTCAAAGAGTTCAATCTTCTATTAATATTGTAAACCTTCCTCACCCTTCCATCCAAACCAATTTCGCCAACGGCTGCTGTGTTATGCAGGGGAACTTCCAGATAGGAAGACACAATGGAAAGAGCTATCGCGAGATCCGCGGCTGGATCGGTTATTCTGAGCCCTCCCACAACGTTGACATAAACGTCGTGCGTTTCTATGGGAAACTTCAGATATTTACTGATCACGGCAATAAGAAGCATTACCCTGTTCACATCTACACCTTTACACACCCTCTTGGGAGAAAACGTTCTGTTCTTGGAAACGAGTGCCTGTATCTGCACAACAAAGGGCTTCGTGCCTTCAAAAACACACGTGAGGACGTTTCCTGGAAGATCCGCATCTCCTTCAGTAAAGGAAGGATTCTCCACCTGGACGAAACCGTTTTCTTTGAGCTCAAAGACCGCCACTTCGTCAGAAGGTCCAAACCTGTTCTTCGTGATCTTCAAGAGTCTCAATCCCGTACGCCTGTCTCCCTCGAAATACGCCACGGTGTCCACCATGTGTTCCACCAGTTTCGGCCCTGCTATTTCCCCCTCTTTCGTCACATGTCCCACTAAGAGAACCGGCACACCTCTTTTCTTCGCGAAGTCGATCGTTTTCATCGTCACGTTTTTTACCTGGGAAATGCTTCCAGGACTGCTTCCAAGATCCGAAGAAAAAACCGTTTGAATGGAGTCAACCACCATAAAACTCACTCTTTTGTTTTGTAGAGAAGATATTATTTCATCGATGTCGTTCTCTAAGGTCAAAAGAATGTCCTTTTTCCTCTTCAACAGAAGCCTGTCCGCCCTCAATTTCAACTGCTGGGGGGACTCTTCACCAGAAACGTAAACAACCAGCCCTCTTTCAGCGAACCTTTCAGCGATCTGAAGCGCTATCGTACTCTTTCCTATCCCGGGTTCACCGGAGAGCAGGATCACCTGTCCGGGAACAATTCCTCCCCTGAAAGCCCTGTCCAGTTCTGAAAAACCCGTGGATAGCCTTTCAAGGGAAATTTCTCCAGCGTCTTCTAAATTTAAAAACAGGGAGGGGCTTCCCTCCCTGTTTTTCCTTCTTTGAACCACTTCTTCTGCTGTATCGTATTCACCGCACTGAGGGCACCTTCCGAACCATTTTGGAGAAACGTAGCCACAGTTGGAACAGACGAACTTTTTCACTGGACCACCTTCTCCTTCTTTTCACCCTTTCTGGTGAATCGAAGAGCATCTTTGCGAGCCCTACAGACGATCGTATCTCCTTCGTTGAACTTACCTCTCAGGATCTCTTCAGAGAGAGGATCTTCCACGTATCTCTGTATCGCTCTCTTCAGAGGTCTTGCCCCGTACACCGGATCGAATCCTTTTTCGACCAGGAACTCTTTTGCACTCTTTGTCAGTATGAGCTTCATGTTCTTCTCCGAGAGTCTCTTTCTGAGATCTCTCAAGAGTATGTCGATGATCTGTTCGATGTGTTCTTTATTCAACGGATGGAAGATGATCGTTTCATCGATCCTGTTCAGGAACTCCGGTCTGAACGTTCTTTTCACCTCTTCCAGAACGAGATCCTTTATTTTCTCGAATTCCTTCTCTTCGTTGTTGTCACCTACAAACCCGAGTGTTCTCTTGGACTTGTTGATGTAAGAGCTTCCAATGTTACTGGTCATGATGATGATCGTGTTCCTGAAATCAACTTCACGTCCCTGAGAATCCGTGAGTCTTCCATCGTCCATTATCTGAAGCAGTATGTTGAACACGTCCGGATGTGCCTTCTCTATTTCGTCGAACAGGATCACCGAGAACGGTCTTCTTCTCACTTTCTCCGTGAGAGTACCGCCTTCTTCGTAACCCACGTACCCTGGAGGTGCTCCTATGAGCCTTGAAACGGAGAACCTCTCCATGTATTCGCTCATGTCGAACCTGATAAGGGCTCTTTCATCCCCGAACAGATACTCTGCGAGCGCCTTTGCGAGTTCTGTCTTTCCAACACCCGTTGGACCAAGGAACAGGAACACACCTATCGGCCTTCTCGGATCTTTCAAACCGCTTCTTGCTCTTCTTATGGCCCTGGCTACAGCTTTTATAGCTTCGTCCTGAGCAACGATTCTCTGGTGGAGAGCCTCTTCGAGATTGAGAAGCTTTTCGACTTCCGTTTCTTCGATCTTTTTGAGAGGAACGCCCGTCCAGGAAGACACCACCTCGGCCACGTCGTCCACATCTACCTTTACCACAGCCGTTTCTGCATGCCTTCTCCATTCCGCGTACCTCTTTCTGTATTCCGCCTCAAGCTCCATCTCCTCTTCTTTCAGTTGTGCTGCTTTTTCGTAATCCTGGTTCAGAACAGCGAGCTCCTTATCACTTCTTATCCTTTCCAGTTCTAATTTCATACTCTTCAGTTCTGGAGGAAGCACAAATACCTTCAATCTCGCTCTGGCACCTGCCTCGTCTATCACATCGATCGCCTTGTCCGGTAGATAGTGGTCAGTTATGTATCTCTTGGAAAGATAAACGGCCGCCTCCAGAGCCTTGTCGGTATAAATCACCTTATGATGCGACTCGTATTTTCTCTTCAAACCTTTCAGTATTTCAAGCGTCTCTTCCTCGGTTGGTTCTTTCACGTATATCTTCTGAAACCTTCTCTCCAGAGCTGCATCCTTTTCAATGTACTTCCTGTATTCGTCCGGTGTAGTGGCACCTATACAGCTTATCTCCCCACGTGCGAGAGCGGGCTTTAAAATGTTCGCAGCATCGATCGCTCCCTCAGCCGATCCAGCACCCACTATGGTGTGTATCTCGTCTATGAAGAGGATGATGTTCTTATCCTTGGTCACTATCTGAAGGAGCTTTTTCATCCTCTTTTCGAATTCACCTCTGTACTTGGTTCCCGCAACCAGCGCTGCCACATCAAGAGAGAAGATCACTTTGTTTTTCAAGATCTCGGGCACATCTCCGGCAACAATCCTCTGGGCCAGACCTTCAACTATCGCTGTTTTTCCAACCCCAGGATCTCCTATGAGGACAGGATTGTTTTTCTTCCTCCTGACAAGAACCTGCATCACCCTCTCTATTTCTTCTTCTCTTCCAATAACTGGGTCGAGTTCTTTCTTAGCTGCAAGTTCCGTGAGGTTCACACCGAAGCCTTCAAGTTGTTTCACACTTCTGTAAGTGTAATCCTCTTCTTCTTCGTACTCCAGGCTTTTGTTCGAGGAGTAAGAGTAGATATCAATGATCTCTCTTCTCAGAGTGGCGATATCTACTCCAAGTTTCCTCAGAATGTGTATTGCTATCCCTTCTCCCTCTCTCAGAATACCAAGGAGAAGGTGCTCCGGGTTTATCTTGTCGCTTCCAAGAATCTTCGCCTCTTCGTATGCGAGTTCGGTCACTCTTTTGGCTCTTGGAGTCATCTGGGGAGAAGGTACAAAGCCTCTCATCCCCATGCCAACCATGGAGATGATTTCTGATCTCACCTTGGAGTACGAGGCACCCATTTCTTCCAGGAGTTCGACAACGGGTCCTCTATCTACTTTCAGAATTGCAAGCAGAAGATGCTCTGTTCCAACGTACGAATGCCCGAGCTCTTTTGCCTCCTCCTGGGCTGTTACAAATATCTGAGCTGTCTTCTCCGAGAACTTATCAAACATAGTATCACCTCCGGGTCTTCCAATTTCATTATATCACCCTTATGGACATAACATCTTTCAGGAATGTTCAAAATTTGCCTGGAAAGAAAGCAAAAGGTAACAATTAGATTCACCAAATTTGATTTCTCAAGCAGATCTACAACCCATGAAACTCCCATGATACAATTTAATCGAACCGAATTTAAACGACACTTTTCTCGAAAGGAGGGAAAAAATGAAGTGTACCAAGTGTGGAAAACCCGCTTTGGTTAAGTTGAGACACTACAACATAAAGCTCTGCAAAGAACACTTCAACGAGTTCATAGAACAGAGGGCAGAGAAAGCGATAAAAAAGTTCAAAATGTTCGGCAGAAATTCGAAAATATTGATAGCCGTCTCCGGTGGAAAGGACAGTGTTTCTCTGTGGCACATGTTGAAAAAACTTGGCTACGAGGTGGACGCACTGTTCATCAGAGCCGGAAAAAGCGGAATGGTCCAGAAAGCTCAGGAAATCGTTGAAAAAAACGCAGAGCTTCTCAACACTAAACTTCACATAGTCGATGCAACGGAATACTTCGAAGGCCTTTCCACTCAGGAAATCTCCATCATGTTGAGGAGGCCTGTTTGTTCTATTTGTGGGGTCGTGAGAAGGTATCTGATGAACAAATTCGCTTACGAAAACGGTTACGACGTGGTGGTCACGGGGCACAACCTGAACGATGAAGCGTCTGTTTTGCTGGGGAACATCCTTCACTGGCAGGAAGGATATCTGGAAAGGCAGTGGCCGCTCCTTCCAAAAACCCATGAAAAACTCGTTCCAAAGGCCAAACCACTCGTTTTGAACTACGAAGAAGACATAAAACTGTACGCAACTCTGAACGAGATACCACACCTAGAGATGGCTTGCCCATTCTCTGTGGGCGCGACTTCGCTTGTGTACAAGAAGATCCTGCGGGAACTCGAAGAAGAACAACCCGGAATCACTCTGAATTTTTATCTTGGATTTTTGAAAAGAAAGAAAGAGCCGAAACTCGAAGTGGAAGGACTCAGGGAATGTAAAGAGTGTGGATATCCAACGACGGCAGAGGTGTGTTCCTTCTGCAGACTCAGAAAACAGGTAGAGAAAAGAAAAAACAAGGCCCCCGCATGAGCGGGGGATCATTTTTTGTACTTTGTGATCTCCCTGAGAAACGCGTGTCTTTTCCTTTTGTCTTCATCGCCTTCCACACCTTTGGGTGAGTACCCGTCAACCACTCCGAGTACCGCTCTTCCCTGAGAAGTGATACCCACGATCACCTGTAAAGGATTCGCTGTTGCCGTGTATATCCTGCATACCTCCTGAACGTTCTTGATCTGGTTCAGGATGTTGATGGGGTAACCACCTCTTATGTAGATCACAAAGGTGTGGCCGGCACCTATTTTCTTCGCCGTTTCGATCGCCTGATTCACTAACTCTTCGTCGTTTCCTTCGTGCCTGATGAGACACGGCCCACTCGCTTCGTTGAAGGCTATACCGAACTTGAGGTTTGGATTCGTTGTCACCATCACCTCGTACAGATCCTCAACCGTCTTGATAAAATGAGAATGTCCCAGAATAATATTGGCATTTTCCGGAATGGCAACGTCCACGACCTCGAGCTGTATACTCACGCTTTCACCTCCCAGGAATATTCTAACACCAGGAGGTGGGGAAATGATCGCAGTGCTGGATATGGGGAGCAACTCCTTCATTCTCCTTGTCGTTTCGGAGAAAGGGAAGACCGTTCTTGAAGAGGTTTACGAAGTCGGAATAGCCTCCGGAAACCTCGAGAAGGCGAAAGAGGTGTTCAAAGAATGTGTGGAAAAAGCTGAAAAAATGGGGGCGGAACTTCACGTATTTGGAACGGCATTTTTCAGAAGGCATCCCGACATCTTCCAACAGATAACAGGGGACCGGGGAGAGATTTTACCGGAAGAAAAAGAAGCGTACTATTCTTATGTTTCTGTAGCGAAAGATTTCGGGAAAAAGGATATCCTGGTAGCTGACCTCGGTGGGGGTAGCCTCGAACTTGCTTGGAAAGATGGATACGTGAGTTTAGAGCTTGGAACACACGTTTTGAACCGCACTTTTTCCCTGACACTTCCCTACATCGAACCGGTGGATAGAATAGTTGAGTACGTGATGAAGCAACTTCCCGAGGTAAAAAAGGACGAACTTTTTGGAGTTGGAGGAAGTTTTGTCGCGCTCGCTGCATTGATGAAAGGAAAATGGGACCTGGAAATTCTTCACGGAAGCGTTTTAAAATTAGAAGAGGTTGAAAGACTCGTGGACAAGATCAAAAGGCTGAGTTTTGAAGACGTGAAGAATTTGAATGTGCTTCCCGTAGGACGAGAGAAAACAATACTCGCAGGAGGAATCGTAACCGTTGCTCTTTTGAGAAAATATTCGCCGAAGATGACAGTGAGCACTAGGGGTTACAGATACGGAATAGTGTGGGAGATCCTTGAGAAAAGGTGGCGTGCCCGGGGGGATTCGAACCCCCAACCTCCAGATCCGCAGTCTGGCGCTCTATCCAACTGAGCTACGGGCACATATACAAAAAACTGGCGGAGAGGGTGGGATTCGAACCCACGGTGGGGAAACCCCCACACTTGCTTAGCAGGCAAGCGCCTTCGGCCGCTCGGCCACCTCTCCACCTGTCATCTATTATAGCAACACATCCAGGAATATTCAAGGGGAGGAAAAAATCGTGTTTGTTCTAAAGAATGTGAAATACAAGGATATATTGAACATCGAGGAACTCCACATACCGGCTCGAAAAATTACCGTTATTACAGGAAAAAGCGGCACAGGAAAAACAACTCTTCTGAAGATGCTGAACAAACTGATTTCACCGGACAGTGGAGAAATTTTATTCAAGGGCACACCGTTGAAGGAGATCGACTCGGTTGAACTCAGAAGAAAGGTAGTGATGCTTCCTCAGTTTCCCGTTGTGTTTCCCGGTAACGTGAAGGAGAATCTCCTCATAGGCTTGAAATTTTCTGGAAAAGATATACCACACGATGAAGAATTGAGAAACATTCTAAGGTTTGTCATACTCGAAAAAGACCTGAACGATGATCCAGAAAAGTTCTCCGGTGGTGAAAAACAACGTCTCGCTCTGGCAAGGGTTCTTCTCATGGATCCCGAGGTGCTGCTCCTCGATGAACCCACTTCCTCTCTGGACGAAAAAACCGGCATTGAAATCATCAAAAAAGTGTCTAACTTTGCAAAAAATCGGGAGAAAACGCTTGTCATAGTGACTCATAACCCGGAATTGAGAAAATTCGCAGACGTGTTGATCGAACTCAAAAACGGGAGGGTTTTGTGATGGGACCAGTTGATATCGGCCTGATACAGCTTTTGAGCGCCTACATTTTCGTTGTGATTCTGATGTTCATATTGAGAATAAGAAGGATACCGCGGGAAAAAGAAGTTCTGGTGGCATCCATCAGGATGACTTTCCAGCTGGTGCTGGCAGGATTTGTACTGAGTTACATACTCGATCATCCTTCACCTCTCTACACAGTTCTGGCAGTTCTCGTTATGGAGATATTCGCCATCTACAACGTTTACAAAAGGGCAAGGCTTTCTCTTCCATCGAAGGTGAAAAAACGTCTGGAGTTCTTCATAGCGATCTCCGTGAGTACGGGAACGCTTCTCAGCCTTGTGTACTTTCTGTATGTGGTAGTCAGGATCTCTCCCTGGTTCGATCCGAGGTACGTGATCCCTCTTGCGGGTATGATCATCGGAAACTCCATGACCGGTGTTTCACTAGGAGTGAAGACACTCTCTGAGTCAATAACAATTCAAAAAGATATTGTGGAAGCCGCTTTGATGCTGGGGGCAAGGCCAAAAGACGCTGTGAGAATGTTCAGTGACAGGGCGTTCGATTCGGCGATACTGCCAACTCTCAACTCCATGATTGGCATGGGTATCGTGTTTCTCCCAGGCATGATGACGGGACAGATCCTCTCTGGAGCTTCTCCGATCACTGCGATAAAGTATCAGATCGCAATAATGCTTGGAATACTCGGTGGAGTCACGATCAGTGTGAGCGTGTTTCTCTATCTGGGATACAAAGCTTTCTTCAACAGAGAAGATCAGCTGATCGTTTGAGAACTTCAAAACTCACGTGTTACGCACCCCACTTGACGTTCCCAAAGAGTTATGATAATATTTTTAGTGCTTGGAGGGTCTTTGAAGGGCGGGTGTAGCTCAACTGGTAGAGCATCGGCCTTCCAAGCCGAGGGTTGCGGGTTCGAGTCCCGTCGCCCGCTCCAACGTTTCTGGTGCGCCCGTAGCTCAACAGGATAGAGCATCGGATTTCTAATCCGAGGGCTGCAGGTTCGAGTCCTGCCGGGCGCGCCATTTTTTTCGTGGTGACCATAGCTCAGTTGGTAGAGCGCCTGACTGTGGATCAGGTGGTCGCGGGTTCGAGTCCCGCTGGTCACCCCAGCTACGCGCCCGTAGCTCAACTGGATAGAGCGTCGGACTTCGGATCCGATGGTTGCGGGTTCGAGTCCTGCCGGGCGCGCCACCCGAAAACCAATAAACCAATGTCGTTGAAAGGCATAGAAGAACACTCACCGTAGAGGAGGTAGAAACACATGGAAGTACTCAAGGTTGCTTCTAATTCCAACCCCAACAAAGTCGCAGGAGCTCTCGCGGGAGTTATCAGAGAAAAGGGAAAGGCCGAACTTCAGGCAATTGGAGCGGGTGCCGTTAACCAGGCCGTGAAGGCCATAGCCATCGCAAGGGGTTATCTTGCTCCAAGTGGTATTAACCTCGTTTGCGTTCCTGCCTTTGCAGAAGTTCAGATCAACGGAGAAACCAGAACGGCAATCAAATTTATCGTCTTCCCGAAAGACTGAGTTTTCACAAGAAAAAGCAAACAAAATCCCCGCTTTTGCGGGGATTTTTGTTTTTGTTAGCCAGTATTTTCACGGGATTCCGGAGATTCCTTGCCTTTCAGAACAAAAACAGGTGTATCAAGAATCTCTTTCACAACTCCGTTCACCCCGTACACTTCCCAGAACAGATCTGGTGTCAAAATCGCTCTTTCACCGTCGCTTACAATCTTTCCATCCTTCATGAAAATGAACCTATCAGCAAATCGCAGAGCCAGATTTATCTCATGCATCACGACCAACGCAATCTTTCCTGATTTCACAAAATCTTGAACTATCTCCATGATCTCGATCTGATTCTTCGGGTCGAGATCGTTCGTTGGCTCGTCCAGCAAAAGTATCTCCGGCTCTTGAACGAGTGCCCTGGCAATACTCACCTTTTGAAGTTCGCCACCGCTCAAATTCTTCGCTCTCTGAAACATCAGATGTTGGAGATTCAATCGTTCTACCACCCTGTTTACAATCTCGATATCCTTCTTTGAAGGACTTACACTTACGTATGGCTTCCTCCCGAGAAGGATCAGATTGTAAACGTTCAACATACCGGGATCGAATCTCTGTGGAACGTACCCAACTATTCTGGCCAGATCTCTTCTGGTGTATTGTTCGAGAGGTTTACTAAAAATCTCTACGCCCTGGCACTTCAGGATACCTGCTATGCACTTCAACAACGTGCTCTTTCCTGCACCGTTTGGCCCCAGGATAACAATGAGTTCTCCCTTCTGTGCGCTAAAAGTGACATTATCCAGAACTTTTTTGTTTCTGTAACTGAACGAAAGGTTTCTTATTCGGAGCATCTCTGTCACCTTTCTTCCCCGTGAAGGAGCAGATAGATGAAAAGAGGTGCACCGAGAAAAGAAGTCACAATCCCCACAGGAAGAACTGTGGGAGATAGAAGAACGCGTGCCACAGTATCGGCCGATAACAGCAAAACACTACCACACAGTGCGGAAAGAGGAATCAAAAATCTGTAATCTTCTCCAAAGAGGATTCTCATCATGTGGGGTGCCAGCAGTCCTATGAAGCCGATTATACCGACGAACGCCACACTGATGGCTGTCAGCAAAGTAGAGAGCATTACCAGAATCAATCTCACTTTTTCCACTTCAATCCCCGTCGACTTTGCGATTTCGTCTCCCACAACCATCGCATTGATATCCCACGCCTTCCAGAGGAAATAAGCGAAAACCGTCAAAAAGACCACCAGAAGTATGAGGTTTTCTCTCCAGGTTGTCCTTCCAAGATCTCCAAAGCTCCAGTAAACCATCGTGGCGAGTTCCAGATCATCGGCAAAGTACTGGATCAACGTGGTGGCAGCCGTGAAGAGAGAACCCATGGCGACACCCATCAGCACTATCGCTTCTGGAGTGATTTCCTTTAGTTTTCCAATCAAAAGAATGACAAGAGAAGAACTCATCGCCCCAAGAAAAGCGAAGAGAGCGATGGTGTAGGGATTGTTCAGTGTGACACTACCAGTGCTCTCAGAATACCCTGCTCCCAGTGCGATGGCTAAGGAAGCACCGAACATGGCGCCATGAGATGTACCCGTTGTAAAGGGACTGGCAAGAGGATTTTTCAAAACTCCCTGCATAACAGCTCCAGAGACCGCCAAAGAAGCACCAACTAGGATACCGGTGACTACTCTTGGAAATCTGACACTCCAGATCACAAGTTGCGCCTTCCTGTCACCCTTCCCCAGAAATGCGCCGATAATATCTTTGAGCGACAGAGAGTATCCACCATGTGATAGAGAATAGATCCCTACAAGCACCAGCAAAAATGATAAAAACAGAATCGTGAAAATTCTTTTCGCAACGTAATTCTTGTAAATCACCACGTTCCACGGAGGATCCTTCCTGAAGAAAAATCTATCCTTCCAAATCCTCCAAATTGCTCAGCCATCTCCCCATAAACCCTTTTCCCGAGGAGGAATTCATAAATTTCATCCGCCTTTTCCTCCGGATCGATGTCGGTAAAACGTTCGGGATAGAGGATTTTTCCGATGAAGTACGCATCGGCCAGAGCTGTTCCGATGTTGGTGGTGTAGTAATTGTAAGGAAGAATGCCGTAAACTTTTCCTCTTTTGACAGCACTCAAACTCTCGTAGAACTCTCTGTGTTTCGAATAATCGTCCAGTACGAGGTTCAAACCGTTTTCATCGATGAAAATGTACTCTGGATCCCAAACGAGTAGCTTCTCAGGATCTATGAATTTGTGTCCTTCTCCCAGCTCGTCCACAACGTTCCTTGCTTGTAGGACCACGAAAGGAGGATACTTCGCCTCCGTGCTATCGATTCCATGAGCTCCTTTGTATCCGATTCCACCAACGTAGACGGTAGGGCTTTCGACACCCTCAGATCGAGTCGTGAGATCCTCCTGCGCTTTCTTTATGAAATCAACCACTTCATGGGCCTTTTCTTCTCTTCCAAGAATCTTTCCTGCCAGCTCGATCGATCTGAAGAGATCCTCGTCTTCAAATGTCCCCAGATTCCCATAACTGAGAACGACAACGGGAATCCCCGTTTTCTCCTGTATGTCCTGCGCTGTCTTCCTGTCAACGTACGTGATGAAAACAACGTCGGGTTGCAGGGCTATCAAAGACTCCAGATCTGGAAGCTTCCCCGGTCCTCCAGGTCCAACACTCGGAAGTTCCTTGAGCTCTGGACACGCAAGTATGTAGGGCCTCCCGGAAGGTCTGAGTTTTTCAAAGTCTTCCACACCGACAACCATATCGGTGGCTTTCAAATACGCAATCAACCTGAGCGCCCCGGGACCCACTGCCACGATTCGATTCACGTTCGAAGGAACCTCCACTTCTCTTCCAAGAAGATCCTTTATCACGATCCCTTCTGAAAACAACACGACCGAGAGAATCAGAAAAACAGAGATGAAAACCTTGAATTTCATTTCTCTACACCTCCTCGAACCATCCAATTCTGGCGTTCTCTACGCAGTCTATTTTCGAAGAGTAGGGTTTGATATCGACAACGGGGGTTCCATCAACAGCGTCCAGCCCCTCCACAACCAGTTCTCTACCTCTCACCTCTAAAAGTTTCACAACAGAAAAACCGATGGGATTCGGTCTGTGGGGAGAGCGTGTCGCGAAAACACCGTGCTCACGCTTGTCAAACGGAGGAATAGCGATCAATCTGTCTCTGTTCGCTCTGTCAAGCCAGTAAAGAACGATCAGATGTGTACACGTTTCGATGTCCTTCAGCCCTTCTTCGTATTCAGGAAAGAGTTCGATCGTGAATCTCTCCTGAGAAAATCTCCCCTGGAAAGGGCACTCGGATGGACTTTTGAAAGGAGATCTAATTACACCGATCTGTTTCAACAGAAACACATCCAACTCCCCCTTTAAATTAAAAAAATAACCCCCTGCACGCGCAGGGGCTTTTTGGTGGAGCCGATGGGACTTGAACCCACGACCTCTACCGTGCGAAGGTAGCGCTCTCCCAGCTGAGCTACGGCCCCACATCCGTGATTTATTATACTCGATCTCTTCTATTTATTCAAGTCCTATCCTGAGAGCCATTCCTGAAGACTCTGTTGATCTTTATGACTCTCAGCATACCGCCTGCCCAGTCTTTCGTTTTGATTCATTTTATTAAATTCAGCATCAAACGAAACTGCTTTAACAAATGATAGTTTTCAACTGAATCAATTGACGAAACAACAGTGAATTATTGACACATTACAAACTCATGTGTTAGATTAAATCAGGGGGTAGATAGCATGGACCCTTTATCGTAATTTCACTTTTTGGCATGGTCGTTATGTATTTCCTATTTCCTGAAACGACAAACGTGGTGATTGTCTCCGCTTTGAACTTTGTGGCGCTCTTTCTCTCATTTTTCACACACTACACCAGCTCAAGAAAGGACGAGGATTTAACCATCCTCGCTTTTTCCTGTTTGTTCTCTTCTCTACTTTCTCTCTTTTTTCTTCGGGTTTTCCTCATGGATCCGAAAAACGCGTGGATGTTTCTGAGTAGCTCCAAGCTGATCCTCGCTGAAGGTTTCTTTTTCTTTCTGATCGGGAAGAAAAAGAATTCTTTCAAATGGCTCGTTGTTCTCACATTTGTTATTCTTTTCGCTGTATCAGTTTTGAGATTTGACCTTCTCATCTACTTCGAAAGCATTTCGCTCGCTCTTTTTTCACTTCTTCTACTCATCAGAAAACCGCAGACAACACTCCTTTCAGTGAGTTTGTTTCTTTATTCCATTTCTTCGATTTTTTTCTATTTTTTCAGAAGTGCATATCCTTACCATGTGGCATCGGGCAGTATCTTTTTGATGTGGCACTTTGTTAAAAAGTACGTGGAGACACTCAAAGAAGAAGCAGAAAAGCTCTCAAAGGAACTCGAGATTCCTCCCGAACGAATCTCTTCTGCCGTCACGAACCTTTACAACTTTCTCATCGAAATCCTGCGAATCATACCGGAAATTCTGCGCGAATATGATCAAAACAGAGTGAGAGAGATGTTCAGCAAATATTTTTCACAAGAAGCGTCTTCTTACTTTCCAAAGTTAAGAGATGCTTTTTCAAAGTTTGTCGAGGAGTACATATCCTTTCTGGAAGAAAAACAAAAATTTCAGGATATGTACGTTGTACTCACCAAGAACCTCACCCACAATTTGAAAAACCCGGTGAACGCCATCTACGTGAGTGCTCAACTTTTGAAACGACAGTTCCCAGAGACCTCGCCTGTGGTTAGAAACATAGAAAAACTCTGTCACGAAATGACAGAAGAGATAGAAAGGGTCCTCAAAACGTCGATAGGAAGAAGCGAAGTTCTGAGGAAGAATGACGTGGAAAAAGCCCTGGAACCGATTCTGGAAATGGCTCGGCTCAAAAACCTTGAAACAGACATCGAAATGGAATTCAACGAACTCGAAATCGACAAAGATGCTTTCCTCGCACTGGTTTTGAACCTGTTTTCAAACGCGGTGAAGTACACACCTTCTGGAAGAGTGGTTCTCAAAATAGAAAAGAAAAATGATAAAATCAACTTGCGTGTTTCTGACACAGGACCGGGTTTGAAGGAACAAAACGGATTTGGACTCTTCACAGTGAAGAAACTGGTGAACTATCTAAACGGTTCGATGGAAGTCATAAAAAAGGACGGGACCACATTCGTAATAACCCTTCCCCTCAGGAGGGATAAAGATGACAGTAATGATCGTGGAAGATGATGACATCACACGGGAAGCCATGGGACAGTACCTGAAGCTCTCCGGTTTCGACGTGATCGAAGCAGAGAACGGAGAAAAAGCTGTCAAGCTTTCGGAAAACGTCGATGTCGCGTTGGTGGATGTGATGCTTCCAGGGATGAGTGGAATAGAAGTGGTGAACGAGATAAAAGCGAAGAATCCATCCTGTGTGGTCTTCGTCGTAACCGCGTACGACGACACTGAAGTAGTAAAGAAATGTGTGGAAGTGGGAGCCGATGATTTCATCAAAAAACCCGTCAATCTCGAACTTTTGAGACTGAAAATAACCCACGCCCTCAGAAACAGAGTCTTCCATATGTACAGAAACAGCTATCTGAAATCGTTGAAGAAAAAACTTTTCCTTTTGGAAAAAACTGCGGAGGAGTTCTTCACAGAATACGAAGACTTTCTCTTCGAAGTTCTGGAAATACTGAACATGCTTTCCGAATACAGGGACATGGAGACACACAAACACACAGAGAGGGTTGGATGGCTCTCAGGAAGGATCGCTGAAGAGATGGGAATGAGCGAGGTTTTCGTCACAGAGATTCAGTTCGCTGCTCCCCTCCACGATATTGGAAAGATCGGAATACCCGATAGAATTCTGTTGAAGCCCGGTATTCTCACACCGGAAGAGTTCGAAATCATGAAACAGCACACCACCATCGGATTCAGAATCCTCAGCCGGAGCAACTCCCCTATCCTTCAACTCGGAGCGGAGATCGCTCTCACGCACCACGAAAGATGGAATGGGGCCGGGTATCCCAGGGGACTGAAGGGGAGAGAAATACCCATTTCTGGTCTCATCGTAGCGGTGGCGGACAGTTTCGACGCCATGGTTTCCAAAAGACCCTACAAAAACCCAAAACCACTTGAAGAAGCGTTCAGAGAGATAGAATCCCTCTCCGGAAAGCTCTATTCACCAGAAGTAGTCGAAGCCTTCCTGAAACTGGAAAAAGAAATAACTGATGTCTACAGGAGGGAGAAGGATGAAGATACCTCCAACAACGGCAGGCGTTCACATCAGAGCTCCTCTGGAGAAGGTGTGGAGGGTATTCGTTAACGAAAACGGCTGGGACGGCTGGTTCACCGATGGTATGAAGATGGAACTCAAAGAAGGGGGAAAGATCTTCTTCAGGTGGTTCAGAAAAACGTTCGGGGAGGAAGTGACGGACGAAGGCATCATCCATAGGTTAGAACCCCCCAATCTCATAGAGTTCTCCTGGAACACATACGAAGATGGATTCAGATCCCGCGTCAAGATGGAGTTCTTCCCTTCAAGCTACACCGGCACCTGGGTTCAAGTGGAAGACCACACAATTGTCCTCAACGAAGAGGACATGAAAATAAAGCTCGAGTGTGCAGTCGGATGGGGAGAAATGTTGACCCTCGCGAAGATATGGATAGAATACGGGATATCAACTCTCGAGAACCCTTGAAATCTCCTCCACGATCTTTTCTATCTCCTCTCTGTCTTTCCCTTCAACCGTGATTCTTATAACGGGCTCTGTACCGGACGGTCTTATCACCACACGGTAGCCCCTGGAAGTGCTCTCTTCAACGATCTTTCTCAGATTCTCATTTTCGAGAGACATTCGCTCCGTTCTCCTTACGTTCTTTGTGATCTGCGGATAATCTGGTATCTCCTTCGCAAAATCAGAAAGATTTCTTCCTGATCGCCTGAGAACTCTCATCAGCTCCAAAGCGGTTATCAAACCATCTCCCGTAGTGCTTCTGTCGAGGATTATTATGTGACCGGATCTCTCTCCTCCCAGATTCGCTCCACTTTCGAGCATCTTTTCAAGGACGTATTTGTCCCCAACTTTCGTTCGAAGAAGCTTTATTCCTTTTTCTTTGAGAAAATCTTCGAGGCCTCCATTCGTCATAACGGTACCCACCACGGTATCGCTGTTTAGACGCCCCTCTTCTTTCAACCCAACTGCGAGGATTCCTATGATCCTATCTCCGTTCACAACGTTTCTTTCTTCGTCTACAGCTATCACACGGTCTCCATCACCATCGAAGGTGAATCCTACCTTCCCGTTCTTCATCTCTTCAGCCAAAAACCTGGGATGAGTGGCGCCACACCCTTGATTTATGAGAAGTCCGTCCTGGGAGTCATTGAACACCTCTACCTTCGCTCCAAGGAATTCAAAAACCTCTTTGGCCGTTGTCGTGGTGGCACCGTTCGCAAGGTCAAGGGATACCATCTCACCCGTGAGATCGAGATCCCTGAATATTTCAAGAACCGCTCCGATGTACATGTCTCTTCCTTCTCTGAACGATTTTGTCCTGCCGACAACCAAGCGGGGCGGGAAACTCCCGTTTTCCAGTCTCTCCTCTATCTCCGCTTCCATCTCGTCCGGTATCTTGTATCCACCCTTCAACACCTTTATACCGTTGTATTCTGGAGGATTGTGAGAAGCCGAAATGACAACACCGAACGACCTGGTGATCCTCGTGAGGAGAGCCACCGCTGGTGTTGGAATGATGCCGCACAGAAGGACGTCCACCCCCATAGACGTGAGGCCAGCGGAAATAGCCGCCTCGAGCGAATCCCCCGAAACTCTCGTGTCCTTTCCCACAATGACTCTTCCTTCTCCGACAATCTCTCCCAGCGCTTTGCCCACCTTGAAGGCCAGCTCATCTGTGAGTGTTTCACCAAAGATTCCCCTTATTCCGTCGGTTCCGAAGTATTTCACCCTCATAACCTCCCCTTCTGAAGCGTGTAAAGGTGGGACATGTAGTTTCTAAGGTAAGCGTGAGAATCTCCTTCTTCGTCGTATCTGTAATGATAAACAGCATCTAGATCGAGATCTTCACAGATCAAACCTTCACCGCTCTCTATCTCGTTCATAACCTTTCCGTTTGGACCCACTATCCTCGTTCTTCCGACGAATTCCACAAAACCTTCGCCGCACATGGAGGATGCCACAAGGAAAACTCCGTTCTCAACTGCCCTGGATCTCGTGGCAACATCGTACGTGTGCCCCCGAGCCTTCCCAAAAGCAAAGGCTGAGAGAATCACTTTACTCCCTTTGAATGTTAAAATACGTGATATTTCAGGGAAGCCGATCTCATAACAGATCAACGTGCCAAAAACTACCCCTCTGTAAGAAAACACAAGAAAATACTCCCCAGGTTCAAAGACGTTTTTCTCTCCACGAAAGAGATGTGTTTTATCGTAGAAAAGCAATTCCTTTTTCTTCTTGAAAATCACAAGCGAGTTTCTGAGCTTTCCCAGAACGATCCTTGGTGTACCAACAGCTATCAGTATCTGTCCTTCCCTTGAAAGCTTCAAGAGCTTTTTCTTTGCGACTTCTGAAAAAAACAAGGCTCCCCTTTTCAGAATCGCCTCGTCCCAGGTGTACCCACTGATTGTGAGCTCCGGAAAGACAACGACTTCGGCTCCTTCCGAAACAGCCATCTCTATGAACTGTTCTATTCTCTCCAGATTTCCTTCGAAGTCACCGATCGCTGGTAACATCTGTACTGCCGCCACTCGCAATTTCGTACACCTTCCTCGCAAGCATTTCCTGCTTCATCCAGTAACCGTCGAGAATACCCTTTGAAGCGAGCCTCCCCAGAAATTTGTAATGAACCTCTGTGAGTCTTCCGGGCCCAGCATTGAAAAGTTCCGTCCCGGGAAGCGGCATGAAGGTGTGCGCATGGATCTTTGCGCCGTATCTCTCCACTATTTTAACAATAAAGCTGAAAGTTTTCTCCACATCCTCTTCCGTTTCGAACGGGAAGCCGAATATGAAATCAACGTGTGGAATAAAACCGTGAAGAGAGATCTTTTCTATCGCTTCCTCTACCTGTTCAACCGTGTGGCCACGCTTTATGATCTTCAAGATCCTGTCGCTTCCGCTCTGGGCACCTATCACTATGGAACGGTTGTTGACGTACTTTTTCACCACTTTGAGTACTTCGTCGGTCACAGACTCTGGCCTCACTTCGGAAGGAAACGTTCCGAAATATATTTCTTCGATACCAACCCTTTTGAGTCCATACAGGAGTTCTTCTATCTTCTCTACATTGGGTGTTACTCCATTCTTCGAACCATAGCCGAAGGAGTTGGGAGCTATGAAACGAGCGAGCTTCCTTCCGTGTTTCACACCGAGTTTCGCGTAGTGAACAACGACGTCCACATCACGGTGTCTCACCTGTCTTCCAGCGATGATCGGTGTCTGACAGTACGCACAAGAAAACGGGCATCCCCTCGTGATTTCGATGGGCATGTAGATTCCTTTCGAAGGTAGGAAAGGTGAGTAGTGGTTCAAGTTGACTCTCTTTGAGATACCATCGAAGATCTTTTTTCTCTCCCCCATCAAGAACCTCAAAATATTCTCCTCTCCATCCCCCGTGAAAACGTGATCGAATCCCATTCTCAAGCAGCCTTTTGGATCGGCTGTCACATGCGGTCCTCCCGCGATGAGCGTGTATCCCCTTTCCTTCAATGTTTTGACTTCCTCTCTGACGGTATCAAGGTCAAAACTCATGAAGGAATAGGCAACGATGGTCTTTTCTGGAGGGAACTTCTTTATTTCCTCAAACTTCACAGGTCTTGCTTCCACATCGAGGTGCCTGCTGTATATGGTTGAGAGAAGGGCCGCGAGGCTGTACCAGTTATTCTTCATCTCTCTGAAGAGAATATACATCCAGTGCCACCTCTTCTATGAACTCGTGGAAGAACGGCTTTGGATCTTCTTCGCTTTTCACGACTCTGTCCAGATCGTAGAGATCCCTCAGTATCTTTCTAACCTTCTTCACATCGTAATAGAGGAGGTGGTTTATCACCTTGAATTTCCAGGTCTTAAAGGAGAAACCGAGGAAACGAGCCACACGAGGAACGGGAATTCCCAGCTCTTTGGACACCCTGGACACATCAGGCCAGGTGTAGTATCTTTTCTTTGTCACAAGAACGAGGATTTTGAAGAGATCCAGGAAGTGATTCGCAAGGACAGTGGCAATCACCACGGGCTCTGTGGTTTTCCACAACTGCGACAGAAGAGAGTGAGCGATCTTCCTTTTTCCTTCGGAAACGGCAAAGCAAAAATCATCGTATCCCGGAGTCTGATAGGTGAAAACGACCTCTTCCACGTCCTCTACCGTTATCTTTTTGTCCTCGGAATAAGCTTTCAGCTTTTCAATCTCCCTTTCTATGATCAGGTCGTTCGTTCCAACCTTGGAGAAAAACAGCTGAAGGGCATCTTTATCGATGAGCAAACCATTTTCCCTGAAGCGCTTTTCTATCCATTCAAGCCATTTGTCCGTTTCCCATGGCTTTGGAAGCTCCAGCGCTACTCCCTTTCCACCTGTTTTTTGAGAACGGATGAAGATATGAACGTCTTCCGGTACATTTTTCAAAAGTTCAACGAGACGCTTCTGTTCCTGCGCTTTCCACTCATCGAAATTGACGATATCAATGATCGTCTTGTTGGAAAAGATCGTCTTTGTCCTGAGTAAAGACCTTATGAAATCGATCTTGTCAGGATCCTCCGGATGGATCCTTATGTACTCCACATTTCCATCCTTCAGTAGTTTCTTTATCAATTCTTCTTTCTGAGTCTCTGCAGTGCCTGTGAGAAACGTGACCGGCATACAATCACCTCTCATGGTGATTTTAACACGCTTTGAGAAACAATTTCAAAGTGTTATCATTCAGAGAGAAGGAGGTGAAAATATGAAAAAGGTGCTCACCTGGTTGGCTCTGATCACAGCTGGTATTCTCATGCTGGTTTCCGGATGTATCCCGGTGCCTATCCCCATCGACCTTGGGAACCCCGGTATCGAACCTCAGGTGTTCGAAGTACCAGCGGGAAGTTCTACTACACTAGAAGCAAGGTGGACAAGCTTCACGATCAAAGCAGAAGATGTGAAAAGCGCGCAGCAAAGTGCGGGAGTTCCTGGAACAGTACATTTCCACAACATCGAAGTGTCTGGAAAGATCACAGTTGAAGGAAGCCTCACATTTAATGGTTTCATAGATTTTTCACTTGAAGAACCAACGTCCATTCCAGAGACTGGAGATGTGAATATCGATATAGATACTTCTCAAAAAACCGAATACTCTCTTTCCATCTCCGCCAACGACTCAAGCGCCTTGAAAGCAGCACTCGACAAGATAAACAACGGCGAAGATGTCACTCTATGGGTGATTTTTGGTCAAAACGAATACGAGTCCACCACTGATGCCACCGTCACGGTCACCATCACCAACGTGAGGCTCTGGGTCACCTGGACCGCCTGGTAAAACAAAAGCCCCTCTTTTCGAGGGGCTTCATTCTTCATCGAATGAAAGTTCCATGTAGTCTGCTTTCACACCTGGAAGTTTGTTGAGTTTGTCACAGAGTTCTCTGTGCTGCTCAGGACTTCCCACAAGTTCAAGAACTATGAGACCCGCTTCTGAACAGTTGTCGAGAACACCATCATGGAGGCCGAGTCTTGTCTTGATCAGACAGCCCCAAGCCGTGAGAATCTTTTGAACTTTCTCTGCTGTTTCTCTTCTGTTTTCCACAAGGATTGCCATCACAGTTTTTATAGGAAGTTTTTCCGCCACGATATCACCCCCTTGTTACTATTATAACAAAAGGTGATCTATAAAAAAACAAATCCCCGGGCGCTACCTACTCTCGCATGGGGCTACCCCCATACTACCATCGGCCCAGGGCGGCTTAACGGCCGGGTTCGGAATGGAACCGGGTGTTTCCCGCCCCAGTATCGGCACCCGGGGATACTTCGAAGGGTCACTGGAAACTGCATAGGGGATTTCGGAGGTCAAGGCCTCGGCCGATTAGTACCAGTGGGCTCAACGCCTTGCGGCGCTTACACCCCTGGCCTATCAAGGTCCTCTTCTCGGACCGGCCTTACTCCCTTAACGGGATGGGAGGCCTAATCTTGGGGCGCGCTTCCCGCTTAGATGCTTTCAGCGGTTATCGCTTAGGGGCATAGCTACCCGGCGTATGCCGCTGGCGCGACAGCCGGTACACCAGAGGCCCCCTCCTCCCGGTCCTCTCGTACAAGGGAGGACCCCCCTCAAGCCTCCTACGCCCGCGGCAGATAGGGACCGACCTGTCTCACGACGGTCTGAACCCAGCTCACGTACCCCTTTAATGGGCGAACAGCCCAACCCTTGGGACCTGCTTCAGCCCCAGGATGGGATGAGCCGACATCGAGGTGCCGAACCCCGCCGTCGATGTGAACTCTCGGGCGGGACCAGCCTGTTATCCCCGGGGTAACTTTTATCCGTTGATCGACGGCCCTTCCACACGGGACCGCCGGGTCACTAGGGCCGGGTTTCCCCCCTGCTCGGCCTGTCGGCCTCGCAGTCAGGCCGGCTTATGCCCTTGCACTCTGCGGTGGATTTCCAACCCACCTGAGCCGACCTTTGCACACCTCCGTTACCTTTTAGGAGGTGACCGCCCCAGTCAAACTGCCCACCTGGCACTGTCCCCACCCTGCTCTTCACAGGGTCAGGTTAGAACTCCAGTGCACCGAGGGTGGTATTCCACTGGCGGCTCCACCGCCCCTGGCGAGGCGGCTTCACAGCCTCCCACCTATTCTATACACGATGCACCGGAGCCCAATACCAGGCTGCAGTAAAGCTCCACGGGGTCTTTCCGTCTAGCCGCGGGTACTGGGCATCTTCACCCAGACTGAAATTTCACCGGGCCCCCCGCCGAGACAGTGCCCCAGTCGTTACGCCATTCATGCAGGTCGGAACTTACCCGACAAGGAATTTCGCTCACCTTTATCCCATCCTTTCGGAATGGGGGTGGACTGTATCTTCATCCAGTCCCCGGATCTCTTCAAGGACTCGTCGTAGTCTCTCGTGATTACCTGTGTTTATTTCCATGGCTATTTCCAGGATCTTGATGAGACCTTCTTTCGTCAGGTGTTCTCCCCGTTCCATCATCAGGATTATCCTTCTGAATTTCTTGAAGTCGACGTTCTTCTTCGTTTTCAGAGGGTGTTTTTCGAAAAACTCCACTACTTTTTTCAAGCAAGATCTCTTCCGGATCCGAAGCTCGTATCGATCATCGTGGTTTCTTCGAACAACACCGCATCCGAAAAACTTCCTCAATGCGTACAAAACCTGTATATCTCTTTCATGTTGAACGATCCTGAATTCAGGGAGAACCTGGTAACCTGTTTTCATGGTGCGATTTCTATTAACACCCACATAGAAACAGCCTTCACCATCGACGAATCCAACAACCCAATCAGGTTTGAGATCCAAGATTTCCACCCCTTCTCACGGGGACTGGATGCCCGGCGTACAGTCTCTGAGGATCCCCCTCACGGGGTTTCCTGCGGATTACCCAATCCCTTCCATTTTTACCTGGGCTGGCCGCAGCCCCCAGGTAAGAAGGGCTCTAAGGGCTTCCCCGCATACAGCCGGGTATTGCCCCACAGGTTTCCCTGTGGGCAGGCAGCGAATGCTACCTTAGGACCGTTATAGTTACGGCCGCCGTTTACCGGGGCTTCGGGTCGGAGCTACGCTCCCACAAGAGGAGCCTCACCCCTCCCCTTAACCTTCCGGCACTGGGCAGGCGTCAGTCCCTATACTTCCTCTTTCCGAGTTAGCAGAGACCTGTGTTTTTGGTAAACAGTCGCCAGGGCCTTGTCACTGCGACCGCCTCGGGCTCCCCCAGTTTCCGGGTTGCCCCTTCCCCTGGGTTCACCCTAACGCGGCACCCCTTCTCCCGAAGTTACGGGGCCAATTTGCCGAGTTCCTTGGCGAGGGTTCACCCGCTCCCCTGAGCCTTCTCAGCCCGCCCACCTGTGTCGGTTTGCGGAACGGGCACCTACGGTCTCAAGCGGTACGCGAGGTTTTTCTCGGCAGTGTGGGGTCAGCGCCGTTGGTCCCCGAAGGGACCTCCCCATCACGGCTCAGGCTCGGGGCGCGGATTTACCTACGCCCGTCATCGCCCTAACCGCTTGGAGGGGCATGCCACTTGCCCCCGGCGCCTACCCTCCTGCGTCACCCCTCGTACCATCGACCGCAGATGGCGCCGGAATATTAACCGGCTTCCCTTCGGCTACCCCTTTCGGGTTCACCTTAGGGTCCCGGCTAACCCTGGGCGGACGACCCTTCCCCAGGTACCCTTGGGCTTACGGGGGGAGGGATTCTCACCCTCCTTTCGTATACTCATGCCCGCATTCTCACTTCCGCCTCGTCCAGCGACCCTCGCGGGTCCGCCTTCACCCTACAGCGGAAAGCTCCCCTACCGCCAGTACCTCCAGCGGAGGCACTGACCCGCGGCTTCGGGGGGTGGCTTGAGCCCCGTTACATTTTCGGTGCAGAGCGCCTCGGCTGGTGAGCTGTTACGCACTCTTTAAATGATGGCTGCTTCTAAGCCAACATCCCAGCTGTCTTAGGCACTCCACATCCTTTACCACTTAGCCACCTCTTCGGGCCCTTAGCCGGCGGTCTGGGTTGTTCCCCTCTCGTCCGCGGAGCTTATCCCCCGCGGGCTCACTCCCGGGCTTTGTGTGCAGGAATTCGGAGTTTGACGGGGTTCGGAGGAAACCCCCCTAGCCCCATCAGTGCTCTACCCCCTGCACAGACCGCCCGAGGCTGCACCTCAATGCATTTCGGGGAGAACCAGCTATCACCGGGTTCGGTTAGCTTTTCACTCCTACCCCCAGGTCATCCGAGGACTTTTCACTGTCCACCGGTTCGGGCCTCCAGTGGGTTTTAACCCACCTTCACCCTGCCCAGGGGTAGCTCACCCGGCTTCGGGTCTGCCGCCGGTGACTGAACGCCCTGTTCGGACTCGCTTTCGCTGCGGCTACGCCTTCATCGGCTTAACCTCGCCACCGACGGCAACTCGCGGGCTCATTAATCAAAAGGCACGCCGTCACCCCCAAATGGGGGCTCCGACTTCTTGTAGGCACGCGGTTTCAGGTCCTCTTTCACTCCCCTTCCGGGGTGCTTTTCACCTTTCCCTCACGGTACTGGTGCACTATCGGACGGCGGGTAGTATTTAGCCTTGGAGGGTGGTCCCCCCAGCTTCCCACGGGATTCCACGTGTCCCGCGGTACTCGGGAGCACGGCCCAGGGAGTCCCTCCCCTTTCGCCTACGGGGCTGTCACCCTCTCCGGCCCACCTTCCCAGGTGGTTCGGCTAGAGGAGGGATTTGTAACTCCCCGGCGAGTCCGTGGCCTCGCCCGGCCGTGTCCCGCAACCCCAGCGTGGCAACGCCCACGGGCTTTGACACCACGCTGGTTTGGGCTCCTCCCCGTTCGCTCGCCGCTACTAGGGGAATCTCGGTTGATTTCTTTTCCTCGGGGTACTGAGATGTTTCACTTCCCCCGGTATCGCACCGCCTTTCGGCGGCGAGTGGCCTCAACGGCCACCCAGGTTTCCCCATTCGGGAATCCCGGGATCAACGCCTGCTTGCGGCTCCCCCGGGCTTATCGCAGCTTGCCACGCCCTTCATCGCCTCCCGCCGCCAAGGCATCCACCGCGTGCCCTTAGTACCTTGACCTCCTACTTTCCCCTATGCAGTTTTCAATGACCCTTCACCTTGGTGGAGACGAGGGGATTCGAACCCCTGACCTCCTGCTTGCAAAGCAGGCGCTCTCCCAGCTGAGCTACGTCCCCACCAATGGTGGGCTCGGGTGGACTTGAACCACCGACCTCACGCTTATCAGGCGTGCGCTCTGACCGGCTGAGCTACGAGCCCGAGCCATTGGAATATGGATAGCAGCCCCCGTTCATCTCCTAGAAAGGAGGTGATCCAGCCGCACCTTCCGGTACGGCTACCTTGTTACGACTTCGCCCCCCTCACCAGGTTCTCCCTCAACACCCCCCCTCCCTTTCGGGTTGGGGCAGGTGTCTTCGGGAGCCCCCGACTCGGGTGGCGTGACGGGCGGTGTGTACAAGGCCCGGGAACGTATTCACCGCGGCGTGGCTGATCCGCGATTACTAGCGATTCCGGCTTCACGCAGGCGGGTTGCAGCCTGCGATCCGAACTGAGGGCGGTTTTGGGGATTGGCTCCCCCTCGCGGGGTCGCAACCCATTGTACCGCCCATTGTAGCGCGTGTGTCGCCCAGGGCATAAGGGGCACGAGTACCTGACGTCATCCCCTCCTTCCTCCGGCTCGTCGCCGGCAGTCCCCCTAGAGTGCCCGGCCGAACCGCTGGCAACTAGGGGCAGGGGTTGCGCTCGTTGCGGGACTTAACCCAACACCTCACGGCACGAGCTGACGACGGCCGTGCACCACCTGTGCCGGCTCCCAGTCCCAAAGGACTGGGTCCCTACCCCTTTCGGGGAGGTACCACCGGCATGTCAAGCCCTGGTAAGGTTCTTGGCTTAGCATCCAATTAAACCACACGCTCCACCGCTTGTGCGGGCCCCCGTCAATTCCTTTGAGTTTCACCCTTGCGGGCGTACTCCCCAGGCGGCCCACTTAACGCGTTAGCTTCAGCACGGAGGGATGACCCCCCCACACCTAGTGGGCATCGTTTACGGCCAGGACTACCCGGGTATCTAATCCGGTTTGCTCCCCTGGCTTTCGGGCCTCAGCGTCGGGGTCGGCCCAGGAGACCGGCTTCCCCACCGGCGTTCCTGCCGATATCTACGGATTTCACCCCTACACCGGCAGTTCCGTCTCCCTCTACCGGCCCCAAGCTCAGCAGTTTCGGGCGCAATTCCACAGTTGAGCTGTGGGATTTCACACCCGACTTACCGAGCCGCCTACACCCGCTTTACGCCCAGTGAATCCGGGTAACGCTCGCCCCCTACGTATTACCGCGGCTGCTGGCACGTAGTTAGCCGGGGCTTCCTCGCGAGGTACAGTCATCGGCCTGGCATTTCCTCCAGGCCTTATTCCTCCCTCGCAACAGGGGTTTACACCCCGAAGGGCTTCATCCCCCACGCGGCGTCGCTGGATCAGGCTTTCGCCCATTGTCCAAGATTCCCCACTGCTGCCTCCCGTAGGAGTAGGGCCCGTGTCTCAGTGCCCTTGTGGCCGACCACCCTCTCAGGCCGGCTACCCGTCGTAGGCTTGGTGGGCCATTACCCCACCAACTACCTGATGGGCCGCGGGCTCATCCCTCGGCGGAGCAAACGCCCCTTTCATCCAGCAACCTTCGTTGCCGGATCGTATGGGGTATTAGCCGGGGTTTCCCCCAGTTATCCCCCTCCGAGGGGTAGATTACCCACGTGTTACTCACCCGTGCGCCGCTGGTACCCTTGCGGGTACCCGCTCGACTTGCATGTGTTAGGCACGCCGCCAGCGTTCACCCTGAGCCAGGATCAAACCCTCCACGAAATCTAAGCAGAAGGTTTAGATCCTTGACCCTTTGGATTCTTTATGATTGGCGGGACTGCTATCCATTTTTCAATGACCCGACGACAAACAAACTCGAGCCTACACTTAGACTCTACTTGGCTTTATTCAGTTCTCATCGAAGACCTCTATTCGTCCTTACGACTGCCGATACCCATATTACCACTGCCACTATACCATGTCAAGTTACGGAAAGGTAAAATGCCGTGTGCTCCAACCTCTTGGACACGGAAAACACGAGTGTGCTCACCATCGCGCCCGGTGCTCCTCTGCCCAGCCGAGCGCCCCGTCCACAATGTAGAGATTGTGTTCAGCATCCCTCACGAACCCTTTGAACCTACCTATCATCTGGTGCACACTCGATGCAACGATTAAGAGGTTACTCTTCGCTATCCTTTCAAAGAAGGGGTGAAACTCCAGTTCTACCTGATCGCTCGATTTTGTGTATATGTGCCAAGGTTTGAACAAATCTTTTCTGTCATAGTCGAACGAAACGTCACTGTCTATCTTGATAAGTTTCCCATCCACGAAGACCGCATTCTCGTTTGCACCCGTTCCATCTGTCCAACCGGCACCCAGGTTCACACCGATGATGTGATTCTCGAGCGCGGTTGAAAAACTGGCCCAGTTCCAGAAAGTCCTGTATTTCCAAACTCCTCTACCAAAGTCGAGAGTGGCGAAGGAATCATTCACGTTGAACTCGTAAGTTCTGTTACCGACCAGCAGAGTACCCTCGCAGGGAAGCCCAACACATTTGGTGGTCAACTGAAACCTTCTCCAAGACCATGGCACAACAACTGTCAGAGATTCTTGAGAGGAGAAATAAACCTTGATTTGCGCGTCCACCCGTCCAAGGCTTGTGTGTGGAATTGAAACACTTATGAGAACTTTCTCGTGAACCACCTCAAACCTTACACTCATCTTTTTCGAGTGGAAAGAAACACTCTCGTGAAACGTCTCGGACAGATCGCAACCGGCACCAAAGGGTGTAATTACAGTCTCTTCGAAGAAGTCTTTACTGTTCAGATCGAGAAAGTAGGCAAACACCATGCCGACGTAATCTATGTTTGAGATCGTCGCTGAGAAGAGACAATCTTGATTCATCACGGCCCAGTAGTTCCATTTCTTTTTCCTGAGAAAATGGTCTCTCAAGTTCGCCCGGATCAACGGTTTCCTACTCCAACCAAGTGCGTTTGGATTGAGTCTCCCCCAGCCGACGCAAAGATCAACGCTTTGAGTTATTTCATTGCTCGACGATTCCATTCATATCACCCCTGTTCATAAAACGGCGCAGTAGACTTTGGGCAGTCCTCGTGGCTGCGATACCACCAAGACCCGTTTCCCTCAGTTCCTCCGGCAAGGATCTTCCCACCTTCGCCATGGCCTCCACAACCTCGTCGAACGGTATGACACTCTTTATACCCGACAAAGCCATCTCAGCAGCCGATACGGCGACAGCGACGGCCGTTGCGTTTCGTTTGACGCACGGCACCTCCACGAATCCTCCAACTGGATCACACACCAGACCCATCAAAGATTTCAAACAGATCGCAGCCGCATGAGAAGACTTCTCTCCGTCACGAGTGAGAGCGTAGACCATCATTCCACTCGCCATAGCTGCCGCCGTGCCTATTTCTGCTTGACAACCAGACTTGGCACCCGATACAGAGGCTACTCTGGCGACAACATCACCTATGGCTCCAGCCACTATTAATCCCTCAATGAGCCTTTCCTCTTCTATGTGGGTTACCTTGCTGAGTGCGTACACAACACCGTGCATCACACCACAAGAGCCAGCCGTTGGGCATGCGACAATTCTCTTCATCGAGGCGTTAGCTTCCGAGACTGACAGCGCTGCCACCATCGCCGTGTGCATGAACTCACCAACGAATTTCGGCTCATGTTTCGAAAGTAAACGTGCGTTGTTTCCACAGAGTCCGACCAACGCCCGCTGACGCTTACCGTAATTGGACTCCACGATCTCCAACATGGTGTGCAAAAGAAATCGAACCTTGGCCCTTGTTTCGAAAGGATCTGATCCATCTTCCAACATCTGTTGGATTAAGATGACTTCATGGAGAGGTTGATTGGCTCTACACGACAGTTCGAGAAGCTCAGAGAACTTCACTTCTACCAGCTCCCCAAAAACTGGTCCTTTGGCACGAAGTAACATTCAAGAACTACATCCAGCTTTCGAAGTTTCTCAACGTCGTAGTTCGATCCATCCAATTCAATGATAGTCACAGCCTTCTGCTGGAGTAAGTTTACCCTTCTTAAATACAGGTTCGCTATGTTGACATCAATACAGTTCAAGATCTTCATGAGTGCCTTCGGCTCGTCTCGGTTGACGACGATCAAGGTATCGTACTTCCAATCGAGCTCGCACTCAACCTCGTCCACCTTCGTTATCTTTATGGCCCCACCGCCGATGGAACAACCCTCTATCTCGTGCCATTCATCGGTGAAGAACCTCACCCGTACGGTGTTTGGATGAACATCGCCCAGATCAGCAGATTCGAACGCGAACTTCAATCCATTCTGACGAGCGAGGTTGTATGATTTGGAGATTTTCTCATCGTCGTAGCTCAGATCTAAAATGCCAGCCAGCAGGGCCTTTTTGGTACCATGACCTTCACACGTTCTGGTAAACGATCCATGAAGAACAAAAACGACTTTTCTCGGCATCGTCGCCGCAAATCTTCGTGCGAATCTGGCGATTCTCATAGCCCCAAGCGTGTGGGAACTCGAAGGACCAACCATAACAGGTCCAAGTATGTCGAGTAATCCCAGAAGGATCACCTCAATAGAAGAGTTTGACGAGGAGTCTCAAATGTTCTTCGACTGCCCTCACGTTCAGCATCGTTTCACTGTAAGGTACTTCCGTTACGGTCAAGCCTCTCATGCCAACGGCGTGATACACTTTTGCCGCTTTGATCATCTCAACGGCCCTGGTCGCCATGAGCGTGGCTATGAGACGATCCATGGAGACAGGACTTCCTCCACGTTGTAAATAACCGAGGTTCGTGTACCTCCACTCCACGCCGAACTCTCGAAAACTCCTTTCGATGAACGTACCTATCGCCTGAGCGGCTGGAGTCTGTGGCGAGAGATCCAGGCTTTTGTAGAAGTCATCAGGCAGTTTAACTCCACTCTCCACCACTATGATGGAGAACCTCTTGTGTCCTTCATAACGCATCCTGATTTTCTTGAGAAGATCCATGGGATCGAAAGCTTCTGCACTCGAAACGACGTAGTCCGCACCTCCAGTGAGCCCTCCAACGGTCGCAATCCAACCTCCAGGTCTTCCCATAGTTTCAACGATCATAACCCTGTGATGAGACTCGGCAGTGGAATGTAAGACATCGAGCGCGTTCTTGACGTTTTCGACGGCCGTAAAGAAGCCTATCGAAAAATCGCTGAACGCAAGATCGTTGTCTATCGTTGCAGGAACAAGTACCGAGGCCACATTGTTCTTCGCCAGATTCAGCGCCGCCCTGGCGCCCAGTCTACCACCCAGTATGAGCAAAGAAGTGATCGAGTACTGCTCCACTTTTCTCTGAACCGTTTTGATCGATTCTTCATCCTCCGGAATCAGAAGTGAGGTTCCAAGGATCGTCCCACCCCGGTGCAGAATGCCTGAAACGTTCGCCTTCGACAGCACGTCGAGTTCATCCTTCATGAGTCCTTCGAACCCATCCTTCACCCCAAGCACTTCGATATCAACCTCTGAGGATTTCACCACCACCGCCCTAATGGCCGCGTTCAAGCCGGGACAATCGTTACCAACACAGAGAATCGCTATTCTCTTCATTCGTTCCTACCTCCTCATCGTAGCAATCACGACGGACGTGACCGCCATGAGCTTTATCAAGATGTTTATCGAAGGACCCGCGGTGTCCTTGAAAGGATCGCCCACCGTGTCTCCAACGACGGTCGCTTTGTGTGTTACAGAACCTTTCCCTCCGAAGTGACCTTCTTCGACGTACTTCTTCGCGTTGTCCCAAGCGCCTCCAGAATTGGACATAAATATCGCAATCATCACACCACACGTTGTGGCACCGATCAAAAGTCCTGCGACCGCTACGGCGCCCAAACTGAGGTACGTCAGGACTGGCGAACCTACAGCCAGCAAACTCGGAATTACCATTCTTTTGAGTGCACCCCGCGTAGCTATCTGAACACATCTCGCATAATCAGGCAGACTCTCACCCGATATGATACCTGGAATTTCCCTTATTTGTCTTCTGATCTCCTCGACCATCTCGTCTGCGGCATAACCAACAGCCTTCATGGTGAGGGCACTGAAGAAGAACGGAAGCATCGCACCGATCAAAGCACCAACAAAGAGGGCCGGCTGTCTGATGTCGAAACTCTCTAAGTGCGAAACGCTTGCGAAGTTGGCAAAGAGTGCTAAGCTCGTCATCGCTGCGGAAGCTATCGCGAAACCCTTTCCCATCGCTGCCGTGGTGTTACCAACCGCATCGAGCTGATCGGTGATCATTCTCACGTCTTCTCCGAGCCCCGCCATCTGAGCTATGCCTCCCGCGTTGTCGGCAATGGGACCGTAAGCGTCTATGGAGAGACTCATGCCCAAGGTTGCGAGCATGCCAACGGCAGAGAGTGCCACACCGTATAGACCGAGCAAACGGTGGCAGAACACGACTCCGAGTGCGATCATGAGAGTGACCACCAAGGTCGATTCCATACCGAGCGCCAAGCCGTTGATGAGAAAGTTCGCCGGACCCATGAGTGCTGATTTTGCAAGCCTTTCAACACGGGCACCGGACGTGTAAAACTCCGTGAGCAGTCCTATCGCGATGCCTATGATTACTCCCGTGAGCACGACAAGGAACTCGACAAAACTTTTTTGAAAGAGAGAATAGAAAAGCAAAGACGCAACAAGCGCACTGCTGGCTAAGATCGTACCCATTCTCAGTGTGGACGCAGCGTCTTTGGATTTGTCACTGAGAAACCTCGTCACGGCGACAGCAAACATCGAAGCCAGAAGGCCTACAGAAACTGTGAAAAGAGCAAAGCTTGACTTGCGTTCATCGTTGAGGGCGAAGGCCAGAGCGAGCGCGGAGAATATCGAACCAACGTAGGATTCGAACAAGTCCGCACCCATACCAGCCACGTCTCCCACGTTGTCTCCCACGTTATCTGCGATCACCGCAGGATTTCTTGGATCATCTTCAGGGAGGTTCGCTTCCGTCTTTCCAACGATGTCGGCACCGACGTCCGCCGCTTTGGTGAATATTCCTCCACCAACACGGGCAAAGAGCGCCACGAAGGATGCTCCCAGAGAATAGTAGCTCACTTTGGACGCATCCTTGGTCAAGGTATAGACAAAGACCAAGCCGAGCAGACCCAAAGACGAAACGGTCAGACCCATGACGGCTCCACCACTGAAAGCTATTTTCAACGCCTTTCCCAGGCCATACCTCGCCGCCCAGCTCGTACGTGCGTTCGCTTTCGTAGCTATCGTCATACCAAAGAAGCCACTGAGCGTTGAGAGAAGTGCACCGACAAGGAAAGCACCCGCGATGTTCCAACCCAAGAGGAATCCGAGCACCAAAGAGAGAGCGACCACGATGGGGAGGAACACCTGATACTCGTGCAACAGAAAAGATCTGGCACCTTTCTGGATGATCTGTGACAGTTGTATCGTCTTCTCGTTACCGGGACTGCTGTCGAGAATCTTCATGGACAAAAGCAAAACATAGGATATCCCCAGAACCGAAGTAACGAGTACGAACAACAAAGTATCACACCTCCTCGTCTGGCATTTCCTGATAGTTATATCATAGCCGACTTCAACCGATCGAATCAAGGAGGTGTGTGAGAAGATTTCCCGCAACAGGTATCAACTCATCTGGGGGTAAAAACTTCGAAGAGTGTAAACCCTCCACACGTGATCCGTGTCTAACACCGAACCAGAACATCAGACTCGGGAAATGTTTGGAGAAGTAACCAAAGTCTTCAGCGGTGAGCTTTCTTTCACATTCGATGAACTCAAAACCGTTGCGCTGAGAGACGGCTCTCAAAACGTCCAACAACTTCTCATCGACCTTTACCTCTGGATATTCCGCGCCGGGTATGACGGAAACTTTCAGCTCGGTTTCTTCTTCGACTTTCTTCGCAATCTCCTGAAGTGCGACGAGGATATCTTGAACACCCTTGGAATCGCTCGCCCTCACAGTTCCTTCGATGAGAGCCTCGCCGGCCACCGTGTTCCTGACATGACCCGCGAGGATCCTGCCGAACCAAACCAAATCTTCTTTCCAATCTCTCCCATAGATTTGATTCAGAAACGCCACACACCCACGCAGTGCGTCCTTACCCAGCTGGTGGTTCGCCACATGGGCCGAACGTCCCAACACGCGCACGTTCACTTCACATGAAGCACTGAAGAGCGATCCGGATCTACTTGCGACGATACCGATCGGATATTCATCCGTCACGTGCATCGCTATGGCAGCTTTGACCTCACAATCCCAGCGCAAAATGTGTTCAACGATCGTTTTTGCTCCCGCGCCACTCTCTTCTGCTGGTTGAAAAACGAACAAGAAATTTCCCTTTCGCTTTTCCTGGACTATCCTTCTCATTGCCCAGCAGGCTGCGGCTATGTGAAAATCGTGACCACAAGCGTGCATGTTTTCGTTCTTTGAACGGAAGGGATAGTCCGTTTCTTCAGGAATGGGCAACGCGTCCAGCTCGGCCCTCAGAACAACGAAAGGTTCGTCTTTGTTTCTACCCACCAAAACCAACACACCCGTACCGACTGTGACGATGTTATTCAACCCGAGGCCATGAGCGAATTCTATTATTAACTTCTGTGTGTTGTGTTCCTCGAACGCCAACTCAGGATTTTGGTGAATCAACCTTCTCAACATGATTTCGTCCATACGCTTCCTTCAGGCTCCTTTCGAACAAATCCACCATCTCCTCGATTCCTTCAAAACTGATGTTGAGGGCTGGAAGGAATCTCACAACGTTGTTAGAAACTATGTTCAACAGGAGTCCATTTTCGAACGCAGCCTCTTTCAGCAACTTCGCATCCACATCCACTTCGACTCCGATCATCAGGCCGAGCCCCTTGATCTTGACCCGTGCCGAATCCATCCGCGACAATCTCTCTCTGAAGAACACACCTTTTCTGGCAACCAGTTCGATGAATTCTTCTGTGAGCTTTCTCAGAACAACCCTTGCTCCTGCCAGTGCCACCGGGTTCGGTGCGAACGTCGAACCATGTTCCGAATGGCCAAACACGTCAGCGATGTCATCGAGAAAGATCGCCGCACCGAGTGGTAAGCCTCCACCCAGCGCCTTTGCCACGGTCACGATGTCAGGCTGCAATCCAAAGTGTTGATAAGAAAAGAACTTTCCCGTTCTACCGAGTCCCGCTTGGACCTCGTCGGCCACCAAGAGGAACCCGAAGCTTTGTTTTGCCTCCATTATGAGTTTGGAAAGTTCATGACTCAACACGTTTAAACCACCGCTGCCGTGAACGCACTCAACAAAGACAGCGGCGATCTTCTTGCCATTCTTTTTGACAAACTCTTCAAAAGCTCGAACATCGTTGTAAGGCAGGAAAACGACGTCTGGAAGGAGGGGCTCAAAGGGTTTTTTCAGCTTTTCAAAGCCGGTCAAAGACAATGTGGCAACGGTTCTGCCGTGAAAGTTCTTTTCAAAGGACACGATCAAACCCTTTCGTAACTTCTTGATGGCCTTCAATGCTGCTTCGTTGGCCTCGGCACCGGAATTCGCAAAGAACACTTTCCCGTTTCTACCAGTTCGTCGAATCAGTTCTTCAGACACGATCTCTGCGTCCTCATCGAGAAAGAAGTTCGAAATGTGCGTGTAGCGTTCCATCTTTTCGATCATGGCTTTCTTTATGTCTTCATCGTTGTGTCCAAAAGCGAGGACGCCTATCCCTGAGAAAGAATCCAGATAACGCTTTCCATCTTTGGAGTAAATGTACAACCCCTTGGCACGTTCGATTTGAATGGGGAAAGGATCATAAACACGACAAATATGACTCATCATGATCACCTGAGCAGCGTGTTCAGATGTCTCAGAGCTTCGACAATCTTGGTCTTCTCCTTCGTTTTCTCATCGACCTTTTTGACGAATCGCGCTGGAACACCTGCAACGACGGTGTAAGGCTCCACATCGTTTATCACCACAGCTCCCGCCGCCACAACCGCTCCTCTGCCGATCCTCACGCCTTCGAGGACCACCGCGTTCGCACCGATGATCACATCGTCCTCAACGATTACAGGCGTCGCACTCGGAGGTTCCAACACACCCGCAATCACTGCCCCTGCACCCACATGACAGTTCCTTCCGACTATGGCTCTCGCACCAATGACCGCGTTCATGTCGATCATGGTCCTCTCACCGATCACGGCACCGACGTTGATGACCGCACCCATCATGATGACTGCACCGTCACCGATCTTCACCATGTCCCTGATGATCGCACCGGGTTCTATCCTCGCATTGTACTTTGTTAGGTCGGCCAACGGTAAAGCAGAGTTTCGCGCTGAAACTTGCACATAAAAGTCTTCGATCTGATCGCGATGGTTCTCGATCAGCTTTTTGAAATCTTCGTAGTCTGCCACGACGATACCGAAATCTCTGTTTCCGAAAAAGCGGACCGCAGAGAAGTCGACCTCGTCCAGCCTGCCTTTCACAAAGGCCAACACAGATGTTCGCTTCTTGGACTTGCTGATCAGCTCGATCAACTGTTCCGTGCTCTGAAAATCCATGCTCTCCGTACTGGTACTGTCCAGAATTTCACCTTGCATGCTCTCACCCCTCCTAAAAAAAACCGGGCTACCTTTTCGGTAGCCCGGTGATCTTTTTCTCCGATCGGTGTGCTACAATGAGTGCACACCGCCACAGATCACCGGGCGGTTGCACTTCTTCTCCTTCTTTTCCACTTTCGCTTCACATTTGAGGCTTCTCACAAACAATTTCGTGCCCACGACTGATCTACTCCCTCTTGCTTTGAATTCTAATATCATCAAAAGCCCCTAATCTGAACAGACAGGAAAGACTCTCTGACGAAAATGTTACGCCCCCGTGCGATCCGAGCGACGTTTATAATCTTCAAGAGGAGGTGTCAAGAATGGCGGAGCGTCTCGCAATCTTGGTTGGAGGAGGTCCCGCTCCCGGGATCAACAGCGTCATAAACGCTGTGACGATCGAGGCTATCAACAATGGTCTTGAGGTTATAGGAATCTACGACGGATTCGAGCACCTCATGAAAGGCAGAACAGACATGATAAGACCGCTCGGCATCGCGGACGTCTCAAGAATCCACACCGAAGGTGGTTCAATCCTGAGAACTTCGCGAGCGAATCCCACGAAGAACAAAGAGGACGTGGAAAAAGTTGTCGAAGCTTTGAAGAAACTTCACGTCAAATACCTCGTGACCATAGGTGGAGATGATACCGCCTCTTCCGCTTCTGCCGTTTCAAAGGCAGCTGGTGATTCGATTCGTGTGGCCCACGTGCCGAAAACGATAGACAACGACTTGCCTCTTCCAGGTGGCATGCCCACATTTGGATACGAAACCGCCCGTCACGTCGGGGCAGAATTGGTTTACAACCTTTTACAGGACTCGAGAACCACGAACAGATGGTACTTCGTCGTCGTCATGGGAAGGAAGGCTGGACACCTCGCACTCGGTATAGGCAAGGCAGCGAGCGCGACCATCACGATCATTGCGGAAGAGTTCCGTAAGGACAAGGTGAGTTTGGCCGAGGTGTGCGATGTGCTCGAGGCAGCCATCATAAAGCGCAGGGCTCTCGGCAGAAACGATGGACTTGCAGTGATCGCCGAAGGCATAGGTGAAATAATGGATGAGAACGAGCTCGCCAGCATACCTGGTGTGATCGTTGAAAAAGATCCGCACGGTCACATCCGACTGGGTGAGATACCGCTCGCGACCATACTGAAGAGAGAGATACAAAGACGTTTCGCGGAGCGCGGAGAGAAGATGACCATCGTCGACGTGACGCTCGGCTACGAGTTGAGATGCGCAAGACCCGTTCCTTTCGACATCGATTACACGAGAACCTTAGGCTACGGTGCTGTGCAGTTCCTGCTCGGAAAAATCGCCCCCGGCATGAAGGATGGTATGGTCTGTGTAGACCAGGGCAAAATAACGATTCTGCCTTTCGAGGAATTCACCGATCCCAAGACAGGGCGGAGCAAGGTGCGTCTGGTCGATCTGAACTCCGAACACTACAAGGTCGCAAAGAGTTACATGATAAGACTCAATAAAAAAGATCTGGAAGATCCTACGATGCTCGCAAAACTCGCAAATGCGGCGAAGATGACCCCGCAACAGTTTTTAGAGAAATTCTCGAAGGTGGCAGACTGAACCCCGGCACCGTGCCGGGGTTTGCTCATTTCTTACTCTTCTTTTCTTCCTTCTTTGGAGCTCCTTTCTTCCCTTCTTTCTTCTGACCGCAACCCATTCTTTCCCCCCCTTTCCGGAGTCAATCCACAGTAAACTTCACCCCAACATCCCTTCACTCGAACAACCATTCCTGCAAACTCTTCTTTCCATCTTTTGAAATGAGCTCAACAGGTTTGTACCTTATACCGACACTCGTGCAAGCTCCATCGAACAGATCATCATCGCCGACCATGAGACAGTCTTTCGGTTCTACAGAAATGGTTCTACATATCTCGAGAAAATACCTTGGGTCAGGTTTACAGAAGTGAGAGTTCTCCATGAACGTCGCATGGTTGAAATCTGACAAACTGAGACCGATCCATCTCAAACGCTTCTCCGTGGCGCTCCTTGGAAAGATTGGATTCGTCGCCAGAACTACCAGCAGTCCAGATTCCTTGGCTCTTCTCAACAATTCTATGACCTTGTTGTTAGGCTTAACCAACTTACGAAGCTTATCAAATTCTTCACTGGCATAGAAACTCTCAAACACGCCTTTCCAGTCAAACTTGCTGAACCTGTCCGAGAAACATTTCAGGAACCTGTCGTAGTTGTTGATCGCACCGTCCGCGCATCTGGTTATATGGGCAATGCAGTCGAGTATGTTGAAATGATCTAAAGCCATTTTGTACCGCTCTACCATGAAGACGTTGAGCAAAAAGAAGTATTCCTCCGCGAACCGTTCCTCATTCACAAGCGCGAGTGTGCCATCGTAATCGAACATCAACGCTTTCATTCACATCACCTCACTCATCTCTCGCCCCCTCTTGTGATCCTTTTGACCGGATCACTGATACCTGTAGATGGGATTCTTTGTGGCCGTAACGTCGTCCAACCTCTTCACTGGCGTGTTGTGTGGTGCACTTTTGACCAGATCAGGGTTGTTGATGGCTTCATCGACTATTTTACCCATGATCTCGGCAAATTGATCGAGTGTCTGTTTACTTTCCGTCTCTGTGGGTTCTATCATCATCGCCTCGTGTACTATCAGTGGAAAGTACACGGTCGGAGCGTGAACACCGTAGTCCAAAAGTCTCTTGGCCACATCCAGAATTCGTACACCCGTTTTCTTGACAAATTCACTCCCATCAACAACGAATTCGTGCATGCAAGTCCGCTCAGAAGCGACCTTAAAGTACTTGGAGAGCAATTTTCTCAGATAGTTCGCGTTAAGCACGGCCATCTCGCTTGCGCGCTTTAGTCCATCTTCACCCATGGTCAGTATGTACGCGTACGCCTTGACAAGAACGCTGAAGTTCCCATAGAAACTCCTCATTCTACCGATGCTCTCCGGCAGATCGTAGTCAAGATAATAAGATCCGTCCTTGGACTTCCTGACGAGCGGAACGGGTAAAAACCGGGCGAGAAACTGTTTGACACCCACCGGTCCACTGCCCGGCCCTCCCATGCCGTGTGGAGTGGAAAAGGTTTTGTGCAAGTTCAGATGAACCACGTCGAAACCCATGTCGCCAGGTCTGAACCTTCCCATGATCGCGTTCAAGTTTGCTCCGTCGTAATAGAGTAAAGCCCCTGCCTCGTGAACGAGTTTCGCGATTTCGAGGATGTCCTTTTCAAACAAACCCAACGTGTTGGGATTAGTAAGCATGAGTACGGCAACCCTATCGTTCAAGTGTTTCTTCAACTCTTCCACGTCAAGAAGACCGTCCTTCGTGGACTTCAACTCCACGACCTCAAACCCCGCCATTGCCGCCGAGGCAGGATTTGTCCCGTGAGCGGAGTCAGGTACCAAAGCGACGTTTCTTTTCGTGTCGTTTCTCGAAAGATGATACGCCCTGACGATGAGCATTCCCGTAAGTTCACCGTGCGCACCCGCGGCCGGTTGCAGGCTAATCTCGTCCATCCCGGTTATCTCACATAACGCTTCTTTGAGTTCGTACATGAGCTGCAGAGCACCTTGGACCGTCTCAACAGGCTGGTAAGGGTGTATTTCGGTGAAACCTTCCAGTGAAGCGAGAAACTCGTTCAGCTTCGGGTTGTACTTCATCGTACAGGAACCCAAAGGATAAAAACCTTTGTCAACCGAATAGTTTTTCGAAGCCAGTTCGGTGTAGTGTCTCACCACATCGAGCTCACTGAGTTCGGGCAATGCCAATTTCCTGGTTCTGATCAGGTGATCTGGCAAATCTTTCCCTTCAAAGGAAACTGAACCTTCAGGAAGTTTGAAACCTTTTCTTCCTTTGACCGATTTTTCAAAGATCGTCATTTCAAACCACGCTCCATCGCGTCTAACAACCGTTCTATGCTTTCTTTCGTGTTGACCTCTGTTGCGCAAGCGAGAGCAAGTCCTCTGTAACGTTCGTCGAACCATGCAAGGGGCAAGGGAGCCAAGAATCCTTCGTTGAACAGTTCTCTCCAGAGCCTTTCGTAGTCCTCAGGTACGACAAAAACAAATTCGTTGAAGAACGGGCCTTTGAACTTCAGTTTGAAACCCTTCTCTTCAAGTCTTTGGGCTAAGTAATGTGCGTTCGCGTAGCTCCTCTCAGCGATCTCGCGAAGTCCTTCGGGACCCATGAGACTCATGTAGACGGCGTTGGTGAGTGCCATCAGCGCATGGTTCGTGCATATGTTTGATGTAGCCTTCCCACGCCTGATGTGTTGCTCCCTCGTTTGAAGAATCATCACGTAACCTGTCTTGCCCTCAGCGTCTTTCGTCTGTCCTATGATCCTGCCAGGCATTTTTCTGACATATTTTTCGAGCGTTGCGAAAAAGCCCACCGTCGGTCCTCCAAAGTTCGGTGGTATACCTAACGGTTGACCATCGCCGACCACGATGTCCGCCCCAAAGCTTCCCGGAGGTTCAAGCAGCGAAAGCGAAATTGGTTCAGCAACGACTATGAGAACCAGATCTTTGGCGACTTCTCGAACACGCCTCAGATCCTCGATGATCCCGAAGAAGTTTGGCTGCTGTACGACCACGGCGCAGCTCTCTGCGTCGATGAAGTTCGCAAGCAATTTCAAATCCGTCGAACCGTTTTCATCCACAGCTATGGATACGAACTGCAGATCAAAACCTCTCGCGTAAGTCTTGCAGGTCTGTACGTATTCTGGATGAACGGCTTCGCTCATCAACACCTTTGTCCTGCCGTTTATCCTGTGCGCCATTAGCACCGCTTCAGCAAGCGCAGAAGCTCCATCGTACATCGACGAGTTGGCGACCTCCATGCCTGTGAGTTCGCAGATCATCGTTTGGTATTCAAAAAGGGCTTGAAGCGTTCCTTGAGATACCTCTGCCTGGTAAGGGGTGTAGGCAGTCACGAACTCGGGTCTCGAAACAATCGATTTCACAACGTAAGGTATGTGATGGACGTAGATGCCCGCACCCGCAAAAACTTTTTCCTTCTCAACGACCACGTTCTTTTCGGAAAGTTGTTTCACCATCCTGGTGACAGTGAACTCGTCCAGGCCTTTCGGCAAATTCAATCTGCGCACAGTCATTGGGACATCTCTGTAGAGATCCTCAATCGACTCGAAACCGATTACTTTAAGCATCTCTTGAACTTCCTGTTCGGTGTGCGGAATGTAGGGGAACACGTTAACCTTCCTCCTCACAGAACCTCCTGTACGCTTCCTCGTCGAGAAGATCGGACAGTTCATCTGGGTTGGTCATCTCGATCTTAACGAGCCAACCCTCTCCTTCGGCATCTTTGTTGATGAGTTCCGGCTGGTTCGAAAGCTTCTCGTTCACCTCAACGATTTTCCCACTCACGGGTGCATAGATGTCACTTGCGGCTTTGACAGATTCGACGCTCATGAACACCTCACCCTTTTTCACAACCTTGCCCACCTGTGGCAGATCAACGTAGACCACGTCACCGAGCTTTTCTTGGGCGTGATTCGATATGCCCACCACTGCCAATTTTCCGTCGACTTTCACCCATTCGTGAGTCTTAGCAAACTTCTTCACAAAGAACACCTCCTCAGACAGATGCGGTTTTTACAGACCCTCTGTAGAATGGGAGCTTAACGATCTGAGCCTCGACTGTTGCTCCCTTCAGATCGACCAGCACACTCTCACCAATCTTCAAAGATGCATCGAGCATGGCGAGGGCTATGGAACTCTGAAGCGTTGGTGAGAAGGTCCCGCTACTGATCGTGCCCACCTGCTTGCCATCCTTCAGAACTGCCATTCCGTGTCTCGCAATGCGTTTTCCTTCGAGCCTCAAACCCCTGATGCGCCTTGAAATCCCACGTTCTTTCTGTGAGAGCAACGCATCCTTCCCGACGAAATCCTTTTCGAATTTCACAACCCAGCCAAGCCCAGCTTCCAACGGTGTCACGCTTTCGTCCATATCGCTTCCGTAAAGCAAATAAGAAGCTTCCAACCTGCACACGTCCCTTGCGCCGAGTCCTGCAGGTTTCAGTCCAAAATTTTTGCCTATTTCAAACAGACTCCTCCAGACGTGCGGGGTATCCTCCCACGAACAGCAGATCTCGAACCCATCCTCGCCTGTGTAACCCGTCCTGCTCACCATGCATTTCTTACCGAAGATCGAGAATTCAGCAAAATGGTAATACTTCAGAGAAGATACTTCCTCAACCACCGAAGAGAGCAAGCTCTCGCTCTTTGGTCCCTGCACGGCGATCAGACCGTAGCGATCGGAAAGATCATCCACCCGCACGTTGAACTCTTTCGACTGAAGCTTGATCCAGTCGAAATCTTTCTGCGTGTTGGCTGCGTTCACAACGAGTAGCGCCTCGTTTTCGCCAGTCCTGTAAGCGATGAGATCGTCGATGATCCCACCTTTTTCGTTGCACATGACAGAGTACACCGCTTGACCCACTCTGAGCGCACCGAACGTGTTGGTCAGCAACCAGTCGAGGAACGTGGCCGTGTCTGATCCACTTATGTGTATCTCTCCCATGTGAGAAACATCGAACACTGCGACGTTCTTCCTCACCGCTTCGACCTCGGCCACGATGCCCTCGTACTGAAGAGGCATCATCCAGCCTGCAAAATCGATCATCTTTGCCCCCAGTTTGATGTGCTCATCATGAAGTGGTGTTTTCTTCACCATGTTTTCGAGCCTCCTCTACCACGGAACGCGCCCGATCGATTTCTTCTTCAGGCACAAGAAGATCTACCAACCCTCCTTGGCCGAATATGACGGGATCGAACAACTTCGAAGCTCTTACAAGAACCTCGATCCCATTTTGTTCAAGCATCGACTTCAGAATGTTTGCAAGCGAAACGTTGACGCCCTCAATAAGTACCTTCCACAAGTTATCACCTTCAGTTGTATAATCTTTCCGTGATAATTCTAACACTATGGAGGGAGAATATGAAAGCCATAGCAGTTCTAACGAGTGGTGGAGATTCACCTGGGATGAATGCGGCGATCAGGGCCGTTGTGAGGTATGGGGTCAAGAACGGTTTGAGAGTCTTCGGAATCGAGAGAGGCTATTGTGGTCTGATCGACGGAGCGATCAAGGAAATGAATTTTGCTTCGGTCGCTGGAATCATGGAGAAAGGTGGAACCATACTTAGATCGAGCAGGTGTGGTGAATTTCTGACGAAGGAAGGCAGGGAAAAAGCTGCTAAGAATCTCGCCATGCTGGGGATAGAAGGCCTGGTGGTGATAGGTGGCGAGGGAAGTCTCACGGGTTCGGTGGTCTTTCATAAAGAATTCGGTGTGCCTGTGGTGGGCATACCCGGAACGATAGACAACGACATTGCCTACACGGACATGTGCATTGGAGTTGATACGTGCCTCAACACGGTGGTCGATGCGATACAGAAACTCAAGGACACGGCAACCTCGCACGAGCGCGCGTTCATCGTTGAAGTCATGGGAAGAGAATCTGGATACATCGCGTTGATGTCTGCAATCGCTACAGGATCAGAAGCCGCGATCATACCCGAGGTACCCGTGAACCTGGATCAACTTGCCGCAAGGTTGCTCGAAGAAAGGAAAAGAGGAAAACTGAACTGTATCATTGTTGTGGCTGAAGGTGCGGCGAAAGCAGAAGACGTTGCGCGGAAAATTTCCGCCAAGATAGGCTACGAGACAAGAATCTCGATACTCGGTCACATCCAGAGAGGGGGAAGCCCGACGGCTTTCGATCGACTTTTGGCCACCCGGATGGGTGTCAGAGCAGTTCAGGCCTTGCTGGACGGTGAGAAATGCGTGACGACGGTTCTCAGTGCTGGAAAGATCGAAGTCATGGACACCGAGAAGATCTTGTCCACCAAAAAGCAGCTCGATCTTTCATTGTACGAAATCAGCATGATACTGTCGTGAGGGATACGTATGACGAAAACTAAGATCCTGTGCAGTTTGGGTCCGAAGAGTGAAGATCCTGTCACCATAAAACAGTTGCTGGATGCCGGTGCGAGCGCTTTCAGGTTGAGCGCAGCACACTATGGGCTCAACAGGCTCATCCAGTTGATCACGCTGCTGAACGAAATCAGGAGCGATTCGTCAAAGGCCTTTTCAATCATCGTCGATCTGCCCGGTTCTAAGCTGAGAGCGAAACTGCCTTCAAACCTGGAATCCATGGAACTCACAGAGGGCGAGACTGTTCTTTTGGCAGAGAACGAACTTCAGACGAGCAAGAAACAGATATTTCTGAGCGAGCCGACAGTGATAAGACAGCTCGGTAAAGACGACGAAGTACTTTTGGATGATGGTAAAGCAATGTTGAGAGTTGTCAGGAAACAGGAAAAAAGCGTTGAATGCGTTGTGGAGAGGGGCGCAACGATCAAGAAAAATGCTGGGGTGAACTTACCCACGATCAAGCTCTCCATCCCTTCCTTCACCGACAGGGACAAAGATATAATCGAAGCAACGGCGAATCTGTCGGTGGATTATTACTGCCTTTCGTTCGTCCGATCCCCGAAAGACGTTCAGGAAGCCAGGAACTTTCTCGATTCGCTGGATCTGAAGTCAGCAATCCTGGTGAAGATAGAAACCAAGGAAGCGCTCGACTATTTCGAGCAGATATGCAGTTTGGGCGATGGAATTATAGTTGCCAGGGGTGATCTCGCAGCAGAGACCTCCCTTGAGAAACTACCAGTTCTTCAAAAAATGCTGATCATGAGGGCGTCAAAATTCAAAATACCAGTCATCGTCGCCACGCAGTTGTTGGAGTCGATGGTTCAAAAAGACCATCCGACACGCACCGAGGTTACAGACACGGCGAACGCTATTCTTGATGGTGCTGACGCGCTGCTGTTGACGGTTGAAACGGCGATAGGAGAAAGACCCGTTCTCGTGGTTGAAACTATGAAAAAGATCGTAGAGAGTGTGGAAGAGCATTTGGACGAACTCGGGATGTGGTTTGATGTCAGACGAAAGGAATCCTCAGTTGATTCTTCGGACGCCATCGCGAAGAGTTCTTACGAGATCGCCAGAGAAACTCGCGCAAAACTCATCATAGCCTCCACCGCCTCGGGTAGTACCGCGCGACGTGTATCTTACTTCAGGCCGAGCTGTCCCATTCTGGCGACCACGCCAAGAGAACGGACGTACTACCAGCTGCCGATCATCTGGGGTGTTGTACCCGTACTCGTGCCCGAGGTGTACTCGGTGGACATCATGCTACACGTGGCGATCGAAAAGGCGAAGGCACTGGGCTATGTGAAATCGTCCGATACAGTTGTGATTACGCTCGGAACTCCTTGTGGTGTCGTAGGAACCACGAACATGTTGAAAATTCACATCGTTGAGTGAGACTCGACATCCTACCATTTCCCTGAGAGTGAGATTTTCAACTGAGCGAATCCATCAGGAATTGGGCTTCCTACCTTTTCGTGGCTTGAAAGTTCTTACAAGCCACTCCACAGGCGCCACTTCGGACTTGTTCAACCCTACGATCTCTCTGTCTTTCTCTCCCAGATGAACTCGTTTTCTTCATTCACCCACCTCGTTCTTTCCTTGAGTAAAAAGAGATGACTGATCGTCTTCGCCGCAGCCTGTCTCATCTGGTAAGTTGGAGCATCCATCTCGATGGTCCATCAGGATGATGTCTTGTACCGTGCCAGTTCGTTCGCAATGTCACATGCGAGGGAAACGTTGTTTTTCAGGAGCTCGATGTTACTCCTGACGGTCTTACCATTTGAAATCTCGGCAAGTTTCGCCAGTAAAAAAGGTGTCACTGCTTTACCTTCTATTTTTGCTCTTCTGAGCTCCTCCTTGGCGACTCTGTCCCACTCGAGCAGTTGCTCGGCGCTTATTTCGTACTCAGCGGGAACGGGGTTCAACACGAGCACGGAACCTGGAAGATCCAGTTTGCACTTTGCAAAGTAAATGGCTGCGATCTCTGAAACATCGTCCACTCTGAGTACTGGAATATCAACCTCTCGAACGTAGAAGGCTGGAAGTCTGTCCGTCATGTAACCCAAAACCGTGACCTGCAGAGTCTCGAGCATCTCCATTGTTGCTCTCAGGTCCAGCAACGACTTCGGGCCTGCACACACGACGATCATCCGTGTCCTTGAAAGTTCCACTAAGTCCTGCGAAACGTCCCACTCCTCAATGGCGTGTACACCTCCGATACCCCCGGTTGCGAAGACTTCCACACCATGTTTAGAGGCTATGCGCATCGTGGCACTCACCGTAGTGGCCGCCCAAGCTTTCTTCGCCATCGCTACAGGTATCTCTGCAACACCGACCTTCATCACATCGTTTCTCATACCGAGTTGGACCAGTTCCTCTAAAGTGATACCAACCTTCACTTGGCCCTCAATTATGGCGATGGTCTTGGGTTCACAACCTTTTTGCCGTGCAAGGTTCTCCAACTGTTGGGCCACCTGTACGTTCAGAGGCTTCGGAAGCCCATGCGCTATGACTGTGGATTCAAGCGCAACCGCCTTGATCATGATCTCACCACACTTCGAAGTGAATCCTGTCAGCTTTGAACCTATCGACTGGCTTTGGTGTCTCGGCAGGATAACCAACTGGCACGAGTGAAAAAGGTACCACGTTCTCCGGTAAATCGAAAAGCTTTCTGAAGTTTTTCACCCGTTCCTCGTTCGGATACACTCCACACCAGACTGTCCCAAGACCCAGCTCAGCCGCCCGCAGAAGAATGTTCATCGTTGCCGCAGAACAATCTTGAACCCAGAAACCTTTGTAGATCTCAAGGTTGAGATCAGCGCAGACCAAGATCGCCACGGGAGCCTGCAACACCATTTGGGCGTAAGGATGGACCTGCGCAACGGCTTGCCTCTTCTCTGCCGATTTGATCACGATGAAATGCCAAGGTTGCGCGTTCCCAGCAGAAGGTGCGTGCATCGCAGCTCTCAGAAGTTCTGTGACGAGTTCGTCTTCAACCTCTCTTTGCTGATACTTCCTCACGCTCCTCCTCAAATAGATGATGCTCACCTTCTTCACCCCCTCCTCAGATTCCCCATGATCGATGAAACCACGAGTATGCACATACCGATTGCTTGTGACGTTGTTACACGCTCTGCCAACATCAAAAAGGCGAACAGGGATGCGAACACTGGTTCTGCAGTGTAGATGAGTGCTGCCGAGTTTGACCCAACATCTCTTTGGAACTTCACCTGCACCCAGAAGGCCAAAACGGTCGCAACGAGTGCGGTGAAGACGAGCGCAAGAAGATAACTCAGTTTGAATCCTATCGGCCCCCCAAGCGGTGACAGAACGAGGTTGAACAGCGCAGTGAGAAAAAATTGTGGAAACAACAGGCTGGACTCCTCACATCCTTCCTGACTCGTATAGCGAGTCACGAGAACTATTTGAATTGCGAAGGCCACAGCGCAAAACAGAGTCAAAAGATCGCCTGCATTGAAGACATCACTCGAAGGACTGCTCAAAAGGTATAGCCCAACGATCGACAAGAAGAAGGAAACAAGTTGAAGGCGGGTCGGTTTGATCCTTTCGATGAGAAAAGAAAAAATCGGCACGAAGGGTATGTACAGAGACGTGATGAATCCACTCTTCGTTGAACTGGTCAGTTTCAACCCACTCGTCTGTGTTGCGTACCCTATTCCTATGAAGAGTCCCAGTATGAGCCCTTCTCTCCAGCGGGGCTTGTTTTTGAACAGGAACAGGGTGAAAAAACTGGCGAGGAGAAACCTAAAGAAATTGTAGAAGAACGGGTTCGAACCTGTCAGAGCCATCTTTTGAACCGGAAAGGTCAGTCCCCACGCCACGGTCACGAAAAGAAGCGCCAAGATCGCTCTGACTCTCTTCATGATCTTTGCAAGTTCACCTCCACTGAAATCCTACCAAAAAAAGAGCCACACTCGTGTGTGGCTCGCAGAGTCTTTTTCTTTGACACTCCCAACTCCCTAAAGGGATAGGATTCTTGTCAGTTCGTTAGGCTGTTTTCCACGGAGCGTTGAATACTCCATAACCAAAAAGATGTGGATTAAACCTCACACTCTGACGGCACAATCTCACTACTACTTGGTACCTTTCCACGTTCTATGTACTTGTACCACAAAGTTTAATCGTGCTCAAGCCCCTTCATCTTCCTTAAGGAGAAGGATTTGCGGGGCTACTTCTTTGTCAGTCTCTCCTGCCAAACGCCCCGGCGATCAGAAGCATCCTGAGCAACTGCAGGACTGCCATCGCCGTGGCCGCAACGTACGTCAAAGCAGCCGCAGAGAGGACCTTCTTGGCACCCTTCAACTCTTCTTCGTCCATCAACAGATTTTCCCTCAACAGCTTCAGCGCCTTTCTACTCGCATCGTACTCAACTGGCAAGGTCACTAAACTGAAGAGCACAGCCAGTGAGAAGAGAAGGATACCGAACTGCCACAGACTTGGCAACGCGAAGATTATGCCCATGATGAAAAGTATCCACGCCAGCGATGAACCCAAGCTTGCGACGGGAGCCAGGATTGTTCGAAACACGAGCAGAGGATGCTTCTGCGCATCCTGTATCGCGTGACCTATCTCGTGCGCCACCACGCCGAGCGCCGCGATCGACTGACTTGCGTAGGTCGAAGAAGATAGCCTGACAACCTTGTTTCTTGGATCGTAGTGATCGGTCAAGTGGCCCGGCATCGCCTCAACACGCACGTTGTAGATGCCCGCAATCTCCAGCAATCTCATGGCGAGCTGGCTTCCTGTGAGCCCTACTGAGGCCCTGATCCTCGAGTACTGCGAGAAAGCCGAACTCACTTTGATCTGCGCCCAGAACGCGAGAATCAAGGCAGGTATGAGCAACAAGAACGTTGGATCGTAGAAGAACATACTGTCACCTCCTCTTCCACACCAATTGTAAGACGGTTCGGCAAGACATCATGTTCAAATCAGGTGAACAAACAGGCCACTCTTGAGTTTCGGTTCGAACCACGTCGACTTCGGTGGCATTATGAGCCCTGCGTCCGAAACGTTCATGAGCTCTTCGATGGACGTCGGATAGAGAGCAAACGCTACCGCCCAACCCTTTCTCAAGACGTAGTCCTCAAGCGCGTTGAGTCCGTGCACACCACCAACGAAATCGATTCTCTTGTCCCTCCTTGGATCTTTTATGTTCAAGATCTTGTCCAGAACTTCTCTTTGCAGTATCGAAACGTCCAAAATTGCAGTTGGATCAGTCTTGACTTCGTGGAGGACTGAATCCTTCACCTTCAATCTGTACCACACGTTGTTGAGGAACATACCAAACTCGTGTTTTTCTTTCGGTCTGTAAGGTCGAACGGGTGCCACTTCAACGTTGAACACTCTTTCCAGGCGGTTCAAAAACTGATCCGCGGTGAGACCGTTCAGATCTTTCACGATCCTGTTGTAGTCGTATATTTTCAGCTGATCGTGCGGAAAAACTACACCTACAAAGTAATTGTATTCTTCCAGACCCGTATGGTTCGGATTTCGACTGGCCATCCTTTGTGCGACCGTCACAGCGGCGGCAGCCCTGTGATGACCATCCGCGATGTAGAAGGCGGGCACCTCTTCGAACGCACGCTCGATTTCTTCGATCTTGCTGCGGTCTTTCACGACGTACACGATCTGTCTCACGCCGTCTTCGTCCACGAAATCGTACTCGGGCTCTGCCTGTGTGATCGAATCCAGTAGCTCGTTCAAACGTCCTTCAGCACGATAGAACAAGAAAACCAGTCCAGTTTGTGCTCCCAGATACTCTATGTGCTTGACCCTCTCTTCTTCCTTGTCTTTCCTCGTAAGCTCGTGTTTTTTGATCTTCGACTCGAGGTACTCTCTCACCGAGAAGGTCGCGACCAGACCAGTCTGCGTGTGATCGTGTGAGATCTGCTTGTAGACGTAAAAACAATCCTGATCGTCCTGAAAGAGGATGCCATCTTCTGTGTACCTCTGAAGATTCCTCTTAGCCACTTCCAGCGCTTCGTCGCTGGACGGATCGACAGGTTCGTCGAAGTTCACCTCCGGTTTGGTGACCTTGTAGAAGGCCAGAGGGTTTGAAAGAACTATCTTTCTTGCCTCCTCGGAGCTCACAACATCGTACGGTTTCACCGCGACTCTCGCCACGAAATCTTTCTTCGGTCTGAGGGCCCTGAAGGGTCTAACCGTCATAGCGTTCAACCTCCTTTAGGTATGCCTCCTGTTTTTCAAACATGATCTCTGATTGACTCACATCGAACTCGTGATCGTAACCTGCAAGGTGTAGTGCGGCGTGGATCACGACCCTCAGCAGTTCCTCCTCAAAACCGCAGCCAAACTCTCGTGCATTTTTTGCTATCACGTTAGGACACAGGAAAACTTCGCCGTACAGATCTTCGTCTTTGTAAACGAACGTCAATACGTCCGTTGGTCCTGTAACGTTCCTGAAAGTTTCATTCAACTTGCGTATAGTCCTCTCACCAACGAAAAACACGTCGACTGTGACATTTCCGATCTCTTGCAGGATTATTTTTTCAAGAATTTTCCGAATTCTCTTGATCGGGAGATTGCACCTTGTTCGGTTTATGATTCGGACTTTCGGCAAGCACGATCACCTTCTTGATCTCTTCTTTGGGATACTCTATCCTCGATTTGAACATGTTCAGCAGAACCTTTGCGAATTCGTCGGCCACTGCCTCCAAATCCTTGAGCGTCAAACCCGACTCGTCGAGCTCGCGCTCGTTGTATATACCAGAGACTATCTCTTCCACAAGAGATCTGATCCTACTCGCCGTAGGATTCTTCACGCTCCTGAAAGCCGCCTCTACGGAATCTGCGAGCATGATAATACCTGCCTCTTTGAATTGAGGTTTTGGCCCAATGTATCTGAATTCATCCTCGCTCAAATTGTCACCCATTTCCTTTGCTTTGTGGTAGAAGTATTTCTGTACGCGTGTTCCATGATGCTGTGGTATCACATCCTGAACCAGGAGCGGCAACCTGTGGCGACGCGCCAGTTCCTGTCCATACTTCACGTGATCGAGGACGATCAAATGGCTGAGCTTTGGATTGAGTTCATCGTGTGGATTTTTGTCTTCTATGTTCTCAGTGTAGAAATAAGGTCTTTTCACTTTACCAATGTCGTGAAAGTACGCAGCGGTTCTCGCAAGTATGGGGTTCGCTCCGATTTTCTCAGCGGCCGCTTCCGCAAGGTTCGCAACGACGGCTGAATGGTAGTATGTCCCTGGTGCTCTGAGCGATAGGAGCTTGATCAGTGGATGGTTCATGTTACCAAGCTCCACCAAATCGATGTCCGAATAGATCAAGCTCGCATACTCCACGAAAGGAAGCAGCCCGAGGTCCACCACCGAAAACAAAAAGGGCACGAGAAGTGAGAGCAACAGGTTTCGATCGAGAAAAACCTTTTCTTTCGAAAACAGACCCAGCAACAAGAACGAGACGTTGCAGATGACCGCGAAGAACGCCGGTCTAACGATCTGAAGTCTCTTCTTCAGGCCAGAGCTTGCCACGGCGGTGACGATGTTGCAGACTAAAAGTAGGCTGAAGTCGAACGATGAAGGTTCGATACTGACGATAAGCAAAGCCGAAGAAAAAACGGCCACACTGATCGTCAGTCTCCTGTCAGTCAGCAGACCAAGCAAGAGTATCGGTGCAAAGAACGGAGAAGAGAAGATTCCGAACCTTCTCAGTACCAGCCTTGAAACGAAGGAACCAGCAACTAAGGTGGAAAGAACGAGAGCATGGTATGCACCATGTAAAGAGAACGGTTTTCTATCCAGTTCTGTAGAAACAACAGTCAACCAAAGTGCGGCAAGCCCAACGTATTCAGCGAGGAACTTTGCAGGAGCGTGCAGGTTGGGAAACTGTACCAAGAACAACGAGACGAAAACGACCAAGAGATGGTACCACTTTTTCAACAGCCTATTTATCGGAGCCATTCTTTTTCCTCTCGTATTCCTCGTAAGCCTTTATTATGTTCCTCACAACGGGATGTCTCACAACGTCTGCATCGCTCAGATAAACGAAACCCACCCCGTCAATACCTTTGAGTATCTTTTCGCACTCGATCAAACCTGATTGTTGTCTGTCTATGTCCACCTGGGTCACATCACCGGTTATCACGGCTTTGGAGTTGAAACCTATGCGCGTCAGGAACATCTTCATCTGTTGATGCGTGGCATTCTGTGCTTCATCGAGGATGATGAAACAGTTGTTCAAAGTTCTTCCACGCATGAAAGCCAGTGGAGCGATCTCAACGATGCCCCTCTGTCTGTACGTGTAGAACTTGTCAGCGGAAATCATGTCTAAGATCGCATCATAGATGGGCCTCAAGTAAGGATCCACCTTCTCGACGAGATCACCCGGAAGAAAGCCCAGTTTTTCACCAGCCTCGACAGCAGGTCTTGTGAGAACGATCCTCTGAACCAGACCACTCTTGAGATACTCCAGTGCCATAGCCACCGCCAGGTAGGTTTTGCCCGTTCCGGCCGGCCCTATCACGAAGATCACGTCGTACTTCTTCATAGCCTCGATGTATTCCATCTGTCCTTTGGTTTTGGGTCGTATCCTTCCCACGAGCGGTGAAGATTGTAGAGTTTCTACGGCTTTCGTTGAGTCCGAATATAGGCTCACCAAAGCTTCGAACTCCTGCCAGTCCAGAGCGTAACCCCTTTTTGCGGCTGCAATCACTTGAGATATGATGTTCTCAACGATTTCGACAGTTGATTCGTCGTTGCCCGCCACGACAATCCTTTTGTCTGAAACATCGATGCTTACAGGAAAACGTTTCTTCAAAAATCTCAGTCTGTTATCGTACTGGCCAAGCACAATGACCATATCAACACTGTCGGGAATTTCAACAGTCCTCGTTGCCAGTTTCACACCACCTCCAGTTCGATTATAACCTTGACACTCCCAATCCCCTGAAGGGGATGGGATTCTTAGCAGCTCCTTAGGCTGCCTTCCATGGAGCATTTGATACTCCATGGCCACAGAGGTGTGGTTTAAACCTCACACCT